>ERZ1026898.1701-NODE-1701-length-10449-cov-18.854435_pt1 | contig 10449 bp, 6 predicted proteins | sample MGYA00380178_ERZ1026898 | MGnify/ENA primary metagenome ERZ1026898 (study PRJEB33269, sample SAMEA4719814) | human gut metagenome | biome: human-associated habitat; feature: organic feature; material: feces | place: Cameroon | collected 2013-10 ... | reverse complement strand
ATATAGTTTAAATTCGCAAAATGTCAATAAGTTTAAATAATTAAACTTTTTTACATTTTTTTACAAAACCTATTGCATTTTATAAAAAAAACATTATATTTATATATCAATAAGTTTAATCTTTTGAACATTATTCAGGAAAGGATTATTTTATGAAAAAGAAATTTCTAAAAACTTTTTTTAGGTATCCTTGGGCAATAATTGTAGCCACGCTTCTGCTCACAGGATTCTTCGGATTCTTCTTAAAGAATTTAGCCCTTGAAAATTCGCTTCGTTCATTCTTCCCGCAAAAGGATACATCTTATGACTTGCTTACAAAAACCGAAGACGAATTCGGAAGCATGCTTTCTATTGGAATCACATTAGAAACAAAAAGCGGAACAACAATACTTACTCCAGAATACATTGATGTTGTAAGAAAAATCACTGACAGAACTCTTGAATTGCCGGAAGTTGAAGATATAGATTCTGTTACCCACATCGATTATGTCTGCGATGAAAACGGATCAATATCAGCGACACAGCTTATTCCAGACACATACACAGGAACAGACGAAGATATTTTTCAGCTGAAATCACGGCTTGCAGAATGGCATGATATGTACAACCGCGTAATCGTGAATGACGACAGTACTGGATTTCAAATGCAGATTTCACTTCGTCCAAAAAGTGATGAAACTCTTTCATTGGAAGAAAATCAAGCTAAACTTGCAGAGCTTACAGAGCAGGCAAAAACTGCTGACAACAAAACAGAAATCAATGCAGAAATCGCAAAGACAAAATCGAACATAAAAGAAATAAAAGCTCAAGTCAGAAAACTTGGCACTGACATTATGAGGCAGCAAAAAGTTCTTGCAAAAGTAAAACATATTGTAAACGAAGAAACAGACGGGCATCATCTCAATGTGAAATTTGTAGGAGAGCCTGTTCTTTCCGAAGAATCAAAGCAGTTTATGATTTCAGACTTGTTGGTTTTGATTCCGCTTGTAATTGTTGTTGTTCTTCTTTCTCTTTATATGAGCTTTAAAACAGTAACAGGAATGCTTCTTCCTTTATGCACGGTTTTGCTTTCAACAATAATTTCTGTTGGAATGATGGGATTCTTTGGAATAACTTTCACTTTGATTTCAAGCGTAATTCCAGTTTCGTTAATTGCAGTCGGCTCTGCATACGGAATCCATGTTCTTTCACATTACTACATTGCAATCAACAGCGTCGAAGGTGAAATGACAAGAGAAAAATATGAAGACTGCGTTTTCTCCGGGTTGAATGAAGTTATCGTTGCTGTTTTTCTTGCTGGTATTACAACAATTGTCGGCTTCGTTTCACTTATAACAAGCCCGCTCGGACCTTTGCACAGTTTCGCAGTATTCACAGCGGTTGGAGTTTCACTTTCGCTTCTTCTTTCTATAACATTTATTCCTGCAGTACTTCTTTTAAAGGACTACAGAAAAGCTGTAAAAAGAGAACGCAACATCGACAAGCTCACTGCGAAAGTAAAAGCAAAAATGGAAAAAGCAAAGCGCCGTCTTGAGCTGGCAAAAATTCAGCGTGGCGGAAAAACAGAAGCAGAAGCTAGCGGCGACACGCTTTATTCAATCTACAAATTCTTCTGTGGCTCTGTTCCACGGCTTGTACTTACTTCAATTATCATAATTGTTCTTTCATTCACTGGACTCAAAGTTCTAAAAATTGACACAGCCTTAATCAACTACTTTCCAAAGAACTGCGACTTCAGAAAAGACGTTGACCACATCGACCAGCAATACGCCGGTTCAAACTGTCTCTTCTTTGTAATTCAAGGACAAGAAAAAGGTGACATTTCAAATCCTGAACTCTTGAAGGCAGTTGACAACATGGAGCATTATCTTGCTGCAAACCATGAGAACATTGGAAAAATCGTTTCATTCACAACATTTATAAAACGCATAAACCAAGTCTGGCACGTTCCTGGAGCACAGCCAGTTTCTTCAAGCGAATCATCAGACTCTTCTTCAAGCGGGTTTTCTGACGGATGGGATGACTGGGGCTCTGAGTTTGGAACAGACAATTCTGTCTCTTCTGACGACTGGTCAAACTGGGGCACAGATGATTCAGAAACACAGACTTCTCCTGCGAAGGATTTTGTAGATCCAAACATTGCTTACAGCGAGCAGCTTGAAACTTCAATGACAACAAAAGAAATCCTTGAGCTTTTCCACAAGGCTTATGTTGAAGCAGGCGGACAATATGCTTCCGTAGAAGATATTGTTAACCAGCTTATGAAACAGGTTAACTACAATGGAACTGCATACTATGAAATTCCTTACGACACTTCAAAGTATCCAGTTGCAACCCGTGAAGAACTGAAAAATGTTGTTGAAAACTATCTTACACTTTTAAGTGGCTCGCTTGACAGATTTATTGATGACGACATGAATCCAAAGGAAATGCGCATAACTTGCCAGCTTAGAAGCCATTCATCAGAGGAAAGCGGAATAATAATCGCAGATGCAAAAAATTATGCCGCAGAACATTTTCCTGAAGGCTACACTCTCGAAGCAACTGGTTCAGCGCAGATGGAACACAGAATGACAAGTATGATTGTTTCAAGCCAGATAACAAGCCTTGCGCTTTCATTGTTCTCTGTATTCCTGATTATCGCAATTTCATTCAGATCTTGCTGGGCAGGTCTTTTGGGAGCAATTCCGCTTGCATTCAGTATTCTTCTTAACTACATGACAATGGGATTCTGCGAAATCAATCTTGACTTTATTACAAGCATTATCGCTTCAGTTGCAGTCGGCGTTGGTATTGACTACACAATTCACTTTATGACAACCTATAGAGAAGAAAGAGCAAAAACAGATAATGTTGTTGAAGTTCTAAAGGAAACATTCAGAAAGAGCGGACGCGGAATTCTTACAAACGCGCTTGCAGTAGGACTTGGATTCCTTGTTCTTACACTTTCAAAGTTTATAGTTTTGCGCTACATTGGAATTCTGGTTGCAATCGTAATGTTTACATCAAGTTTCCTTGCAATGACAATTATTCCAGGAATTTTGAATCTAACAGATCCAAAATTTATGCGTCCAAAAGAAAAAAATGAAAACAAATAAAAAAAAATCCCGGATTTTTCCGGGGAAAACATGGAGGATAAAAATGAAACTTACATTTAAAACACTTACATTGGCAGCGGCACTTGCAGCAGGAACTTTAGTAGCGTTCGCAGATGCTCGCGGAGACGAAATCATGCAGAGAACACATGATGTCGCAAAACCTGACTACAGCCGCTCTCAAGTTGTAATGCTTCTAACAGACAAAAACGGAAGTACAGAACAGCGCAATGTTCTTCAGTACGGACGCAACAAAAACGACATAACAAGCGCAGTCATGGATTTCCGCTCGCCAGCAAACATAAAGGACACAAGATTTCTTCAGATTGAAAACAAAGGCGCGCCAGATGACAAATGGATTTACCTTCCGGCATTAAAAAACACAAGACGCGTAAATTCAAGCGAAGGCTCAAAGTCTTTCATGGGAACTGACGCAACTTATGACGATCTTTCTACACGCGAAATGGAAGAAGACACTCATGAGTTCATAAAGGAAGAAACAAAGAACGGTTTCAATTGCGAAGTTGTAAAAAACACACCGATTGATCCAAAGTCAAGCCAGTACAGCTACAGAATGGTTTGGGTAGACAAAGCCACAGACTATCCTGTTTACACAGAGCTTTTTGACAAAAACGGAAAACTCATAAAAACTCTTACTGTTTTCAAAATTGAAAATGTTGACGGCTTTAACATTCCAATGGAAAACAAAATGGAAAATGTTCAGACAAAACATTCAACTTCCATAAAGGTTCTTAAAGTTGATGTAAAGACAGTTCTTCCAGACAAAATCTTTACACAGGACTTCTTGAACACAGGAAGATTCTAAAAGCAAAACTAAGGAGTTTCTTTATATGAAAAACAAAATTTTTGCGCTTGCAATGATTTTCTGTTCATTTGCATTTGCACAGGATTTTGATGACTGGGGAAGTTTCTCTGACGACACAGACGGTTTTGGTGGAGGATCAAGTCCTTCAATTACGTTCAGCGGCGAAGGAGAACTTCAGGGCAGAATGTATCTTGACAAGCCGAAATACGAAAGCCAGAAAGACTCAGACTACGACTCAGTTTCAGATTTTCCGGTTACCGCAACTCCATCTGCAAAACTTGGAATCAATTTTTCAGGTACAAATGTTGATGCGGACGTTCAGTTGAAATTTGACGAAAGCGCAATTAAAGATTATCCACAGGATGTAATAAATGAACTTACAGTCCGCGGCTATTTCGGAAAACTAAAACTTGAAGCAGGAAAAATGAAAGTTATATGGGGAAAAGGCGACAAGCTTCATGTTCTGGATAATTTTAATGCGGATGACTACACGGACTTTATTGTTCCAGAATACATCGACCGCAGGCTCAGCACACCTATGTTCCGCGCAATATATTCCTTTGAAAAAAACGATTTGCGCTTAGAAGGAATCTGGACCCCATACATGGAAAAAGACAGATTCGCAACAGACGGAATTTGGACGCCAGATGCATACACAGAATTGAAAAATTCTGTAACTGAAATAGCTTTAAAGTGGGCAGCGGGCGGAACAGCAGGACTTATGGCAGCTGCGCAATTCGACCAGAACGACTTGTACCAGGACACGCAAAAATTAAAATACACACAAGCAGGTCTTAGACTCACTGGCACATTCGGCTCGTTTGACTGGGGCGCAAGTTACTATTACGGACATTACAAGCAGCCTTCAGCAGATTTAAGCACGACAATTTTAAGCGGAAAAACAAAAATGCCTTCACTTGAATATGACTGGAAGCAGACATTCGGACTTGAAGCGGCGACTGTGCTTGGAAGATTCAACTTGCGCGGCGAACTTGCCTACAATTTGACTGACGATGTTGCAGGCGATAATCCTTGGGTTCATAACAACAGCATTGCATGGCTTGCGGGCTTTGATGTGGACATTCCGGTTAACAACATTAACATCAACATTCAGGAAATTGGAACTTACATTTTCAAAGGCGACAAAATTGATGATGCGGAAGGATTTTCTAACTACGGTGTAATGAAATCGGCATTTAAATCCTACGATGTTGACTATGACAAAACAGGATACACAAACAACAAGCTTGTCGTAAACATTACAGATTCCTGGATGAATGATAAAATCGCGCCGGAAGTTACTGCGCTTTGGGGAATCGAACGCGGAGACCTTGTTGTTCAGCCTAAAATCGCATACAAGCCAAACGGAAATTTAACACTGACTTTAAGCGGAATGTACATCCATTGCAAAGATGAAGACAGCGAATTCTACGAATGGAAAGACAACAGCTTTATAAATTTTGGTGTAAACTGCAAATTCTAAAGTAAAAAAGCAACGGACGCTTTGGAAAAATCCATTGCGTCCATTTTTATTTTAAAAGTTCCGCGGAACACTCTTCTTCTCTTCCGCATTTTATGCTGTCTTCAAGCGCGGAAATTATTTTCAGCATTGCAACGCTTCCGGCTTTTAATTTTTTTTCAGACTCAAATTCAGCATGAAGAAAATTTTCGGTAACGGCATGAAAAACATTTTTTCCATTTGATTTCTGCAAAACTTTTTTTTCAACAGTCGCTTCAACAGTTTTTTCTTTAAAAGAATTTATATAAGAAATTTTTCCAGAAACAGCAATTTCAGCAAGCCACTTTACGCGCTCATTTTTTGTCCGCTCAGGAATTTTTGGTGTCATAGAAAATGCCAATGTTCCAGGTCTTGCAGAAAAAGGAAAAGCGTGAATCCAAGCGAAATTCATTTTTTTGCACAATGACTTAGTCTGCTCAAAATCATCTTCCGTTTCTCCGGGAAATCCTGCGATTATATCACAAGAAATAAACGGATTCATTTTGCATTCTCTAAGAAGCTGAACCGCATTTTCAACTTGTTCCCGTTTGTAAGGTCGGCGCATGGAATTCAAAATAGAATCGCTTCCAGACTGAATGCTCAAATGAAAAAACGGCTGAACTCTTTTATCAGACAAAACTGCACAAAGTTCTTTTGTTATATGCTGCGGATAAAAAGAAGAAATTCTAAATTTTACTTTTTTTGTATTAGAAAGCAAAAATGAAAGCAAATCTTTAAAATCAAAAATTGCACCGTCTTTTGACATTCCAGCATACTGGCTCAAATTTACACCTGTAAGCACAATTTCAGAAGAACCTAAATTTTCAATTTCCTTCGCACGCTCAAGAATTTTTTCAGGCTCAAGAGAAACAGAAGTTCCTCGGGCAAAATGAATTCTGCAGAACGAACACGAATTATTGCATCCGTCTTGAATTTTCAAAGTCGCCCGACTATGCTTTTCAAAAACAGGCGTATATAAAGCAAACGGATTAATCGCCATTGGAATTTTTTTTGCAGAATCAATTCTTTCAAATGAAAATATTTTTTTGCTAACAAAGGATTTTAGATTTTCAAAATTAAATTTTCCGCTTTTAAAATCAAGATCGCCACCATTCATCGCAATGGCAATTTCCTTTAAAACAAATTTTTTTGTGCCGGGAACAATTACAATTCTGTTTTTGGAAATCGAAGTTATTTCGGAATCAGCAAGTTCCGCATAGCAGCCGGTAACAATCAAAGGCGCGTTAAAAAATTTTTCAAGAAGAAGCCTGATTATGCGCCGGGCTTTCTGTTCAGCTTTGCCTGTAACAGTGCAGGTGTTTATCACGCTTAAAATTACACCTTGAGAAGGATTTTTTGCAGACGAAATAGAATTGAATTCACAGATAAAACCAGCATCAGAAAAAGAACGCGCGGCTCCTTCCGTTTCGTCCTGATTAAGCCTGCAGCCTAGAGTTTCAAAATGAATAATATTTTTCATCAGCCAAAAACTAAAGACGCTCCTGGCATCTTTTTTTTCCGCGGACAGCATCGTAATTCTGGGAATTCAAGCCAAGCGCTCTGTCATAAGCTGTAACGGCATTTTTAAAGTCGCCGCACATTTCACGCGCGTAGCCAAGCCTTGTCCACCAATGTGCGCTATAGGTCGGCTCATATTTTACAGCCGCGCTAAAAGAAATGTCCGCATGCTCATATTTTGTCTGGCGGACATAAATTTCGCCCATGTAATAATATGCAGTTCCAAGCCGCGCCGCAGTTTCCGAAGAATTTGCAACATAACGTTGAAACATATCGAGAGCTTCATTGTTTTTTCCAAGATAAAATTTAGCCTCGCCAAGAACTTCCATTAAACGAATATCATAGGAATTTATTTTTCGCGCTTCTATAGCTCTAAGCTCGGCTTCCTTATATTGTTTATTTCCAACCAGCGACCAGCACAACACCGCATAGGAATCCATGTTGTTCGGATTGTTAGAAATTTCAGCTTCACAAACAGCCACCGCATCTTTGTATTTTCCTTCACGGTAAAGCTTAAGAGCATCAGGACGAGAGGCTTGGGAAAAAACTGCGGAAACAAAAACAAAGAATATAATAAATGCAAAACAATTTTTCTTATTCATAATCAGCACCTTGAAAATTCAACTTGAAAAACTACATTCCAGACATTGAGCATTTTCCAGAAAAAACAGAACCCGGCTCAAGCACAACTTGCGCAGAAGAAATATCTCCAATTACAGAACCAGTCGAAGCAACATAAACAAGTTTTTTTCCCTTTATATTTCCTACAACTTTTCCGCGGACAAGCACACGTTCTGTTGAAATATCAGCATTGACTTCCGCATTTGTATCGATAAGCAAATCACTTGAAGCCTCGATTGTTCCATTCATTTTTCCTTTTATCATAAACGGCTTTGAAAAACGTATGTTTCCAGTAAATGAAATGTCACTAGCCATTACAGTGTCAAAATCTTCTTCGTCAGTATCAAACGGCTTTGAATCTTTTATTTCGTACATTTCTTTATTTTATTGATGAATAGCATTGAAGTCAATGCGACTAGAATAAAAAAACGCCGCCATTTCTAGCAGCGTTTCTATCTAAAATTTGAAATTAATATTCCTGAGCATCAGATCTCTTGAAGAATGAAGATGAACCGCTTCTCTGTGTAGCAGTGTGAACTCCAGCTCTTGCATGAGAACCTCCGCGGAATCCCCTGTCTCTATCACGTTCGCGACGTCCACCAAAATCTCTGTCGCGTCCAAATCCCCGGTCGCGTTCACGTCCTCTGTCGCGTCCGCCTCTTCTTGAGCCACGGTCGCGTCCAAATGAATCGCGCTCACCAAGTCCGCCGCCAGTAACTTTTGTGTCAAGGTGCATATGCGGCAAAGAACGATCGCGCTCGGAAAGCTCAATAGCTCTTCTTCCATCGTCAGCCGGCAAAGAAAGAAGACAAAATTTGTCCGCCATATCAATAGCATCAACTTTACGCCCCGGAACGCCAAGCAAGTCATGGAAGAAATCCGCAATCTTTCTTGGATTGTAGCCGTCGTCCCATCCCATCTGAACATAAAGCCTAAGCTGATCATCGCCAACAAAAGCATCTCCGCCTCTTCTTGAGCCACGGTCGCGTTCACGGCGTCCGCCACGGTCTCTGTCGCGTCCTTTTGATTCAACAGAATAAGTGTTGATTTTTCCGTAGCGGTTTTTGTTCAGCATTCCGCCGTAAGAAACTGCAAGCAATGAAGCTACAACTTCCTCTGGATTCTGGCCGTTGCAAAGTTCTTCCGCAAGCTTGTCAAAAACAGGATCGCCTTTTCTTAAGTGAGGAACTTTTGGCTCTGCACAAGCATTAGCTTCTGCATTTTCATCCGCGAAAACAGAATCACTTTCAGCCTGAGATTCAGATTTTTCCTGATTGAGTCCAAGCTTGTTTTTTATATCAGAAAACAGGCGGCTCTTTTTTGCTTCAAGAACTTCTTCTATTGAAGGAACTTTGTCTTCAACAATTTCGCCCTTGGAACTTTTCTTTACAGTATTAATAAGATAATTAAGACGTCTGCGGGTTTCTTCCGGCTTTACAAAAGTAACCGCCATTCCAGCAGCTCCGGCACGTCCTGTACGTCCAATACGGTGAACATAAGTCGGACCGTCAAAAGGAAGCTCGTAGTTTACAACGTGAGTTACGCCTTCAATATCAATTCCGCGAGCAGCAACATCAGTCGCAACAAGAATTCTTGTTTTCTTTGAACGGAATCTCGCAAGGATTTTTTCACGCTGTCCCTGAGGAATATCTCCGTGCAATGCGGCGGCTTCATATCCGCGCTCGTCAAGTGACTTTGAAACATAGTCAGCATCAGATTTTCTCTGAACAAAAACAAGTCCGAAGAAATCAGGCGAAATATCAATAAGACGAACCAAAGCATCGACTTTTTCACTTTCGCGCATAACCCAATATTTCTGCTCAATCAAAAGCGGCTCTTCTTCAAAGCCTTCTTCTTCAACAATTTCGTATTCGCCCATAAAACGCTGGGCAATTTTCAAAATTTCTTTCGGAACTGTCGCACTGAACAAAAGAACACGGCAATCCTGATTTGCGCATTCAAAAATATTCTCAATATCCTCGATGAATCCCATGTCAAGCATTTCATCGCCTTCATCAAGAATAAAGTAATCGATTTTGCTGATATCAAGAACACCGCGGTCAATCAAGTCCTGAACACGTCCCGGAGTTCCAACAACAATTTCAACTCCGCGGCGCAAAGCTCTCATCTGCTCGCCCATCGAAGCTCCGCCGTAAACAACAGCAGTGCGCGGATATTTTCCAGTTGTAAACGAAGCCATTTCAGTCGCAGTCTGCATGGCAAGCTCGCGTGTAGGCTCAAGAATTATTGCGCGGACATGGTCGCTTTCTTCACGCAAATCCTGAACAAGAGGAAGTCCAAAAGCGGCGGTTTTTCCAGTTCCAGTGCGGGCCTTTGCGATAACGTTCGCATCTCCATTCAAAAGACGCGGAATTGCAAGAACCTGAATTGGTGAAGGAACTTTAAAACCTTTTTTCTCAATAGCGGCAAGAGTGATTTCATCAAGTCCCAAGTCTGCAAATGAAATTGTCTCAGGCTCATTCGATGATTCATTTGAATTTTCCACAGAAACCTGTGAATCCTCTGCGGGCATAGTAATCCCGTCAACTTTGTTTTCTAAATCTTCCATAAACGATTCCCTTTTCCTTACATGAAAGACCGGAACCGCTTGAAAATATCTTTTTTTACTTGATTTTCCTTTTTACCTGGCAAAGCCTAAGAAGCGGCTGCAATCTGACATGCTTATGATATAAAATATAGCGTAAAGTATATAAAATTTTTCAATGTTATTCAAGTGAAAAAGCATAAAAACGCAAAAAATGTCATAATTTTCCATCAAAATTCTATATTTACTGTCATTATTAGGCTCAACCGCGATGTTTCTAAAAGAAACTCGGTTAATCTGTCTCTTATACACATCTCCGAGCCCACGAGACGCTACGCTATCTCGT
>ERZ1026898.1700-NODE-1700-length-10484-cov-3.192732_pt1 | contig 10484 bp, 9 predicted proteins | sample MGYA00380178_ERZ1026898 | MGnify/ENA primary metagenome ERZ1026898 (study PRJEB33269, sample SAMEA4719814) | human gut metagenome | biome: human-associated habitat; feature: organic feature; material: feces | place: Cameroon | collected 2013-10 ... | reverse complement strand
AGATAGCGTAGCGTCTCGTGGGCTCGGAGATGTGTATAAGAGACAGGAGGAAGACCCCATCGCCGTGCCCATGGCAAAGCAGCTCGGACGCGACATGGCAGATCTTATTGCTCGTTTACACGCATAGCCGAATCATACACAGCCCAAAAAACGTACTGCCTTCCATTTCTCGATACCCAAGAAATGGAAGGCAGTACAAAAAGCAGGGCCCTCCTCCGTTGCAACTCGCACAACCACGATGCGTGCAAACGCAAAAGAAGCGGCCCCGATGCAGTATCGGGGCCGCTCGGTAAAAGATATTCGATTCAGTTCTTTTGCTGTTCAGAAAACAGAGCCGCACTCGCATTCGAAACACGGTCCGTCTCAAGACAGCCGTCATTCACAAGCTAAAACTCTTTGAGGAATTTATCCACCGCTTCGTTGAACGCAACGGGATTGTCGTAGGCAATGAAATGATCGCCCTGGACGAACACCAATTCAGCGTTGGGCAAACTGCTGTAAATAAGCTTGGTGTGAGCGCCTTCGATCAAATCCTGCGTGCCCACAATAACCAAAGTGGGAGCCTCGACTTTGGAAAGCTCTTTCGGATCGATAGAGGGCTGCTCTGCCATAAGACGCAGGTTTTCGTAGCGCTGCATGTTTTCGGCGCTTTCGTCTTTGGCCTGCGCAGCCTCCTCCGCCTTTTCCCGAATTTTCGTGCGCAATGGCTCAACCACACCTTCAGGGTCAAGGTTGGCGCCGTTCAGGATCAGCTTGTTTACGCGCTCAGGACGCGTGAGCGCGAAGATAAGCGCAGTGATGCCGCCATCGGAGAAGCCCAGGATGTTCGCGCGGAAAATGCCATGCTCATCCATGAAGTCTTCCAAGTCTTGAGCAAACTGCTCGAAGGTAAAAGGAGCGGTACCGCGAGGCGATTCACCCTGGCCGCGCGTATCAATAGCGATAACGCGATATTCCTTAGAGAAATAATCCAACTGATGCCTAAAGCAGCTGCTGTCTTCGCCATTCCCATGCAGAAGAATCAGCGGATAGCCATCACCCTGCTCACGATAATTAAGCTTGATATCCATAAACCCTCTCCTTAAAAACTAACTTCATACCAGGCGGCATTGCGCGCTTCGCCTGAGAAGAGTAATCCCTTTTAAACATAATAACGGCTTGGCAAGGCAAAAACGCGAATTGACGGCAAAGGGAAGACGCAAGTCCTCAAAACCCATGACATAGCGCTTTTTCCCTTTGCTGCGGAAATGAATCCGACAATTGCCCATACGCACTTCGGAATCAGACGGGCGCAACCTGTTATTTTGAACCTTGATCACGAAGCGAATCTGCAAGCGGTTTTTCTTTCAGGACAATCATAAGCAGGCCAGCCACCACTGTCAGGGGAACCATGAGCAGGAACACCGGCATCAGAGCATCGTTGTACGCCACGGCAACCGCGTGCTGCAGCTCATCGGGCAAAGTCCTTACCAGCGCAGGAGTAAGCGAATTGGCATCAAAGCCCAATGCGGCAATTCCGCCGAAAGGAGCTAATTTGTCCGCCATCTGACTTGCGATATTGGCCGTAAACAAGGCACCAGCAACAGAAGCACCCAAGGTGGTGCCAATTTCGCGGAAGAAGTTCGTGGCACTGGTTGCAACCCCAACCATATCCGCCGAAAACTCATTCTGAACAATGAGCACCAGCACTTCAAAGCTCAATCCCATGCCAAAGCCCATAATAGCCAGATAGAGTCCCGCCAGCACCACCGTAGTATCGGCAGTTAGCGTCGTGATGAGCACGGTACCCACCGCAGCAATGACGAAGCTCACTGCCATCAACTTCTTGTAACGCCCGCTTTTGCTGATCAGCACGCCAGAAATAATCGAGGCGATAAGATACGCGATGCTCATGGGCACTTCCATGTATCCCGCTGCCGTGGCACTCAAGCCGTGGGCGATCTGGAAATACGTAGGCAGATACGACATTACCGCCATCGTAGCAAAAAGGATGATAAATCCACCTATCGTGGTGAGCATAAAGTTCCTGTTCTTGAACAGGAATAATGGCATAATGGGATGCTTTGCCTTGGCTTCGGCAACGGCGAACAGCACAGCAAACAGAATCGCAGCAGCTATCAGGCAAATGATAACGGGGCTATTCCAGGCATACTCAACACCGCCCCATGATGTGGCCAAGGTGAGCGCACAAACCGCAGCAGCAACAAACGCGATGCCCCAATAGTCAAAGTTCGCAAGGGATTCGCGCTTGCGATACGTGGGCAGCAGCACCGCCGAAATAGCAATAGAGAACACTGTAAGCGGGATATTCATCCAGAACGCCCAACGCCAGCTAATCAAGTCGGTGAAGACTCCGCCCAGTAGAGGACCCACCAGCATGGGCACCGCCCAACCGATTCCCATGATGTTCAAATACAGGGCACGTTTACGCGCAGGAACGATGTCGGCCACAATGGCCTGAGAAAGCACCAGCAAGCCGCCATCGCCCAAACCGGCAACGGCACGACCCGCAATAAGCATCGCCATGTCGCTTGCGGCACCGCACATGATCGAACCGACCAGAAACAACACCGATGCAATGATGAACAGGCCTTTCCTGCCAATCATGTCACCTATCTTGCCATATACCGGCATAGCGATTGTGCATGTCAGTACATATGCCGCGATAACCCACAGCATATGGTTGACGCCACCCAGATCGCCCACAATGGTTGGAAGGGCCGTGGACACAATGGTCTGATCAAGCGAACCGATAACCTCGCAAACCATGAGTGCCACAAATACGGCGATCACAGTACGCCGCGAAGGCTCATGCGCCAAGACCGAACCTTTAGCGCTTGCTTCTTCGATAGCCACGCCTATTCCCCGCCTTCCCAAGGAAAGGGTTTATTAGCGTCAAGAAACGCAACTCCCTGAGTGCAACGATCAGCAATACCGAACAACACTCTTCGCACCTGGTCGAGCTCTTCCCTACTCACTCCATTCAGCGAATAGATTCCAAGCATGCGCTCATCACGGCGAATCGCATCGAGCTTTTCCTTACCCGTCACTGTAAGCACATGGAGCTTGCTTCTTCCATCGCTGCTATTGGGCTTCGTTTCCACCAAGCCACGTCGCACAAATGACGCAACAACGGAATTCACCGTCTGCTTAGGCGAGTACAAAATCTCGCACAGCTGTTTTTGGGTTACCCCTTCTGGCCTATCTCCAATTTCTTCAAGCACCCACATGCCAAAGTACGATTCACCATGGCGTTTAGCCAGGTCGTAATAGATTTTGTCGAACTGAGCAAGAAGAGGCGTAAGGAAATCCATCACGCTTTCTTCGCTTCTGTTTTCAGCGTCCACTCTGCTCCTTTCGTCCAATGTCGGACTATCTTAAAAGAGCAGTATAGTTAGTCCGAACATGGACTTTATTCAGAACCTTCTTTCGTCATCTTCTCGGCACAAAAAAAGAAAGGCCACCCGAGGGTGGCCTTTCGAGGAGAAGAGAGGCAAATTACGAAAACAGTTTTTCTCGAATAAGCTCAATGGGCATATCCGTCCCAAACCAGATCTTCTCAGCAAGAGCAGCTTGCTGAAGAAGCATGCCCAAGCCGCCATATGCCGCAAGACCATGGGCTTTCGCCATCTTGATCAGCTTCGACTCAACAGGGTTGTAAACCGTATCGGCAACGGTAAGACCTTCATGGAGCATGTCTTCGTCGATCACGCATTGATCAATCAAGTCGCCAGCGCCAACACGAGTTGCATTAACAAACAAGTCAGACTCTGCAATGGAGGAAGCAAGATGATCCCTCTCGGCAAGATCGCTCAGAGTAACTTTTACCCCTGTCTCTTTTGCAAGCGACTCAATGCGGGTTATGGTTTTGTCCCAAAATTCATCACGTATGTTGAAAATTGAAATTGAGGCAGCTCCATCAAGGGCAAGTTGGGTTGAAACAGCAGAACCAGCCCCGCCCGCGCCAACGATCGTCACCTTTTTCCCAGAAGGATCAAACCCATGCAGACGGAGGTTTTCGCTGAAACCAGCACCATCGGTATTATGGCCGTACGATTTTCCGTCCTTGACAACAACGGTATTTACAGCGCCCATAAGCCTTGCAGCTGGAGAAAGCCCATCCAGAAGTTCACAGATATAGGTTTTGTACGGCATCGTTACGTTGTATCCGACGGCAATATCCTGAAGCCCGCGCACAACGTCACCAAGCATTTCTGGTGTGATCGGAAAGCTCAAATACACCGCGTCAACACCAACCTCAGCAAAAGAAGCAGTGTGCATACGCGGGGAAAAAGAACTGGTAATCCCCGACCCACCGACGAGACCCGTCAGCTTTGTTTCCCCTGAAACAGTCAAATCAATTCCCATGATCGCCCTCCTTAAATTAATAAGATAAACGTCTGTTGGTACTGTTCACGTTAATCTTCTCCCTGCCTCAAATATAATAGCCATGCGAATTGTTTCCAATTCCAAGAGCAAAATAGTCATTTCGGAACAGAACAATTTTTTTCAGCGTCAAACTATCCCCTTACAAATTGGATATCAGGGGAAACCTCCATTGCGAAAATGAGAAGCTAGGCAACAATGAACGGCCGAACTCCATTTGCGCACAACAGGAGATGAGTAGAATGAATCTTCGGCAGCATAGATTAATTCGTTATTACCAAATTCGAACATTATGGGCAATCCTGCGACTATAACTATTTCCCCACATCATTCCTTCCATCGACTATTGCTTATTATGTTTCTCAATCTTTGATAAACACTATTTACTGGTTTACGCCTGTCGTCCCCCCTATCCTAAGCACAGGGGATCACATAGCCAACAATAGGGGGAGTTATGAGCAAAATCAAAATGGCTGTATTCGGCTTAAACCAGGGTGCACGAATCGCTCGCCTTTTCAAGGAAAACGATGAAGTTGAGCTAACGGCAGTCGCAGGATTCGGCCAACAAGCGATCGATGTGGCCAACGAAGTTGGAGCAAAGCTCTACGAAGACTACAACGATCTTCTTGCAAATGAGACGCTCGACGGAGTGGCTATTGCCCTTCCAAACAGCCTCCATCTTTCCGCAACAAAAGCCTGCTGCGAGGCTGCCATAAAGAACATCCTCCTTGAGAAGCCCATCGCCAACACGCCGGAAGAAGGTCAAGCGATTATAGATTGTTGCAACGAACACAATGCAACACTCTTAATTGGCCATCACCGTCGCTCTTCGAACTTGTTTCTCTTTCTCAAGGAATTCCTCGCAACAGGGAAACTTGGAGACATCATTGGCATTCAGAGCAGTTTTGCGATCGCAAAAGAAAAGCACTACTGGGATGCAGAATGGCATAAAGAGCCTGAGGGGGCCATCTTGCTGGTCAATGCCATTCACGACCTCGACGATTTGAACAACGTCTTGAACATGAAGGCTACAAGGGTATATGCCGCAAAGCGCAACACCATTAGAGGCTACAATGCAGAAGATTCCGTGTCGGCCCTATTCGAGTTCGAGGGAGGAGCTACCGCAACGTACTTCGTTTCAGACGGTACCCCCTCTCCGTGGAATTACGACTTGCTGGCAGGGGAAAACGAACAGTGGGCACAGGAGATTGGCCCAGATTCAATGCATATTTTCGGCACCAAGGGTTCGTTCGGATTCCCGTCCATGACCTTCTATCATTACCCATCCGACAAAGACGAAGAATATGGCTGGCGACACCCACTCGAGAAGGAAGTATTCAGCGTCGAGCCAAACAATCCCATGGAATCGGAGATACTGCATTTCATCGATCTGTGCGCTGGAAGAGCCAGCACTCCACGCTGCACCGGAGAGCAGGGGCTTGCCTCTCTTAAGGTCATTAATGCGACCATCGAATCGGCGAAATCCGGCAAGATAGTTGAAATCCGCTAATTACTGAGAATCAAGCTTTCCAAATTCTCGGCAATATGCTGAAGCTTAAAAAGCTCATCAAAAAAGAAAGGCCACCCAAGGGTGGCCTTTCTTAATAAGCAACTATGAATTCAGCTTATTCCCAAGTGCAAGCTGCGTCGCCAGCCTCCTGGCGCTTGGACTTGAAGATGGTGTCGGGGATAGGCTCGCCGTGGTAGATGCCAACGCCGCCCTTGTCCTCGATAGCCTTGATCTCGTCCTCGGAATAGCCGTACTTCTCCATGATTTCCTTGGTGTGATAGCCAATGGGCTTTGCCAGGATAACCGGAGGATCGCCAGCAGACTCGAAGCGGAGCGGGGTCATAGGCAGAGCATGCTTGCCGAACTCGTCGTACTCAACGGTACGCAGGGAGTCGTTGATGTAAGCCTCTTCGTCACGCAGGATGTCGGGGAAGCGGAAGAGCTTCTGGGCCGGTACCTGATGCTCGCGGAACTGCTCCATCCAGTACTCGAACGGCTGCTTTGCAAATGCCTCTTCGAGCCAACCGATAACTTCCTTGTTCTTGCCGGAAGCCTTGAGGTGGGACAGGTCGCGGGTGTCAACGTTGTCTACCTGGTCCTGACGGCCGAAGAGCTCCATCATCATTGCGTAGTACTTGTCGTACTGAGGCATGCAGATGTAGATCCACTTGTCGTCAGAGGTGCGATAGGTGTTGTTGAAGGGGTTGGGTACGTCGGTGCGGGACTTAGGATAGTCAGCGCCGAACTGCTGAGCGCAGATGCCGATGTCAGATGCGAAGATTGCAGCAGCATAGAGGTTGGTTACAACCTTGTCACCCACGCCGGTACGGGTGCGATTGAACAGAGCAGCGCAGATGCCGCCAGCCAGCATGCATGCAGCGTTGTTGTCGCCGAATGCCTGAGGAGCGATAGCAGGAGACTGATCCTTCTCACGGAAAACGTTAGCAACGCCACCACGAGCAGCCCAGCATACTGCGTCATAACCAGGAGAATCCTTCTCGGGGCCGAATTCGCCATAGCCGCGCATCTGAGCCCAGATCAGGTGGGGGAACTCAGCATGAATGGTTTCCCAGTCGAGACCAAGCTTCTTCAGAGCCTTGTCGCGCAGGTTAACAACGAAAACGTCAGCATCAGCAAGAAGCTTCTTCATGAACTTCATGCCGTCCTCGTCCTTGAGGTTGATGGCAACGAGGTCCTTGTTGGTGTTGTTCAGGTCGAACGTAGGATCTTCGTAGTCGTTCTTTTCGCAACCGAAGCCAGGACCCTGGGTACGCTGAGCGTCGCCGTGCAGGGGCTCGGTCTTGATGACGGTAGCGCCCATTTCGGACAGGCAGCGTACTGCAGCAGGAGCGGCAACCCATTCGCAGAGTTCTACAACTTTGACACCTGCGAGAGGGCCGAAGCCGTTGAGTTTATCTGTAGTGGACATACAGACTGTTCTCCTTCCATTATCACAAACCCATGAAATTCACCTTGGGAAAGCTGTCGGAAGACCGCGCACGCTGCACTCAAGGCAAACAACATTACCTTATTAAGTATCGGTATCCTCGGTTCTCGTTGGGACGGTCAGTAATTCGGGATTGGGTATTTTTTTTCGAAAAGTTGCGATTTTACCCAGAAATTGGCACTGATTTCCACCGAATATCGGTCATCTTGGCTCAAATTGCCCACCTACGCCCCTCAAACCAAACGCAATGACCACCACATACGCCGTTTGCCGCCGCAAAAGCCCCGTCCGCTGCCGCCAGTCGGCGGGACGGGAAAGGGAAGCGGCATTTAGCACCGCAGGCGCCTAGCTCTTCGGAACAACATGCCCACCTAGAACCCCTTAACCCAAATCCAAGCAGAAAGGCGCGCCTATTGCTGGGACATGATGTTCGGGAATCGGTAGGCGCTCATGAACTCGATGAAGTCATCTACCACTTTAGGATGCGTTTCCCTTCGGCTGGTCAGGTACACCTTGTGAAAATCGGCAGGTAGGTCGTTGATACGCAAGCAAACAACATCTTGGAAAGCCGAGACCAAGAAGGAATAGCAAAAGAGCGCCATTTTGTCTTTACTCGAAGTTACCAGCGAACACATAGTGATCTCGTCTGCATACTCACGACGCAGATTCATGCTGTCCAAAGGCAGAAGGTTCGTGATAGACGAATCGGTTGGAGAAGAAGAGCTGTAGGTAAGCACTTCCTTGCCGCCAAGCTCAGAAAGGTTGATGCTCTTTCGTTTTGCAAGGGGGCTGTCCTTATGAACACCCAAAACAAGCGGCTGCGACCATACCAATACATGGTTGAAATCATCGCACCCTTCCACGCGGGAACAAAACGCCACGTCAATGTCGCCCTTGCGCAAACGCTGGGTCAACTCCGGGGAAAATGCCTGCTCAATAGCAATTTTGGGCTTTACCTGCGAAGAAGAGATAAAAGACTCAATGGCCTCGGACCAGAAACGTCCCTGCATAGCATAGATCGTTCCAACGCGAACTGAAGAGTTCATCTCTCCCTGGATTTCACGAGCAATGCGCAGCCCCTTGTCCAAGTCCTTCAACGCCAATGCGACATACTCGTGATACGCCTTGCCCATTTCAGTAAGCTCAATGCGCGTTGAGCCCTCGCTGCGTTGAAACAACTTGATGCCAAGCTCTTTTTCCATACGCTTGATAGCCACCGAAAGCGTCGGTTGTGCAATGTAGAGGTCTTCGGCTGCACGAGTGTAGTTCAATATCTCAGCTAGATGATCGAAGTACCTCAGGTAATCAAGTCTCATCTGAAAGTCTCCTTAATGCTGAGTTTTAATTCTTTCGAACCGATTGTAGATTATCTGAACAGAAAAGTTATGAATTATACGTAAATCAATCATCGCAATGAATGATTCCGCCTGCAGATAAAGAAGAAAACCCCGACGTCATTGACGCCGGGGCTCAATCGGAAGATGGAAACGAGAACTAGAAGTACTTCTCCTCGATATAGTCGGTCGGCATCTCGATATCGAACCAGATCTTTTCACCTAGAGCTGCCTGCTGCAGAAGCATCTCGATACCAGGAGCAGTTTCCAGGCCATGTGCTTTTGCCATCTTGATGAGCTTGGTCTCACGCGGATCGTAGACGGTGTCCGCCACGAACAGGTTATCGTGCAGCATTTCTTCGTCGATGGTGCATTCGTTGTCCAGCGGAGGCATGCCAACGCGGGTTGCATTGATGAAGAGCTGGGAGTTCTTCACGGCACGTGCAAGCTGTTCCTTGTTGTCGAGGTCATTCAAAACCATAGGAACGCCCGTCTTGTGAGAAAGATCAACAACACGCTCACGAGTTGCAGCCCAGAAATCGTCCTTAAGGTTGAAAACGTTTACGCAGGCAACGCCGTCAAGAGCAAGCTGGGTGAAGATAGCAGAACCTGCACCGCCGGCGCCAACAATGGTTACTACCTTGCCTTCGGGATCAAAGCCATGACGACGAAGGTTCTCAACAAAGCCCGCACCGTCAGTGTTGTGACCGATGGACTTACCGTCTTTAATAACAACGGTATTTACCGCGCCCATCAGCTCTGCTGCAGGGGTCAGCTCGTCAAGGTACTGACCAACACAGGTCTTGCAAGGCATCGTTACGTTGTAGCCAACCGCGCCCATTTCAGCCAAACCCTTAACGACATCGGCAAGCTTATCAGGCGTTACATCGAATGCCGTGTAAACCGCATTCACACCCATTTTTTGGAACGAATCGCTGTGCATTACTGGAGACATAGAGTGCTCAACGGGAGAGCCTACAAGGCCAACGAGCTTAGTTGCGCCGGAGATGTTGATGTCGATTCCCATGACAATATCCTTTCAGGAGAGAAGGTGGTGGGCTTCGTGCAACGCCCACCACCTCTGGAGCAAGCAGTTATTAGGGGGTGTTGAAAACCCCAATGGTAATAAAGAGATTTAAAAGGGAGGTAATTCCCTCCCGGGCTTGTTGGGTGGCAGCCCGAGAGGGGCAATAGCCATACTTTGCTTGGAGTAAAGCAAAGCACACCAGAGAGAAGGCTTAGAGCTTCACCGGAGTTTCGTCTTCGGCGGATTTCTGAATTGCGTTGATTACTTTGAGGGTATCGAGCGCATTATCGCCGGTGCAACGCGGAGTGGTTTCGCGTCCCAAGCACAGATCTACGAAGTGCTCAAGTTCAGCAGTCATCGGATCGTTCTTCTCAACGTCGAACTGCTCGTGCTTGATGGGCTGCAACCAACCGTAGGCGTCGTCGTCCTGATAGTACAGATCCATATTCGGGAAGCCGAACGAACCCTTGGTGCCGAATACACGCATGCTGTTTTCGCCAGGGCACATGGTGAAGAAGGTGTTCTCCTCAGCTGCCAAGTCGTAGTTCCAAGGACCAGGAGTTCCGTCGGATACAAAGTAGCTAGCAGTTACGCCGCCCTCGTACTCAACAACAGCGGATACGGAATCCTCAACTTCGTTACCTCGAATGGTGTTGCGAGCCGCGGCATATACCTTGGTGGGCTTCATTCCCGTTACGAAGTTCAAATCGTCGAAGTCGTGAATAGCGTTGATCAAAAGCGGACCCGAGCCCTTCTTGGTGTGCCATTCAACGTCAAAGT
>ERZ1026898.1695-NODE-1695-length-10490-cov-5.878007_pt1 | contig 10490 bp, 9 predicted proteins | sample MGYA00380178_ERZ1026898 | MGnify/ENA primary metagenome ERZ1026898 (study PRJEB33269, sample SAMEA4719814) | human gut metagenome | biome: human-associated habitat; feature: organic feature; material: feces | place: Cameroon | collected 2013-10 ... | reverse complement strand
AGATGTGTATAAGAGACAGATTTTTCATAAAACACGAAAGGAGAAAACCATGAAACAAAAAGAATAATGACTATTGGTTTAATTTCTTTAATGACAATTTGTGTTTCCTTAGTCACTGTGGAAGCCAGCACATAGACAAGTACTGGCAGAATAAATAATCTTCCAACTTATGGTAAGGTAAAAGACTTAAATATTTATAACAAAAAGACAACCTCAACTCAAATTGCTTCTTTTCAAACCACTGAAGTTTCTGCATCATTGCCAACATTTGGAAGATTACGAAATTCAAATGGTGCTTTAAGATCTGAATGGGTTTATTTGATTAAAGGACCTGCGATTTATCATGGAAAAGAAGCAGATGCTAAAAAAGGCTATAAGTATTACGTTTCAGTTAAAACAAGTGATTTTGAATTTGGATCTGGAAATTATGTATCCTTTAAGTTTTCGGCAGACGAAAAGTAGATTCACACAAGTTAAAGATTCTGTAAATTGTTAAGATAGCAAAAAAAATTAAATATGTAAAAAGGCTGTAAATGCTAATGAGATAGTATATCTTTCTACTCTCATTAATTTAACAGCCTTTTTTCATTACTTATCTAAATCTGCTTCATCAAATACTTCCGCAATAGAGCTTCCTGGGGCTACCATTGGAAATACTTTGTCATCATCATCAATGATACATTCAATCACAACTGGCCCATGATAATCTACTGCTTCCTGTAATGCAGGCATCACTTCTTCCTTCTTAGTGACACGGATTGCTTTACAGCCTAATCCTTCTGCCACCTTACAGAAATCTACCTTATCATGAAGTACAGTCGCACTATAGCGTTCACCATAGAATAATGTCTGCCACTGTCTTACCATTCCAAGTACATGGTTATTAAGTACTACTTCAATGATTGGAATATTGTAACGTGATGCAGTGGCTAATTCATTGAGGTTCATACGGAAACATCCATCACCTGCAATATTGAATACCATCTGGTCAGGACAGCCATATTTAGCCCCCATTGCAGCACCTAATCCATAACCCATAGTACCAAGTCCACCAGAACTTAAGAACTGTCTAGGACGTCTGTAATGATAATACTGAGCGGCCCACATCTGGTTCTGACCTACTTCAGTTGTGATAATAGCCTGAGAATCTGTGAAGTTATCAATCTGTTCAATAACGTATGGACCAGTTAATCTAGACTGATCATAAGTTAAAGGATAACGATCCTTTAATGTACGTACTTCTTTCATCCATGCTGGATGGTTCTGTTGTGTTAAAGTTAAATTAATGGCTTCAATAACATCTTTTGCATCACCAACAATACCTAAATCAACAGGTACATTCTTATCGATTTCTGCATCATCCACATCAATATGGATAATTTTCGCATTCTTCGCAAATGTATCCACATTACCTGTAATACGGTCACTGAAACGTACACCAATCGCAATCAATAAGTCACATTCAGATACACCGATATTACTGGCTTTAGTTCCATGCATTCCAAGCATTCCAGCATAACGTGGGTTAGTACCATCATAAGCCCCTTTACCCATTAATGTATCAGTGACTGGTGCATCGATCTTTTCTACAAATTCTTTTAATTGTGCACTTGCCTGAGACGCAATACATCCACCACCTACAAATACGAATGGTTTTTCTGATTCTTCAATCATTTCTACAGCCTTCTTAATAGAAGTTGTAGGGAATGTATAATTACGGCTGCCAATGACTTCTGGCACCTTTTTAGTATATTCACATGAACCTACAGTCGCATTCTTAGTCATATCGACTAATACTGGACCTGGACGCCCTTCTTTCGCAATCTGGAATGCTTTACGAATAGTTGGTGCGAGTTCTTCTGGTGATTTACATATAAAGTTATGTTTTGTGATAGGGATAGTGACACCCTTGATATCAATTTCCTGGAAAGCATCTTTACCTAAAGCATTGACACCTACATTGGCAGTTAATGCAACTAAAGGAATTGAATCCATCATGGCTGTCGCAATACCTGTGACAAGGTTAGTGGCACCTGGTCCACTTGTTGCCATACAGACACCTACTTTACCTGTAGCACGTGCATAACCATCGGCTGCATGAGATGCACCCTGTTCATGAGATGTGAGGACATGGTGAATCTTATCCTGATATTTATATAAACTATCATAGACTTCTAGGATGGCACCTCCTGGATAGCCAAAGATAGTATCTACGCCTTGTTCAAGAAGGCTTTCTACTACAATGTCCGATCCTTTCATTAACATTTTGGATTCTCCCCCTTTACTTATCATTTGGCTGTAACACTGCACCAGTATTGGCACTTGTTACCTGAGCTGCATAACGTCTTAAATAACCTGTAGTGATACGAGGTTCTCTAGGCTGCCATTTAGCACGACGTGCTTCTAGTGTTTCATCATCTACAGCTACATTGATCTTATTATTTGGAATATCAATAGAGATCATATCTCCTTCTTCGATTAATGCGATAGGTCCTCCTACAGCTGCTTCAGGAGACACATGTCCAATAGAAGCGCCTCTAGTCGCACCAGAGAAACGACCATCAGTAATTAATGCAACATCTTTATCAAGTCCCATACCAGCGATTTCACTTGTAGGAGATAACATTTCTCTCATACCAGGACCACCTTTAGGACCTTCATAACGAATAACGACTACATCACCCTTCACAATCTTACCAGCACGGATTGCCTTGATTGCATCATCTTCGCTATCAAATACTCTGGCTGGTCCAGTATGTGTCATCATTTCAGGTGCAACTGCAGCTGCCTTAACAACACAGCTATCAGGGGCAATATTACCCTTTAATACCGCAATACCACCTGTTTTCATATAAGGGTTATCAACAGGACGGATGATTTCTGGATCTAAGTTTACGCATCCTGCGATATTTTCTTTAATAGTCTTACCAGTACATGTGATACCTGTTGTATCTAAGATACCTAATGAATCAAGTTCATTCATGACTGCATATACGCCACCAGCATCATCTAAGTCTTCCATAAATGTAGAACCTGCTGGTGCTAAGTGACATAAGTTTGGTGTATATTTAGAAATTTCATTCGCAATTTCAAGATTTAATTCAACACCTGCTTCATGTGCAATAGCTGGTAAATGAAGCATTGAGTTTGTAGAACATCCTAAAGCCATGTCTACTGTCATCGCATTCTTGAATGCGGCTGGAGTCATAATATCTCTAGGCTTGATGTTCTTTTCTACTAATTCCATGATCTTCATACCAGCATGTTTTGCTAGTCTAATACGTGCTGAATAAACAGCTGGAATAGTACCATTACCACGAAGACCCATACCAAGTGCTTCAGTTAGACAGTTCATAGAGTTGGCAGTATACATACCTGAACATGAACCACATGTTGGACATGCTTTTTCTTCAAACTCTTCAAGATGAGCGGCATCTAGAGTGCCTGCATTATACTGACCGACTGCTTCAAATAGTGAAGAAAGACAAGTCTTCTTACCATTTAATTTCTTACCTGCAAGCATTGGTCCACCTGATACAAAGATAGTTGGAATATTTAAACGAGCAGCTGCCATAAGTAAGCCTGGTACGTTCTTATCACAGTTAGGAATCATAACAAGACCATCAAACTGATGTGCTGTCGCAAGACATTCTGTACTATCTGCAATGAGTTCTCTAGTTACAAGTGAATATTTCATACCTGTATGGTTCATCGCAATACCATCACATACTGCAATGGCAGGTACTTCTACTGGTACACCACCAGCTAAATAAACACCTTTCTTAACCGCTTCACTGATCTTATCAAGATTCATATGACCAGGTACGATTTCATTATATGAACAAACTACCCCGATTAGAGGTCTTTCTAACTCTTCTTCAGTCATGCCTAAGGCATTAAAGAGTGAACGATGAGGTGCACGTTCTACTCCCTTTTTTACATTATCACTTCTCATATTACCCTCCTAAAGTCTTTCTACCACAGCATCACCCATCTGTGATGTAGATACTTTTGTCATTCCTTCTTTATAAATATCAACTGTACGAATACTATCCGCAAGAACCTTTTCTACTGCTTTTTCAATACATGCTGCTTCTTCATCCATATCAAATGAATAACGTAGCATCATTGCCGCACTTAAGATAGTTGCAAGTGGATTCGCAATATTCTGTCCTGCAATATCTGGTGCGCTGCCATGGCTTGGTTCATACATACCAAGGCTATCTTCACGAAGTGAAGCACTTGATAACATACCAATAGAACCAGTGACCATTGAGGCTTCATCACTTAAGATATCCCCAAACATGTTTTCAGTTAAGACAACATCAAACTGTGCTGGATCTTTAACTAACTGCATTGCACAATTATCTACAAGCATATGTTCTACTTTTACTTCTGGGAAATCCTGAGCCACTTCATTCACAATCTTACGCCATAAGCGAGATGTATCTAAGACATTGGCCTTATCCACACTTGTCAACTTCTTAGAACGTTTCATCGCAATTTCAAATCCTCTTTGTGCGATACGTCTAATTTCATGTTCTGAATAAACTAGATTATCATGAGCCACTAATTCACCATTGATTTCTTTTGTATTTCTTTCACCAAAATATAAACCACCAGTGAGTTCTCTGACGATAATCATATCGAAACCTGCTTCTGATGTGCTTTCCTTTAAAGGGCATGCACCTGCAAGTTCTTTATATAAATAAGCAGGTCTTAAGTTTGCGAATAAACCTAATTCTTTTCTAATCTTTAATAGTCCTGCTTCTGGTCTTAATGTAGGATCTAATTTATACCATGGAGATGTATTTGTATCTCCCCCGATAGAACCTAATAATACAGCATCACTGTTTTTTGCGACTTCTAATGCCTCATCAGTAAGTGGGACACCATAAGCATCAATAGAACAGCCTCCCATGAGGATATTCTTGTAGTTGAATGTATGATTATATTTCTTTGCGATGGCATCAAGTACCTTGATTGCTTCATTGACGATTTCAGGACCGATTCCATCACCTTTAATAACCGCAATATTCTTTTCCATATCCTCTATCCTTTCTTATTATTGACATAGTTTACAAGACCACCCTGTTCGATAATCTTCTGCATGAATGGTGGGAAAGGCTGACCCTGATATTCTGTATTCTTAGTGAGGTTATAAATCTTACCTGTTTCATAATCTACTTTTACTTCATCACCATCATCAATACCATCTACAGCTTCTGGACATTCAAGAATCGCAAAACCAATATTAATAGAGTTACGATAGAAGATACGTGCAAAGCTTTTTGCGATAACACATGATACTCCTGCTGTCTTTAATGCAAGAGGAGCATGTTCTCTTGATGAACCACAGCCAAAGTTCTTCTTTGCGACAATAATATCACCTTCCTGAACTCTTTCTACAAATGTAGGATCTAGGTCCACCATTGCATGAGTTGCTAATTCTTTGGCATCAAATGAATTAAGATATCTTGCTGGAATAATAACGTCTGTATCAACGTTATCACCATATTTAAATACTCTACCTTTAGCTTCCATTAGTTATTACCTCCGAATTTTTCTGGATTTGCGATATAACCTGCAATCGCACTTGCAGCTGCTGTTTCAGGAGATGCAAGATAAATTAATGATTCTACATCACCCATACGTCCAACGAAGTTTCTATTAGTTGTAGAAACACACTTTTCACCTTTCGCAAGTACACCCATATGACCACCCATACATGGACCACAGCTTGGTGTATTGACAGCACATCCTGCTTCTACAAATGTTTCTAGAATACCTTCTAAGATACACTGTAAGTAAATCTTCTGAGTTGCTGGTACAACCATTACTCTGACATTATCAGCCACTTTCTTACCTTTAAGAATAGCTGCTGCTTTTCTTAAGTCTTCCACACGACCATTTGTACATGATCCAATCACAACCTGATCAATATAGATCTTATCCATTGCTTCAATTTCATCCACTGTCTTTGCATTACCTGGAAGATGAGGGAAAGCAACAGTTGGTCTAATGGCAGATAAGTCTACATCTACGACTTCTTCATATTCTGCGTCACTATCTGCTTCATAAATTTTATAGTCACGTTTAGCATGTTTATCTAAGTATTCAACAGCGGCTTCATCAACAGGGAAGATACCATTCTTAGCTCCTGCTTCAATCGCCATATTACAAATAGTGAAACGATCTGCCATAGATAATTCTTTGACACCTTCACCTGTAAATTCCATTGATTTATATAAAGCACCATCTACACCAATACGTCCAATAATATGTAAAATAACATCCTTACCAGATACGTATTGAGATAGTTTGCCATGAAGATTAAATTTAATGGCTGAAGGTACCTTGAACCATAACTGTCCAGTGGCCATACCTGTCGCAATATCAGTTGTTCCTACACCTGTAGAAAAAGCACCAATAGCCCCATAAGTACAAGTATGTGAATCTGCACCAATGACAGCATCTCCTGCCACAACAATGCCGCTTTCAGGTAAGATGGCATGTTCTACACCACATTTACCCTGTTCCATATGATGTGTTAATCCCTGCTCACGAGAGAATTCTCTGATTGCCTTTGAGTTCTCTGCAGATTTAATATCTTTATTAGGTGTAAAGTGATCTGGCACTAAGACAACCTTATCTTTATCAAAGACTTTATCAGCCATTCTCTTAAAGATTGGTAAAGCCATAGGCCCAGTAATATCATTTGCCATTACAATATCTACATTTGCTTCAATTAATTCACCTGCATGAACTTCTTTTACTCCCGCATGATCAGCTAAGATCTTCTGCGTCATTGTCATTCCCATTATATATAATCCTCCTCAAGTTATTTTTTGAATGTTGTAACGAGAAAGTACCGCAGTACTTCCTCTTTACAACACACAAAGTGTGTGTTGCTTAGTGATTAGTTATTTAAAAGCTTATCTTCATCAGACCAAGAATATAATGAACGGATATCAGCACCAACTTTTTCACATTCATGTTCATTGTGTAACTGTCTCATTGCTTTGAAGTGAGCCTGTCCACCTGCTGCTGACATTTCAAGTAAGAATTCTTTAGCGAATGAACCATCCTGGATATCAGCTAATACTTTCTTCATTGCTTTCTTAGTGTCTTCAGTGATTAATTTAGGACCAGTGATATAGTCACCATATTCTGCGGTATTAGAAATAGATTTTCTCATACCTTCGAAACCTGACTGGTAGATTAAGTCTACGATTAACTTCATTTCATGGATACATTCAAAGTATGCATTCTTTGGATCATAACCAGCTTCTACTAATACTTCGAAACCAGTCTGCATTAACTGACATACACCACCACAAAGAACTGCCTGTTCACCGAATAAGTCTGTTTCAGTTTCAGTTCTGAATGTAGTATCTAATAGACCAGCTCTTGCACCACCGATTGCAGCACCATAAGCTAATGCATAGTCATGAGCCTTACCAGTGTAATCCTGTTCAACTGCTACTAGACAAGGAGTACCTTTACCTGCCTGGTATTCTGAACGTACTGTATGACCTGGAGCCTTTGGAGCGATCATAGTAACATCAACGTTCTTTGGTGGAACGATCTGATTGAAATGAATATTGAAACCATGAGCGAACATTAACATATCGCCTTCGTTTAAGTTTGGTTCGATAGCTTCTTTATAAAGTTTTGCCTGTAATTCATCAGGAATTAATACCATGATGATATCTGCCCAAGCAGCTGCATCAGCAGATGTCATAACTTTAAGACCCTGTTCTTCTGCTTTCTTCCAAGACTTAGAACCTTCGTATAGACCAACAACAACGTCTACTCCAGATTCTTTAAGGTTTAATGCATGTGCATGTCCCTGAGAACCATAACCGATGATAGCAACCTTTCTACCATCTAATAAAGATAAATCACAGTCTGTGTTGTAATAGATTTTAGCCATATTTATTTACCCCCTATTTTTCTTAGCTTTCATCTTTTCTATATCAAAATCATCTAGTCCTCTTCCGATGCCAGCAATACCAGTACGGACGATTTCGGTGATATTGAACGTATCTAACATTGTGAGAATACCATTGATCTTATTTTGATCACCTGTTACTTCCACAACGAGTGAATTTGGCGCAACGTCTACAATCTGCGCTCTAAATATATTAACTATTGACACAATATCAGGTCTTTGTGAGTGGTCTGCTTCTACCTTAATAAGCACCAATTCACGATAGACTGAATGGTCATCTTCCAACGGAAATATTTCAATTACATCTTCCAGCTTTCTTAACTGCTTTTTAATCTGTGCAAGAGTGGCTGGTTCTCCTCTTGCAGATACTGTCATACGTGAGACTGCTGGATCATTTGTTTCACCAACGGTCAACGAATCAATGTTGTAGCCTCTTCTAGAGAATAATCCAGCGACACGGCTTAATACGCCGGCTGTATTATCCACTAGAATAGATAGGACAAGTCTTTCCATTAAGCGGCCTCCCTCATATCTTTGTGTATTCTATTCATAGCAGAAATAATTGCTTTAATAGTTGCAGTTGTAATATTTGGATGAACACCTACACCCCATTCAATAATAGATGTACCTTTTGCTCTAAGCTGTACATAAGCAGCTGCTTTAGCACTTGAACCAGATGTTAATGCATGTTCTGAATAATCTAATAAGTGAATATAATGGTAGCCATTTCCATTGAAGGCATTCTTAACTGCATCAATTGGACCATTACCATAACCAACAATTGTACGTTCTTCACCATGATCACGAATTGTTAATTCTACTTTTCTTTCATATTCGTTTTCTGTATCTTCTGAGATATCTGTTAGTTTCTGATATACGAACTGGAATGGGTCTTCATTTTCAATATATTCATTTCTGAAAGTATCATAGATTCTTTCTGGTGATACTTCACCTTCTGCTTCAGAAATATTCTGTACAATCTTTGCGAAGTCACCCTGCAATGCTTTAGGAAGGTGATAACCAAAGACTGTATCCATAACGAAGGCGACACCACCTTTACCTGATTGAGAGTTGATACGAACGATTGGTTCATATTGTCTATTCAAGTCAGCTGGATCAATTGGTAAGTAAGGAACTTCCCACTGCTTCTGCTGTCTTTCATGATATTTATGAATACCTTTATTAATGGCATCCTGATGACTTCCAGAGAAAGCAGTAAATACTAACTGACCAGCATATGGAGAACGAGGATTGACTTCCATCTTTGTACATTCTTCATAGACATGTTTGATATCATTCATCTGTGTGAAGTCAAGTTCTGGATTGACACCATGTGTATACATATTTAATGCAACAGTGACGATATCAACATTACCTGTTCTTTCACCATTTCCAAATAGTGTACCTTCTACTCTATCTGCCCCTGCCATTAATGCAAGTTCTGTAGCGGCTACGCCACATCCTCTGTCATTATGTGGATGAACAGAGATGATTGCTCTTTCACGATCCTTTAGGTTTCTACATACATATTCAACCTGGTCCGCAAAGACATTTGGTGTATCCATCTCAACAGTAGAAGGAAGGTTGACAATCACTTTATTATCTTTAGAAGCGCCCCATACATCAAGAACTGCATCCACTACTTCTACTGCATAATCCATTTCTGTACCAGTGAAGCTTTCAGGTGAATATTCAAGAATGACTTGACCTTTGAAGTTATCACATAACTTCTTTACAAGAGCACAGCCGTCTGTCGCAATCTTCTTGATTTCATCTTTATCCTTGTTGAAGACAACATCTCTTTGAAGGATACTTGTTGAATTATAAATATGCACAATAGCACGATCTAATCCATCAAGAGCTTCAAATGTTCTTTTAATCAAATGTTCACGGCACTGAGTGAGTACCTGAACAGTGACATCATCAGGGATGAGGTTTTCTTCAATCAATAGTCTTAGGAAATCATATTCAATCTGTGAAGCAGATGGGAAACCTACTTCAATTTCCTTGAATCCAAGTTCTACTAATAACTTGAACATTCTAACCTTTTCCTGAATATTCATTGGTGTCACTAATGCCTGATTACCATCACGTAAATCTACTGAACACCAGATAGGTGCTTTTTCTATTGTCTTATCTGGCCATGTGCGGTCTTTCAAGCTGACTGTTTCAAATCTCTTGTACTTTTGGTAATTCATCATAATTGTTTATTCTCCTTTCCAACCTATAAAAAAAGCCCTCGCCCTTACTAGCGTAAGAGGACGAGAGAATAATTCTTCGTGGTTCCACCTCAATTTATTGATATCTCACAATATCAACCTTATCGAGTACGCTTTATATATAAAGTTCATACTCTAGCGAGATAACGGTCGCAAGTGCCGTAGCAGCCTACTTAATTCAGTGCTCCACTCAAGGATGAGTTCAAAGATGATCAAACAGTTCTTTACACCAGCCAGAACCTCTCTGCGCTTTCATCATTCCTCTACTAGTTCCTATCAAAGTCGTTTTCTTTTGGGTTGTTGTGTTTATCATATAC
>ERZ1026898.1692-NODE-1692-length-10525-cov-6.698854_pt1 | contig 10525 bp, 7 predicted proteins | sample MGYA00380178_ERZ1026898 | MGnify/ENA primary metagenome ERZ1026898 (study PRJEB33269, sample SAMEA4719814) | human gut metagenome | biome: human-associated habitat; feature: organic feature; material: feces | place: Cameroon | collected 2013-10 ... | reverse complement strand
CGGAATAAACCATACTGCTTTCCGGCAGGTAAACCAGAAAATCATGGAATGCATGCACCAGGCTTAATTCCTGCAGATGGAAGATATACTGTCCTTTATTTGGGCTGAAGTAGTAAATAATAACCTTTTGCTCGCTCGGTGCACAAATGCAGATAGGCGAAGGCACCGAGAGCTTTTCGCTGCGTACAATCCTTGGCGTGAAGCTGCCGTCATCTACACTGTTGATAATATTCTTTAAAAGCGCCAGGCGCTGCGGCGGCGTCAGGTAGGTGTACATGAAATCAGGAATCTCGGTTACGCGTCCTGTTTCCATAAAGAGGTTCAAGCCTTCAAGCGTAAAGGAAATGCTGTGAGAGCTGTATTTGGAGCGTATTTTAGCAAAGTAATCGGCAATAACTCCCTGCATTTCCGGCGGGATAATGTCAGTGTTCAACCTGTCCATGAGGATATTTTCCGGACAGAAGCTGGGGAAGCAAGGCTGGTAGAAAAGCTCATGCACTTCCTCAGCGTTGATTTCCTCCTCGCTGAGGAAGGTAGACTGCAAATATTCCTCCGGCGTAGGATGGAAGGTGTGGCAGATAGGATTAGCAACACTGAGGTTTTTTTGGAAGGTTTCACTGGTGAGTGCTACCATGTCCTGTGAATTGCAAAGCACAGCCTTATCCTGTTCATAGGATACTGCTAACATAAAGTCACTGGTGATAATCTTGAACGGCAGCATGCTGGTGCTGTTGAACAGTGTATCAACATTATCATAAACATAATAAGGATGGAAAACTTCACATTGGAATAAAATCGGCACAAGCTTTTGCAGGATATTCAAATTGTAGGTTGTGCCTTTATGTCCTTCATTTTTATCAAAAATGATAATTGCTTCCACAAGCGTATTGTTGCGGTTAAAATCAATGGAAGTAAGACAATCGAAAACATACTGATATTCAGGCTGCACCATGAGTTTGATGTGGCCTGATTTTTTATTGGCTTCAATCTCTAAAACAGCTTTTAAAATACGATTGATATTAGCCTGACCGTTGATTATTTTCAGTGATTCCTTAATTTCAAGCATATCTTGCACGCCTGTGGGGATTATAAGCTCGTCGGCAGAATTCATATCGTAAAAACCGGAGATGATTTTGCTGACATGCTCCCGACGGAAATAATTTTCCTCACCCATATGCGATATATGATAGGCACGCAGCAATTCTGCTGTTTCACTGGGGTTGAGCATCATGGCCTTAGCAATAGCGGTTACGTCTGCAATATTCGCAGGCATACGCTTACCAACCTTCATGTGCTGTATCATCGTTCTATTTACACCGCTTATTTTTGAGATAGTGTAAATAGTTGTATTTTTGGTTTCTAGATACTTTTTGAGCGTATCTGCAAATAATGTCATAAGCAAAACCCTTCCTAAGATAGTTCATCAATTAATATTTATATTATAGTCTAAAATGTGACAATAATAAAGTCTTGTATAGACAAAAAGATTGTCACAAAAGTTGTCACATGTGTCTTATGTATGGCAATTTGGTTAAAATTAAAGGTATAATGGATTTTTTATAATGATATATACGAGCATTGATAAGAGATACCCCCTATATGACGATGCTTTGCGAACTAATAGACAAGTACGTCTTAGAAACGCTATTGTGTAGTGGAGGGGGTAAAATGGACGTTAGAGATATACATTAGGAGGGCGATATACATGATGAAGAGAAATGTTGTAATAGCTATGCTTTTGCTGGCATTGAATAATATTACCTATGCTCAGATTGCTGATGTTACCGGTATCGGTGAAGATAGTGACAGTGCGCTGCGCGATGCCAAACGTAATGCAGTCGAGCAGATTGTCGGTACGTATATCAACTCTGAAACCTTAGTAAGCCAGGCTTCAGTGGTAAGCGATGAAATTTATGCTAAATCTGTTGGTTTTATTACGGATGTGCGTGTACTTGATGAAGGTAAAAGAAATGGCATTTACTACGTCCATGCGAAGATTGATGTCAATACTAATCCAAATTCTGAGCTGATGAATCGCATTGAAATGATAAAAGCCTTGGGAAATCCGCGGATTGGGGTAGTGGTTACTTATTATGGTGATGCTGATGGCACAGTACAAGAAAAATATCCGCTGATGTGCGAAAGCGCAATTAATAGTAAGCTTACAGAACTTGGGTTTACACATGTGGTAAGTTCCAATATGCTTTTTAATGACAAAGAAATTAGCAGATATGCCGCCATTGATACACAAAAGCTGTTGCCAGATAAAAATCTTGATTATCTGATTATTTGTAAATTGGATCTGCATACAGGTGATATAGTGTTGCCTAAATATGAAAGCATGTCTACTACTGGCGAAACGGTTTCGACAGGTCTGGTACGTTCCCTTGCAGAAATTAATATTGACATTTACAAAGCAAGTACAGGCGAAGTGCTTACAAGCTTTAGTGTGGAAAGCAAGGCGGTACAAAACAGCAGCAATACGTCTGCTAATGCTTCGATAAAGCTTGTCGGTGCAGATGCAGCAGGGAAAATTAAGCAGGCGTTGTCTAAAAAAGCGGCGAGTGTTGATAATCAGTTGCAGCTGTATGTAGAAGCAAAGAAATATGCTGATGTAAGCGAGATTCTGCAAGCGTTGAAGTCTTTGCCTGGAGTGAGCAACGTGCGTGAGGAGAATTATAATAAAGGAAAAAGCGTTATTACTTTTGCAACAACGCTCAAACCGCAGACTGTTTTCCGCCTGCTCAAGGAAAAAGTTAGCTTTAATCTTTTTATGAAAAATGTAACTGCTAATGATATGACGATAACGACGAAATAAGCAGGAGGGGTACGACATGGATTTGAAAAAAGCATTTGGCAGCTTGGTTTTAATCGGCGCGATGATGGGCTGTTCGTTGGCTTCGGCGACAGATATTAAAGATTTTCCGCGTGTGGCAGTGATGAATATTGGTAACAAGGCGATTACGAGCAGAGGATTACGTGACCAAGACTTTAGCTCAGCAACAGAATATGCAATTTATCAGCTTTCGGCGAGCGGCTGGTTTGACTTGATTGATTATGAGCAGTTGGGCACGATTGCGCAGATGCACAGCATTAATATGTCTGATATGGTTGATACTTCTACTGCTGTACAGTTTGGCAAAATTGCCGGGGCGGAATACATGGTAGTTGGTTACGTGACAGGCTTGACGACGAAAGAGAATATTGCTGCGCTGCAAGCCGGGTATGGCAAGGGCAGCAACGCACAGCACGTCGTTACCGCAAATGTTGCGTTGCGTATCGTGGATATTAAGACAGGACGTATTATGGTTGCAGGTCTTGGCAAAGGCAGTTCGACAAGTACGCTGACGGAGATAGGGTTTACGAAGTACAGAAATAGAAGGAATATTGTTGGTGAGAATATTTATAACAGTACCTTGAATACAGTTGTTGATGAAGTGAGCAAGAAAAGCGGCAGTTCATACGATAAAAAAACTACGTCGGATACTAGCAATAGGACGATGAGTGATACTAACAATAGCCAATATTACAATAACACTTATGACAGCAGCAAGGAAACGTATAATAAGAATGCTTCTGCTACTGCCGGTACTTATTTCGCAAAAGATACTGTAGAATGGGAGAATGCTGACACTTACACTTATACAAAAAATGCTAATGAAACATATAAATATAAAAAATCAGGAACTAAGGTTAAGGTACAAAGTATTGAAGGCGATGTTAACGAAGACGGACAAATTGATTGGACAGATGTTAAAGCAGTAGAAAATTATTACGTTTATGGAAATCCACGCATCAGTAATTTCAATATGAATAATGCAGATATGAATGGCGATAACAAGATAACGCTTGAAGATGTCTGGAAGTTAAAAATGCTGGTTTATGGTCTGAATAAGAAAACTTACAAGCATGTTATCGGTGACGTTGACAGCGAAGAAGAAAATGGTACGGTCGATGCTAACGATGAAAATGTACTAAGAAATTATCTGATAGACAACAAGCCGGCCTATATCAATATTATCGAAGCGGATTTGAATGGCGATGATAAAGTTACGTTGACTGATTTATCTATATTGAAAAGTAGAAGTAATAATGTTGGTTGGACAAAAACGTCATGGATGATTTATAGTTCGATTCCACAGAAATATATTGATTATAATAAAAACCATGGCATTTATGTTGAACAAGGAAATGCTGGTTCTACCGAAATCAGCAAAGCTGTAGACGAAGTTATTAAGCAAAATTCGTATGATAGGCAAAGATATTTTGGAGTAAGAGGAAGAAGCCTTGCGTGGCTGAAAGAAGAGGTTAGTGAAGTAAAGACTTCTGATAGAAAGACTTTCATTGACGAAACCAGCAGCAGCAAAAGAAATTTGAATGATTTAACTGCAAATACGTCTAATAGCAGTACTGAAAGTGGTTATGATGCAGTTGGTACAAATAAGGCTAACAATTCAACTAACTTCTCGTCTACTAATCAGTATGTAACTTATGAACGCGAGGCAATGAATTATAATATCGTCATCGGTACTGTCGAAGTTTCTGACGTCCAGGTGCGCAACGCAATTAGCAAGGCTGTACGCGATGCGATTTATGGCGACATGGGTATTTTGACGACGCTGAATAATGGCAAGAAGCTGAAAATCAAAACAGGATTCTGATGTTTGGGGAGGCATGAGCGTGAAGAAGACGATACTTTCTTTAGCGTTGGCTTTAAGTACTTTGACTAGTGCCGCAGGTGCCGAGCAGCCGTTGGCGCAGCAGTACAGGGAGTGGCTGGGTTTTGGTGCGTTCGTCATTGATTATGAAGCAGATTATCATGATTATGTTGTGAGCAAAACTCTTGCAGGGTATGGGAATATGCGTATGGAGCGCAGCAATTTGAAAATCAAAGGTATTATTCCTGCATTTGCTTATGGCAAGAAAAATTATCCTGACACCTTATATCGCGACGGAAAATATTATAGGTTCGAGTCAAAGAAGAAAGCAACAGTAGCAGCAGCAAGCCAGCTTGCTGATCCGAATATTGATCCTTCAGCTGGGTGGAATACAATTCGTTATAATCTTGCACTTCCGGATGAATTTGCGCCGCTGTATAACGATGCTGCTTATAGACCACCTTCAGCGGCAATGGGCAATTTTGTATATGATGGTTCCGGGAAAAAAGTTGTTGCCAAGCAGGAATATACTTGTGACAAATATACGCTTCCTTTAAAAAGTCAGGCAGGAAATACGTTAGCAGAGCTGTGCTATTACTATTGCTATGACAAAGATAAGCTTGTTTATATCGAAAAAGCGATGCTTGAGGATAGCAAGGAATATATTCTTAGCAGAGTGAAAATTAAGCAGTTTAGCAATGATGTTCCCAGCGAGCTTTTCGCTATGCCGAAAGGCTGCAAGGTTTATGCTGTGGGCATTGGTGATATGGATGATTTGCTGAATAAGCCTGCGCTAGTGGAGGAATATTAAGATGAAAAAAATATTTGCTGCACTTTTAGCAGGAATGGCGTTGTTGAATACTATGGCGTTTAGCAGTGCGGAGGCTGGCAAGCTTGATCCTTATCGGGAGCTGTTGGCTCAGAAGAAATTTACGCTGCGCTATGAAAATATCACGCCGCTGCCAAGAGTGACGAATAAAGACAAGATCAGTTTTTACGGCAAAAATGGCATGGCGGTGGGTAAGGCAAGCTTTTTGCTGCATAAGCCTATTGAAGGCATTGTTGTTGTGAGTGGTGACGAAAAATACGAGGAAGTTGCCAACGCCGGCGCAAGCTTGTGCAGCCTGACTAAGGGCGAAGTGGTTTATTATTTCACCAAGGATACATCGGAAAGCACGCCGGTTATCTATGGTACACTGGGCAAGAAAAATCAAGTCAGTGCTATCGAGAAAAACATACAGGCAGCAGTGATGAGCGGCGAAAGTTATGCGGATTCAGTTATGACGCGGCTGCTGCTGGGCATGATGCCTGCAAGCAGCAAAGGTGCAGATGCTCCTGTTTATCAATTTGTTGCAGCAGGGGAATTGGACAATGGGCTTAGCTATGAAGATTATAAGGCAGATAACAGCGATGTGTTTGAAGCTGTCAGATATTACTTTAATGGTGATACGCTCGTGAAAATTGCAGCAGCAAATTATTACGTTTTGCCTGATGGCAGGCTTGACGGAGATAAATTCATTATCAAGGTGAAGGCTTTCTCGCCTGTGCCTGAAACAGCATATTTACGGCTTCCGGCAGGCGTGAAAGATGTAACTAAGAAAGATAAGGAAGAATAGGAGCGGTTGCAGATGCGTAAAAAAAACAAGTTCTTAGCAGCCTTGGCTTTCGGATTAATATTTGCGACAAATGTTATGCAGGCAGAGGCTGCGAATCCGACTTGTATACTGATGAAATTTACTGATGATACAAGGTTTGACAGAATTGAATCTGCCGCTTCGTTATCTGACCTGGTTATGGAAAAGCTAATCATGACAGGCAAGTTTAACTTGAAGGAAACCAGACCGATAGATGCCCAAATTGAAGCACTTTTGTATGACGAGAAGGCGCAGGAGCTGCATGGTGTGAAGCAGGCAATGGAGAGCGGAAATTTTTCCGCAATGTTTGAAGGAGCAGGCTTTAGCGAAGGCAAGGCACAGTCTATTGCTACTGCGCAGGTAGGGCAGTATATTTCGCCTAAAATAATATCGCAGATTGGTGAGCAGCACGGTGCGGAATATCTTTTGCAGGGAACAATTATCAATCTTGGCCTTGGTGACTGGTGGGATGGTAATTTGGCGATGGTGTCGCAGACTGTCGGTTATGCCTCGGGCATGATGGGAACGAATGCCGGCAATGCGATGACAGCAACGCCCTTGAGCATCCTTGGTTCTGTAAGCGTGGAACGCACAGGCATCGGCGTGCAGTGTGATATGCGTCTGATTAAGGCAAGCAGTGGCGAAGTTGTCTGGAGCAAGCGCGTAGTGGGAATTGGCGATCAGAAGCAGTTTGGCATAGGCTTCCTGACAGTTGGCAGCACAGAGCTTAACGCTAATCTTTATGCGAAAGCGATGGATAAGGCGGCACAGAATATAGTTGATAGCCTGGTCGCTGATTTAAATGCGCAAAAATTATTTTTAAAGTGATGAGGTGGGGGTATGCTGAAAAAGATTGTGATGCTTACGCTGCTAGTGCTCAGTAATGCCTTGGCAGCGCAAGCAGCGATGATTGAAAAAGATGCTGTAGTGGCGGTTATGGATTTTGGCACGCATCCGGGAGCAGCTTCAAGCGATATTGCTTTAGCGAATGCTGAGGGTACTACTTCTGAATATGTAATTGCGCGATTAATTAATGACGGCAAGATGGTGGTGATGGACAAAGAAAATGTTCGTAACCAGCTGGAAGCGAACAATGTTAAGCTGACAGGGCTTATTGATCCTGACAGTGCGAAGGTTATTGGCGATGTGCTGAACTGCCAATACATAGTTTATGGCAATGTCAACGACGTGAGCGTTAGCAATACAGGTACGAAGATGTTTGGCCCGGTTGGCGGCAAGGTGAATATCTGCACGGTGAAGTCGCACGTTATCGCGCGGATTATGAACGTGCATGATGGCACGATTGTTATGGCGGCGAAGGGCGAAGGCGTTTCCAAGAGCAGCTACACGGATATTCATAGCTTGCAGGGTGGTATCCAGATAGGCACAGTTACAGTTACGCAGGAAAGCGTGCATAATGCTTTGCAAAAAGCTGCGTTTAATGCAGTCGATATATTAACTCAAAGACTTTATGGTCAAAAATAATTGAGGGAGTGTGGTCAAGATGAGAAAAAATTTGGCGAAGGCAGTGGTGGCAACAGTGTTTTCTATGGGGTGCATGAGTTGTGCCTATGCTGCTGAATCTGAAGATATAATTTTTGATGTTTCGGCAGGGATAAGTCGGACTATTACTGATGATGTAAATATACACGATGCTGATCTTGGTGGAGCTATAAAAAATAGCGGAACACTTACTTTTGCCAATAGTGCTTTTGCACTTAGTAGTCCATCTACATTATTAGGTAGTAGCGCATCTGGACGTGATTATACTTATAATTTGATATCGAATAAGGGTAAGCTGAATATAACTAGTGATCATGTTGATATTGATGACCATCACGGATTAGCTATTAACAATGAAGCTGGTGGAGAATTAACTATTACAAGTAAAAGTTTTTTTATTGGCACAGATTTTTGCTGCGATGATCATAGCGGTAATATTACGCCTGGTGATGGACATAAAGAAGATCCATCTCGCCATACGATAATTAACAATAGTGGTTATTTAAAGATTAGTGGTGAAGCATTTAGTGATAATGAATCATCACAAATGCTTCAAGGCAAGATAGTTCATAATCCAGGTGCTACAACTATTATAAGTTTAAGCGGTTCTAGCAATCCTCATAGTTTACTTTATAAGATATATGGAGATTTACATGATATGCAGTTACGCCAAAGTGGCTTTTATGGAACAGTAGAAGGTAGCAGTGACAGTGGATTTTCAATTGAATTAAACTCAACCGCTTGGTGGTTAGCTGATAAACAGACAGAAACAGTTAATAAACTGACTTTGAATGGTGGAGCATTGATTTTAAGTGATGTTTATGATGCTGTTCTTGAGAGTGGTAATGCTGAATCAGGTTGGATAGATTCGTACCATACTTTAAAGGTTAAGGATTTTTATTCTAATGGGAATTTTTACGAAAATGCTTTTTCCAATATCAACGGAATCTATGTCTATACTGATTTGAAGAACGATCAAGGCGATAGAATTATTTTCACTGGTGTAACGCCAAATGCCACTATTCCTTTAGGAATAATCAATAAAGATGATTTAAACGGTGAGGCGATAACACCTGATGCAGGGCATAGAGTAATTGTTGTTACTGCACCTGCTGATACTAAAATGCAGATATCAGCTTCTGGGTTGGTATATGGCAATGAAGTAAAGAAATTTATAGATGATAATAATCCGAACTTACGCCCGTTTGACTTGTATGCACCTGTCTTAGAAACAGAATTTGTTGATGGTTCTAATGTTGGTATTGTAGGTAATGCTAAAAACTGGGTATTCACTGGCTGGGGAAAGAGCGGTGGTAAAACAGTAAAGAACGAAACCGACCAAGGAAAAGACGCTATTGATTTGCACACTACTGAACTCGACAACACCCTCAAGCGTATCAACGACATCCGCACAGATCCGAGCGAGGTTGGCGCGTGGTTGCGTGGCGAGAATGGCAAGATGAAGATTCGCAGCTATGGTTATAAGTACAACCTGATGAGCGGTGGTTACGACTGGAAGTACGAAAGCAACGCAGCGAAAATGTTCCTTGGCTTTGGTATCAGCTATGCGAAAAACAATTGCGACACAGGCATAATTGGCGATACCAAGAGCATGGGCTATAACCTGTACGGCAGCTGGCTGGGCAGAGAGAATAATGATTATGTGGATGTAATCGTGAAGTACGGCACACTGGATAAAAAATATGCAGGCTTGGATGACAACAACGTTTTTGTAACCGGCGACTATGACAAGAAGCTGTTCTCTGTCGCTGCCAAATACGGCAGACGCATTACGCGTGATGATGGCTGGTACTATGAGCCTTCTGTTGGTCTGACATGGGGAAGAATTGGCAGTGCAGATTTTACTGATTCGCAAGGCATTAAAATTCACGCCGACAGCTCGACCAGCAAGATGGCAACATTGGGTATGCAGGTTGGCAAGAATATTCAGGGCACGGAGTTTTATGGACTCTTCCAAGTGCGCCACGACTTTGACGGCAAGATGCATGTGAACGTACCTGGTTCTGATTTGCCGGGTTCTTCTGTATATGACGACATGGGCGGCACATGGTACAAAGTTGGCATTGGCGCGGCACGCAAGATTAACAAGAACAACAGCTTCTACATGGATATCGAAAAGGATTTTGGCAATAAGGTGAAGAAGCCGTATGCGATTGGTGCAGGGTATAGATATACGTTCTGATGAAGGGGATAAGTTGAGTTAAATCACAAAATTTTATGCGAAGGGGTTGTTTTGATTATGAAGAAAAAATTAGCAAGAGCAATTGTTTATGGACTTATGTGTACGGGTGTATTTAGTGGGAGTGCTTATGCTGATTCTAATGATATAACGCTAGATATTGATGATAGTACTACATCTTTAGAGGTTACAGATGACTATTTTTATGGTGCTTCTGATGGTTATCTTATTAGAATATCTGGTAGTAACAATAAAAATATAAATTTTAAGAGCGGTCAGAGTGATAATAGCATCGTATTAGGTGTTTACGAATCTAATACAAATGGTATTCTTAATCTTTCTAGTGGTACGACTACTATATCAAGTAATGGTCAGATACAGATATCAGATATTTCATCAGCTAGTAATACTAAAGCAATTAGCAATAGAGCTGGTAAGCTGGTTTTTAATAATGATGTTTACGCCGATTGTGCTGTGGAAAATGAGACTGGTGCGGAATTGAATTTTAAAGCAACCTTAAATATTAATGT
>ERZ1026898.1688-NODE-1688-length-10532-cov-18.811587_pt1 | contig 10532 bp, 9 predicted proteins | sample MGYA00380178_ERZ1026898 | MGnify/ENA primary metagenome ERZ1026898 (study PRJEB33269, sample SAMEA4719814) | human gut metagenome | biome: human-associated habitat; feature: organic feature; material: feces | place: Cameroon | collected 2013-10 ... | reverse complement strand
TTTATAAACAATATTATTTTTTTATATTCAATCATTCACTTGCTTTCTTCATCTTCTTCCAAAACTGACATCTTTGTATCTTGGACAAGTCCGATTCCATCTTTTGCATTCAGTGGAGTTACAACTTTTTTGCCGGTTTTTTGCTCAAGCTCAGCTCTTGCGTTTTTAGCGATTGTTGCGCCGTCCACCGCATTTTGAATATGCTCTCCAAAACTCTTCGGATTTTTTGACTCTGAAATTTCTTTTGTGGAAAGCTCGGCAAGCATATTTAAGACAAGTTCCTTGTTTGTCATATTGTCCCGAAGATTTTCTTTTTTGAGCCCTTTGAATTCCTTGTATTCCTTTGCGGTCTTTCCTGCCCAAGTCTTGTAAATTATATCTGTAAGAGTCGCAAACTGAACGCCCTCTTTTAGACCATGCTTTTTCCATTCATCGGTAAGGTCTTTGCGAATTTCGACTGACTTTAGACGCTGATTTATCCAGTTTTCTGAATATCCCAATGCACGGTATTCCTGCAATGCCCGCTGAATTCCCTGCTCCGGGTCTTGCATTTCGTCAAGACGCTCTTTTGCGACCTGCGCCATCCACAATTTGAACGGCTCTGCTTTCGGAGATGGAATTGACTGAATCAGGCGGAAAATGCCTTCAGATGTGGCAGCCTGTATTTCTCTTGATTTTCCATCTTTTCCTTTCATCCTAACTGGGGTACAAATTGTACCCCAGTTAAGGTTCAACTGTTCATCCCGAGAACGCATTTTCTTTATATATTGTTTTGGGTCTTTACTATCTGTAAGAATTTGAACTACATCAACAACGCTGAAATACCATTCTTCCTTTTCACTGTCCCAGACGGTGCGGACTTTCTGTTCTTCAAAAAGCTTGATTTGTGTTTTTGTTTCCTCTTCATCAACAAGCATAATTTTCCCCTTTGATTTTATTTTGCTAAAATTGGGATTCGTTAGAATCCCCAAATCCGTGTGGCAATCGTGGCAATATTCTTCTATAATATTTATTAGCTCAATTATTATAAAATATACCAGTTTCCAAAAATAATTGACAGCAAAACCGCAATCCATTAATCTAAAAAAATCGTCGCACAAAAAAATGGAGGAAAAATGTCCTACACAAAAGAAGAAGTTATTGAATTTGTTCAGATGGAAGATGTCAAATTTATCCGCCTTGCATTCTGTGATATTTTCGGAAATCAAAAAAACGCCGCAATTATTCCGGACGAGCTTGAACGCGCATTCAAAGAAGGAATCGCATTTGACGGCTCTTCGATTGCAGGATTCACAGATGAAGCGCATTCCGACCTTTTTCTTTTCCCGATTCCTTCAACGCTCACAGTTCTTCCGTGGCGGTCAATTTCCGGTAAAGTTGTGCGTATGTTCTGTGAAATCAAAAAAAGTGACGGAACTCCATTTGAAAAAGACTGCCGCAACATTTTAAAGAAAGCAGTTAAAGAAGCGGAAGAAAAAAATCTAAAAGTAAACTTTGGCTCTGAATGCGAATTTTATCTTTTCCAGACCGACGAAAAAGGCAAGCCAACAAAAATTCCTTTTGACAATGCAGGCTACATGGACGTTGCTCCAGAAGACAAAGGTGAAAACATCCGCCGCGAAATCTGCCTGACTTTAGAGCAGATGGATCTTCATCCGGAAAACTCCCATCACGAGGAAGGTCCAGGTCAAAACGAGATCGACTTCCGCTACGGACAGGCTCTTGCCGCCGCAGACAACACAATGAACTTTATAACAGTCGTAAAAGCAGTGGCTGTGCGCAACGGACTTTATGCGGATTTTTCACCAAAGCCTCTTCCAGATGAAAGCGGCAACGGATTCCACATAAATATTTCTGTACAGGAAAATTCCGGCAAGGAAGTTCAAAACGCATTTATGGCGGGAATCATGGCACACATAAAGGAAATTACGGCATTCTTAAATCCAACAGAAAATTCTTATGAAAGGCTCGGCTCAAGAAAAGCTCCAAAATATGTAAGCTGGGCGCACGAAAACAGAACTCAGCTTATAAGAGTTCCGTCTGCAATAAATTCCCACAAGCGTTTTGAAGTCCGCTCTCCAGATCCAATGGCAAATCCGTACATTGCATATTCACTTTTAATTTACGCCGGACTTGACGGAATTGAAAAAGACATGAAGCTTTGCGAGCCAATCGAAATGAACCTTTCAACTGCAAGCCCCGAAATAACTTCAAAACTTGAACGTCTGCCAGAAAGTCTAAGAGAAGCCGTAGAACTTGCCAAAAACAGCGAGTTTATAAAAAAGCATCTTAGCGCGGATTTCACTTCATTTTTCAAAGTTTAAAAGGACGCAAAATGATTCCTTTAAAAGGCAGAAGAAAAGTTTTGATTGTCTCTGAAACAAAAAGTTTCCACGACAACATTTCTTGCATACTACCCAAAAGCGATTTTTTCCCGGTTTTTCATGCATCCTCTGGAGGAGAGGCGCGCAGGCTTTTGCTTGAGCTTCCTGTTGACATTCTGATTGTGGATTCGCCGCTTCCAGACGAGCACGGAATTATATTCGCTGAAAGTTTCGCTGACTTGAACATGGGAATTCTGCTTCTTGTAAAAAGCGAGCTTTACGAGGAAACTTCATACAAAGTTGAAGAGCAGGGAATTGTAACTTTGCCCAAACCTAATTCACCAGAAATGTTTTTTACAGCAATAAAAATGCTTTCCGCAATGTCGTTCAGGCTGCAAAAAATGGAAGCAAAAAACAAGACGCTTCAAGAAAAAATGCAGGACATAAGAACGATAAACAAGGCAAAGTGGCTTTTAATTGAAAACCTGAACATGACAGAAAGCAATGCCCATAAGCACATAGAAAAACTTTCAATGGACAACCGCCAAAGCAAGCGTGAAGTCGCTGAAGAAATAATAGAACGCTACGATTCGTAAAACATTCTTAAAAAAAAACAGGGGATGTCCAATAAGTTTAAGTTCTAGAGGTCATTGAGCTTGTCGAAATGACTAAGTACACTATGTATGGTGGTTTCGACAAGCTCAACCACCGCATTTTTAACTTCTAGGACATCCTCCAATGACAGAAAGACAAATCCTGTAATTTTAGTACTCACCAAGGGCGGCGGCCACAAGTCCAAGGAATAATGGATGCGCCTTGTTCGGGCGGCTCTTGAATTCCGGGTGGAACTGAACACCAACATAAAAATTGTTCTTGTCATATTCAACAGTTTCTATGATATTTCCATCTGGAGATGTTCCGCTCAATGTAAGACCAGAATCTTCAAACGCACTTCTAAAATCATTGTTGAATTCATAGCGGTGGCGGTGGCGCTCGGAAATTTCTTCTGTCTTGTAGCACTTGTACATTTGAGTGCCTTTTTTGATTTTGCAAGGATAAGCACCCAAACGCAAAGTCCCGCCTTTGTTTACAGATTCACTTTGGTCAGGCAAAAAGTCAATTACCTTGTGCGCACTGTTTTCATCAAATTCGCCTGAATTGGCATCCTTGAATCCGCAGACAGAACGGGCAAACGCAATAACCGCAATCTGCATTCCAAGGCAAATTCCAAGGTAAGGCAAATTGTGCTCGCGGCAATAATCGGCGGAAGCAATCATTCCTTCAATTCCTCGTGAACCGAATCCGCCCGGAACAATTACGCCGTTGCATCCGCCAAGAATATCGTCCACGTTTTCTTTTGAAATAGACTCGCTGTCAATCCATTTTATGTTCACGTAAGAGCCAAGCTCATAGCCTGCGTGCTGCAAAGCTTCCGCAACAGAAAGATAAGCGTCGTGAAGCTGAACATATTTTCCGACGAGACCGATTGTAACTTTCTTTGTGCGGTTCTGAATTTTTTCAAGCATATTGTTCCATTCTGTCAAATCGCAAGGAGGAACAGAAAGGTTCAATTCGCGGCAAACAATGTCTGAAAAATGAAGTTTTTCAAGCATAATCGGAGCTTGATACAAAACCGGCAGCGTAAGGTTTTCAATAACGCAGTCAGGCTTTACATTGCAGAACATGGCGACTTTGCGGAAAATGCTTTCTTCAAGTTTTTCATCGCAGCGCAAAACAAGAATGTCCGGCTTAATTCCAAGCCCCTGAAGTTCCTTTACGGAATGCTGAGTAGGCTTTGTCTTGTGCTCATCAGAACCATGAAGAAACGGAAGAAGCGTAACATGTATATAAAGCGAATTTTCACTGCCAACTTCAAGACCAACTTGGCGGATTGCTTCAAGGAACGGCTGGCTTTCTATATCGCCTGTAGTTCCTCCGACCTCTGTAATAACAATATCCGCACCGGAAGTTTTTCCAACATTGTAAATAAATGATTTTATTTCATTTGTAATGTGAGGAATAACCTGAACAGTTTCTCCAAGATATTCTCCGCGGCGTTCCTTATTGAGCACGTTCCAGTAAACTTTTCCAGAAGTAAGATTTGAAAATTTGTTTAAGTTTTCATCAATGAAACGCTCGTAATGTCCAAGATCAAGGTCAGTTTCCGCACCGTCATCAGTTACATAAACTTCGCCGTGCTGGTAAGGACTCATTGTTCCAGGATCAACGTTGATGTACGGATCCAGTTTTTGGGAAGCAACCTTGAGTCCGCGCGACTTGAGCAGACGTCCTAAAGATGCAGCTGTAATTCCTTTTCCAAGTCCGGAAACAACACCACCTGTAACAAAAATATACTTTGTTGATTTCATAGCACGCCTTCCTATTCAAAAAAAAATCCGCAGACTACAAAAGCAATCTGCGGCATATAGTCGCTTTAAATTACAATGTAAGTTAGTATGCCAAAATTACGCCTTACCGTCAAGATTGAAAGCTCTTCATTTAAAACGGCTCTTCTGCTTTTATCGCAAAAAGTTTTATTCCTTCGCCGGGAAACTTTTTCTTTATCGCCTTCATTACTGCTTGCACTTTTGGCAAATCCTCATCTTCAATGTAGCTTACAAGCACAAAATTTTTCTCAGGCCAAGTTGTATTTCCAAGCTTACGGTCATTTCCTCCGCGGCCATAAACAAGCGGAAACTTCGTGTATAAAATATCAGGAACATATTCTTCCAAAGCCTGAGTAACATCATCTTCAACAGATTTATTTGAAATTATTTCCACGCGCTGCATTTATTTTTCCTCCGGCAAAGCAAGCTGAACAACAGACTGCTGGTTTTTCTTTTTTTTCATTACAAAAGTATAAAGCACAGGAATAAAGAAAAGCGTTATAAATGTGGAGCTTGTAAGTCCGCCTACAACTGCAACGCTTATAGGCTGAACCATTCCCGCGCTTCCGCTTGAAGCAAAGCACATCGGAATCATTCCAAGTATTGTTGTAAGAGTTGTCATCAAAACAGGTCTAAGCCTTGAGCATCCGGCTTTGTAGCAGGCTTCCTTTAACGGCATTCCGCGCTCCACAAGAAGATTCGTGTAGTCAACTAAAATAATTCCGTTGTTTACAACAATTCCAACAAGCATTACAAGCCCTACTGCGGAAAGCAAGCTGAACGACTGCCCGGTGATTTTGTAAATAAGAACAACGCCAATTGCAAGAAATGGAATTGTCATAAGATTTATAAACGGAGCCTTAAAACTTTCGTAAGTCGCCGCCATTACACCGAATACAAGAAGAACCGCCATGACCATAATTTTTGCAAAAATCGCAGTCTGCTCTTTTACATCTTTCCAAGAGCCTTCATAGCTTACAGAAACATTGTCAGGAACAATAAACGAATTCTTTATTCCTTCCTTGATTTTTTCTTCAACAACGTTTGCATTCTCATCCGAAACAATATCCGCGGTAACGTGGACAATTCGGCGGCGATTTTCACGGCTGATTGTAACAGGACCGTAGCCTTTTACTGCCCGTGCAAAATTAGCAACACACACACGTCCATTTGTGCCGTTCACGTAAATCTGCTCAAGGTCAACAACTTTCTGCCTGTCTTCCGGACGAAGCATTACATAAACTGTATAATCGTCTCCGTCTTCACGGTAAGTTGTTGTGGAAACTCCTTCTATGCTAGCCTGAATTTCATTTGCAACAGTGGCAACATTCACGCCGAAACTGTACGCACGCTGCCGGTCAATTTCAACTTGAACCTGCGGAAGTCCTTCATCTGTATCAACCGAAGATTCTCCTATATCTGGAATGGCTGCCATGACTTCCTGAATTTTCTTTGCCACATCAAGCGCGCTGTCCAAACTGGAGCTTCTAAGAACAACGTCAATGTCGTCTCCTGTCATCTGCTGGCGCCGGCTCTGACCAAAGCTAAAATCAACTCCGGCAAATTCTGTAAAATGCTTTCTGAGCTTTTTCTTTATTGTTTCATCATTGTCAATCTGCTTGTCTGAATTCGGCAGGGAAATTTGAATTGTTCCGTTGTACGAGCCTGAACTTCTCCAGCTTGAGCCGATGCTTGTAATTATATTCTTATACCCTTTGATTTCATTTTTTACGATTTCCTCAAATCTCAAGACAACGTCCGAAGTTTCTTCAAGCGAAGTTCCAACCGGAAGCCCAAGCTTTACAGAAACGCTGTCATCATGTCCGCCGGTCATAAGCTGAATTCTTAAAGTCGGAATAAGCATAAAAGAAAAAGCAAGAGCCGTAACGCAGACAACAACGGTAACACCGCGATTGTCCAAGGCTTTTTTTAAAAGTTTTTCATATCCAAGGGAAACAATGTCCTGCGACTTTGTGAATATTCCGTACAAAACTTTAAAGAAGCGGGACTTAACAGGCTTTTCATTTCTGTTTGTAATCGGAAGAAAATGTCCTGCCAAAACCGGCACGAGGAAAATCGCAACAAACAAACTGCTTACAAGAGCAATTACAATTGTAAAAATAATTCCCTTGAACATCTGTCCCATAAATCCCAAATCTTTCATAAAGAAAAGGAACGGAATAAATACGCAGATTGTTGTAAGGTTTCCTGATACAACGGAAAGAATCATTTCTGAGCTTCCAAGAACAGCGGCGACATTCGGTTTTGCGCCTCTCGTTCTGTAAGAATAAATGTTGTCAATCATAACAACGGAAGCATCAACAACCATTCCAACGCCAAGAATCAAGCCGGTAAGCGTCATCATGTTCAGCGTAATTCCGGCAAAATTCATGCACAGAACCGTTATTATAATTGAAAGCGGAACGGAAACCGCAATTATAATCGTAGTTTTTATAGCGCACAAAAAAACAAAAAGAATTACAACTGCAAGCAAAAGTCCTTGCCATGCTGAATCAAAAAGCGTATTCAATGTGTCGCGGATGCTTTCTGTATCGTCGCGGATTATTTCAAGCGAAATATCAGCAGGAAGAGTTTTTTCAAGCTCGCTGATTTTTTCATAGACGGCATTTGCAACCGCAACGCTGTTTTCTCCAGACTGCTTTGTAATTGAAACGTAAACTCCGGGAAGCCCGTTTATATAAACAACATTGCTTGCATCCTTGTAGCCCATGAACGCGCGGCCAATATCACTAAGCTTTACATCATAGCCATTTTTTGTTGTGATAACTGTATTGTTTATCTGGTCAATGCTTGTGTATTCACCTGTTGTACGCACAGAATAATCCATTGTGCCTTCTGTGATTGTTCCGCCACCGATTTCAAGATTCTGCTTTGAAAGCGAAGACGAAACTTCAGAAAGCGTAAGATTGTAAGCCTGAAGTCTATTCTGCTCCAGTTCCACGCGGACAATCTGAGTTCTTCCTCCCATCGATTCCGCCTGTCCAACGCCCTGAGCCTGCTCAAGAATATCAACAACCTGATCTTCTGCAATTTTTTTTAGATCATCGACTGAACGGTTTCCGCGTACTGCAATTCTCATAATCGGCTGGCTGTCAGAATCCATTTTAAAAATCGTAGGCGTTACATCGTCCGGCAGTCTTCTTGTAATGCGATCAAGTTTGTCCCGCACATCGTTAGTCGCAATGTCCAGATTCGTTCCGTAATTGAATTCAAGAAAAACACTGCTTCTTCCTTCCGAAGATGTCGAAGTTATTTCCTTTAAATTGCTAAGGCTCACAAGCGCGTCTTCAATCAAAGTCGTAACAGATTTCTCAACAGATTCAGGACCTGCATTTTCATAAGTCGCAGAAACCATCAAGTACGGCATATCAACATCCGGCATAAGAGAAACAGAAGTATTGCCCAGACTGAAGATTCCCATGAGTCCAAGCAACGTGAAAACCATCAGTGTAAGAACTGGATGCTCAAGAGTTTTTTCGCTGACCATTTTTTACTCCGCATTTAACCCGCTTGATATATTGCGGACTTTGCTTCCGTCAGAAACAGAAGTCATGCCTTCAACTACAACTTTTTCGCCTTCGTAAATTCCAGAAACAACTTGAATCATATTGTCCACAGAATTTCCAAGTTCAACTTCCCGCAGATTTACTGTGCTGTCATCTTCATCAAAAATAAACACGCAGTTTTTTCCGTTCTTTTCAACAACTGAATTTATAGGAACTACGGGTCTTCCGGCATAGTCAGCTGTAAAAAGCGTGAGTTTTGCAAACATTCCGGCGTTTATTCTTGAATCAGTTTTATTAAACGACAGAAGGATTTCTTTTGTGCGGCTCTGGGAATCAAGCACTGGCGAAACTTTTTTTACCGTTGCAGAAAATGTTTCGTTAGGATAAGCTTCGAGAATTATCGCTGCCTTTAGTCCGCGCTTTAAAAACGAAACGTAACGCTCCGGAACTTTTGCGCGGATCTGCAAATTAGAAACATCGCCAATCGTTGTAATCGCCGTTGAAGACGCAACTGTAGTTCCAATTTCTTTTGGAGTGGAAGTTATCATTCCGCTGATTGGAGCATAAACGGAACTGTTCACGTAATATGAGCCAGGCTCGCTTGGATCAACTTCCGCAAGAACATCTCCTTTTTTTACAGTGTCGCCAAGGGCAACATAAACTCTCGCAATTTTTCCGCCGATGTCAGGATAGCAGTCAACGGAACTTTCACATTCAATTTCTCCGTTTGTGTCAACATAAGCATGCAATGTTTTCCGCTCGGCAACCATAGTTCTTACGCTCGCTGTTTCCTGCTCCTGCGGAAATCCACCTTTTGGAGGAAACGGATTCTTCTTTGGCGCAAATTTTATCGCAAAAAAGGTTCCACACAAAATGCACACGCACACAAAAGAAACAACAATAAACGATGCTTTTATTTTCATATTAATTCTCCAAAGTTCCAAACGGAATTCCAACCGCATTCTCCAAGTCAAGAACGGCGCATATCAAATTGTAAGCCTCAGAAATTAAATTCACTTTTGCGGAAAGAAGATTGTCCGAAGCAGTCTGAAGCGAAAGCAAATCTTTTGTTCCGTGGCTATAAGATTCCAAAGTCATTTCGTAAGTTGTCTGGGCAAGTTCAATACTGTTTTTTCTAAGAGAAATATTTTCCAAGCATTGATTTATTTTATTCATCAAAGTTGAAATATTTACTTCAAGCGAAACTTTAGCATCCTCAAGCTCCAGTTCAAGGCTTTTTACTGAATCTTTTTTTGACTGAATATTAAGCGAACTGTTCGACCAAGGAAGAAATCCGTCCAGTGGAATCGAAGCCTGCAAACTTAAAGTCCCGTTGTCGTCCCAATTCGAGCCGCCATCAATAGAAGAATAATTATAAGAATAAGAAGCTGAAAGGCTTGGTCCGTAAGCAGTGAACCTAGAAGCAAGCAAAGAATTTTTTGCGCTGTCAATCTGTTTTTGCAAAGATTCAACGCTGAATGAATTAAGTTCCATTCCTTCAATTGAAATATTTTTTAGATTCAGAATATTTTCAAACGAGCCGGAAAGTGAAATTTTTGTTTCCTGCGGAAGTCCCACAAGCCGCTTAAACGAAGCGATTGAATTTTCCATTTCCGCATTAAGAGATTTCAGTTCAAGCTGGTCATTCTGATACGAAACCTGCGCGCTCAAAACATCTAGTCTTGATAAAGTTCCGCGCTTATATTTTGCCAAATTTGACTCATATTGATTTTTTGAAGTTTCAAGGCTCTTTTCTTTAAGTGAAATTTCTTCAATCTTATAAAGAAGAGAATAATAATTTTTTCTTACATCAAGTTCCACGGAACGCAAGTCATTTTGATAAGAAAGTTGCTGCTGGCTGTAGCTCAACTCGGCGTTTTTTGCAGAAGTATAAACAGAAGACGACAAAGTTGCGCTCAAAGAAATTCCTGCGGAAAGGCTTGCTTTGTCATCAGAAGAAGAACTTGGAATATTTTTTGAATATCGCCCAGTTCCAGAAATCGACGGACTTATAGAATTCCATGAATAATCTGACTCGCGTTTTTTTGCATCAAGGCTGATTTCACTTTGCTTTACGGAAACATTATTTTTTAGCGCGCTTTTTACCGCGTCTTCAAGAGAAAGCTCAATAGTATTTTCATCCGCAAATGCAAAGGCTGCAATGGAAAAAAATAAAATAAAGATTTTCTTTTTCAAGCATCCCATGCTTTTATAATACTGAATTTTCCGCATAAGTTACAAAGTAAATTCCTTTGTAACTTATGCGGAAAATTCAGTATTATAAAAGCATGGGA
>ERZ1026898.1683-NODE-1683-length-10559-cov-16.702685_pt1 | contig 10559 bp, 9 predicted proteins | sample MGYA00380178_ERZ1026898 | MGnify/ENA primary metagenome ERZ1026898 (study PRJEB33269, sample SAMEA4719814) | human gut metagenome | biome: human-associated habitat; feature: organic feature; material: feces | place: Cameroon | collected 2013-10 ... | reverse complement strand
CCCATGGCTTCGTAGCTGGGCCAGTTGTTCTCGGCACCATCGATCTCACCGTTGTGCAAAGCGGCGTACACCTTGCTGTACACCACCTTTACCGGCTTTGCACCAAGGTCGGTGATCATCTCGCTCATCATATCGGATTCCTGCACGCGGAGGGTCAGGCCCCGCAGGTCTGCAAGGCATGTCACCTTCTGCCGGGTGTAGAAGCTGCGCACGCCGGCGTCGAACCATGAAAGGCCGGTGAGTTCCAGCGAATCCAGCATGGAGAGGAACTCGTCGCCAATGGAACCGTCCAACACACGCCACATCTGGCTGGCATCCACGTAAAGGTACGGCAGCTGCAATACGCTCAGCGCCGGCTCGTACTCGGCCAGCTGGCTGAGGGACACGCGGGAAAAATCGATGCCGCCGAACTGCATCTGCTGAATGACGCTTTGCTCCGCGCCCAGCTCTCCCCCGCTGTACACCAGCACTTTCACCCTGCCGTCGGTGCGCTGGGCCACAAGGTCCGCAAAGGCCAGTGCCGCCTGCGTGGTGGGATAATCCTCCGGCTGGTTCTCTGCATAGCGCAGGATCAGCTCTGCACCCGGCTCGTCCTGTACCGGCTGATGGCCGCAGCCGGATACCGGCAGTGCCAGCACCGCCGCGCCGAACAGGGCCGTGAGCATCTGACGGCGGGTCACAGGCGGACCTCCCGGGCGGCTTTGGCCGTTTCCTTGCGGTACTGGGTGGGGGTCATGCCAGTGCGCTTTTTAAAGGTACGGGCAAAATAGCTGGAATCCTCATACCCCACCATAGAAGCCACCTCTGCCGCCGAACGGAACGGGTCGGTGAGCAGCTCCTTGGCAGCGTTGATGCGCAGCTCGGTCAAACAGTCCAGAAAGTTCGTTTTCTGGTACTTTTTGAACTGGGCCGAGAGATAGGCCGGGCTGATATGCAGGATCTCGCTGACACTGTCCAGCGAGAGGTCGAACATGTAGTTATCTTCCATATACTTGCGCACATGGGCCATGACCAGCGCGTTGCGGTCGTTCTCCCCTGCCTCGGCGGCATCGTCCTCCGGGTCGGTCTCCGGCTCCACCGGTGCCAGCTCGGCAAGGCGGCGGCCCGCCTCGATCTGGCGGATGGCCTTGCGGATGGATGCTTCCACCTCGTCCGGGTTCACCGGCTTGAGCAGATAATCGCAGGCCCCCAGATGCATGGCCTCGTGGGCGTACTGGAACAGGCTGTAGGCTGTGACGAAGATCACCCTGCACTCCGGGCGCTGCTCCAGCACCGCGCGGGCTGCGTCCAGACCGTTCATGCCGGGCATCTCGATGTCCATCAAGATCAGATCTGCGCCCCACAGCACCGCCGTATCTGCGGCCTTGCGGCCATTCTCGGCGGTCTCAATGGTCACTTCGTGCTCAAAGCGGCGGGCCACGATGTCCGCCAGCGTCTCCCGTTCCAGCGTTTCATCATCCGCGATCAACAGACGAATCATTCCTCAAACTCCTCCTCATTCTCCACCAAGGGCAGGTACAATACCACGGCTGTGCCCCATCCGGGGCGGGACCGTATGACCAGACGGCTGTTTTTATCCAGCAGACGCAGACGCGCCGCCACATTATAAATGCCGATGTGCTCCCAGCGCTCGCCGGGCTGGCGGAGTGCTGCACGCAGCTGCTGCAATTGCTCCGGCTGGATGCCCATGCCGTTATCCACCACACGGATGCACAGCAGGCCTTTTTCCCGCAAGGGATTGACCCGGATGCGCACCACGCCGCCCTCTTCCTTGGGGCAGATGCCATGCTTGAAGGCATTTTCCACGATGGGCTGCAAGATGAAGGACGGCACCATGGTCTCCGTCAGGTCCAGCGAATCAGAAAAAGCCCACTCCATGCGCACCCGCTCGCCAAAGCGGACGTGATAAATGGAGTAGTATTCATCTACGATGCGCACCTCGCGGGAGAGCGGCACCTGTTCGTCGTTGCTCATCAGGCTGTAGCGCAGCAGATGCGAAAGCGCCATGATGAGCGCCTGCGTGCGGTAGGCCGTCTCGGTGCCGGCGGTCTGCTGGATCACATTGAGGGTATTGAACAAAAAGTGCGGGTCGATCTGGCTGCGCAGCTGCTGCAACCGGCTGCGCTCCATGCGGTTCTGCAATTCCAGTGCTTCGGTCTTTTGGCGGTGCAGTTCCCGCTCGATCTCGTTTTTCTCCTGCAAAGTGGTCACCTGCTGGGCCATGGAGTGCTTCATGATGTTAAAGGACTCGGCCAGCCGGGCGATCTCCGGCTGCTTGGGCAGCGGGATGTCCGGCGTGTCGAACCGGCTTTTGCCAATGGCGCGGGACGCCGCGATCATCTGCTGCACCGGCGTGAGCAGCCGCATGACCATGTGGCCGGTGACGCAGCCCAGCGCCACGCACAGGGCTACCACGACCGTTTGCAGCATCGTGATGCGCTCGTTCAGGGCCGAAATGGTGGTGTAGGTGGTCTGGGAATCCAGAATGGCGGTTTCCAGCAATTGCAGCGTGTATTGGCTCAGGTAGCTGCCGCAGGGTGCCACCTTGGCGTAATACAGCTGCGAGGCAGCCGCATCGTTGCCGCTGAGCAGGTCGTTTTGCAGCTCGTCCAACAGGCCGGTGTAAGTCTGGTAGACCGTATCCACCGCGCCGTAGAGCACCCGCTGCTCATCGCTGACGCTTTGCAGGCTGTCCAGACTGGTGCCGATGCGCCACAGCCACGCGTTGCAGGTGGAAGCCGAGGATTCCAGCTTTGCAATGAGCGCTTCCGGCTCGCTGTTCTCCCAGCGGTAGTCCTCCAACACGGAGATGGAGCTTTCCACACCGCCCTGAAAACGGCTGATGGCGTTGAAGCAGCCCATCTGCTCGTCCTGCACGATCTGCACGGCGCTGGACTGGTAGCCGTTGAGCATGATCTGCATGGCAAAGGCCGCAAAAAATGCCGCCAGACACAAGCCCATGCGCTGTTTTAAGGTGATCTGCCACTTGCGGTGCTGCAAAGCCTGCCGCCTCCTTTCGCCCTTTTGTTTCATAACGATTTATTTTACCACGTTTCGGCCCGGATTGGCAAGGTTTGCACGGGTTTCTCTTGCCTAAACGGCACAAATGTGGTACGATGCCTATAAATACAAAGGAGGCGACTTTATGTCCCAGACCATCTCCGTTTCCACCACCATGGACGAAGCGGGCTTCCACGATTTTGCCGTGTTTGATGCATTCCATCACCGCAAAGCATGGCTGCGCCCGGCTGTTTTTGCCTTTATCATGCTGTTTTTTGCCGCCGTCTGCCTTTCGCAGCTGGGCAAGCGTCCGGGTGCCGGGCTGCTGGCCGCCGTGCTTGGCATTGTGGGCGTCGGCCTGCCGCTGAGCTATTTTTACACGTTCTTCCGCAGCGTTTCCAAGCAGATCAAGCAGATGCATCTGCCGCGCGCCTTCTACCGCGTGGAGCTTGCTGACGGCGGCATTGCCGTGTGGATGTACGGCCAGCAGGACAAACCCGAACCCACCACCCGCCATGCTTGGGCAGATTTTTACTGCGCCTACCGCACCGAGAATGCTGTGTACCTCTATGTGGAAAAAGAGAAGGCTTACTTACTGAATGACCGCATGGAAGCGGTATGGCAGTTCTTGACCGGCATCCTGCCAAAGGAAAAGCTGCACGACTGCCGAAAAGGTTGAGCCAAAAACATGCACAGGCAAAAAAGAACTGCTGAAGGAAATGTCAGCAGTTCTTTTTGTATATAAAAACCCACGCTGCGGCAAAGCAAAGCGCAGCGTGGGAGCGAAGATAGCTTATTTTATTGTGTCAGCCGATCAGCGGGCAACCGTGTACTTGTGCAGGGTCTTGCGCACAGCGCCGGGGCCTGCAAACAGTTCCTTGGCCATGGACTCGATCTTCTCGCCCAGACCAACGGCATACAGGTCCACGCCGAACACGTCAACGCGGCTGTACAGCTGCTTCAGGCAGCTGAAGTCCTGCTCGCCTTCCTTGACTTCCAGCGGAGCCACGATGGCTTGCAGCTCTGCCAGCAGCGGGTCGGTGGAAGGCTCGAAAGCCTGACCGTTGTCGTCGATGCCCTTCAGGTAGCGGGCATAGCCTGCCAGCACCAGCGGGATCAGCACGAGGTTGGACTTGTCCAGACCGCGCTCCTCGTAAGCCTTGATGGTCTCGCCGAAGCGGATGGCCAGCTTCTGGGAGGTATCGGTAGCGATACGCTGGGGAGCATCAGGCATGAAGGGGTTGGGCAGACGGCGGTTGATGACAGCGCCGATGAACTCGTAGGGGTTCAGCACGCCGGGATCGACCACGACAGGCATTGCCTCGATGTAGCCGATTTTCTGGATGAAGGCACGCAGGTCCTCATCGGCCATCTCGGCAGAGATGAGGGTGTAGCCCAGCATGCAGCCGTAGATGGACATGGCAGTGTGCAGGGGGTTCAGGCAGGTGCACACCTTCATCTTTTCGATCTTGTCCACGGTCTCGCGGTCGCAGTACAGCACACCGCCCAGCTCCAGCGGAGGACGGCCATTGGTGTAGTGATCCTCGATGCACAGGTACTGGGTCTCTTCGGCGTTGACGAAGGGTGCAGTGAAGGTGTGCTTCTCGGTGACGATGGTGTAGTTGTCCTCAAAGCCGTCGTCGGCCAGCATCTTCTGCACCTTGGCGTCCGGGCGCGGGGTGATCTTGTCGATCATGCTCCACGGGAAGGTGATCTTGGTCTCGTCCTGCACATAGGCAAGAAACTCAGCAGGCACCAGACCCTGCTCCACCCACTTTGCGGCGTAGGTGTGCACAGCAGTCTTGACTTTATCGCCGTTGTGCGAGCAGTTATCCATGCTCTGGACGGTGAGCGGCAGCTTGCCTGCCTTGAAGCGCTCGTACAGCAGCGCAGTGACCTTGCCCATGGCCAGCACGGGGGTCAGGCCGCGCTCCAGATCCGCAGGAGCAACGCCGTAGCCCTTCTCGGTGATGGTGAAGGAGATCATCTGCAAGCTGGGGTTCTGGAAGATCTCCACCAGACGTGCCCAGTCCTCGCCGAAGGAGTAGTCCGCCTTCAGGCTCTCGGTGACGGAAGCCACCACCTTCTTCTCGATCTCGCCGGTGGACTTCAGGCAGACCAGCAGGCTCATGTTATCGTAGGGGCGGTAAGCCTTGTCGATGATCTCGTAGTCAAAGCTCTCGGCCACGATCACGCCGCGGTCATACTTGCCGGTATTCAGCGCATCGTTCAGGATGGCAGCCGGGAAAGCGCGGAAGATGTTGCCTGCGCCGAAGTGCACCCAAGTGGGTTCAGCGTGGGTCTTGGCCTTGACGGCCTCGATATCGAATTTGGGCAACTCGTAGCCCTTTTCTGCCCACTCGGCGGACAGATTGCCGTTTTTGATCTCAGACAGCTTCATAATGATCAGCCCTTCTTTTTCTCTTCGTCCAGACGGTCCAGCAGGTCCCAGACGCCCAGCATGTACTGAATGCCCAGTGCGCGGTCATACTTGCCGTAGCCGGGACGGCAGCTGCCGGGGCCTTCCTCCCACAGCTGACGGCCATGGTCCGGGCGGATGTAGCCCTCGAAGCCGCAGTCATGGTAAGCGCGCAGCACCTCAATGATGCCGGTCTCGCCGCAGCAGTCGCGGTGGGCAGCCTCGGAGAAGTCGCCGTTGGGGAAGTGATGGATGTTGCGGATGTGGCCAAAGGCAATGCGGTCGCAGTGCTTGCGCACGATCTCGGCGCAGTTGTTGTTGGGGTTTGCGTTCAGGCTGCCGGTGCACAGGGTCAGGCAGTTGTACGGGTCGTCCACCATCTTGAGGAAGCGGTCGATGCTGGGCTCGTCCACCAGCAGGCGGGGCAGGCCAAAGATATCCCAAGGGGGATCGTCCATGTGGATGGCCATTTTGATGTCGCACTCATGGCAGGTGGGCATCAGGGCATCGAGGAAGTACTTCAGGTTCTCCCACAGCTTCTCCTTGGTGACAGGCGCATAAGCCTTGAACAGCTCATCCAGCTTTGCCATGCGCTCCGGCTCCCAGCCGGGGAAGGTCATGTTATACTTCTCGGTGAAGGACATGATGTACTCGGCCATGGCCTTGTAGTCGTCCTTGATCTTATCCTTCTCGTAGAACAGCGCGGTAGAGCCGTCGCCCACGGGGTGGAACAGGTCGGTGCGGGTCCAGTCGAAGACGGGCATGAAGTTGTAGCAGATGACCTTGACGCCGAACTTGGACAGGTTGCGGATGCACTGTTTGTAGTTCTCGATGTACTGGTCGCGGGTGGGCAGACCGATCTTGATGTCGTCGTGGACATTGACAGACTCAACAACGTCCATATCGAAGCCGTATGCGTGGATCTGATCTGCCACCTTCTGGATCTCGTCCACTTCCCAGATCTCGCCGGGCATCTTGCTGTGCAGTGCCCAGACGATGCTGGTCACGCCGGGGATCTGCTTGATGTCGCTCAGGCTGACGGGGTCGTTGCCCTCGCCATACCAGCGCCAACCCATTTTCATAGGCATAGGGAATCCTCCTGTTTTTGCTTTGCATGTATGCGCAGCCGTGTGCTGCGTCCTTATGCTTATATTCTAGTATATCAGTTCTCGTTTTTCAATGGACGCATTGCCGGATTTTGGTGTTTATTCTTGTATACTTTAGACAAAAAGCCCAAAAAGCGCCCCGTTTACGGGCAAAAAGCCTGAAAGTTCGTTTAGAAAATCACGAGCTTTGTGTCTTTTGCAGAATTTGCCCACCGCGCAGAATGTCGCTTTCTGCTGCCCGCCGCCCCTTCTCTTTCCGCCGCAGGCATGGTATACTGAGAGAGAATATGCTGCCTTACCGGTATAAAAGGCAGAAAAAAGGAGTTTAGGATCGGAATATGAAAACAAAATTTGGCATTGTGGGCTGCGGATTTCTGGGCGGCATCGTGGCCAACGCATGGAAGAACGGCCTGCTGCCGGACTACGAGCTGGTGGGCGTGACCAGCCGCACCCGTGCTTCGGCGGAAAAGCTTGCCGCCGAGGTGGGCTGCCCCGTCTGTAACACCGTGGACGCTCTGCTGGAGCAGCAGCCGGAGTACATCGTGGAGACGGCCTCGGTGGAGGCCGTGCGCGCCATGGCCGTGCCGGTGCTGAAAAAGGGCGTGAACCTTGTGATCATCTCCATTGGCGCGTTTGCAGACCTCGATTTCTATGAGCAGGTCAAGGCCGCTGCCGCAGAGGGCGGTGCCAAGGTGCATCTGGCAAGCGGTGCCATCGGCGGTTTTGATGTATTGCAGACCGTTACCCTGATGGCCCATGCACAGCAGCTTGCCGAGACGGCCGGCATCGAGACCCACACCGGTGCAAAGGGCTTCCGCAACACGCCCGTATGGGCCGAGCACCTGCTGACCGACACCGAAAAGACCACCGTGTTCACCGGCAATGCCAAGCAGGCCATCGCCACATTCCCCCGCCGGGTGAATGTGGCCGTGGCCACCTCGCTGGCCACCACCGGCCCGGAGATCACCGGCGTGACCATGCACTCGGTGCCCGGCTGGGTGGGCGATGACCACTGTATCACCGCCGAGATCGAGGGCGTGAAGGCTGTGGTGGACATCTGCTCGTCCACCAGCGCCATTGCAGGTTGGAGCGTCGTTGCCCTGCTGCGCAACCTTGCTTCCCCTGTGTGCTTCTATTAAATAAGGAGGGCTTTGCCAAATGTTCAACAAACTGGTGGCCATTGAGCCAGTCAGCCTGATCCCTTCCGCTGAGCAGGAACTGCATCAGTACGCAAACGAAGTGGTGCTGTACCGCGATATCCCGGCCAGCGACGAGGAGATCGTGCGGCGCGTTGGGGACGCGGATGCGGTGCTTTTGAGCTATACCTCCCGCATGGGCAAAAACGTGATCGAGCGCTGCCCGAACCTGCGCTATATCGGCATGTGTTGCAGCCTGTATTCCGAGGAGAGCGCTAACGTGGATATCGCCTACGCCCGCACCCGGGGCATCCAAGTGCTGGGCATCCGGGACTACGGCGACCGCGGCGTTGTGGAGTATGTTCTGCACGAGCTCACCGGCCTGCTGCACGGCTTTGGGATGCCCATGCTGCGGGATGAGCCGGTGGAGATCACCGGGCTGAAGGTTGGCATCGTGGGCTTGGGCGTATCCGGCAGAATGATCGCGGACGCTTTGCAGTTCATGGGGGCCGACATCTGTTACTACAGCCGCACCCGCAAGCCCGAAGCAGAAGCCGCCGGCATGGCCTACAAGCCGCTGGCGCAGCTGCTGGCCGAGAGCGAGGTGGTGTTCACCTGTCTGAACAAGAATGTCCTGCTGCTGGGCAAGGACGAATTTGCACAGCTGGGCGAGGGCAAGGTGCTGTTCAACACCTCCATCGGTCCGGGTTTTGCCTCCGCCGCACTGGAGCAGTGGCTCACCCTGCCGGGCACCCACTTCTTCTGCGACACCCGCGCTGCCGCAGGCCCGGTGAGCGAGGACTTTTTTGAACGCGAGAACGTACACTGCGCCAATGTTTCCGCCGGGCGCACCAAGCAGGCCTTTGTGCTGCTGAGCCAGAAGGTGCTGGCAAACCTCCGCACCGCACTGGGCGAACAAGTTTGACCGGAAACGGAGAATGGCGAAATGACAGACAAGGATATCTATTTGTGGAGAGCCACCATAAAAACCGCAAGTCAGGATGGCCGGTCCTTTGAATTCTGCCTGCAAAACCGCATTCTGGGCGTGGGATGGTGCCTGCGGGATGCAGATGGTCTGCCCTGCGTCCCGGCCTCCATTGAAGAATGCGAGGAAAAAGGGCGTGAACAGTACGATTCCCGCCGCGGCTTTGTGGCATCCATTCACGCTTTAAAAGAAATGGCGGTGGATGACCTGATCTGGACACGCCACAATGGCATTTACTACTTATGCCGCGTGCTGAGCACATGGAAATACAACTGCGACGCCGCCCATGTCTACGAGGACGTGATCAATTATGTGGACGTTGAATTCCATGAGATCGGCACGATGGAAGTGATCCCCGGAAAGGTCGTGAACAGTTTCCGGGCAAGCTCTGCGCTGCAAAGGATCCATGACGATGCGCAGCTGCGCTATGCGGAGCACCTGTACAACGCGATCACCGGCACACGATTCTATCCGGATCAGGCTGTAAAAAAAGAGGAGCTTCTGGATTTTCTTCAGCCGGAAGATGTGGAAGAAGCCGTCAGCCTGTATTTGCAGCTGGAAAAAGGCTATCTGGTCTATTCCAGCACAAATAAGCTGGACACCCAGACCTACGAATTGGTGGCCGTGGCAAGAGACGGAAGCCACCGGGCCTATCCGCAGGTCAAGACAGGCAATGTTCCGCTGGACGGAAGTGGTTATAAAGCTCTGACCGCCGGCGGGGATAAGGTTTTTCTGTTTACCGTAAACGGGACGTACTGCAATACGGACGGCATGGATATCATCGACAAAAAAGTGCTGATCGATTTTATCTACGCCCACAAGAGCATCCTGCCCGGCAGGATCCGGCAGTGGCTGTAAGGTACGGGCAGCCGCTCAGGTTGCCGCTTCTGCCAGGATCTCTTTGATCTCCCCCAGATCGGCGGCAAAGCGGATGCCCTGCTGGCGCTGCGGGGTGGAAAGGCCCTTTTCGATCATTTTGTCCAGCAGCGCTTTCAGGCTGTCATAATAGCCGTTCAGATCATAAAGGATGCAGGGTGCCGTCAACTGCCCCAGCGAGACCTTGGATATCACCTCGGCAATTTCCTCCAGCGTACCGGTGCCGCCGGGGAACGCGATGAAGGCGTCGCCCAGCTCGATCATCTTCGTCTTGCGCTCGGCCATGTCTTTGGTGACAATGAGCCGGGTCAGGCCGTCATGCTGCAACTCCTGCTGAATAAAAAACTGCGGTTCTACGCCGGTCACGGTGCCGCCTGCGTCCAGCGTGCTCTGGGCCAGAAGGCCCATCAGGCCGCTGCGGGAGCCGCCGTACACAAGGTGATGCCCGTTTGCGCCGATCCAGCTGCCCAGCTCCCGCACGGCAGCCGCCAGTACCGGGTCATTGCCTTCATTTGCTCCAAGATAGACTGTGATATTCATGGTATCTCCCCTTTTGTTTTTCTTGAATTTTACCACATGGCGGGCCCGTTGAAAAGGGCCCGCCCCTTGCAAATGCGGCGGCGCTGTGGTATGCTTGTGCACAGAAAAGGGAGCCTGCAAAAGCAGGCTGAGAGTGGGCTGTCTGCCCAGACCTGTGACCTGATTTGGACAATGCCAACGTAGGGAGATACGGCTGCTTCAACATGCGGAAGTGCATCCTTGCGGGCATTTCCGTATTTTTTTGCAAAGGAAGTTGTAGCCATGAAAACTGCATTGACCATTGCCGGCAGCGATTCCAGCGGCGGCGCCGGGATTCAGGCCGATATCAAGACCATGACCGCCAACGGCGTGTATGCCATGAGCGCCATCACTGCCCTGACCGCCCAGAATACCACCGGTGTCACCGGCATTTTTGAAGCCTCTCCGGAATTTCTGGCGCAGGAGATCGATGCCATTTTTACCGACATCTACCCGGATGCCGTCAAGATCGGCATGGT
>ERZ1026898.1681-NODE-1681-length-10573-cov-22.010078_pt1 | contig 10573 bp, 6 predicted proteins | sample MGYA00380178_ERZ1026898 | MGnify/ENA primary metagenome ERZ1026898 (study PRJEB33269, sample SAMEA4719814) | human gut metagenome | biome: human-associated habitat; feature: organic feature; material: feces | place: Cameroon | collected 2013-10 ... | reverse complement strand
CCCCTCTTCTCCCTCCTCCCTTCTTTGTAAGCCCACTGCAAAGTGTCCACGCACTCCCCTCTTCTCCCTCCTCCCTACTTTCTACTCTTCGTGGTTACATTTCATATCGTCTTGCTGAACAGGGCGTTAGAGAAAGCCACCCTGCGACTGGATGCACTCATTCTTACAAGATTCGCCTTTTTTTACCAATGTCTGTACAGGATATGCTTGAAAGGTTATAGTTCGAAAAAATCGTCTGGCCGTCAAGTTGGACGACCAACAACCCACCAACCAGGAGATACCCACCCTAAAATTCCTCCTTCCTCTCATTTGACATAGCCAGCGGCCATGCCCGCTGGCGTCTGTGCTTTGTGGCATACTGAAATTGCGACCTTCTGTAAATATACACAAGAGCACACGGCGGAGCGCCTCCTCTTTGGGCGTCTCCTTTCGTGTTCTTGTGTAGGTTGTCGCAAGCCTCAGTATGCCACGAAAAGGAGGCGTCCTTTTTTTTGTGCCAGAGTGTAAGATTCCCGAGAAGACCGGTAGTAAGGGACATTCATCGCCTTCCAAATCCGCCCAGAATCAGATGACCATGGGGAAAATGACCTTCACGTCCCTCCTTATGTGGGGATAAACACAACAACATTGATGGATTATCCCAAAACCAAAAGTTGGAACGTGTAGAGAACTTCCATATAGAAGGTGTCTAGCCACCTTTGAGTTTATAACCTACCGAGATAGTGTTAGTGTCATAAAACAAAAGAACAAGCATAGATGACATTCGTGACTCCACGTGCAATTCTTTTCTGAAATAGTCTTTTTTCTCCTATCTGAATAAGATACATAATAAATGAAAAGAGTAACAACAACATTTACACTTTTCTTATTTATAATGGTCATCCTCCGTGGGGAGAATGTGGATACGTTATTTGGTGAGATTATTAATAATGGTAACCTTTCTGAAGCTAAACACCAAATAATGCAAATCATTGATCAACCAGATGTCTCCAATCTCACGAAAGCAATAGCATATAAACATCTTGGTACAATTTGTTTTCGTCTAGGAGGTGAATTTCTTTCTTCATTTTCTAAATCGGAAAGTATATTTAAATTGTTGCTAACAAGTTCACCAAGTAACGAGATATACGAGGAATACTCGCTGATGCTTTTTCAACGAGGAAACTGTTGTGTTGCCGCATGTGAACAGGAGATATATAAATCAAAGCTTCAAGGGATACCCATTATTCCTTTTGAACTCGTTAAGCAATATCTATCTCCTGCCGAAAAAGATCTCGCGAACTCTAAGATGCATTATCCTTCTGCTCAAGTAGGTGATTTAAGGCTACTATCTTTAGAGCTGGCCTTAGCCAGGTTCCATATTTGGTCAATTACAAACCAGGCCGCTATGGCAGAGAAAGCAGGACAGGAATCCTTAGTAATTGCAGAAGAAGGCATGAATAGCGATAACCTTGCTCCTGATGCCTATAAAAAGTTATTATTGAAATATGCCACAGCTTTAGTGGAAATCAATGGCAGTTCAGAGGAAAGCCTCACGATGGCGATTTCTATCTTGCAAAAAGGGATGTGTCTGGAATCAGGAAATGTGGAACTAGATGCATCACTTGTAAGTCTTTGGGCAAAACTTCTTATATCATCTCCAAAAATGACTGACATGTTTGCCATGGTAGAAAGAAGACTTGTTGCGGAGACCGAGTCGTTGGAACGGCTTCGGGCCACAAATGTTGTATCAATGGATTTTATGGCGCGCAAGGAATATTTCTCTTCTAGGACAGGAATGTATGAGGTGTTGGTAGAGTTATATGCAAAACAGAAAAAACCTTTTGATATGTTAAAAACAATTAATCGAATGCGTTCACGTTCAATTCAGGACTATATAAACGATAATGAAGTAATCCAGGAGCCAGAGTCTGAAAAGGAGCTATGTCAAATTTTAAAAGATGGTAACGGTATGCTTGTTGCGTATTTTATCGCAACAGATACTGTCTGGCTTGTACTGTATACGAGTGAAGGGGGAAGAATCGCGCATACGCAGCTCAATGGGCAGGAGATTGCGTATCTCACTACACAAACTCTCGGCGTATTTTCTAGTGTGAATCATCTTCAGGCTTTTTTTAGATTTGGACCTGTTTATCAACCCGTGAATGACGCATTTAAGGCATCTAACGTTCTTTATCAGGAACTTTTCGAGCAAGCACATGAGTTGTTTGCCCAAAAAAGATTATCTCATTTATATATACTACCACATAATATCCTTAATTATTTCCCTTTTGGAGCCATGGTTATTCAACCTAATGAAAGTAACATACTGCAAAGTTTATTTGTTGCTGATACTGGATTGTCAATAACATATCTACCGTCTTTATCGGCTCTATTGGATACCGGGAGGATCTCACTGACTATTAATGATACAATGGTTTTTGTTCGTAGCACTTATTCATATCCTGCATATTACAACAATAATCCAGCAAATCCGGACGACACAACTGCGCAGTCGTTGAATCTGTCCAATGTTCCGTTAGAAGGGAGGCAAGTTTCACAACTACTTAAAACTATGTCACATAATTACTATGCTGAGCATCAAGCATCAGAATATAATCTGATGACTCAAACTTCCCAAAAACCATACTCAATCGTTCACATCGCATCACATGCTCACCTTAACCGTAATTCTCCACTTGACTCCTATGTTGTCCTGGCTGCATCAAAAACAGAAGACGGCAAGGTCAAGGTTCGGGAACTGCTTACTCGATATCAGGGAAAAATGCAGGTGGGGCTACTTGTCTTAAGTGCATGTGATACCAATCGGGGCGAAACAAGCATTCAGCCAGGCGATGATATTGCTGCATTGTCTAATGCATTCATGGTAGCTGGAGCAGACAATGTTATTGCCACACAATGGCCAGCGTCGGATTCTTCTTTCCCAAGGATCATGGCATTGTTCTACGATAAGCTCTGTCAAGGAGAAGCTCTCGATACCGCTTTGAGTCAGGCACAGAAAACGTTTTTGGGGCAAAATCATGGGGCCATGCGTTTCCCGATTTTCTGGGCGAACATCGTTCTAAATGGAAAAAGAATGAGGTGTATGTAATAAAACTCGCGTTGGCACGATAAAGTGGACGAAAACTTTTTTTAAGTAGAAACAATCAATTCAGAACACGAAATCCTTTTTAACCAAGCAGGAGGCAAAGCAATGAAATTCAAAAAAATCTTTCTTTCGGTTTTTATCACGGTCGTAACCCTCGGTATCAGCAATCAGGCAATGGCGTGGGGAACCGCTAATACCATTGGCGGAACCACATACTACAATTTTGGCGGACGCACTGGAACATCCAGCACTATTGGCGGAACCACATATTTTGATGGTGACTTGTTCCGCGGGCAGCCAGACACTGCCAACTGCGGTAGTTTCCGTGGCTGGACATCAACTCCCAATGGATTTGGCGGATATAATTTCAGTAATGGTAACGGTCAGTTCATCACGTCCACTCCTAACGGTTTCGGCGGATACAACTACAGTGGTTCGAACGGCATGTTCGGATCTTCCACTCCTAACGGTTTCGGCGGATACAACTACAGCGGCAATATGTTCCGTGGGCAGACAGACACTGTCAACTGCGGTAGTTTCCGTGGCTGGACATCAACTCCCAATGGATTTGGCGGATATAATTTCAGTAATGGTAACGGTCAGTTCATCACGTCCACTCCTAACGGTTTCGGCGGATACAACTACAGTGGTTCGAACGGCATGTTCGGATCTTCCACTCCTAACGGTTTCGGCGGATACAACTACAGCGGCAATATGTTCCGTGGACAAGCAGACGCTGTGAATTGCGATGGCTTCCGTGGTGCACTTTATCGTGATACGTTTGGTGATATACGAGACACTGGTGACGTTTTTTTCAGAATACCATCATCCTCCTTTAATTCCTTCCGTGGACAGTCAATTCCTACATCCAAATCTATCTTTGTCAACGAAGTCTTCCAGGGTAAAATTGATGAAGGGGCAATTCGTACTGCTATTCAGATGCGCAATATCAATGCCATTTTGAGTTCCGCGTGGGATCTGAAGGGGTTCGAAACAATTAGCAATGTTAAAGATGATAATTTGAACAGTGCTATGTTATTTGATCTTGCTGCGCAATTTGCGGTTGATCAAGAGAATGCTGATGCTTTGAAATCAGTTATTGAACTTGCTCCAGAATGCAAGAAATATGAAGAGCAACTTGCACTCAGGGGCCAGACCCGCGGCACACATAGATCGAGTTGCAAAACGGCCTTCCCTGAACTAGTCTATCTCCAGCCGAATAGCTGGCAGTCAATGTTGAAAGGAGGACTGAAGGAGTGGCAGCAACCGGTTGCGGATTTCTATCTTTGCGGAATGTTCCGTGGCATGACGGAACCAGCTGCATTCCATGCTGGCAATCTCGTTAACAGTGGCCGTATCAACATGAATCCAATTATGCTGGCAACAGGCGCAATGGAGCTTTCGTTTTATGATTATACCAAAGACTTTAGTCCCTGGTTTGAACCAGGGGCAATCTTTGCTGAAGCAGTCGAGATGGCAGTTGCACTGAATGACAAGTCCGCATTGGAAGAAATTGCTGGTATGTATGAAAAAGCCAATTTTAAAAATCCAGAGTACGCCTCCTACATCACTGATCAGATAGCCATGCTTGAGAATACTCGTGGTATGCAAGCTTCTGAGGACCATCCAGGATCCTTTAGTATGTCCGATATCCGTAACCTCATTAAGGTCCAATTCTAATAATACATAGACCTGCGGAGAACAAATTGTGTTTTCCGCAGGTCTTTAGTGTCATATATGACTGAACTTGATCCACGAATTCTTGTTGGCTGTAAAAACGGTGATGACAAAAGCTGGGGAACAGTATTCTATGGTTATTACCCATTAGTTAAATGGGTCATTGTTCATACTATTTATCAAGTTGATGACTTCACGGTAAATGACATTGCTCAAGATACAATGGTGGCTTTGGCGCAAAATATTGATAGAATCAAAGATGAACATTATCTAAAGTGTTTTCTGAAAAGAGTTGCTAGGAATAAATGCATAGACTACATTCGAAAACATCGGGAAGTATTTGAGGAACTTCCAGACGATATACCCCAGAGTATCGACACATCCCAATGCTTCGATGAAGTTATAGATGCTCTCCACCAGGCAATGGCTGGTATGAAAGAACCTTGTAACACGCTTGTGAGAAAGCGCTATTTAGAAGGTGCAAGTTACAAGGAGTTGGCAGTTGACATTAATGTTGGAATAGAACAGATTGGCATAAGGATAAGCCGTTGTCTTAGCTTCCTGCGGTGCACTCTCAAAAAGATGGATATCTCCTGGGAGGAAGTACTATGACGAAATGCAAAACATGCTTTGACAGGATCTTTCGTAAGGAAGAAATTAGTTTTCTGTCAGAGGAGATAATAGACAAGCAAAGAGAAGAATCAAGAATGTTGCTGCGTACGTACAACACAGAGATATTTGACCCTAAACAAGAAGAATTGCCCTCTGTTACGAAGAGCGAATTTAACAAGTTCATAAATCGAGCTGCCAATATTCGAAGGAAGAACGATCAAAAAATAATATTATCATTCCAGTACAAGTATTTAATGGCATGTGCTGCTTCCTTGGCTATAGTATGTTGCATGTATTTTTTCTTTACATCAAATAACAAGTATTTCGCTCCAGAGAATATAAGTGATAATCCATTGAACACCGATGTATTTCGCGGACAAAATGGCAATATGCCTATCTACCAGACATTATCTGGAGATGCCCAATCATCATCAGCCGTAGAGAACAATGTAGAGCCTTTGGCTTATCTGGTAGATACCAATGGAAAGGTTATCATCAAACGAGGCGGTTCTTTCAGGACAGTAAATACCTCGTGCGAGATCTTAAATAAAGGCGATATCGTTTCTTTAGAAGGAGAATCTACTGTAAAAATAATGTATGAAGATGCTTTCTTTGACCTTGCTGGCCCTAGCGAATATCAGATAGCCCGTTCATCGCCATTGAAGATGGGTGTCGGGAATAGCAGGCAAATCATTGAACCAAGTTTTACAGTCCGTGGTGCCGGATATGTCAATCCAGCTAACACCCTCGTAATTGCACCCAAATCTCTTATAGGAATGATTGATGTTCCTGTTACTTGAACAACCGGAGAATACATCGAAGTATTCTCACCACGTGGTGCGACCTTCTCACACACACCATCCATTACGATTGGAGGTGATGACAATAATACCTACGTGATATCAGTTCTGGATTTTACGGGAGACGTCTGTGGTAGGCCAATGCAGATTATGGGGCATTCGTCTATTGCGTGGAATGAAATAACCGATGAACCACTCCATCAAGACGAAATGTACAGTATCATTGTTACTTCAAACGGAAAAATTGTCAATGACGTCAATAATGCTTTTTTCTGGCTTATATCATCAGCGGAATCAGAAAGACTCAGTGATGTCATCAAGCACGTTGCCGAACTAGAATCTACTGAAGCCAGGTGTTTTTTCAACGCCAATGCCCTATATATGAATGGCTGCTATGCCGAAGCTCGTGAAATCGCCTTGAAGCTAGAGCAGAAAAACCAGATTTACGCGAATTTTGTCAAGTTGTGTAACAATGCGCTAGGAGTGAAATAACATGAGATTCTCTCAAATATCTGATGCAAAAGATCTTATAAGCTTCCTTGAACGAAGATCATTAAAGCATCCATTTTTGTATCACTATACCACATTTGACATTTTGAAATGTATTTGGCGTTTCAAAACCTGGCGTTTTGGTAATGCTAGTAATATGAACGATATGCATGAATATGAGGTTAAAGGGCACCCTCTCGGTATATTAGATAATATGTATTCTGCATGTTTTTCGTATGGAGATGAAGATAATGTCGCTATGTGGTCGATGTATGGTATCCCGTGGGAGGATGCAATTCGTATTCGTATTCCCATTAAAACAATAAGGAATTGGATTGATAACATAGACGGGGAAAAAATTTTGGCTTATGATAAATATCACGGGACGAAAATACGGTTTAATGCTGACACTTCAAATGATAAGCATAAGTTTTCTATCCGTGATATATGCTATATGGAGGGATATGTTACTTCACCAAGGAATATGTCTGACTGTCCTATAGGATTAAATGAATGTCAAGATACATGCGTTAAATGTCCTCCTAAGAGAATCCTCTGGTGGTCACAATCCAATAAACATTTTGATATAGCAATTGATAAACAAAAGGGAAATGTAAAATCTGAATTATTGGGCTACGTTAAAAACTCTGCCTGGCATCATGAGATGGAGACACGTATTGTTTTTTCAATTACTCCTGAAAAATACACCTCGCCATATGAGTATTTAGAAATCCCTATACCACATGACATGATTTCGGAAATGCAAGTATCATTAGGTCCACGTTCAACATTAGACGTCGATAATGTTAAACGAGAGTTGGCAGAAATCCGATATGACGATCCGGGTAAATATACTGATGTAAATAATGTCAGCGAGTCATATTATAAACAGCGTGATTTATTACGTCATTTAAAAAGGCATTCTGATTATAATCATTAATGCATTGTTAGTTTTAAGAATTCTGCGGAAGAATAGAATGGAAATATTTCCCCAAGATTTTTTTTGCACGGCATAAGAAGGAAAATAGTGCGTCAATTCTCCGCTATGCAGTTCTCTTCAATGCAACGAATTCTATAATGGCTTTCATATGAATCATTCCGGTTATATCATTGATAATTCTTTTCTTTGCATTCTCATTCAGAAAAATATCTGGAGAATCGTTTCTCTTTATACAGCATGACATCTTTTCTGTTTGGATGGATGTGCTCAAATCGGGATCTGCAATTAATAATTCGTTCAGTAATTCTTAAAAAAGGGAATAGCATTATGAGAATACTTCTTTTAGTGATTGTTGTTTTTCTAGGTGTAATGCGTTGCATTGCAAAAGATAATACTCTTGATATTCAAGAATTGGAGCACTCGCTTTGTGAAATAGAAACCAATCCTGATAAAATAGATTCTCAAATATCCATCTGCTATAAATTGGGGACGGCTTATTTCGAAATGTTATCAGAAGGAGGTAAGTCAAATAATTATATAAGAGGTAAGTCAATTAATTATATGAGAAGGTGTTTGGAATTGCTCAATAGCAAAGGAACAGATTCAATATACGAAAAGCATTTAGAAGCCTACATAAACTGCAATCTGACTTTAGGGCTGCTTGTAACTGATAGTGAGGAGGCAATGGGTTATATACATACTTTGATTAATTACTATGAATCAACAGAATGGGAGGAATACAGCAACAGCCAGAAAGTGCTATCCTCCTTATACGGCTTATTGGGAAAAAGACTAGAATCCTTAAAGAAGTATAATTCAGCGATTGAGATATACAAAAAGCAATTATCTATTCGTGAATGTTATTCCAGTAACCAAGTGGAATGCTGCGTAGTTTTATATAACATTGCCGAGTGTTATTGTAAAGCAAGCCAACCAGATAGAGCACTTGACTATTATGAGAAATGTGTTTCAATGCGAGGGGATAATGAATATTATGGACTTCCATCAAAAAGTATAATCATTAAGAATACAGCTATAGCGTATATGGCTGTTGGTAAATATCATGAAGCGATTGAACACCAACTGCATATTATTGAATCAATAGAAAGGGAGATACAAGATGACGCAGCAGATTCCAGAGAATGTCAATTGCTGCTTGCGAGCATTTATGATGACTGTGGATCTGCGTATAATGGATTGGGAGATTATAGTAATTCGTTAAAAAAATATATGAAGTCATATTTGATTAGGCTGGATATACTTGGAATAAATGATAATCTAATTTCAGAATCATGTAATAATTTAGGAGCTGTTTATACATCCTTAGGGGAGACGGAGAAGGCTGAAGAATTCTTTTTGAAATCACTTAATAATCCTAATATTTCAATTAAAGACAAGGGGATAGCACTTAGTAATTTAGGTGTCTTGTATTGTAATAAACACGACTATGAGAAAGCTATGTCTTATTATCTTATGGCGATTGAGACATTGTCAAGTAGTTATGATGATAATTTGATTAATATAGCAGTTATATATGATAATATAGGTGTGTTATATATGTATCAAGAGGATTTTGATAATGCGATTGTTTGGTCACTCAAGGGCGCTAATCTATTAAATGGGACCGTTTATTTTAAAAATGCGAGTACCGCTTATTCAAATCTTGCGGAAGCCTATTTCCACCTAGAAAAATATGATAAGGCAATTTCTTGGCTGAATAAAGCAATCGAAAGCTCGAAATTAAGCGGGAATAACAATAGTGTTTATACTCTTCCAAGGTTATATGGTCTGGCAAGTAAAATATACTATTCAATTAATGATTTGGATAAGGGAAGGTATTATCAAGAATTAAAAATAAAGGTTGAGAATTGGCAAATTGACGATAGCATGAATAGGATGTGGACGAAATTACTTTCACATAAAGATCAAATTATTACAGAGGAATATTTTAATGATCTTTTTAATAATTTTTTGTTCTGCAAAAACGACAAGATTCGTTCAAATATGTATTTAATTAAAACTGTGCTAGAGTGTTGTCCGCAACTTTTGTCCGGTTTTAGTGATGTTTTTACTAAAACTTGTCAAAAACTCAAAGAAAGAGACTATGTAAAGTATTTAGTTTTTATGACAGAATACTTTGACTCAGGAATTACAACATATCGCAATGAGGCATTAGCCCTTTTTGAGGAAGAGGCAAGTATGGCTTCGCATGTGACTCCTGTCTACGAATATATTTTATCAAGGGCATATTCAAGAAACGATGAAGACTATGCTGACGAGATATATCACCTAAATAATGCTATTACGGCATCAATTGATGAAGAAAATGTTGAATTATTATTTTTTTGTGGAGAGAAGTTGATATTATCTTTAATGACGCACGATGAATTTGATAGAGCCAAACATTTTATAAGCATTTTCAAAGATTTTAGAAGAGACGCTATTGAAACGTTTAGTCTTGACTCCTCTTCTTTTATATCTTTTGATATTCTTGAACAATTGGTCGTTGCTTTGGAAAACAAACTTGATGGAAGCATATTTGAGAATGTTATTAAAAGAATGCAAATCCAAGCCCCATCAATCTGTTCTGCTTTATTTAGTGACTTCATTCTCAAGTCAAAACTTTATGAAAAAAACAAATCAATAGCTCTTATCTTAGGCATGTTCATAAGTTCAGATGATATATGCAAATTCTCTTTCTCGGAACGTTATTATATATCTCGACTTTATATCAGTATTGGAAATCTTAAGGAGGCCTACAGATGGTTCAGAATTGACGAAAACTATGAGGATATCGCCGATATTATCAATAGTTATTTAAAGTTAAATGATGTAGATCATATTGATAGTTTGAAAATAATTGATAGAATTCTTTCATATCATCCTCATTCTTTTGTCCTAGATGGTATTGTATATACAACTATTGATTATCAGATCATTAGATTGTTAACTTTAATTAAGTATGCT
>ERZ1026898.1676-NODE-1676-length-10587-cov-24.384258_pt1 | contig 10587 bp, 1 predicted proteins | sample MGYA00380178_ERZ1026898 | MGnify/ENA primary metagenome ERZ1026898 (study PRJEB33269, sample SAMEA4719814) | human gut metagenome | biome: human-associated habitat; feature: organic feature; material: feces | place: Cameroon | collected 2013-10 ... | reverse complement strand
TTCCTAAATTATATGATCTTTTGGAAGAGAATGGCATTATCAAAGATATTATTTCTCAAATTCCAGAAGATGAATATAATTTTATTATTGATGGAATTAATAAGACTGTAGATGCAGTTTATACATATAATAATTCTGTTTTAGGAATTTTAGAAGCGGTATCTAAAGATTATTCTAATTTAGATTTTGACGCAACTCAGATTCAGAAGAAGATGGCTGATCCAGATAATCTTAAGCTGGTAAGAGATGTATTAACCAAATTAGGATAATATATCTTGTGTATCTTCTAAGAAAAATAGAGTTAAAAGGAAGAGAGTTTTAATTAACTCTCTTCCTTTTTTTTATTTTGCAAAATAAAAAAACTTATATTTGGAGAGAAAGGAGAAATTTGAAGATGGCAAAACAATTAAATGTTAGTCTCGCTTTTACAGCTGATACCAGTCAAGCAAAAGCGCAGATACAAGATTTGCAATCACAGCTAACAAAATTAGCCACTTTAAACAAACCTAATAATAATAACGGTTTTATGATGACTTCTGAATTGAAAGAAGCCGCAAAAGCCGCTCAAGATTTAAAAAATAAATTACAGGCTGCAACAGATGTAAATACAGGAAAGTTAAATCTTGATACATTAAGTCAGTCTTTATCTAAAAGTGGAAAGTCTCTTGAGACATATAGGAAAGCTTTGTCAAATTTAGGACCTGCTGGAGACCAAGCATTTGCGTCTTTAGCTACTTCTATTCAGAAAGCAGAAGTGCCTTTAAAGACAACTAATAAATTATTAGATGAATTTAAAACCAGCATGGCTAATACTGTAAGATGGCAATTATCATCCAGTATGTTACATGGGTTTTTAGGTTCTTTGCAATCAGCCTTTTCATATGCTCAAAATTTGAATAAATCTTTAACAGATATTCAAATTGTAACTGGAAATAGTTCTGATTATATGGCAAATTTTGCGGGAGAAGCTAATAAAGCTGCTCAAGCACTTTCTACTACAACCAGAAATTATGCAGATGCTTCATTAATTTTCTTCCAACAAGGTTTAAATGATGATGAAGTTGCCAAAAGAACTGAGACAACTATCAAAATGGCTCAAGCTACTGGAGATAGCGTAAATCAAGTGTCTTCATATTTAACAGCTATTTGGAATAACTTTTATGATGGTTCAGAGTCTCTTGAACATTATGCTGATATTATTACTAAATTAGGTGCGGCAACCGCATCAAGTAGTTCAGAAATTGCTGAAGGACTTCAACAATTTGCTGGTATTGGTAATACAATTGGTTTAAGTTATGATTATGCAACTGCTGCATTAACTACCTTAACAGCCAATACAAGACAGTCTGCAACTGAAATTGGTAACTCTTTAAAGACTATCTTCTCTCGTTTCCAGGGTGTAACATTAGGAGATACTCTTGAAGATGGAGTAGATTTAAACAAATACTCTAATGCATTGAAAAAAGTTGGTGTTGATATCATTGATGTCAATGGTGATATGAAAGATATGGATACTATTCTTGACGAAACTGCAGACCATTGGGGTGGATTATCAAGAGCGCAAAAGATGGCTTTTGCAGAGACTGCCGCAGGTACTATGCAATATACAAAGCTTGTTTCACTTATGGATCACTGGGATGATATGAAACAGAATCTTGCTTTTGCACAAGATGCTGATGGAACTCTTGATGAACAAGCTGAAATTTATGCAGAATCTTGGGAAGCTGCTCAAAAAAGAGTTAGAGCTGCATGGGAAGCAATTTGGAATGATTTAATTAACGATGATTTCTTTATTACTTTATTAAATGGAGCTGAAGATGCTTTACACGCTATTGATGATGTTATTGATTCTATGGGCGGTTTAAGAGGCGTTATTCTTTTAGTAGGAACTGCTTTAACAACAGTATTCAGTAAAGAAATTGCCGGTGAAATTAATCGTTTAGCAGGAAACATTAGAATTATGACTGGCGCCGCAAAGGAGAATTCTACTCAGTTAAAACAGGATGCAAGCAATCAAATTCGTAAAATGACAAGTGATTCTGTAGATAGTAGCACTGGAGAAGCTATGAATACAGTTTATAGCACTCAAGCTAATTTACAAGATCAATTAATTGCAAAAGCCGATCAACTAAGTGCAGAAAGAAAAGAAGAACTTCAAGGATTATTAGATATTAATAGTGCTTTAGGTCAAGAAGTTATTCTTGCTGGTAAGGCCGCGGATGCCGCAAAAAGACAAGTTAAAAATCAACAAGAACTTTTAGCAGGTAAAATGAGAAGAGCAGGTGTTGCTGGAGCTAATAATGAATTAGATAATTTTACTTCTCGAATGGAATCTGTTGGAAAATTAAAAGCTAATTCTTCCAATGTCTTAGAATCATTGGAAAAAACCAGTGAACAGATTAAAAATAATGTAGATGGAGCAAGCAAAATATCCTTAGCACCATTAGAAAATAGCTTTTCCAGAATGAAAGATGCTGCAATGGGAGTTGAAAGTCAATTAAACGATGAAAGTTATACAGATTTAATTGCTACAATTGAAAAAGCTGAAAATATGGTAAAAGCAGGTAAAGATGAAACTGGAAAATGGTTTGAACCTTCAAAAGAAGATTTACAAGAAATGATTACTTATCTGCAACATATTCAATCTCTTACCGATGAAGCTAATGATGCTACTATGAATAAAGCTCCTGGAACAGAGGAAACAAGGGCTGCAGTTGAAGAACTTGGAGATCAAGCTTTTTTAGCAGGACAACAACTTGAGCAAGCAAGTCAACAAAATGATCATTATGTTGAAAGTAGTGAAAATGTTAGTGATAGTATTAATGATACAGCAGGTTCTTTTGCTGATTTTGGACAAAAGGCTATTACAGTTGCAAATACAATTACTACAACTATAATGGTTGTTACTAACTTAGGTAGTGCTATTAGTAATTTAAGTAATTCTGATATGTCTTGGGGAGAAAGAATTACTGGGCTATTAGGAACTATTTTAACAATGGCCCCAATAGTGATTTCTAATATTGTTCAAATTAAGGCTACTTTTGGAGGATTATCTGGATTAGTTGGTGCTGTAACTGGAGGTTTTTCAGCTTTAGGTTCTGCTATTGCTGGAGTGGCAACTACAATTGCAGGTACTATTGGAGTTGCTCTGACCGTCACAGCAGGTTTAGTGGCATTGGCCGCGGCTATCGCTATAGTAGTTGCTGTAGCAAATAGACCTATAAGTTTAAAAGAGCAGTTAGAAGAAGCAACTGAGGCTGCAAATCAAGCTAAACAAGGTTTACAAGATGCAAAAACTGCTGCGCAAGATTTAGAGAGTGCTTTTAGTGGGTATGATTCAGTATTAGAGACTCTTAATAGTTGTACTCAAGGAACACAAGAATGGCGAGATGCTTTATTAGGTGTTAATGAATCTGTTATAGATATTTTATCTAATGCCCCTCAATTAGCTTCAATGACCAATGATGCCGGTGAAAGTGCAATTTATAGAGATGAAAATGGCGCATTGGCAATTCATGATTGGGCCAGAGAACAAGTTACTCATGATGCAAATCAAGAAAAAATCAATGCTCAAGCCGCCGTTTACCAAACAGATCAAAATAAGCGAGATTTACAAGAACAGCAAGATTATCAAGATATTGTTAATAAACTATATGGTGAACCAGTTGGTCAAGATTTTCTTAATGCCGTAGAAGACAATGTTATTGATTTAAAAGAATTAGTTGGAAAAACTACCGATGAAATGGTAGATTATATGAAAGATAATATTAAAGAAACTGATTCTTTTAAAAATGGAAATACTACTGAAGAACAATTAACTACTCAATTGCAAGATGTTGTAGAAACTATTTCTTCAAGTGGAATATTATCTGATTTACAAGAATTACAAAACACTATTTCAGTAAATGCAAAAACAAAAGATACTGAAAATCAAGCTTTAGCAAATATGTTAATAGCTAATAATCCAGAACTTTCTAAGAGTAAATACGCTGATGTATTATCTCAATCTGGTGGAGATGTTTATAAGAGTGCTTATAATGATGCCTATAAAGATGCTTTAAATAATATCACTGATAGAGAAGGCATAATGAATGATACTGGCACTAAAAACGCTATTGAAACAATGGCTAAATATGCCTCTTTAACAGGTCTTGATAAAGATGATAATTATGAAGTAACTGATTATAAGCGCAATGGAGATGTAGAAATTCAGAAAACTGGAGATGATGGTGATACAACAACTGATACTATTAAAGCTGAAGTTATTGCCTCATTAGTAGCAGCTTCTGAAGCTACAGATAAATTTACTGCTTCATTAGATGCATTAGCAGATAAAATAAGTGAACTTGAATCAAATAAAAATAAAGATGGTTCTGAAAAGAGTGAATCTCAACAAAAATCTGATAATGCGATGGCTTCTTTCTTAACATCTCAAAATTTATTAGATGCTACACAAAGTGAAATTGCTGCTTTAAAAGAACAAATGAAGAATGCTACCGCCAAAGATGGAACTAAAGGTGAAGGTGCCTTTATAGATAATATGTTTGGCGATGGAGAAGATGGAAAGATTTCTAATGAAACTGCCAAAAAATATGGGTATGAAACTGGCGAAGAAATGATTGCGGCCATCCAACAAGCTATTCAAGATCAAAGTGATGCTTGGGATAATATTGGTAAAGGTTGGATGAAAACCGTTCAAGATGCAATGGATCCAGAAAAAGGCGGTCTTGATTTATCAGAATTAAGTGTAAATGAGAAAAAAGCTATCGGAGATGCTCTTAATACAGCTTTTAAAAATGAAGGCTCTGAAGGATTAGAAGCTGCTAAAAATTTATTAAATGATTTACCTTCTGATAAAGTTAGTGAATTTGCTAATGTGATAGCTGATATTCCTTTTGACTCTACCACTCCAGCAGAGTTTGCAAAAACGTTATCTGATGCTGGCATTGAAACTAATGCAACAACAGAAGAACTTCAAGCATTTATTAATGCTATGAATGGTGCTGGAAATGCAACCGAAGATTTAACTTCTAAATATGCAAAAAATAGAGAGGTAGTTGATAAATTATCAGATGGAGATACTATTAGTGCAGAAGACTTCCAATCTTTAGCAGGAGATTCTCAATCAGCCTTTGATTCATTAAAAGATGGCTATCAAGATTATTTTGTTCAAATGCTTGATGGCACTTATAAATTAGTAGGTGGAGCAGAGGCTTTACAGCAAGCTTTAAAAGATGATTATACACAAGCTTTTAAAGAACAGAATAAAGGGTTAAGAGACGAAAATAGTCAAATTCAAAATACCATTGATTCTGGTAATGTCGATAAACTTAAGACTGCAGGTGGAACTGGACAAGCTTCAGATTTTGATAATACTGTTCTTCAACAACAATTAGATTTATTGACAGCTATTGGAGACCAAGAGGTTGTTAATAAAGGCCAAATCGAAGAATGGCAAAATAGTATTAGAAATGGCACTGATATTCAAGCTACTTTAGATGGAGTCCAACAGGCATTAGACGCAACTGGAGTTTCTGAAACTGCATTAAATGAGTTAATGGCTGCAAATGAAGCACAAATTCATTCAACTGATTTAGCATTATTAAATTCATGTGATTCAGTAAATCAATTAAATGATGCATATAGAGAAATGCAAGCTCAAGGAGATAATATCTCTTTTGAAGAATATGGACAAGCTTTACAAGGTTTAGCTGCTAATTATGATTCTTGCACAGAGGCATTAAATAATTATAGAGCCGCGTTAAATAGCGGAAATGAAGATAAAGCGAATGCGGCAATGTACGACTTACAGGTTGCTACTGGTGCGGCTGAAATGGCAGAAAAATATGATCTTAATGCTGAGCAAGTCCAAATGATGGCTGATTCTTATAAAGATTATGTTCAAACTTTAGATAGCGTTAAATCTGGTGAAGCAGATGCGGCTGAAATGGCGACTGACTTAGCCACAAGAGACCTTCGTCTAAATGAGGGTATTGAAGATTTATATGATAATTGGGATGATTATCAAGATATCCTCGACGAAGTAAATAGATGTGGAAAAGAAAATAAAAATACTATTAAGCAACAGATTGCCGCGAGTGAAGATTTATCTGATACTTTTGCAGATTTAAGAAAGAATACAGCTAAATTATTAAATACTAATGAAGATGCTTTTGGTGATGACTTTATTATTGATAATTTAGATGATATTAAGAAAGCTGCTGAAGGTGATGAAGACGCTTTAATTAGATTACAAGAAGCCGCAGATAAAGAAATTGCTCTTCAATTAGATGACTCAGGCGTTCTTGATGCTCTTGGAGTTACTGCTGATGAAGTTGCTAATTGGGCTGCTAATTTACCAGAAGGCGAATTAAGTGTAGATGATACAGCTTATTTACAAGACTTAGTTTGGGCAATGCAAATGGCTGGTATGGCTCAAGAGGATATCGAATCTAAATTATCCGGAATGGGCATTGATGTTGATTTAAGCCCATTAGACCAGTCTTTAAATGCTGCTGTTGCAGGGGCTGCTGCATCCGGTGATGCAATGGCTGAAAATTTATCATTAGATTCTACCGCTGTTACTCAACAAGTTGATGCCAGTGATACTAAACAGGCTGTAGGTTGGGATGCAACAACTACAATGGTAGAAGCTACTGGTAGTGTAACAAATATTAAACAAACTGATAAAGGTGGAGTTGAAAGTCAAGGAGAAATTCCTTTAAAGATGTCTTTTCCAACTGTTCATGTAACACCTCAAAAGGCAGAAGAAACTGAGGAAAAAACTTTAACAGCACCAGCTTTACAGGTTAAATCTGCTCATAAAACTTCTGGTGGTAATATTTCTCACGCCAATAGTAGCGGTGGTAGAGCTGCTCGAGGAGGCGGCGGAGGTGGTGGTCGTCGAGGGGGCGGAGGTCGTCGTGGTGGCGGCGGAGGTGGAAGAGCCGCACGTCGTAACTCTGAACAAATGAAAAAGCCATCTGAAGAGATTGAACGTTATCATACCATTGGTAAACAACTTGATTCTTTAACTAAACAATATGATAAAATTTCAAAAGCAAAAGATAGGGCTTATGGAACTTCTAAAGTCAAATTAATGGATCAAGAAATAGCTAAACAGAAACAAATTATTGCAAAGCAAAAAGAATATTTAAAAGCTGCAAAGGAAAATTTAAAATTAGATAAAAAGAAACTTCAAAATGGAAAAACTAAATATGTAGATTCTAATGGTAATCAACAAACTGTTGCTTCTGGAGCTCAAAATTATCTTGGAAAGAGTGCTCTATTTGATAAAGACGGCAATATTACTAATTATAAAGAGTTAATGAAAGCTGCTATAAAAAAATATAATGATGCAGTTAAAGAATTTAATCAACATACTACAGATGATGAAGCCGCAAAAGCTAAGTTTGAAGCTGCTAAGCAACAATATGAAGGCTTTACAGGCTGGCTAAAACAGTATGAAGAAACTAATGAATTAATCGCTGATAAGGCTCAAGATGTTATTGATGCTGAAAATGAATTATATGACCAAAGATTTGAAAAGACTCAATATATTATGGAGATTAAAATTGAGGTTAATGATAAGAAACTTGAATATCTTGAATACTTATTAGATAAAGTTGATGATAGTGCACATGATGCCGCAGAAGCTATAAAACTTCTTGGTGATACTGCTCAAAATGCACTTGATGAAAGAAAGATTAATCTTCAAGGTTTAAATGATATGTTTAATAATGGTAATCATAAGAATCTTGAAGGTAAAGGCGATTTAGCTAAAAAGATGGCTGCAGGTGATAAAGATACTATTGCTTTATTATCCAAAGAAAATTTTACCGATGATGAAATGAAACAAATTCAAGATGTTATGTCTAACCTTTTGGATATAAATAAGAAACTTCGTGAAGCAAGACAACAAGTATTTGAAAAAATGGATGATGCATTTGAAGATGGCGTTGATAAGATGGATCGTCTTATTGACAAGCAAAAGCATATTCAAACAATGACTGAATCTTATGGAAATATTGTTGATATTGTTGGTAAAAAATCTCTTGGTATTACATCTGAAATGATGAAAACTTACAATGCCAATAAAGTAAAACAAGCAACGGATTTATTAGCTGAAAGCAAAACTAAGATGGATTCAATTCAACAGCAACTTGATGCAGCTCAAGCCGCAAGGGATAAAGCTATGAAAGCTGGTCGTACTGAAGATGTAAAGATGTGGGATGAATCCATTAAAAATATGGAAGATGAATTACAAGACGCTCAAGAAGATTTTATGTCTAATTGGGAAGATGCTTTACAAGCTGCAAGAGATGCTTTTGATAATAATGTTGATAATATGGTTGATGATTTTTCAGCTAAGATTGGTGGATTAACTGGAAGCATTGAAGCTCTCCAAGAGAAATGGGATCAAAGTAAAACTCTTGAAGAAGAATATGTTCCTCAATATGAAAAAGTTTATCAATTAACTAAATTAACTCGTGATATTAATAAATCTATTGATGAAACAAAAAATGTTAAAGCCAAAAGAGAATTAGCTTCACTACAAGAAGAAATTAACGGATTGCAAGCTGATAGTAAAAAGATGAGTGAATATGATCTTGAATATTTACAAAAACGCTATGAATTAAAGATTGCGGAAATGGCATTAGAGGATGCTCAAAATGCTAAGTCACAAGTCCGCATGACCAAAGATTCAGAGGGTAATTTCAGTTATGTATATACCGCAGATGAACAACAAGTAGCAGAAGCAGAGCAATCATATGAAGATAAGCTTCATGAAATGCAAAAAATGAATGCAGAATATATTAATACTTTGCAGGAAAATATGATAAAAATGGAGCAAGAGCAAGCTGAAAAGATTGCTGAATTATCTCAATTATATGAAGTCGGTTCTCAAGAATATCAGGACGCTTTAGCTAATTTACAAAAATATTATGGAAAACAACTGAATTATTATGGTGAACAAATGAATAACGTTTTATCTAATAATACTACTTTGTATGAAAATGATGTAAAACGTTATGGTGAATTAACTGATAATAAGGCTATGGCAGATGAAAAATACATTGGCGACTTTAGTCAAACTCAGTTATCTGTTGCTACTGGATATGAAAATATGGAAGACCTTCAAGATAACTGGAATAAAGCGGCTGATGATATGTATAAGCAAGTCGGTCAAGCTGCAAATGATTATGCTGCTCAAAATGAGCTCGCTATGGAAGCAGCTGGTACAACAATGGATGACTATGCTAATACAATGAGCACTGATGTTGCTCAGATGACTACTGATTCAGATAATTTACGAACTGAAATGGATGATACAGCAGAACAGATTAATACTGATTTTAATACTGTGGTAGATTCTGTTAAAGCATTTGAAGATCAATATAGTGATTCTATTGAGGCAATTGTTAAATCAAATGAAGAATTGTACGAATCTTTCTTAAAAGTAGTTCAAGCTCATTCTAAATTTCAAGCTGTTACAAGCGATAATAATAAGGGCTCTGATGGAGATACTGGTGGAGGCAATAAAGACGATACTCCAAAACCTCCGAAGAAAAAGAAGAAAAAAGATAATTCAGATAAAGCTGAAGGTGTAGCCGCTGCAATTTGGCTTTGGGGAGATCATTCTGGATGGGGTGATGATCCAGAGAGAGCCAGAAAACTTAAAGAAAAAGGTGTAACTGCGGCACAAGCTATTATTAATGCAAAAGCTCGAAATGGACAGCTATATGCTAAATATTGTAATAGAATGGATGAAGTAAGAAATAAATATAGTTATGGAAAATTTGATACTGGTGGATATACAGGTGATTGGAGCGGTGAAGGTCGTTTTGCTATGTTGCATCAAAAAGAAATTGTTCTTAATAAAGATGACACTGAGAACTTCTTAAAAACTGTAGATATAGTTCGTCAGATTTCAGATATGATTGATTTAAATGCAATGAGTGCAAGTGGAGGTTTAGGTTCTTTATTTGCCGCATCAGTAAATAAAGATAATGGTGTTCTTGAACAAAATGTTCATATTACCGCAGAATTTCCAAATGCAACTAATCGGGATGAAATTCTTTCTGCCTTTGATAATGTTGTTAATCTTGCTTCTCAATATGCAAATCGTAAACGTTAATTTATTTTTGGGGATGAATCATTTGATTCATCCCCATTTTTTATTTTGGGCAATTAAAAACACTTGACCCAGATAAAATTTTATGTTATAATAGAAATTGGAGAGAAAGGAGTTAAATATGGCAACAGAGAATGGAAGTCAAGCTACTATAGATGATAACATTAAAAAGTTATTTGATGCTATGGATATTATAGCAGCTCAGCAAATTAAAAATTTACAGTTTGATAAAACTGTAAAATGCTCCATTACTGATGACTCAAAAAGTGAGCAAGGTGAATATACTGTTACCGATGGTTCATCTACATTTAAAGCGTATTCTGAATCAACGAAATACAGTAATGGTGCCTCTGTTTATGTCAATATTCCTAATGGAGATTATAATAATAAAAAGTTAATTACTGGGCGTTACGATCAAGATAGAAAAGATTATAATACTAATGACCAAGAAA
>ERZ1026898.1675-NODE-1675-length-10590-cov-3.885904_pt1 | contig 10590 bp, 13 predicted proteins | sample MGYA00380178_ERZ1026898 | MGnify/ENA primary metagenome ERZ1026898 (study PRJEB33269, sample SAMEA4719814) | human gut metagenome | biome: human-associated habitat; feature: organic feature; material: feces | place: Cameroon | collected 2013-10 ... | reverse complement strand
GGAGGGAATGCCGCGGCACGCCTCTACCCACGCGGCAGGCGTGGTCATCACAAAGCTGCCGGTATACGAATATGTGCCGCTGGCACGGAACGACGATGCGGTAGTATGCCAGTATGTGATGACGACTCTGGAGGAGCTGGGCCTGCTGAAAATGGACTTTCTGGGGCTGCGGAACCTGACGGTGCTGGACGACGCGGTGAAGATGGTGCAGGAGCGGGAGCCGGATTTCACGCTGGACGGCATACCGGACGACGACACGGCCACATACGAGATGATCTCCAGGGGACAAACGGCGGGCGTGTTCCAGATCGAGTCCAGCGGCATGACCGGCGTGTGCGTGGGGCTGAAACCCCAGAGCATCGAGGACATCACCGCCGTGATAGCGCTGTACCGGCCGGGACCCATGGAATCTATTCCGCGGTTTATCGCCTGCAAGCACAACCCGTCGCTGGTGACATACAAGCACCCCATGCTGCAGCCCATCCTGTCGGTGACGTATGGGTGCATCGTGTATCAGGAGCAGGTCATCCGCATTTTCCAGGAGCTGGGCGGCTTTTCGCTGGGGCAGGCGGACATGGTGCGCCGGGCCATCAGCAAGAAGAAGGCCAAGGAGATCGAAAAGGAGCGGCAGGCCTTTGTGTACGGCGACGCGGAGCGGGGCATCCGGGGCTGCATCGCCAACGGTATCGACGAGGCCACGGCGCAGGCCATCTATGACGAGATATTCGACTTCGCCAACTACGCCTTCAACAAGGCGCACGCGGTGAGCTATGCGGTGGTGGCGTACCAGACGGCGTATTTCAAGTGCCACTATACCAGAGAGTACATGGCGGCGCTGCTGACCAGCGTGCTGGACAACAGCGACAAGGTGGCGGGCTATATCAGCGAGTGCCGGGACTGCGGCATCAAGATGCTGCCGCCGGATGTGAATCGCTCCAGCGATCGGTTTACCGTGGAGGACGGCGGCATACGGTTCGGACTGGTGGCCGTCAAGAACATCGGACGGGGGTTCATCCAGTCCGTGGTGCGGGAACGCCAGCTGGGCGGAGACTTCAGATCCCTGCAGGATTTCTGCGACCGGATGTACGACTGCGGCGAAATGAACAAGCGGGCGGTGGAGAATCTGGTGCGCTGCGGCGCCTTTGACAGCCTGGGCGCCAAGCGGTCGCAGATGCTGGCCGTATACGAGAAGATAATGGATGCCATCGGCAACGTGCGGCGGCGGAATGTGGAGGGGCAGATCGACTTCTTCGGCATGAGCGCCGACAAGAACACGGTGCAGGAGGTGGTGATGCCCGATCTGCCGGAGTTCACCGCCGCAGAGCGGATGAGCATGGAGCGCGAGACGGCGGGGCTGTATCTGTCCGGGCATCCCATGATGGACTATCGGGACGCGGCCAAACGCAGCGGCGCTGTGACCATCGGAGATGTGCTGGCGGGCGCGGCGCTGCTGGAGGACGGCTCCTCCGGAAAGTATGCGGACGGACAGGTGGTGGCGGTGGCCGGCATCGTGTCCACGGTGCGGACGCGGCCGACGAAGAACGGCACGCTGATGGCCTATGTGATGCTGGAGGACGAAACGGCCTCCATGGAGCTGCTGTGCTTCAGCAGGGTGCTGGAAAGATGCGGGAGCTATCTGGCGGTGAACACGCCGGTGCTGGTGAAGGGCAAGGTGAGCCTGCGGGACGAGAAGCCGCCCCAGATCATGCCGGACGCCATATATCCCATGGAGAGCGAGCTGCCGCTGCCGGTGTTCGGCGTTGAACGGATCAGCGACGCGGAGACGGTGTATCTGCGGGTCAAAAGCGTTGACGATCCGGCCTTTGCGCACATCCTGCTGGTGGCCACCATGTTTGAGGGCGACGTGCCCCTGCGCATCCGTATCGCGGATACGGGGAAGCTGTGGGGCGGCACATGTATAGACCATCCGGCCTTTCTGCAGGAGTGCAGAGAGTGGCTGGGGGACAATAACGTGGTGATCAAGCTGAAGGAGCAGACAAAGCTGAAGGAACAGAAAAAGTGACATGAGGGCGCAGCGGAAGCTGCGCCCTGTATGCATTTTTGTAAAGCGGGACGTCGTACCCCAAGGGCATTTGTTCCGCTGCGCTCCACTGCAGGACGCCGCCTCCTACGCAGAGGGGGCGTCAGTCGCAGATCGTGTAGGGCGGGGCCCGCGTGCCCCGCCGGGTGCGACATGTATCTTGCGGCGGGAGACATGGGTCCCGCCCTACGAGTATATGGGGCGGACAGAGTCCGCGTCAGGAACCAATTGGGCGGAGGGGCATAGGATGGAGTGAAAGAGGCCATCTTTCACTACGTATTGGGAGGTCATGTCATGGCGGAAACTGTTATGCCGGGGCCGGTCTGCGATCTCAGCAGCGTCCGGGAATCCGTATGCATCCATACACGAAAGATCTTTGACTCCTGCCGGGATAAGGACTGCGTGGAGGATCTGCGGTTCTATCCCACGGCGGCGGCACAGGAGGTGCTCAGCGCATCGCAGATGATAAAGGGCGGCACGGCGGAGCTGCTGTATGTATACACAGATGTGGAGCCGGTGACGTTCAACCGGGGGTTCTACTCGGTGGATATGCGGTTTTACTACCGGGTGACGCTGCAGGTGTGTACCGGGACGCCACGGTACACGGAGGCGGAGGGGCTGTGCGTGTTCGACAAGCGCTGCATCCTGTTCGGCAGCGAGGGCAACGCCAAGATCTTCTCCTCGGACACGGTGTTCGACGAGCTGGACGTACCGGGGCGTGTGCGGACGAATCTGCCGGTGGCCGTGGTGGAGGCGGTGGACCCCATCGTGCTGGACACCCGCGTGGCGGAGGTGCCGCCGGTGACGGCGGAGCGGAGCTGCCTGGCGGAGATCCCGTCCTTTGTGGCGCAGAGCTTCGGCGGAGAGCTGGTGTTCGACGACAGCAGCGGGCGGCGGCTGTATGTGACGCTGGGGCAGTTCACGCTGGTGCGGCTGGAGCGGGATACCCAGCTGCTGGTGCCGGTGTACGACTACTGCGTGCCCCAGTGCCAGTGCGAGTGCGGCAGTCAGGAGGATCCCTGCGGGCTGTTCCGCAGCGTGGCGTTCCCCATGAACGAGTTTTTCCCGCCCAACTCGGTGGAGACGCCCTGCGACTACAACAGCACCAAGAGCTACTGCGCCTGCCACTGAGCGCAGACCGGGAGACGGCGGTGCCGTCTCCCGGTTTTAGGCGGTCAGGGAAATGGGGTGCGGGCGGACAGAGTCGTCCGCCCCTACGATGCGGGACAGGAGCCATGCGAAACGGGACGTCGAGGACGCCGTCCCCTACGGGTGAGAGGAGGTTGGCAACATCTTTTTTTCGAGGGGTTTTGCTTTACAAACGGACGGAAATCGCGTATAATGCCAAAAAAAGGAGGTGGGCGATGTGGGTATCGCGTTCATTCAGGACAAGCTGGAGATCAAATTCCTCATCCTGTATATCGCCGCGAGGCTGACGGAGCCGGTGGACGGCGCCGCCTTGCAGGATATGACTATGTGCGACGATGGCATCGACTACTTTGATTACGCCGAGTGTCTGAACGATCTGGTGCGGACGGAGCACCTGCGCGTCACGGAGGACGGACGGTACGTCATCACGGACAAGGGGCGGAAGAACAGCAATATATGCGAGAGCAGCCTGCCGTATTCGGTGCGGCAGCTGTCGGACAGGCACATTGCCGCCTATAACAAGGAAGCGCTGCGGCGGCAGCAGGTGCAGAGCCATGTGACCCAGCGGGAAAACGGCACGTACACGGTGACGCTGAAGCTGCGGGACGACGTGGACAGCCTGCTGGAGCTGGAGCTGATGGTGGCGGACAAGGAGAGCGGCCAGGCGCTGGCGGAGCGGTTCCAGAGGGAGCCGGAGAAGGTGTACGGGCAGATCATCGGGCTTCTGTGCAGGAAGTAAATGACAGACTTTTTTGACAAGCTGAAGCACCCCTGCGGGGGTGCTTTTTTTGCGCTCATATTCCGGGACGAGCCGTCATAGAGTGAGGTAAAAGCAAAGGAGGCGGCGGTATGGAGATCGGCGAGGCTGTGGGGCGGTATGAGCAGGCGGCGGCGCTGCTGCCGGCACGGTGGCAGCAGGCGGCGCGGCGAGCGCCGGAGCACCGGAAGGCGCTGGCAGAGGAATTCCGGCTGCGGACGGGACGGCCTATGACCATTCTGACATGTGAAGGAGAAATGCTTGTCAGCGATGAGCTGCCAAGGGATAGCGTGACGCAGGCGGATCTGGAGCAGCTGTGTGACGCGGTGACGGGGTATTCCCGGTATGCGGCGGCGGTGCTGGGGCTGTGGCGCTGCGGTGCGCAGCGGCGGCAGCGGCGAACGCTGGTGTGGGCGCTGGCGGCGGCTATCGGCGAGATGGAGAGCGCCATCCGGTGGCAGCAGACGCCCATGATGGCGCTGCTGGAGGGGCTGGCGGCGCGGGAAACGGTGGGACAATACTTCCACAAGACGGCGGACATGGTGCAAGGTGGAATTACTTTACAGTGCGCATGGGAAAAGGCATTTTCTGCGATACAGGACGGAGAGGCCGGGGAGATACTGGCGCGGCTGCGGCTGGGCGGAGACAGAGAGCGGCTGGTGGGCGCACTGGGGCAGACACGGCAGGAGCTGGAGGCACTGTACCGGCGGCGATGCCGGGAGGACGGACAGAGGAGCCGGGTGACGACGGCTGCGGCGCTGTGCGGCGCGGGACTGGTCATCATTTTACTGATATGAGGGACGAACCATGGATGTGGATCTGATTTTCAAGATCGCGGCCATCGGCATACTGGTGGCGGTGCTGAATCTGCTGCTGGTGCGCAGCGGCCGGGAGGAACAGGCCATGATGACCACGCTGGCGGGGCTGGTGGTGGTGCTGATGATGCTGGTGCAGCAGATCAGCGACCTGTTCGACCTGGTGAAAACGCTGTTTTCCCTGTAGCCATGGAGACGGTGATGCGATTGACGGCGCTGTGTCTGGTGGGGGCGCTGCTGGCGGCACTGCTGCGGCGCACCGGCGGGGAGATGGCGCTGCTGCTGGCGTTGGCGGTGTGCGGCGCGGCGGTGATGCTGCTGGCGCAGCCGCTGGAGGAGCTGAAGGGCTTCTGGGAGGAGGCGGCATCGTGGGGACAGCTGCCGGTGCAGCTGTTTGTGCCGCTGGTGAAAACGGTGGGGATCGCGCTGCTCTGTCGGACAGGCTCCGACCTGTGCCGGGACGCGGGAGAGAGCGCCATCGGCTCCGTGCTGGAGACAGCGGGGGCGGTGGCGGCCATCGTGGTGTCGCTGCCGCTGTTCCGGTCGGCGTGGGAGCTGCTGAGGTCGCTGGTATGAGAAGGATATGGCTGGTGCTGGCGGCGGTGCTGCTGTGCGTGGAGATCGGATACGGGGCGGAGATCGAGATACCGGCGGAGGTGCGGGATGCGGTGCCGCCGGAGGCGGCCGCGCTGCTGGACGGCGCGGCCGGTGCGGCGCAGGAGGGAACGCTGTGGACGGGTATCGGGCGGCTGTGGCGCAGCGCCTGTGCCTATGTGCGCACGGCGCTGGAGAGCCAGGCGTCCGGTGCGGCGGTACTGCTGGGCATCGTGCTGCTGTGCAGCATGGCAGAGAGCTGCTTCGCGGCGGCGGACGCGCCGGGGGTGCCCCGGTTCGTGACGGTGGCCGGGTCGCTGGCCATCGCACTGGTGGCGGCGGGGGACTTCCGGCAGATGATGGGGCTGGGCGTGGAGACGATGGAGCAGCTGGATGTGTTCGCCAAGGCGCTGCTGCCCACGCTGGCGGCGGCGGTAGCCGCCGGAGGGGGCTATGTGACCGCCGGGGCGCAGCAGGTGGCTACGGTATTTTTTACAAACCTGCTCATCAGCGTGATCCGAACGGTGCTGCTGCCGCTGCTGTACGGGTGCATCGCGGCGGCGGCTGCGGACGCCATGGCGCCGGGGCACAGCCTGAAGAAGATCGGCACCGGTATACGCAAGGGCGTGTCGTGGGCGCTGACGGCGCTGCTGCTGGCGTTTACGGGGTTTCTGACCGTGTCGGGAGCGGCGTCCGGCGCGGCGGACGCGCTGACGGTGCAGCTGACCCGGTCGGCCATCGCCACGGCGGTGCCGGTGGTGGGATCCATCCTGTCCGACGCCACCGGCGCGGTGCTGGCCGGGGCGGGAATGCTGAAAAGCGCCGTGGGTGTGTTCGGGCTGCTGGCGGTGCTGGCTATATGCCTGACGCCGTTTGTCACCATGGCGGTGCAGTATCTGCTGTACAAGCTGGCGGCATTTCTGGCGGGGACGGTGACGGAGGAGCCGCTGGCGGAGCTGATCGACGCGCTGGGCTCGGCCTTCGGGCTGATGCTGGGCATGACGGGCAGCTGCGCGCTGGCGCTGCTGATCTCCATTATTTCTTCTGTATCGGTGGTGAGCGGATGATAAGTGAAACGCTGCGGACGTGGCTGCTGGGTATTATCGCGGCGGGCATGGTGATCGGGGGGCTGTACGCCCTGCTGCCCAAGGGCAGGATGAAGCCCATCGCCCACGCCGCAGGCGGCGCGGCGCTGCTGCTGGTGATCGTGCAGCCGGTGCTGGAGCTGGACTTTATGGAATTTGCCGGGAAATATGAGGACTATGAGAGGGAGATAGAGGAATTGACAGAGGCGTACAGGCAGGCGGATCAGGAAAAGCTGGCGGAACTCATAGCGGACAAGACCGCCGCATATATTGCCAGCAAGGGGGACGCGCTGGGGCTGGACTGCACGCCGCAGGTGGAGACGCAGCCCAGAGAGGGCGTGCCCTATCCCAGCGCGGTGACGCTGGACATTCCGGAGGATGCGGCGCTGGCGGCGTGGATCAGCGAGGAGCTGGCCATCGACCGGGCGCACCAGTATTGGCGTGAGGCAGACGAATGAAGGAAAAGCTGAGGGATATTCTGAAGAAGTACCGGTTCGCGGCGCTGGTAGCGCTGGCCGGAGTGGTGCTGATGCTGCTGCCGGGCAAAAAGGACAGCATGCCGGATGCGGAGACGGCCGAGGGAGAGAGCTTCTCTCTGGAGGAGACGGAGCGGCGCATGGCGGAGGTACTGGGCGCTATGGACGGCGTGGGCCGGGTGCAGGTGATGCTGACGCTGCGCAGCGGGGAGACACTGTCGCAGCGGCTGTATCCCACCTATCAGGGCGCGGTGGTGGTCTGCCAGGGGGCGGGCGACAGCCGGGTGCGGCTGCGGGTGATGGAGACGGTGGCAGTGCTGACGGGACTCAGCAGCGACAAAATATCGGTAGTCCAATGGAAACAGTAACAATAAATGGGAGGAAAAACGGTATGAAGCAGGTATGGAAGCGGCGGGCGGTGGCGGCTGCGGTCGTGGTGCTGGTGGGCACGTCGGTGTATCTGAACTGGCGGTATGCCGGGGATGTGGCGGACACGTCCAAGGTGCTGGGACAGTCCACGCTGGTGAACGGCGAGACGGCGGAGGCGCAGGCGGACACGGCGGACAGCGGTGGGGACGACTATTTCTCTACGGCGCGGCTGAGCCGGAAGCAGGCGCGGGACACAGCCATCAGTATGCTGGAGGAGGCCAAGGGGGAGGAAAACGCCTCGGAGGAGGTGGCCAACGAAGCGTCGGAAACCTTGCAGGTCTTGGCGGGGTATACAGTGGCGGAGACGCAGATCGAGAATCTGGTGGTGGCCAAGGGGTACGCCGACTGTGTGGCCTTCATGGGTGCGGATTCCATCAGCGTGGTGGTGTCGGCTCCCGATGGACTGGAAGCGGCGGACGTAGCGAAGATCAAGGATATCGTGGTGGCGGAGACGTCCTATGAGCCGGGGCAGATCAAGATCATGGAGGCGGGGACGGCTGCGGCAAAATAGGTGTTGTATTTTCGCGGGAAAAATGGTATAATTTCAAAATGCAGATATGAACCAATGACAACTGTGAGGAGACTGACAGACCATGGCTGAAAATAAGGAATACATGATCCACCAGGAGGAGGCCGGCAGTATCCAGATATCCGAGGATGTGCTGGCGTCCATCGCCAGCACCACCGCGATGGAGGTGGACGGCGTCAGCGCGCTGATGAGCGCCAACGTGTCGGACATTATGGGCGGCAAGAAAATGACCTGCAAGGGCGTCCGGGTGGAGCTGGACGGCGAGCAGATCGTCGTGGGGCTTTATATCGTGGTGCGCTACGGCAGCGCCATCAGCGATGTGGCCAAGAAGGTGCAGAAGAATGTCCACACGGCGCTGGAGGGCATGACCGGCTTTAAGGTGGCGGCGGTGAACGTCCATGTGGGCGGCATCAGCTTTAACTGAGAATGAGAGAGAAAAGGACGAACGCTTATGACACGCAGCACCGCACGGGAGATCGCCATGCATCTGGCGTACCAGTTGAGCTTTACCGAATTGCCGGTGGAGGAGTTTTTGGATCAGCAGCTGAGCGCGGAGCGCTTCGCGGAGCTGGCCGCAGAGGATGAGTTGTACGCCGATATGCCCAACGCAAAGCAGGAGGAGTATATCCGGCGGCTGGTGTCCGGTGTGGCGGAGCACGCGGCGGAGCTGGACGCGGACATTGAAAAGTACGCCCAGGGTTGGCGGTTCGAGCGTATTTCGCTGGTGGCGTCGGCCATCATGCGGGTGGCCATGTACGAGATTTTGTACATGGCGGATATCCCCCAGGGCGCGGCTATCAGCGAGGCGGTGGAGATCGCCAAGAAGTACGAAACACCGGAGGTGGCGAAGTTCATCAACGGCATTCTGGGCAGCTTTGTCCGGGGCGAGGTCAAGGTCAAGGACGAATAAGAAAAAGGCAGAGCCGAGGCTCTGCCTTTTCAGCATGGCAAAAGCAGGAGGGGACAATGGAAGGAAGATATGTGTTCACAGTGTCGGAGATGAACCAGTTCATCAAGGAGCTGCTGGACAATGTGCCGCCCTTGCAGGAGGTGCTGCTGCGGGGCGAGATATCCAACTATAAGGTGTACCCCTCCGGGCACCATTATTTCACGCTGAAGGACAGTCAGAGCAGCCTGAAGTGCGTGATGTTCAAGACCAGCACCATGCGGCTGCGGTTCCGACCGGAAAACGGGATGCAGGTCATCGCCGCCGGGCGGATCAGCGTGTATCCGAGAGACGGAGCGTATCAGCTGTACTGCACCGGGCTGACGCCGGAGGGCGTGGGCGATCTGAGCGTGGCCTTCGAGCAGCTGAAGGAGAAGCTGCGGAAGGAGGGATTGTTCGACGCGGCGCACAAGAAGCCGCTGCCGGTATATCCCCGGCGCATCGCCATTGTGACGTCCCCGGCGGGTGCGGCGGTACACGACATGATACGCATACTGCGGAGGCGGTATCCTCTTGCCAAGGTGCTGCTGCTGCCGGTGCGGGTGCAGGGGACGGAGGCGCCGGCGGAGATCGCGGGAGCCATACGGTACGCCAACCGGCATGCGCTGGCGGATGTGCTCATCACCGGGCGGGGCGGCGGCTCGCTGGAGGATCTGTGGGCGTTCAACGACGAGCGGGTGGCGCGGGCCATCTATGACTCGGAGATACCGGTGATATCGGCGGTGGGGCATGAGCCGGATGTGGCTATCAGCGACTTTGTAGCTGACCGGCGGGCGTCCACGCCGTCCAACGCGGCGGAGATCGCCGTGCCGGATCGGGAGGAGCTGCTGCGGGCGCTGGACAGTGCGGAAAAGCGGATGGAACAGGCCGCGCATGGTATGCTCCGGCGGCAGGGACAGCGGCTGGACGCGCTGGCGGAGAAGCGGGTGATGACGGAGGCCACGGCCTTTGTGGAGGATCGGCGGCAGGATGTGGATCATCTGACCCACCGGCTGTGCGCCGGGATGCGGGCGGTGGCCGACGGGCAGGGACGGCGCTTCGGCGCGCTGGCCGCGGCGCTGGACGCTCTCAGCCCGCTGAAGGTGCTGGGACGCGGGTACGCCGTGGCGCAGAGGTCAGACGGTACGGTGGTGCGCAGCGCCGGGCAGGTGGAGCGCGGGGAGCGGCTGCGGCTGCGGTTGGCGCAGGGCGGCATCGTGTGTGAGGTAAAGGAGAAGGACTATGGCGGCGAAAAAGACGTTTGAGGAGAATATGGCGCGGCTGGAGGCTATCGTGACCATGCTGGAAAAGGGCGATGCCACGCTGGGGGACAGCATGGCACTGTTTGAGGAGGGCACGAAGCTGGTGAACCAGTGCCGCAAGGAGCTGGACAGCGCCGAGCAGAAGGTGGTCAAGCTGTCCAAGGGCGCGGACGGCGCGCCGGTGGAGAGCAATTTTTTGGCGGAGGAATGAGCATGGAGTACGAAAGACAGTATGAGCAATACCGGCTGGCGGTGGAGGAGCATCTGAACGGGCTGTTCACCGGCAGCGCCGCCTACGGGTGGCTGTATGAGGCCATGCGATACAGCGTGCTGGCGGGCGGTAAGCGTATCCGACCGGTGCTGACGCTGGAATTTGCCCGGCTGGGCGGCGCGGACTGGCGCACGGCGCTGCCCTATGCCTGCGCGCTGGAGCTGGTACACAACTACTCGCTCATCCACGACGATCTGCCCTGCATGGACGACGACGATCTGCGGCGGGGCAAGCCCACCAATCACAAGGTATACGGC
>ERZ1026898.1674-NODE-1674-length-10591-cov-7.293850_pt1 | contig 10591 bp, 11 predicted proteins | sample MGYA00380178_ERZ1026898 | MGnify/ENA primary metagenome ERZ1026898 (study PRJEB33269, sample SAMEA4719814) | human gut metagenome | biome: human-associated habitat; feature: organic feature; material: feces | place: Cameroon | collected 2013-10 ... | reverse complement strand
GCCATAATTTATAAAGTAAATTTTAATTTCGTTTTGCTATAAAATCCGTAATTTGTAGAGTAAATTTTAAAATTTATTTGCTTGGCGTGAAATTTTAAAAGATTTACAAGGCTTATAAGATTAATTTTGCTTTTTGGCTTTTAGGCTAAATTTTGAGCTTAATTCTTTTATATCGGCGCCGTTTAGAGCCGAATACACCGCGCTTTTGGCTGATTGTAGCACGGGATCTAGCAAGGCCTTTTCATCATCGCTAAACTTACCCAGCACAAAATCTATCACGCCAAACTCACCGCGCCCAACCCCTATGCGAATGCGCTCGTATTGGTTGCCAATCATCGCATCAAGGGATTTTATGCCGTTGTGTCCGCCGCTGCTCCCGCCTAGCTTAAAGCGCAAATCGCCAAGATTTAAATCAATATCATCATGGGCTACTATCACGCGCTCAGGCTTGTAAAACTCGCGCACAATTAGCGCGCTTTGCCCGCTCGCATTCATAAAAGTGCTTGGTTTTAGGATCAAAAGTGAGCCTTTTTTGTATAAACTGCCCTTAAATTTGGCAGAGCTAATATCGCTAAAATCGCCATCTTTTAGCAGTAAGTCCGCTAGCATAAAGCCTGCGTTGTGTCTGGTGTTTTGGTATTTATCGCCTACATTACCTAAGGCTATTAAAAGAATCATTTAGAATACACTAAAAGCCCGCAAAAACGAGCTTTTATGATAAATTATTTAGCTTTTACTACGCCAAGAACTGCTACGCTAGCTGGCTCTACCATACTAACGCCTGCTGGCACAGCGATATCGCGCACTAGCACGCTATCGTCTAAATCAAGTGGATTTACATCGATCACAAAACTATTTGGCAAATCTTTACCAGCGCATTTTACGGCTAAACGGCGTTTGCTTATAAGCAATAAGCCTTTATTTTTAAGCCCTATTGGTGTGCCACTAGCAACTACTGGGATATAATACTTACTAACTACATCAGGTAAAACTACCTTTAAATCCACATGTTTTAGTTCGTTTGTAACTGGGTGCTTTTGGTATTCTACCACTACTACTTCGTAAGTTTTGCCTGCTACTTTGACTTGAAATTTTAAACTATCTTTGTTTTTAACAGTTCTTAAAAAATCATTTACTTTAAATGCAGCATTGATATTTGCAAGACCTTTGGCGTAAATGTTGGCAATTAGATAACCATCTTTTCTTAAAGCTTTTGTCGCTTTTGAGCTAATACTCTCTCTAACGATGCCCTCTAACATTTGTTTATCCTTTGTGTAAAAATAAGGGCGCAATTGTAGCAAGTAATGCTTACAAGGCGCTTAAAAGATTAAAATTTTAATCTACATCTTTTAGAGATATTACATCTCTTTCGTTTTCTACGCCTGTCATTTTAGCGTGTGCTTGCTGGATTAATATAGCCAAATCATTTGGTTTGCTTGATGCCATTAAAGCGTTTTCTTTGGTGATAACGCCCTCGTTAAACAAGCGCAATAAATCGCGGTCAAAGGTTTGCATACCGCTACTTTCACCACTTTCAACGATGGCTTGACCGATTTCATCTTGGCGACTTTTCAAAATAAGCTGCTTAATGCGCGGACTCTGAAGCATAATCTCTACTGCTGCTACGCGCCCGCCGTCTTTTCTGCGACATAAGCGTTGAGATATAACCCCTTGTATAACATCAGCGCAAGACATCTTAGCATGCTCTAACTCAGGGCCTTTAAACATACCTAAAATACGATTTATTGTTTCTTGCGCGTCTTTGGTGTGTAAAGTAGCTAGCACTAAGTGGCCTGTTTCTGCTGCCATTAAGGCAATGGTTAGTGTTTCAAGGTCGCGAATCTCACCAACTAATATAATATCTGGGTCCTCACGCAAGGCAGCGCGCAAAGCACTAGCAAAATCTGGCGTATCTTGCCCTACGCTGCGTTGGTTTATAACGCAACCTCTATCTTCGTGAATAAACTCAATAGGATCTTCAATAGTAATTATGTGGGATTTCCGGCAATTGTTTATATAATCAATCATACTCGCTAAGGTGGTTGATTTACCACTACCAGTAGGGCCTGTAACTAGTATCATACCCCGATGAACATGATCGCATAAATTTTTCACACTCTCAGGCAATCCAAGACTCTCTAATGGCGGGATTTTCGTAGGAATCACACGAAACACAGCACTTACGCCGTCCATTTGAAAAAATATATTTGAACGAAACCTAAAATTTTCATTTAATTTATAAGTAAAATCCACGCTTTTTTTGCTTATCAATTCATCAAAACGCCCTCTTAATAGCTCTTTTGCAAGAGTTAATCCCTCGGCTGTGCTTATAAATCTAGCATTTTCTACTGGATAAAGCTCGCCATTAACGCGCTTGCGAATTATTGAATTTGCCTTTACATGCAAATCGCTCCCGTGGCTACTAATTAACTCTTCTAAGTAGCCATTTAACTCATCTCTTAGCTTAAAATCAAGCTTGCTTACATCAACTGACATGTGCTTACCTCAACTATTTATTTGATTTTTGTTCTGTTTTGTTTAAAATTTGAACGCTTTTTGTATTAAAATTTTCATCTATTTCGTTATTTTTTATTGAAACCAAGATATCGTCAAAGGCTTCTTTAAAGCTTCTAATTCCTTCATTAAATAAATCCTTACACACGCTTTCGTATTTAATGCCCGCATTCTGGCAAGCTACGAAAAATTTTGAAATCGTGTCTTTATCGGCTGGCTTTTTAAGCTTATGATCGCGTGCTTGAAAAGCTTTGATGGCATCAAGTGGTGCTGTGTTTATGCTGTGAGAAAATAAAAGCTCGTCTATATAATAATCTTTTGCTAATCTAGCATCTTTTACGCCCGTGCTAGCAAATAGGGCGCGCACATTTTTTAGCCCGCATTCTTCTATTTGATAATATGCTAGCGTGGCATTGTAAATGCCGTATTTATCGCATTCAATGCCAGCTGCTTTTAATTTATCATTTAATGCTCTATCAAAACGGCTTACAAACACGCTTATAACGCATTCAGGCTCTGGCGCATTTGGATAGCGTTTTTTATAGCCTTTTAAGCCTTTAAAAAAGGCGTTCAAGCAGCTTTTAACTTGCTCTTGGCTAAACACCAAGGTAGCATTTACATTTATGCCCTTTTTTACTAGCTCGCTCATAGCTATATAACTACGCTCGCAAGCTGGCAATTTAATCATAACATTTGGCATTTTTATGCTATTAAACAGCTTTTTGCCTTCTTTTAGGCTCATTACACTATCGTCAAAAAGCTTTGGATCTATTTCTATGCTTATAAAGCCATCATCGCCGTTTGCGTAATTTGTCAAAAGCTTATATGCGCTGGCTTTTATATCTTGTGTGGCTAAAATTTCATAAAGTTCTTTTGGGGTTTTTTTCTTAATGTATCTATTTATGGATTCTTTATATGCCTTGCTTGTTAAAAGGGCTGATTTAAAAATGGCAGGATTGCTAGTGGCGCCATTTATAACGCCCTTAGCGATTAAATCCTTAAATTGAGCGTTTATAAAATCTCTTTCTATAAAATCGCACCAAAGTGAAAATTTAGTATCTTTATACATTATAATCCTTTAAACTCATAAAACAAGCGCATAATTTTAGCATATAATTTTCTTAATTTCACACAAATCTTTGCGATCTATAATATGCGTTGCGGCATTTTTTAAAATTTCTTTTGCACAAAATGCTATACAGGTGCTTGCTTCTTTAAACATAGAAAGATCATTTGCTCCATCGCCAATAGTTGCTACCTCGCTACTATCAAGCCCTAAAAAACGCTTCAATCTAGCAAGCATTTTTCCTTTTGAATCCCCAAACATCATCTCACCGCCAATTTGGCCGGTTAAGATATCGTTTTTGTGGTGTAATTCATTTGCAAAATTTATATCAAAACCAAGCCTAGCTTGAGCGGCATCTGTGGCCATATGAAAACCGCCTGAAAAAACAACCACTTTAATCCCGTGAGCTTTTAAATACGAAATTATCTCAGCAGCGCCAGGCATCATAGGCAAATTTGCTACGATTTTTTTAGCATCATTTAAGCCAATGCCTTTTAAAAAAGCTACGCGTTCTTTTAGGCTTTCATAAAAATCAAGCTCACCGGCCATAGCGCGAGCAGTAATGGCTGAAACTTCATCCATTTTGCCCACAGCCTTAGCCAAAAACGAAATAGTCTCACCATCCATCAAGGTGCTATCAAAATCAAAAACACAGAGTCTAATCAAGCATACACCTTAAAAATCTCGTTTTAATAGCCCTTCGGCTTTTAAAATAGTAAGAATATTATTATCACGCTTGCCAATGCCTGCTATCATACCCTTAGCATGTAATAAAGTTTCAGGTGGCGGATCAATTTTGCTTTTTTTCATTCTTATAGCCTCTGTTAATCTATCTATAACAAAACCAGCCACATTATCTTCATAAACCATTACTATATAGCGCGTGGTATCTGTGATTTTAGGATTTTGTACCCCAAACATCACGCGTAAATCAATCAAAGGTGTTACATTTCCGCGCATATTAAACACGCCCAAAACAAAATCTGGCACACCAGGCACACGTGTAAATTCAATCGGTTTAATAATTTCTTTAATATAAAGAATTGGAATAGCGTATTCTTCTTCGCCTACTATAAAGCCTACTAATTGCTCTACTTCATCAGCATCAACTTGCGCGGGATTTTCAACCTGGCGTTTTTGCCTACGCAAAACTTCATTTAATTTATCCATTTTCTATCCTTATACTAGCTTAATATTCTTGCGAACAACATTTTCTAAGTATTCGGCTGAGTATGGCTTTGTTATATACTCTGTCATACCTACTTCTACACCACGCAAACGATCGCTTTTGCTTGTTCTACTTGTTACAGCAATTAGCGGTAAATTTCGATATTTAGAGTATTTGCGTATTTCGCTAGCTAAGGTGTAGCCATCCATTTTTGGCATTTCTATATCGATTAAAACAGCATCAAATTGATGATCGCCTGATTTAATGATATTTAAAGCCTCTAAGCCATCTTTTGCTTCCATTAGTGTTATGCCAGTTGGGCTAAGAGATTTTTGCATAATGGTTCTATCCATTTTAGAATCATCTACTATTAGCACGCAATAATCACTTGGTTTTTCTTTGGCTGATGATTTTTGTTCGCTTTCTATGCTAGATCTTATATCTACTTTTATTTCTTTTGCCATATCCATAATAACGCCTACATCAATAATTAGCGTTACGCGTCCATCGCCTCGTATAGTCCCGCCTGCTATGCCATTTATACCAGCTAGATAATTACCCAAAGATTTAATAACAATCTCTTCTTGTCCAATTAAATTATCTACAATTATACCTAATTTAGTCTCAGCCACATTTATAACAACCACATAGGTTTGATCTCCACTTTCAAGCACTTGTTTTACGCCAAAAAGATCGCTAAGTCTTACTAAACTTAGCACCTCATCTCTTAATCTAAGCACATTTTTGCCTTCGATTGTGTAGATATTATCAATTGGCACGCGCACGGTTTCGCTTACATTTGCTAATGGTATGGCATAAACTTCTTCTTGTGTGCCAACTAAGAGCGATTGAATGATAGCTAGGGTTAATGGAATTTTAAGCTTAATGGTAGTGCCTTTGCCTACTTCACTATCTATATCTATCATTCCGTGAAGTTTTTCTATATTTGTTTTAACAACATCCATACCCACGCCACGGCCGCTTACATTTGTAAGCTTTTGAGCCATTGAAAAACCAGGTCTAAATATAATGCCAAAAGCTTCTTTATCTGTCATAATATCAGCTTCGTTTTCAGTGATTATCCCGCGTTCAACAGCTTTTTGTCGTATAAGATCAGCATCGATGCCCTTGCCATCATCTACTATTTCTACTACTATGTGGTTACCTTCATTATAAGCTTTTAATTGTATTTTGCCACGCTCATTTTTACCAGCTTTTGCTCTTAAAGCTGGCTCTTCTATGCCGTGATCGCAAGAATTACGAATAATATGCGTTAGCGGATCGCCTATTTCTTCTACTATTGATTTATCAAGCTCGGTTTCTTCACCGCTAATTTCTAAATCAATTTGTTTATTTAAATCGCGCCCTAAATCACGCACCACGCGCGGGAATTTATTAAATACCTTAGCAATAGGTTGCATACGCGTTTTCATCACGGCTAATTGCACATCAGTAGTTACTAAGCTTAGCGATGAAACTATATGATTTAGCTCTTCTAAAAACTGCTCACCCTCATAACGCTCTTCTACATCGTTATAAATTGTTAATAAGCGGTTTTTGCTAAGAACTAACTCGCCTACTAGATTCATTAAATAATCAAGCCTTGCAACCTCTACGCGAATTGTTTGATCCATAGAGCTTGAACTAGATTTTGTGGGAGCGTTAGGGCTTGTTTTGCTAGCCTCGCTATTTGCTGCTGGGGTAGGATTTGGCGTAGCAGGTGCTGGGCTAGGTTCATTTTTTGGCGTAGTTTGTGTGGCTGACGCTGGTTTGGCAGCATTTTTTTGTGCGCGTCTTGCTTCATCTTCTGCTTTGCGAAGTTTTAATAAACGCTCAATTTCTGATTCTACTTGCTCTTCGCTTAGAGTATTAGGATCTACATCATCAGATGGACCAGTAGAAAGTGCCTGGTTAGAAACAGGTTCTGGTTCTGGCTCTGGCTTAGCACTTAGCTCTTCGCCCTCGCTTAATGCCGTTAAATGCTTACAAATTTCATTTATATCTATGCCAGCTGCTGTGTCTGAGCCATTATCTCTTATGCTAAATAGCAAATTTTTCATCATATCTACTGATTTTAGCACCACATCCATAATATCAGGCGTTATTTTTAGCTCGCCACGGCGTGCTTTATTTAGCACATCTTCCATATGATGCGTAAGTTCAGTTAAAATATCAAAATTTAAAAACGAAGAACTACCCTTAATCGTATGCGCTACGCGAAATATTCTATTTAATAGCTCTAAATCATCTGGATTTGCTTCAAGCTCAACTAAATCGTGATCGATTTGCTCAATTAACTCAAATGCTTCAACTAAAAAATCTTCTAATAATTCTTGCATGTCGTCCATTAAGCACCTCCTTGAATGGCTTTTTTGCGTTCATTTAAAACGCGAATTACTTCATTGTAAAGTTGTGTGGCATTAAATTTAGTCAAATATCCATCTCCACCAACTTCTTTGCCTTGAATTTCACTAAATTGATTACTAATAGATGAATTAAAAATAATAGGAATATTGATAAATCTTTTATCTTCTTTCATTCTGGCTGCAAAATGAAAGCCGTCCATTTGTGGCATCTCTACATCAGAAATAATTATTCTAAGGTTATTTTCTAAATCTTCTTTATATAAAGCGTATAAATCATTAAGCTTTTCAAAGCCTTCTACTCCATCTTTTGCTTCTATTACTTTTAAGCCCATTTTGCTTAGAGCATCGCTTACTAAATGGCGGGCTGTTATGCTATCATCAAGCACAAGAGCAAAACCATCTAAGCGCGAAACTTCTTGTATATCAAGATCTAGCTTAGGTTGATAGATGCCGAGTTCTTGAACTATGCTCTCAAGATCAAGTATCAATAAAACATCATCATTTTCTATGCGCGTTACGCCGGTGATTTTGCTTTTATCTAAGGCTCCACCGCCTGCTCCGCCACCTGTAAAATTTGCTGGCTCGATATCTTTCCAATTTATTCGGCGAATGCGCTTTGCTTCATGGACAATAAAACCTATATAAATATTAGAAAATTCTGAAATAATAACGCGCGGTTTTAAAATCCTCTCACTTGGCGGATCTATTCCCATCCAGCGCGCCAGGTTGATAACAGGGATCACCACACCACGCAAATCAAAAATACCTTCTATATAATCAGGTGTGCCGGGCAACTCAGTCAAATTTGGCATCTTGATGATTTCTTTAACCTTTGCGACATTTACCCCATAAATTCCTTCATAAACATCGCTCTCAGTTGTTCCGCGTTTAAAAATGCGAAAATCAACAAGCTCCATCTCGCCTGAGCCCGTTTTTAAGACATTATCATCAAACATTAAGGCTCCTTTTTGTTACTTTAAGTTTAAAGTCTGCGCATTCTAGCATAAAAAAACTTTGTTCGCACGCAAAACAAGGCAGGTTTATATAAAATATTTTTTCAATCTGTGCGCTAATGCCTTGATGATAATGCCCCTCAATCACCACATCAGCGTTATATTTGCGTAGCCTTGGGATCATTTTATTTGTGAAATTTGAAATTTTATAATCTAGCTTTTTTTGGTTTTGAAATTTTAAAATTTTCTTTGAAATTTTAAAATTTAGCGCCGTATCGATGTAATTTAGCGCCCATAAAAGTGGCTTAATTCTTAAAATTTTAAGCGCTAGCATTTCTTTAAAACTCAAAAATATATCACCATGAGCAATCGCTACTTTCAAGCCCTTAAAACTAAAAAGCGCAGGCTGAGCATTAAGCGCAAAAACCCGCACATTTGGCAAAATCCCAGCCAAATTAAAATCGTGATTGCCCTCAAAATAAAAAATCTCACAATCCTTGCCAAGTTCATTTAAAAGCGTGATGTATTCGCTAAAAAATTGTTTTGAATAAGTAGTAAAGGTTAAAAAATCAAACATATCACCAAGCAAAAAAATTTGTCTTGGCAAGGGTTCTTTTTGGCTTTTAAAAGCTTTTAAAAGTCGTAAAAATGCGCGTTTATCGATATTTTCGTGCGAATCACTTAAAAAAATAGCATCAGGTAAAATTTCAATCATCAAAACTTCTTAAAAGCATTTAGTTAAAATTCTGCCTTTAAAATTTGCCAAATTTTAAAATGGCAAATTTTAATCAGCTAAATGCCACAGCCAAGCTCAGGCAATGCTAAGTTTTCATCAAACCCGCAAAGAATATTTGCATTTGCCATAGCTTGCGAGCTAGCCCCGCGCAATAAATTATCAATACTAGAACAAACCCAAAGTTTATTGCCCATTTTTTTGGCATAAATATCGCAAAAATGCGTCCCTGCTACATTTTTGATACAAGGCGGGGTGTTTAAAATGCGAATAAACTTATCATCTTTATAAAACTGCTTTAAAATTTCTAATGGCTCAATATCGCAAAATTCATCTTTTATGCTCGCATAAATACTTGCTATCATACCGCGATTTAATGGCAACAAATGCGGAACGAAAAGCACATCAAAGCTAGCATTTGTGGATTTTTCAAAATGCTCTTTAATTTCGATTGAATGGCGATGTGTAAAAGGGCTATAAGGCGTGCAATTTTCATTTGCGCTTACAAAATGCGAGCTTTCTTTTAAGGCTTTACCAGCTCCGCTTAAACCGCTTTTTGCATCGATGATTAATCCATCTTTTGGATTTAAAAATTTAGCAAAAGGCAAGGCCGCAAGCAAAGAGCAAGTAGGATAACACCCCGGATTTGCGATTAAAGTAGAGTTTGCAATAGCTTGGCGGTTAATCTCAACCAAGCCATAAGTAGCGCGTTTAAGCCCTAAAATATCAATATGATGAGCATAATGCGCTTCGTAATTTTCTAAGCTAATGCGATAATCAGCCGAAAGATCTACAATTTTAAAATCTTGTGGTAACTCTTTTATATAATTCATACTTTGAGTGTGTGGCATAGCCATAAATACAAGCTCGGCGCGCTCTTTTAACTCGCTTACATTCACCACATTAACATCTAAATCTATTACGCCATTAAGCTGAGTAAAAATATTTGAAAGTGAATTTTTAGAGGTCGTGGCCGCATAACTTAGCTCAAATTCTGGGTGATTTTTGATTAATTTTACAAGCTCTAAACCAGTATATCCGCCAACGCCTAAAATCCCTACTTTTATGCTCATTTTGCGTCCTTTAAAATTTTATGGCTTTATAGCAAATATTAGTTATTTCAATCTCAACTTGTCCTTTTGGCAAGTTTAGCTCTATTTGATCGCCTATTTTACGCCCCATTAACTGCTTAGCAAGTGGCGTATTTGCGCTAATTAAACCTTTATCTAAATCGCTTTCTATGGCTCCAACTATCGTGTATGTAGCACTTTTGCCAGTGTCTAAATCCTCATAGCTAACGGTTGAGCCAAATTTTACTATATTATGCTCATAGCTTGATGGATCAATCACCTCAGCTTCATTTATTAGCTTGCCAAGTTCAGCTATGCGCCCATCTATAAATCTTTGGCGTTCTCTGGCGGCTTGATATTCAGCGTTTTCTTTTAAATCGCCGTGAGAGCGCGCAATATCAAGCTCTTTTATCACCTCAGGTCGCTCTACTAATTTAAGATTTTTTAGCTCATTTGTTAATTTTTCATAGCCATAAATTGTCATTTGCTCCATATAATTATCCTTGTTTATATTAAAATTTGCGCTTTTATAAATTGTAAATAAAATCTGCTTTTGTCATTTTGCCGTGTTCGCGCAAGAAAAGTAAAGCATCGATGCGCGGGTATTCATCGCCTTCGCTAGCTAAAAGAGCTGAGCGCAATTCATCTATCATTTGTAAATCATAAAGTATATACAAATAGCTTTCTGTGGCGTTTTGCTGAATGCTTTTTAATTCTTTAA
>ERZ1026898.1673-NODE-1673-length-10591-cov-9.147494_pt1 | contig 10591 bp, 11 predicted proteins | sample MGYA00380178_ERZ1026898 | MGnify/ENA primary metagenome ERZ1026898 (study PRJEB33269, sample SAMEA4719814) | human gut metagenome | biome: human-associated habitat; feature: organic feature; material: feces | place: Cameroon | collected 2013-10 ... | reverse complement strand
CATGGGGAAGATCTCCTTTATCAATACAGCACACAGGCTGTGTAGGTCAAAGTGCGGGGACCATAGTTGTAGGCGAGGTTTGAGCGGACGCAGACGTCACTGACGAACAGTCCGTAGGCCTCCATCGAAGAAAGCCTCTGCTTGGGATGTCGACAGGGACGGTCCGGATAGGTGCAGGTATGGCAGAGCGTGCATGTGCCCGCCGTCAGCGGCAGGCAGTGGGGATATAAGAGCCGCGCCTGACGGGCAAAGGTCAAAAAGCGCTTTTTGTGCACCTCAGAAAGCGCCGTCATGCCGGTGTAATCAAATTCATCCTCGAGCTGTGCGGTGCTCTGGACTAAAATTCCCTGCGAATAGCGCTTGATTTGCGCCCTTGCCTGCTCGAGTGTGCTGCAGGCGGGCGGGCAGCTCCAGCTTTTGCCGTAGCGGCCGCAGCGGTCAGCTTTGCACATGTCGCGAACGGCTTCGAGCGGATCGAGTGCATCCATATTCACTGCTGCGCACTGGGAAAAGCCGACCTCGCGGGCGAGGGTGAGAAGGTCTGTCATAAGCAATGCCTCTTGACAAGGGAATTTATTTCTGCATAAAATACTATTTATACATAATTTATCTATTATATGGGTGGGAGAAGCTCGTGTCAAGCATTCAAGTTCAGCAGGGGGCGAAAATCACGCCGGTCCCGTTCGAAGCAGGGGAGACGCTGCTCTCCGCGCTGCGGCGGGCGGGATATTCCATCCCCGCAGCCTGCGGCGGCAAGGGCCGCTGCGGCAAATGCCGCGTGAAGGTGAACGGTGTGCCGCGCCTTGCCTGCAAGACGAAAGCGCAGGACGGCGATTGGATCGACCTGCCCGAGACGATGCGCGGCGTCATCCTGACGGACACGCTCACACTGCCGAAGGCGCAGGCGGGCCGCTCGGGCCTTGGCGCGGCAGTCGACCTCGGTACGACGACGGTGGCGCTGCGGCTCTTCGACCGCGCAGACGGAAAGCTGCTCGCGCAGGCTCAGGACTGGAACGCGCAGGCGCCCTACGGCGCGGACGTTATCAGCCGCATCCAGCACACGATGGAAGCGTCCGACGGGCTCGGCGAGCTGTCGCGCTGTATCCGCGCGCAGACCGAGACACTTTTGCGACAGACACTTTCCGCCGCCGGACGGAAGACGGATGAAGTCAAGGAGCTCGTCATCGCGGGCAATACCGTGATGCAGCACCTTTTCGACGGGCGCGAGGTCGCGTCCATCGCCCGCGCGCCGTTTCAGCCGGAGACGCTGTTTGAAGACGGCGCGGGTGAGCTGCTTTCGGGCATTCCCGTGCAATTTGCCCCGTGCGTCGCGGGCTATGTCGGCGGCGATATCACGGCGGGACTGTTGGCAGACGGCCTTTTTGTGCAGCCGGAATTGCGGCTGTTTCTCGATATCGGCACGAACGGCGAAATGGCACTGGGAAGTGAGAACGGCGCGCTCTGCTGCGCGGTCGCCTCGGGCCCCGCGTTCGAGGGCGCGGGCATCGGCTGCGGCATGCCGGGCATCACGGGCGCGGTGAGCCATGTGCGCTACGACAGGGGATTCCTCTGCGACATCGTCGGCGGGGGAGAGGCAAAGGGCATCTGCGGTTCGGGATTGGTCGACCTTGTCGCTGTGCTTTTGGACTGTGGCGTGATCGACGAAAGCGGGCGGCTGCTGCCGCCGCAGGACGTACCGGAGGACATGCGCCGCTATCTGACCGAGGGTGGCCAGGGCAACGGTGTCTTCCACCTGACGAAGGCTGTTAGCCTGACGGCGCGCGACGTGCGCAACCTGCAGCTTGCCAAGGCGGCGGTGGCAGGCGGTATTCGGGTGCTGCTTGAGCAGCGCGGCGTGACGGCGGACGACATTGCGAGCGTGGAGCTCGCGGGCGGGTTCGGCAACTATCTCTCGCCCGAGAGTGCGGTGCGCATTGGTATGCTGCCGCGCGCGTGCCTTAGTAAAATCAGGCCGCTTGGCAACACGGCGCTCGCGGGCGCTTCGATGCTGGCGCTCGACGGGGAAAACTGGCGAAAGCTCGCGGAAATTCCGCGAAAGTGCCGCTACCTCGAACTTTCCGGACGCGACGACTTTTCCCGCGCGTTTACCGACAGTTTGACATTTTGAAAATCGTTCCGAACAGGAATTTTTAATGGAGGCAAACCCTATGGAAATGCAGTTTCCCGTGATTTTGGACGGCGCGACCGGCACCGAGCTCCAAAAGCGCGGCTTCACCGGCGACATGAGCGCCGAGCAATGGGTGCTCGAGCATCCCGAGAGCATCCTTGAAATTCAGCGCAAGTATGTGGCGAGCGGCTCGAATGTGCTCTACGCGCCGACATTCGGCGGCAACCGCCAGAAGCTCGAAGAGCGCGGCATCTTCAACCGCACGGAGGAGATGAACAAAGCGCTCGCGCAGCTCTCGAAACAGGCGGCGGACGGAAAAGCATGGGTCGCGGGCGATATCGCGCCCACGGGCCGCTTTTTAGCCCCCCTTGGCGACGCGTCGTTTGAAGAGCTCGTCGACATTTACACCGAGCAAGTGGCGGGCCTTGAGCAGGCGGGCGTTGACCTCTACGTTATCGAGACGATGATGACGCTGACCGATGCGCGTGCGGCGGTTCTGGCGATCCGCAGCATGAGCAAAAAGCCCATCCTTGTGTCCTTTACCTGCGATGAGAGCGGCAAGATCCTCTCCGGTACGGACGTGGTCGCGGCGCTTTCCGTGATGGAGGGCATGGGCGTGAGCGCATTCGGCCTGAACTGCTCGGCAGGCCCCGAGCAGATGTTGCCGCAGCTCCAACGCCTGCATAAATACGCGCGCGTGCCGCTGATCGCCAAGCCCAACGCCGGCATGCCGGAGATCGTGAACGGCGAGGCCGTGTACAACTGCCCACCGGAGGAATTTGTCGCGCTGGTGCCCGAGATGCTCAAGGCAGGTGTGGCCCTCTTCGGCGGCTGCTGCGGCACGACGGAGGAGCACATCGCCGCGCTGAAAGCAGCGCTCAAGGACGCGGAATACGTTCGCCCCGCACCGGAATGCCTCGACCTTCTTCCCGCGGCAACGGAGAAGGAAGCCTTCTTCCTACCCGCCGATGCGACGCACGGCGCGGTGCTGACCGCGGACGGCGATTTGGAGGACAAGCTCTCCGACGCGATGGATGACGAATGGCCGATGGTCGCGCTGAAGCTCGCGTCCTGGGCGGACGTCGACGCGCTGGCGGACTACCAGTACATGATCAGAAAGCCACTGTGCCTTATCTGCGACGACGCGGAGCTTTTGGAGGCGGGCCTGCGCGCCTATCAGGGAAGAGCCTTGTACGAGGGAAATCTCACCGAAGATGCCCTTGCGCCGCTGCTCGAAAAATACGGTCTGCTGGTGTAAAAAGAGAAAAAGAAGAACGGGACGGAAATGAACATTTCCGTCCCGTTCTCTATATAGTAAAGCGCGTCACGCCGCGGCGCCGCCAGTGCTGACGATGCGGAAATACGCATTCGACGTCAGGCGGTACATCGCGCAGTAGAGTAGCGCGAAAAGAAGCAGCGCCGCGCCGGTCACGCCGAGAAACAGCGTGAGGTTCTGGATGCCGAACAGCTGCATGATCTGCCAGACCATCGGCTGGGCGAAGGCGAGGTGCAGCGCCGCCGCGGCAAGCGGCAGCAGGAAAATGAGCAGCATTTGCGCGTTCACGCTCTCACGGATGTCGCGCTTGGTCATGCCCACGCGCTGCATGATGGCAAAGCGCGAGGCATCCTCATACCCCTCGACGACCTGTTTGTAGTAGAGCATCAGGAGCGTTGCGAACAGAAACAGCACACTTAAAAGAATGCCGAGGAAGAAGAGACTGCCGTAGAGCGAGAAGAACTCCGCACGGACGTCCGCCATTTCCGTGGGATGCCAGTGATTCTGGACGGCAAGCGTGTTGATCGCGTCCTCCGCGCCAAAATAGAGGCTCGCCGTCGAGGCAAGCATCACCAGCACCATCGTCGAGAGAATGCAAATGGAGGCGAGGCCCGCACCGTTTCGCTTCATGCGGTAGGTGAGCGACGAGAGGGAGACGAAGTTGCGCTTTTTGTAGTAGAACTTCTCGTCCTTCTGGAGCGTTTTGCAGAGCGTCACGCTGCCGGAGATGAAGAGAAGATACGTCGATAGAATCACCATGATGACCGCGAGGAAGAAGAGCAGCATCGCCTGTACGGGGTCGTTGATGGTCGCGGCGATGTAGTACGCACCGAGCAGCAGCGCAAGGCCGGGGATGACGAGCAGCCATTGCGACTTCGGCGGCTTTTCGCCGACGTTTTCGCTCTTCAAAAGCGCCGCGCCCTGTGCGTGGCGCAGCGACAGCACACCGCGCACATAGAGCAGCGCGAAGATGGCGATGAACGTGATGGCGCACTGCTTGATGGCGGCAAGGCTCACGGTGAAAGCCGCGGCGGGGAGAGATAAAAGCCGCAGCAGTGCGGACTGCGAGACATAGGAGAGCAGCAGGCCGAGGCCAAGCCCCGCAATCAGCGTGAACGCCGCGGCCAGAAGTGTCTCCCAGAAGAGAATGGCGCTGAGTGCGCCGCGGTCCATGCCGAGCACGCTGTAAAGGCCGAATTCCTTCTTGCGGCGACGCAGAAGGAAGCTGTTCGTGTAGAAGAGAAACAGCGCGATGAACACCGATACGACGAACGAGCCGAGGCTCATCGTCATCGCGACCGCAGAGGTGCCGGAGCCGTTCACCTTGCCATTGACCGTATAGAGCGCGGGGGTGACGGCGAGGTACGCAATGACATACAGCATCGCTGCCATGAACGCGCAGGAGAGAAGATAGGGCACATAGAGCCTTGCGTTCTTTTTGATACTCATCCACGCAAGGCGGGGGTAAAAGGTGGGCTTCATGCGCATTCGCCTCCCGTCTGCTGCTGCGTGAGCGCATCGGTGATACGCTGGTAGAACTGGGAATCCGTGTCCTTGCCGCGCTTTAACTCGAGCGAGACCTCGCCATCGCGCAGGAACAGCACGCGCGAGGCGCAGCTCGCCGCGCGCACAGAGTGCGTGACCATCACGATGGTCTGGCCAGAGACGTTGATCTCGCCGAAGAGCTTCAAGAGCTCGTCGGTCGAGCGGGAGTCGAGCGCGCCGGTCGGCTCGTCAGCCAGCAAGATCTGCGGGCGGGTGATGAGCGCTCGGGCGACGGCGGCGCGCTGCTTTTGTCCGCCGGAGACCTCGTAGGGGTACTTTTTGAGCAGCGTCTCGATGCCGAGGTCGTAGGCGAGCGGTGAGAGCCGGTCGCGCATCTCCGTGCGCGACTTGCCCGCGAGCACGAGCGGCAGGCAGATGTTATCCTCGAGCGAGAACGTGTCGAGCAGGCTGAAGTCCTGAAACACAAAGCCCAGATTGTCGCGGCGGAAGGCTGCGGCAGTCTCCTCTGGAATTTCGGAGAGGTTCTTGCCGCCGAGCAGCACCGTACCGCCGGTCGGCTTGTCGAGCGCGGCGAGGATGTTGAGAAGCGTCGTTTTGCCGCTGCCGCTCTCGCCCATGATGGCGACGTATTCGCCGGATTCGACGGTGAAGTTGACATTTTTGAGCGCATGGACCTTGCTGCCGCCAAAGCGCGTGGTGTAGGTCTTTTGAAGACCGGAAACAGTCAGGATTTGCATGAGATGACTCCTTTCAAACGAGTGAGTTAGAAGATGACGGTTGACATAACTTTTCGATTTCGAAAAATTCTGCCGAAAAAAGGGTGCAAAAAAGCAGCCGGAAAAGCGGAGACCTTTCGCGGCTGCTTTTTCGAAAACGCGTTACTCGAGATTCAGTTTTTTCGTCGTGAAGTACCACGTTACGGTGTAGCCTGCCGCGGCGAAGAGCAGTTCGCCGAACATCCCCCAGAGAAGCAGCAGTTCGACGATCGCGGGCGCGCTGTAAACGTCCAGATACATCCAGCGTGTGGGATTGGCGTTGAAGAACGCGCCGATCATGGCGATGGCAGTGAACTGCGCGACCTCGAAGAACACGAGCACAAGGATGGTCGTCCAGAGCGTCTTGCGCTTATTGAAGCTGTAACCTATGGAATAGGCGGCGTAGACCACGAGCTCGGCGGCAGAAACGGCAAAGACGAAATTGCAGAAAAGCTCAAAGACGATCAGCAGCGCGTGACTGCGCAGCGAGGCCTCCATTCCGAAGAACGCTGTGAAAACATCATTGAAAAAATCGGGGACATACTGGAAAGTGCTCCAGCCGGAGGCAGCAATCAGCAGCGAGAGAAGTCCCACGATGAACGCCGCAGCATACCACACGGCGGAAACGATGAGCTTGGAGATGAGTAGCTGATGGAGGCTCACCGGCAGCGTAAGCGTGAGGTAACCCTCATCCTTGAGCACGTGGTCGCGCCAGCGGCAGGCGGAGAGCACCAGCGGCGCAAACGCCAGCGCAAAGAGGCCCATCACAAAGCCGATGACCAGCAGTACGCCGATGAGCTGTAAGAGCCAGGGAATGTGCCCGCCGTTCAGGAGCAACTGAGAAAAACGCATCAGTGCCGTCAGTGCCAGCATTCCAAGAAAGACCGGCCACATGATGCGGCTCGTTGCACGGAATTCATGTTTGATCAGTTTGCTCAGCATCTAAATACCTCCCGGAAGAGCTCGTCAACGCTCTTGCCCTTTTCATCTCGAATGGTCTCCACGCTCTCGTGGAGCATGACCTGCCCCTCGCGCAGGAACACGACCTCGTCAAGGATCTGCTCGACGTCGGCGATCAGGTGCGTGGAGATGATGACCGCTGCGTCCTCGCTGTAGTTGCCGATGATCGTGCGCAGGATGTAGTCACGCGTCGCGGGGTCGACGCCGCCGATGGGCTCGTCAAGGAGATAGAGCTTGGCGTCGCGGCTCATCGTCAGGATGAGCTGCGTCTTCTCGCGCATGCCTTTGGAGAGCGTCTTAATCTTCTGTGTGCGGTCAAGGCCGAGGTTCATCAGCATCGCTTCGGCCACGCCGCGGCGGAAGTCCGAATAAAAGTCACCGTAGTAGTCAAGCGCCTGCGCGATCGTCATCCAGCCGGGCAGCGTGTTTCGGTCGGGCAGGTACGAGACGATGGCCTTTGTTGCGCGGCAGGGGGCCTTGCCTGCGATCAGAATTTCGCCCGACGTCGGCGTCAGAAGGCCGTTGGCGAGCTTGATGAGCGTCGTCTTGCCGCTGCCGTTGGGGCCGAGCAGGCCCACGATGCGCCCGGGTTCGATCGTGAGATCGATGCTGTCGAGCACCGTTTTGGCGCCGTAATTTTTCGTGAGCGCCTTGCATTCAAAAATACTCATTCTTCCTCCTCCTTAGCTCCCTGAATGAGAGCTATGACTTCGTCTCTCGTGCAGCCGAGCGTTTTCATCGAGTGGAGAAATTCTCCCACGCGCTCGTCCGCGATGCGGAGCTTGGCATTTGCGATCATGTTTTCATTTTCCGTGACGAACCGTCCCGCCGTGCGCTGGGAAAACACCAGACCGTCGCGTTCGAGCTCGGATAGCGCGCGCTGGACCGTGTTGGGGTTGACGCCCGCCTCCACCGCAAGCTCTCGCACGGAGGGGAGCTTTTCTCCCGGCGCGTAGATGCCGGAGACGATGGCCTCCGTCAACCGCTGTGTCAGCTGGGAGTAGATCGGCTGGTCATTGCGGAAGTTCCAGTCCATAGTGATCCTCCTTGTGTATCACTGTATTAAGTAATTAGTACAATAATACATCAAGCGGCATTTGTCAATAGCCGGACGCAAAAAAGATCAAAAAATTTCGCGGCAGAAAAAAGCCGCGAAATTGACATAAAATCCTAAAACAGATGTTGCATTTCGGGAAAAATGTGGTATCATAAATTCGAACAAATGTTGGAAGGGGCGCACAAGATGGAAAAACTGTCCAGAATGCAGCAGCGCGTATACGATTATATAGCAGAGAGCATCGCCGAACACGGCTATGCCCCCTCTGTGCGCGAAGTCGGTGAGGCGCTGGGACTCAAGTCACCCTCCACGGTCCACTTCCATATCAAGCACTTACAGGAGATGGGACTTATCGAAAAGAGCGCAGGCAAGGGCCGCGCCATCACGCTCAAAAAGCAGCCACAGGCCGTTCCCGTTGCGCCGCAGCCCGTCGAGATCGACGAGCTTGCCCCGCGCCGCCGTCAGGTGCCGATCCTCGGCAATGTTGCCGCCGGTAACCCGATTTTGGCGCAGGAGTGCATCGAGGACTACCTGACGTTCGACACCGGCGGGCACGATGACGAGTATTTCGCCCTGCGTGTGCGCGGCGAGTCGATGCTCGGCGTCGGCATCCTGCCGGACGACCTTGTCGTCGTCCACCGCCAGAACATCGCGCAGAACGGGCAGATCGTGGTCGCGCTGCTTGGTGACGAGGCGACGGTCAAAACGCTCAAGCGCAAGGGCAGCGAGGTCTGGCTCATGCCCGCGAACCCCGACTACCAGCCCATCGACGGCCGCGAGAGCACGATCTTGGGCAAGGTCGTGGCAGTCGTCCGGCAGTATTGAGTGAGAAAAGGAAAGAAGCTCCTCCGCATCGCGCGGAGGAGCTTCTTTGGCGTTGACGGGCAGGAAGATGCGCAGCCGAAGGGGAATATTGTGGTAAAAGGGTCGTTACATGGGGGAATGGATCCACAGATATCCTAAGATCAAAATGCTGAGGACCATTACAAGCAGGAATACGATACCGATTGCTTTGTGCCTGCGCTGAAAAGCGATGAAAGCCTCCGCGATCATTACCGCATACGCGAGAAGCAATAACACGGTAAAGCTCATAGGATCTCCTTAAATTCTCATTTATGATGCCGCTCATCCCTCGCTGAGGTGCACCGTCCAGCCCTCGATCCCGTAGAACGGGGAGGAGACGGTGGGGTTCAGTCCGTCGATGAGGCCGCTCGGCGTCAGGACCGACGCGGTCTTGAATGCGATGGGCGCGATGGGTGCGCTCTGGGCAAGGTAGCGGTACAGCGCGCGGGCGGTCTGATCCGTCTCATTGAGCGAGAACGCGTCGAGCAGTGTGTTGCACTGCTCGTCCGCGTAGCGGCCGTAGTTCAGCGCGCCGCCGGTGCGCGCGAGGGACGAAATGTCCCAGTTCGCCGTCAGGCGCACCTCGCCGAGATACAGGTCAAAATTCCCGTTTTGCAGCGCGGTCAGATAGTCGCTCCACGGGAGTGAGCGCACGCTGACCGTCAGAACGTCGGTCGAGAGCGTGCGGCTCAGATAGTCGGCGATGGAGACCTTGAACGAGTCGCTCTCACTGACCAGGATCGTCACCGTGCGGGGGCGGCTTTCCGTCACGCCCGCGCTTTCGAGCGCAGCGGCGAGGTCAGGCGAAGCGAGTGTCGACGCCATCTCCGTCGGATAGAGGCTGGAGTGCGGCGAGAGCGGGAAGCGCGCCGCCTCGGCGTGACCAGCGAGGTAGCCCGTCGTGATGGTCGCGCGGTCGATCGCACCCGCGAGGGCGCTGCGAAGCGACGCGTCGGAGAGCGGCGCGCGCTGTGTGTTGAAGCCGAGGTAGATCATGTTTGCCGTCGCGTAGTCGGTGAGCGTCGTGTCCGCGCTGCGCAGATCGCCCGTGCTGCTCGTCAGGTCAGCCGAGAGCAGATGCACCTCGCGCGAGGAGAAGAGGTAAGATGCTGTGTCCGCGTCCTTGACGGCGCGCAGCTCGATACGCTCGAACGGCAGCGTGCCGTCGCTGCGCCAGTCGGGGTTCTGCTTGAGGCACGCGCCGTCACTGTCCGTGACGAAGAGGTACGGCCCCGTGCCGAGCGGCACGGTGTTCTTCTCTGAACCGGATTTGACGATGGGGATGTCAAGCAGCGCGGGGAATGCGCTGTCCGCGCGCGTGAGATTGACAATGAGCGCGCCGTTGCTTGCGCGCATCGAGGCGACATTGGCAAAGCGCGCGCTGTAGCGCTCGCTCTCCTGCGCGCGGCGAAGCGTCGCGAGCACATCGCTTGCCGTCAGGCTGCTGCCGTCGGAAAAGCTGACGCCATCGCGGAGGTAAAAGGTGTAGCTCGTGCAGTCGTCGTTGTGCTCATAGCGGCTGCACAGCACATTTTGCGGCGCAAACGACTCGTCCAGCACGAAAAGCCCCTCGTAGAGCAGCGCGCCAAGCGTCTGCTGCATGCCGTCGGGGCAGGTGATGGGGTCGAGCGTCACGCCCTGCAAATACGGCAGTGCGAACGACGTGATCGGCGTCAGGGTGGAGGAGGTGTCCGCTTCCACCGGCGGCGTTTCCTCCCAGAAGTCGCCGCTGCTGTCGTCGCTCACATCGCCGCTCCAGCAGCCCGAAAGCGAAAGCGCGAGCGTCAGCGCGCACAAAAGCGCAGAGAGGCGGCGCTTCACAGCGCATCCTCCGTAAGGCAGATCATCGCCGCCATGCCGCCGCGCCGGTCTCCCATCGCGCGGTGCGACCAGTAGCGCTCGGGGTGGCACTTCGTGCAGTCGGGGTGTACGTCGATGCGCGAGGGGTCGATGCCCGCGCGCAGCAGCCACAGGCGGTTGATCGCCTTCAGGTCGATGTGGTATTTGTCGCCGCGCTTTTCGATGCGCTCGTCCATCGCGGGGTCGAGCAGGGCGAAAAAGGCGTC
>ERZ1026898.1664-NODE-1664-length-10670-cov-2.876213_pt1 | contig 10670 bp, 7 predicted proteins | sample MGYA00380178_ERZ1026898 | MGnify/ENA primary metagenome ERZ1026898 (study PRJEB33269, sample SAMEA4719814) | human gut metagenome | biome: human-associated habitat; feature: organic feature; material: feces | place: Cameroon | collected 2013-10 ... | reverse complement strand
GAAATATTGTTGTTGACATCATGTTAGGGTAGTGATATCTTAAATGTATCGATATTAGCACTCCAACTTAATGAGTGCTAACAAGATGAAAGGAGAGGATGCCATGGAGACGGATGGACGACTGGATGACCGTAAGGTTAAGATACTTAAAGCTGTTATTCAGAATTATCTTGATACCGGAGAACCGGTTGGCTCAAGAACGATTTCCAAGCTGACTGACTTACAGCTAAGTTCAGCAACTATAAGGAATGAGATGGCAGACTTAGAAGAGCTTGGCTACATTGTACAGCCACACACCTCTGCTGGAAGAATTCCAACGGATAAGGGCTATAGATTATATGTTGATGATTTAATGGCTCAGAAAGAGGAAGAGATATCCTTAAGAGAACAGCAGGTTGGTGATAAAGAGAAAGAACTTGATTCTATGAAGGATGCCTTATCAGAGAAGGTTGACAGAGTGGAAGAACTTCTTCAGAATGTAGCAAAGGTTCTGGCGAATAATACTAACTATGCCACGATGATAACAACTCCTAAGGTAACTGGCAATAAGTTAAGATTTGTTCAGCTGTCACAGCTTGAACCGAATAAGCTTCTTGCAGTTATTGTTATGGAAGGCAATCTTATAAGGAACAAGGTTATAACTATCAGCGAGGATATTTCACCAGAGAATCTTCTGAAGCTTAATCTTCTTCTTAATACAACACTCACAGGTCTTACATTGCAGGAGATGCATCTGGGACTTATATCCAAGATGGAGAGCCAGGCAGGTGAGCATATGGGTATTGTTAAAGAAGTGTTAGACGCGATTGTTGAGACTATAAGTAAGGCTGACGACCTGAAGATATACACAAGCGGCGCAACTAACATATTCAAGTATCCGGAGCTTAGTGATTCCGGGAAAGCAAGTGAGCTTATATATGCCTTGGAGGAAAAACAGGGCTTGTCTGGACTTGTTAATGACAAGGATGATTCAGATAAGACTGAAGATGATAACCACGGCATTCAGGTATATATAGGAAATGAAACACCGGTTGAGTCCATGAAGGACTGTAGTGTGGTAACAGCCACATATGAATTGCAGGATGGAATGAAGGGAACAATTGGTATTATTGGACCGAAGCGTATGGATTATGAAAAGGTTGTTGATACCTTAAAAGAGATGCAGACGCATTTGGATGATGTATTTAAGAAAACTTAGGAAAGGTTGGTATTGAAGTGTCAAAGGATGTAAAGAAAAAGAAATCAGAAGAGACAGTTCAGGATGAAGTAAAGAATCAGGAGACTGATGCTAAGAAAGAAGAAGCCTGCAACTGCGAATCAGAATGTAAGGCTGATGAAAGTCAGAATACATGTGAAGCTGATGAATCAGACAAGGCCGAGGCACAGGATGAGAGCACTGAGAGCTCTAAGAAGAAGGATCCTAAGGATGCAGTTATAGAAGAACTTCAGGACAGAGTAAAGAGGCAGATGGCTGAGTTTGATAATTTCAGAAAGAGAACAGAGAAAGAGAAATCTACTATGTTCGAGATGGGAGCCTCAGATATCATTAAGAAGCTTTTACCTATTGTTGATAACTTCGACAGAGGATTTAAGAGTGTGACAGATGAGGAACTTGAAACTCCATTCGCAAAGGGAATGGATATGGTTCACAAGCAGCTTTTAAAGATGCTTGAGGATGCAGATGTTAAGCCTATTGAAGCTTTAGGCGGTGAGTTCAATCCGGATTTTCACAATGCAGTAATGCATGTTGAGGATGATTCAGTTGGAGAGAACATCGTAGTTGAAGAGTTTGAGAAGGGCTACACATACAGAGACCAGGTTATAAGACACAGCATGGTCAAGGTTGCTAACTAGCGATAAGCCAGAAAGCATATGTAACACAAGGTATTAATCAATTTAATTATAGAAAGGACATTTTATTATGGGAAAGATTATTGGTATTGATTTAGGTACAACTAATTCTTGCGTAGCTGTAATGGAAGGTGGTAAGCCAGTTGTTATCGCTAACGCAGAAGGTTTAAGAACTACTCCTTCAGTAGTTGCATTTTCAAAGACAGGAGAGAGACTTGTAGGTGATCCTGCAAAGCGTCAGGCAGTTACTAATGCTGATAAGACAATCTCTTCTATCAAGAGACATATGGGTACAGATTACAAGGTTGAGATTGATGGAAAGAAATATACTCCACAGGAAATCTCAGCTATGATTTTACAGAAGTTAAAGTCAGATGCAGAGAATTATCTTGGTGAGAAGGTTACAGAGGCAGTTATAACAGTTCCTGCTTACTTCAACGATGCACAGCGTCAGGCTACTAAGGATGCTGGTAAGATTGCAGGTCTTGATGTAAAGCGTATTATCAACGAGCCTACAGCAGCAGCTTTAGCTTATGGTCTTGATAATGAGCATGAGCAGAAGATTATGGTTTACGATTTAGGTGGTGGTACATTCGATGTGTCTATTATCGAAATCGGTGATGGTGTAATTGAAGTTCTTGCTACAGCTGGTAATAACAAGCTTGGTGGTGATGATTTCGATAATGCTGTTACACAGTATATGTTAAATGATTTCAAGGCTAAGGAAGGCGTTGACCTTTCTAAGGATACAATGGCTCTTCAGAGACTTAAGGAAGCAGCTGAGAAGGCTAAGAAGGAACTTTCAAGCACAACTCAGACAGAAATCAATCTTCCTTACATCACAGCTACAGCTGAAGGACCAAAGCACTTCGAGATGACTCTTACAAGAGCTAAATTCGATGAATTAACACATGACCTTGTAGAAAAGACTGCAGAGCCAGTTAAGAATGCACTTTCAGATGCAGGTCTTACAGCTTCAGAACTTTCAAAGGTATTGTTAGTTGGTGGTTCTACAAGAATCCCTGCTGTACAGGATAAGGTTAAGTCATTAACAGGACATGAGCCAAGCAAGACTCTTAACCCAGATGAGTGCGTAGCTATCGGTGCTTCTATCCAGGGTGGTAAGTTAGCTGGTGATGCAGGTGCTGGTGATATCCTTCTTCTTGATGTAACACCACTTTCACTTTCAATCGAGACAATGGGTGGTATTGCTACAAGACTTATTGAGAGAAATACAACTATTCCTACAAAGAAGAGCCAGATTTTCTCTACAGCTGCTGATAACCAGACAGCCGTTGATATCAACGTTGTACAGGGTGAAAGACAGTTTGCAAGAGATAACAAGTCACTTGGACAGTTCAGACTTGATGGTATCCCTCCAGCAAGAAGAGGTGTTCCACAGATTGAAGTTACATTTGATATCGATGCCAACGGTATTGTAAATGTATCTGCTAAGGATCTTGGAACAGGTAAGGAACAGCACATCACAATTACTGCTGGTTCTAACATGTCTGATGAAGATATCGATATGGCAGTTAAGGAAGCTGCTGAGTTCGAGGCTCAGGATAAGAAGCGTAAGGATGCTATTGATGCACGTAACGAAGCTGATTCAATGGTATTCCAGACACAGAAGGCTATGGATGAAGCAGGTGACAAGCTTGATGCTTCTGACAAGGCTGCAGTTGAGGCTGACCTTAACGCATTAAAGGCACTTGTTGATGGTTCTGACCCAGAAAACATGACAGATGCACAGGTTGATGAAATCAAGGCTGCTAAAGAAAAACTTATGGAAAGCGCTCAGAAGCTTTTCGCTAAGTTATATGAGTCACAGCAGGCTGCTGGTGGTGCAGGCCCAGACATGGGAGCAGGTGCAGGTCCTGATATGGGTGCTGGTGCTTCTAATGGTTCAGCTCCATACGGTGATGATGTAGTTGACGGAGATTACAAAGAGGTTTAATTGTCAGCAATAACTGACTGGAATAAGGACTGCATGGGGTGTAAACTCCGTGCAGTTTCTGTTGATTAAATAAGAAAGAGGAAGCAATCATGGCAGATAAGAGAGATTATTATGAAGTCCTTGGCGTGCCTAAGGATGCCGATGACGCTGCTATTAAGAAAGCATACAGACAACTTGCAAAGAAATATCATCCTGATATGAATCCAGGGGATAAAGAAGCTGAAATAAAATTCAAAGAGGCTTCTGAAGCTTATGCGGTGTTAAGCGATGCTGAAAAGAGAAGACAGTATGACCAGTTTGGCCATGCCGCATTTGAAGGCGGAGCAGGTGGAGCTGGAGCAGGTGGCTTCGATTTCGATTTTGGTGACATGGGAGATATTTTCGGAGATCTCTTTGGCGGTATGTTCGGAGGCGGCGGAAGCAGACGAAACAGCAATGGACCAAGAAGAGGTGCTGATGTAAGAGTTAATGTAAGAATTACATTTGACGAGTCAGTAAGGGGAACAACCAAGAAGATAGATGTTACATTAAAGGATGAGTGCTCAAGCTGTCACGGTACAGGAGCTAAGCCTGGTACATCACCAGAGACCTGTAGCAAATGTGGTGGTCGTGGACAGGTAACTTTCACACAGCAGTCATTCCTTGGAATGGTAAGAAGTCAGCAGCCATGTCCTGACTGTCATGGAACTGGTAAGATAATTAAGGAGAAGTGTCCGGATTGTTACGGAACAGGCTATATAAGCAGCAAGAAGACTATTGAAGTCAATATCCCGGCTGGTATCGATAATGGCCAGTGCGTACGTATACAGGGCAAAGGTGAGCCGGGAGTTAATGGCGGACCAAGAGGTGACCTCTTAGTTGCTGTTATTATCTCAGCAAGCACAGAATTTGAAAGAGACGGATACAATATATTCTCTAATGTTGTAATAAGCTATCCAACAGCGGTACTTGGCGGTGAAATCAAGGTTAAGACTGTTGATGGAGAAGTATTGTACGAAGTTAAGCCGGGAACAGCATCAGGTACAAGAGTAAGACTTAAAGGCAAAGGTATGCCAAGTGTAAGAAATGCAGCACAGAGAGGCGATCATTATATCACTTTAATAGTTGATATTCCTACAAAGCTTAATCAGGAGCAGAAGGACGCACTTATGGCATATGAAAAGGCGCTTACAGGCAATGAAAGACACGGTAAGAAGAAAGGTCTTTTCGGCAAATAAATACTATAGCTTACATATGTAATGTAAGTTTACACTCACCCCACAATGTGGTAAAATCCTACATTGTGGGGTATTATATTTATATGTATAATTCCTTATTGTAAAGATTGGAGATTAAAGCAGTAATATGAATTTAGAGACAAGATATAACGAACTTAATAAAGATTACGGTGCATATGAGCTTGTGAACATTGAAAAGCTTAATGACCTTAATTCTGTAGGACTTTTATTAAAGCATAAGAAATCAGGTGCGAGAGTTGCAATTATTTCTAATGATGATGATAACAAGGTATTTTCTATAGGTTTTAAGACACCACCGGATAATGACACGGGAATACAGCATATAATTGAACATTCTACCTTGTGTGGTTCAAGAAAATATCCGGTTAAAGACCCATTTGTAGAACTATGCAAGGGTTCTCTTAACACATTTCTTAATGCAATGACTTATCCGGATAAGACAGTATATCCTGTTGCAAGCTGCAATATGGCAGATTTCAAGAATATTATGGATGTCTATATGGATGCGGTATTCTATCCTGCAATGTATGAGCATGAGGAGATATTCAAGCAGGAAGGCTGGCATTACGAGCTTGAAGATGTAGATGGAGAGCTTGCTTATAACGGAGTTGTATTTAATGAGATGAAGGGTGTGTATTCATCAGCAGATGATGTGCTTTCAAGATATACATTTGTATCACTCTTCCCTGATTCTGAATACAAGAATGAATCCGGTGGTGACCCTGAGGCTATACCACAGCTTAAGTATGAAGATTTCATTAAGTATCACAAGGAATATTATCATCCTGTGAACAGTTATATCTATCTGTATGGAGATATTGATGTTGATGAGAGGCTTGAATATCTTAATAACGAATACCTCTCAGCTTTTGATAAGAATGATGTCAATATAGATGCCGAGGTAACTTTCCAGAAAGCATTTGACGCACCTAAGTATGAGACAAGAGAGTATGCAATTACTGATGATGAGCCAGAGGAGGATAACACTTATCTTTCTTACAATGTTGTTATCGGAACATCAACAGACCCAGTAAGCTATCTTGCATTACAGATTCTTGATTATGCACTTATCATGGCACCGGGTGCTCCGCTTAAGCAGGCACTTATTGATGCCGGAATTGGAACAGATGTGTATAGTGTGTTAGAGACTTCTGTGTATCAGCCGGTGTATTCAATTATTACTAAGAATGCGAATGAAAGTGACAGAGACAGATTTGTGAGTGTTGTTGAAGACACGCTTTCTGATATTGTTAAGAACGGTCTTAGCAAGAGAATGGTTAAGGCAGGAATCAACTATTACGAATTCAAATACAGAGAAGCTGATTTTGGACCATATCCAAAGGGACTTATGTATTATCTCACAATGATGGACAGCTGGCTTTATGATGAGAACAAGCCATTTGTTCATGTTGAGGCAGGTGAGACATTTGAAATAATCAAGAAGAATTCAGAGAATGGCTTCTTTGAGAAATTCATAGAAGACAATATTATAGGTAATAACCATGAGGTAGTGTTAAGTCTTGTTCCAAAGCATGGACTTGCAGAGGAGAAGGAAGCAAAGGAAGCAGAGCAGCTTGCAAAGTATAAGGCAACACTTTCCAAGGAAGAACTGGAAGAGCTTGTTAAGCAGACAAAGGCATTAAAGGAATATCAGGATACGCCTTCAAGCCAGAAGGATCTTGAGAAGATTCCACAGCTTGAGTTAAAGGATATCACAAGAGAGCCGGCTAAGTTATATATTGACCCTAAGAAGACTGGTGGTGTTGATGTAATCCACCACAATATGTTCACTAATGGAATTGCATATATAATGATGTGCTACGACTGTAAGAATGTGCCTGATGAACTGCTTCCATATATCGGACTTTTAAGCTCGGTTCTTGGACTTATGGATACTGAAAAGTACACATATACAGAGCTGACTAATGAAATCAATATTAACTGCGGCGGAATCTCAACTGATGCTGCCATATACACAGATAATAAGGATTTTGACAAATGTACTATTATGTATGAGGTTAAGGGTAAGGTTCTCTATGACAATATCCAGTTCGTCCTTGATATGATGAATGAAATTATATATAAGACAAAGTTCTCAGATTATAAGAGACTTAAAGAGATAATTGCGAAGCTTAAGTCAAGAATGGAAAGCACAATGACAAGTGCAGGACATTCAACAGCAATGCTTGCAGGTATGGCACAGTTCTCAAGAAATGCATATTATTCTAACGAGATGAGAGGATATGGGTTCTATGAGCTTATACAGAAGCTTGACTCACAGTTTGATGAGCTTAAGGAAGATATCGCAGATAAGTTAAGCAAACTTGTCGATTATATATTCCACAAAGAGAATATTATTGTCAGCTTTACTGCTGATGATAAGGGATATGATGCATTTGCACCTGCTTTCGGAAAGTATGTGGAAGAATTGAAAAAATCGGACATGCCAGCATGCGAAAGAAAGTACACACCTGCAAATGTCAAGACAGGATATACTTCAGCTTCACAGGTTCAGTATGTTGCAAGATGTGGTAATTTCAGGAATGGAGGATATGAATACACAGGAGCATTAAGAGTGCTTAAGGTTATATTCTCGTATGATTATCTCTGGATTAATGTAAGAGTTAAAGGCGGCGCATACGGCTGCATGAGCGGTTCTTACAGAAACGGTGACATGTATATGGTTTCTTACAGAGACCCTAACTTAAGAAAGACTAACGATATATATGAAAATGCAGCAGACTATCTTGAACATTTTGATGTAAGCGACAGGGATATGGTCAAGTTCATAATCGGAACAATAGGTGATATGGATACACCTATGAATCCGGCAGCAAAGGGAACAAGATCATTTGGTGCATACATCTGTAATACAGATTATGAGTCACTCAAGAAAGAAAGAGGTCAGGTTCTTGACTGTAATGTAGAAAGAATAAGAGAGCTTGCTCCACTTGTAAGATGTGCGATGGATGAGAATTATTTCTGCGTTGTGGGAAGCAGCAAGGAAATCAATAAAGAGAGTGAGCTTTTTGATAAGATACAGCCACTTATCAAGGTACAGGGATAACAGAAAGGAAGAATGTATGAATTTAGATGAGATGCTTGCAGCCAGCGGAATTACCGGGGGCGCTAAGGCAGAGAACACAAGAACTAAGACAGGTTTTGTAACGTTTATAGGAAGACCTAATGTTGGTAAGTCAACACTTATGAATCAGATAATCGGACAGAAGATTGCGATTACTTCTAACAAGCCTCAGACTACAAGAAACAGAATACAGACTGTATACACTGATGAGCGTGGACAGATTGTTTTCGTTGATACTCCGGGTATCCACAAGGCTAAGAACAAGCTTGGTGAATACATGGTTGGTGCGGCAGAGAAGACAATCAGTGAGGTTGACCTTATATGCTGGCTTGTTGAGCCTACAACACATCTTGGAGCTGCCGAGGAGCATATCGTTGAGAAGCTTAAAGAGTGTAAGACTCCTATAGTTCTTGTTATCAATAAGACTGACACAATTAAGAAAGAGGAGATTCTACCGGTTATTGACTGCTACAGAAAGGAACTTGATTTTGTTGATATTGTTCCTGTGTGCGCAAAAAACGGCAATAATGTTGACGACCTGCTTGATGTTATATTCTCACATCTTGATTATGGTCCGATGTACTATGATGAAGATACAGTAACAGACCAGCCAATGAAGCAGATTGTTGCAGAGCTTATAAGAGAGAAGGCACTTCATGCATTAAATGACGAGATTCCACACGGAATCGCGGTTGTTATTGACAGCTTCAAGGAAAGAAGAAATGCAAGAGGTCCTATAACAGATATCGACGCTACTATCATATGCGAAAGAGATTCTCACAAAGGAATTATTATTGGCAAGGGCGGCGAAATGCTTAAGAAAATCGGAACTAATGCAAGATATGAGATTGAGAAGCAGCTTGACATGAAGGTTAATCTTAAGCTATGGGTAAAAGTTAAGAAGGAATGGCGCGACAGTGATATTCTTCTTAAGAACTTCGGATATGACAAGAAGAAGGACAAATAATATACATGACAGGAGGGTGCGATGGCGGAGGTTACTACTGTTACAGGCATGATACTTTCCGCCATGCCTGTCGGGGAATATGACAGAAGACTGGTTATACTGACTAAGGAGTATGGCAAGATAACGGTATTTGCGAAAGGTGCGAGAAAGCCTAACAGCGCATTGATTGGTGTTACGAGAAGCTTTATATTCGGAACATTTGAGGTGTACCGTGGACGCGAATCATATACGATGTATAAAGCATCGGCGAAGGAGTACTTTGAAAATGTGGTAAATGACCTTAATGCCGTGTGCTACGCCTGCTATTTTGCTGAGATTGCAGATTATTATGGCAGGGAGAATCTTGATGCAACAGAAATGATTAATCTGCTTTATATCACTCTAAAGGCATTGGGCAGAGGTGCTGTAAGCCATGAACTTATAAGATTCATATACGAGATAAGAATGATTGCAGTCAACGGTGAATGTCCGGATTTCTTCACATGCCACGAATGCGGCAGAGAAGATAATCTGTATGTATATTCGTATTCAAGAAACGGACTATGCTGTAAGAATTGTGCTGCAAATATATATGATGGAATTACACTTTCGGGTTCAACGGTATATACACTCCAGTATATTGTTACAACACAGCTTAACAGGCTGTATTCATTCACCGTTACCAAAGAAGTCCAGGAAGAATTAAGGCTTGTGGTAAACAGGCTGGAAAGCATTGTATTCGATAAAGAATTTAAGTCGAAGGAAATGCTTAATCTGACCATATAAATATTACATAAACTGGCTATGTTATCATATGCCAGTTTTTTGTATATTAAGGGGTAAAGATTTTATGTAACATTCAGACGAAAGGAGAGACAATATGCCGGATAAAAATGTGTCTCATAATAACCAGAAGAAAATAGCAGCAATTAATGATTATTCTGGTTTTGGAAGATGTTCTATTGCAGTTGAGCTGCCTGTTATATCAGCAATGAAGATTCAGTGCTGTCCAATGCCTACATCGATATTTTCTAATCATACAGGTTTTGACAGCTTTTATTTTAAAGATTTCACAGAGAATATGCCGCCTTATATGGCAGAGTGGAAGAAGTTAAACCTTAAATTCGATGGAATTGTAACAGGGTTCTTAGGTTCACATAATCAGATTGCAATTGTTGAAGAATTTTTCAAGAATTTCAAGACCGAAGATAATATTGTTGTTATCGACCCGGTTATGGGTGATTACGGAAATCTGTATCCGACATATACTGATGAGACATGCCAGGAGATGAAGAAGCTTGTAAAATATGCAGATATTCTTACTCCAAACCTCACAGAAGCATGTATTATAACTGACGAACCATACAGACCGGATTATTCCAATGATGAGCTTAAAAAAATTGCGATGAAGCTTGTTGCAATGGGACCATCTAAGATTGTTATTACAGGAATCCAGCGGGGCCATTATATTGGTAATTACTGTTACGAAAAGAACAGGGAAGACTATCTTATTAAGACTATGAAGGTTGGAACACAGCGTTCCGGAACAGGAGATATATTTGCATCTATAATAGCTGCAGATGCTGTAAATGG
>ERZ1026898.1659-NODE-1659-length-10693-cov-18.336153_pt1 | contig 10693 bp, 7 predicted proteins | sample MGYA00380178_ERZ1026898 | MGnify/ENA primary metagenome ERZ1026898 (study PRJEB33269, sample SAMEA4719814) | human gut metagenome | biome: human-associated habitat; feature: organic feature; material: feces | place: Cameroon | collected 2013-10 ... | reverse complement strand
GCCTTTTCCTTTTCGGAAGCGCCGTTCTCCCACCAGTCGGCCAGCGTGGTGTTATCGTGGGTTCCGGGGTACACCACGCTGTTCTTGACGTGGTTGTGGGGCAGGTATTCGTTGTCGCCGCCGCTGAAGGCAAATTGCAGCACCTTCATGCCCGGGAAGGTGCTGTCGGCCAGCAGCTTTCGCACACTGGGGAACAGTTCGCCCAGATCCTCGGCAATGATGGGCAGCTTGCCAAGGGCAGCTTCCAGTGCGTCGAACAGCTCCATGCCGGGGCCGTTCTCCCACTTGCCGGTGCGGGCGGTGGTGCTGCCTGCCGGGATGGCCCAGTAGGTGTCAAAGCCGCGGAAGTGGTCGATGCGCAGCAGGTCGTAGATGCCCAGTGCGTGGCGCACCCGGCGCACCCACCACGCGTAGCCGGTCTTTTTGTGGTAAGCCCAGTTGTACAGCGGGTTGCCCCACAGCTGACCGTCTGCCGAGAAGTAATCCGGCGGGCAGCCTGCCACGCGGGCAAAGCCGCCGTTGGCGTCCAGCTCAAACAGTTCGCCGCCCACCCATGCGTCCACCGAGTCGGCGGAGACGTAGATGGGGATGTCGCCCAAAATCTGCACGTCCTTTTTGTTGGCGTAGGCCTTCACTGCCTGCCACTGGGCCGCAAACTTGTACTGCACGAACTTCCAGAAACCGATCTCCTCCTCGTTCTCCGCGGCAAAGGCAGCAAGGGCCTTCTTGTCGCGCAGGCGGTAGGGGCGCTCCCACTCCACCCAGTTCTTCATGCCGTTGGCTACTTTCAGGGCCATGTACAGGGCATAATCGTCCAGCCATTCCTCATTGGCAAGGGTAAAGGCATAATAATCATCCGGGAAGTAATATGCACAGCCATGCAGGCCTGCGCACTGCTTGCGCCATGCGGCGTAGGCGATGCGCAGCACTTTAAAGCGGCTCACATACAGGGTGCCATAGTCCACCTCTTTGGGGTCCGTGCCCCATTTTTCGGCCTTGAGCTGGGCGGCGGTGAGCAAGCCCTCTTCCTTCAGCGCGTCGAGGTCGATGAAATAGGGGTTGCCCGCAAACGCCGAACAGCTCTGATAGGGGCTGTCGCCGTAGCCGGTGGGACTCAGCGGCAGGATCTGCCAGATCTTCTGGCCCGCTTGTGCCAGAAAATCCACGAACTCGAAGGCTTCCTTGCCAAAACAGCCGATACCGTAAGGGCCGGGCAGGCTGGACACCGGCATCAGGATTCCACTTTCACGCATGATCGTTTCCTTCCTCACTTTTCAACATCATCATGGAATATTGTTATTTCTTATCATAACATATCCGGAGACTATTTTCCACAGGCAAAAAACGTGGTATACTTAATTTTACGGGATAACCGTCCTTGCCCTCTCCGTCACGGCTTGCGCCGTGCCACCTTGTTCCCCTTTCTGTCGCTCACGCGACATCTTCCCCCGGCCGGGGGAAGTCTATCAAAGTGAGAGGCTTTGGCAGTGCGGTAAAATTTCCGAGTGAACCGTAAAGCTTGCGAATGAGAACAAGAATTGAGCAGCTGTTTCTCTTTACGACCCCACCCGTGAAAATGCGTCTGAGTAGGCCGCGGTTGCGCAGCAATGAAAGCCCCAGTGGGGCTTTTAAGCGGCGGAACGGTCTGCGTTAGCAGATGGAGGGGCTTTGCCCCGACAAGTTCCCGCAGGCCGCGACAAACGCGAAATTAAAAATAGTTTTCCGCTGAATATGGCCAGAGCCTGCGGCGGCCATTTCAAATCGTCAAACTGCACCCTGAACAGGAGGTACCCGCGCCATGCAGCGCACCGAAAAATACTTTGAACCGGACGCTTTCCGCACCCAGTGCGAGAGCGTCATCCTTGCCGCAGAGCCGGACGAAAAGACCGGCGGCGGGCGCATTGCGCTGGACGGCACGGTGTTCTACCCGGAGGGCGGCGGTCAGCCTGCCGACCGGGGCACCCTGACCCTGCCGGACGGCACCACGCTGAATGTGACCGATGTGCACGAGCATGACGGCATCCTCTGGCACAGCGTGGATGCTCTGCCCGCAGCCGCCGTGCCCGGTGCCGCCGTTACGGCCCGCATCGATTGGGAATGGCGGTTTGACAAAATGCAGCAGCACACCGGCGAGCATATCCTTTCCGGCATCCTGCACCAGATGTTCGGGGCTGAGAACGTGGGCTTCCACATCGGCGCCGAGGCTGTGCGCATGGACACCAGCGTGCCCATCTCCGCCGAGGGCCTGCGCGCAGCGGAGCTTGCCGCCAACCGCATCATTTGGCAGGATGTGCCGGTGCTGGTCAGCTACCCCACCCGGGAGGAGCTTGCCGCCCTTACCTACCGCTCCAAAAAGGAGATCGAAGGGCAGGTGCGCATCGTCACCATTCCGGGTGCGGACGTCTGCGCCTGCTGCGGCACCCACACTGCCACCACCGGTCAGGTGGGGCAGATCAAAATTCTGGCATCCGAGAACTACAAGGGCGGCGTGCGGCTGAGCGTTGTCTGCGGACAGCGTGCATTGCTTGCTGCGCAGGAGATGCGCCAGCGGCAGGCAGACATCGGGGCGCTGCTCTCGGCCAAGGCCGACCAGACCGCTGTGGCCGTGCATCGTGTCTACGATGAGTATACTGCGCTCAAGTTTACACATTTTGGCGTATGTGCGCAGCTGTTTGACGCTCTCGCCCAGCTGGTAACGCCCGGCGAGGATGCCATCCGCACGGTGCCCGGCCTTGACCCGGACGGCCTGCACCGGCTGGCGGTGCGCCTGACCGAAGCCACCAAGGGCCTTTGCGCCGCCCTGACCCCCACCGAAAAGGGCACCGGCTACTGCATCGCGCAGGCAGACGGCGATGTGCGTGCCCTGACCAAAGCCCTGAACGCCGCCCTGAACGGACGCGGCGGCGGCAAACCCGGCATCTGTCAGGGCAGCTGCGCCGCTGCACCGGAACAGGTGGAGGAATTTTTGAAGGAGCAAAACCGGTAAGCATCCTCGCCCTCTCCGTCTTTGCTTCGCAAAGCCGCCTTATTCCCCTTCTGGCACTTCGTGCCACCTCCCCCGGCCGGGGGAGTCTGTCAAAGGGGAGCGCTGGCGCGTCAGCGCCTGAGAGGGCGAGCCACGTTAAATTTAAGGAGAACAACAAACTATGAGAATGCGTTTCAAACCCTATGCCCACGACGAGCTGATGGCAGCCGACTTCCATGTGCACGAGCCGCTGATCTGGGGCGGCAAATGGCACGCCCAGTATGCCCGCCCGGAACAGCCCTTTGTGCTGGAACTGGGCTGCGGCAAAGGCGGCTTCATCTCCCAGCTGGCCTGTGCCCACCCGGAGAACAACTATCTGGGCATCGACATCACCGACAAGGTGCTCATCCTTGCCAAGCGCAAGATCGAAGCCGCTTATCAGGCTGCGAACCGCCCCATCGACAACGTCAAGATCATGAGCACCGACATCGAGCGCATCAAGGGCGTGATCACCGCGGAGGACGAGGTCAGCCGCATCTACATCAACTTCTGCAACCCGTGGAGCAAGAACGGCTCTTCCCACAAGCACCGCCTCACCTACCCGCGCCAGCTCATCAACTACCGTGCGTTCCTCAAGGACGGCGGCGAGATCTACTTCAAGACCGACGATGATGATCTGTTCCGCGACAGTCTGGAATACTTCCCCGCTTCCGGCTACGACATCGAGTGGATGACCTACGACCTGCACGAGAACGAGCCGGAGTGGAACATCCGCACCGAGCACGAGGGCATGTTCACCGAAATGGGCATCAAGATCAAGGCCCTGATCGCCCGCAAGGACCCGGACCCCGCCAGCGTGACTTGGATCGAGCCCAAGATCCTCAAGCGTCAGGCCCGCGAAGCGGCCGAGGCCGAAGCTGCCGCCAAGGCTGCACAGGAAGGCGAAAGCAATGAATGACCCCTGCGAGATCTGCCTGAACAACGTGCAGGACGAGTACGGCAGCTACTACTGCGCCGAGGGCGGTTCCCTCGACGAGGACGAGATGGCGCGCTATCTCTCCCATGCCACCGCTGCCTGCCCGTTCTTTGAGCCGGGCGATGAATACAAAATTGTGAACAAGCAAATCTGAACTGGAGGTATTTTTATGCTTTCCTTTCTGACAAATACCACCGTGTGCGGCTTTGCGCTGTACTATGTGCTGGCCTATTTCCTGATCTACTCCTGCCTTGGCTGGTGCGTGGAGGTGGTGTATGCCGCCGCTACCACCGGTGAGCTGGTGAACCGCGGCTTTCTGAACGGCCCGGTGTGCCCCATTTATGGTTTTGGCATGGTCATCGTGCTGTTTGCCCTCACGCCGTTGCAGCACAGTGTTCTTCTGCTGTACATTGGCGGCGTCATTCTGCCAAGCGCGCTGGAGCTGGTGGGCGGCTGGGCTCTGTACAAGCTCTACCGCACGCGCTGGTGGGACTACAGCGACCGGCCGTTTAACATCGGCGGCTATATCTGCTTGGAGTTCAGCCTGTTGTGGGGCGTGGGCACGCTGGTGATGATGCGGGCCATCCACCCGGCCATTGCCGGCTTGGTGGAGCTGGTGCCGCCGCTGGTGGGCCTTGTGCTCATGTGCGTGCTGTACGCTGTGTATGCAGCGGATGTGGTGGCCACCGCCATTGCGGCTTCCGGCCTTGCCAATACGCTGGACACCATGGAGCAGCTGGCCGACAGCATCCATGCCGTCAGCGACGCCATGACCCAGCTGCTGGGCACCACCACCCTGAACGCCGACCAGAAGCTGGACGAGCAGCGTTTGCAGCTCAAGCTGGCCGCCGCCGAAGCCCGCGATGCTGCGCCGGAAAAGCGCACGCTGCGTGAGACCATGACCGCCGTGCGCGCCAAGGCGGACGAAGCCATGGAGGCTGCAAAGCATGCTTCCGAGATCGGCAAGCTGAACGCTGCCGAAGCTGCCAAGGCCGCGCAGCTGGCCGCAAAGGGCACCGCCGAGCGTGCCGCCGAACTGCTGCGTCTGGAGCAGCTGGCCGAAGAGCTGCAAGCCCGCCGCGACGAGATGCAGGCCCAGCTGCTGCGCACGCCGCGCATCGTGGGCCAGCGCCGTATGCTGCGCGCCTACCCCGGCCTGAGGCATGGTGCCAAGCGGACCACCCTCAAGGCCCTGCGCCAGCGCCTTGACCGCAAAGACGACGACCGCAAGGACGCCTGAACCAGAACGCCGCTTTCCCCGCATTTTTGCCGCACCGGGCCCGTTCCGGTGCGGCTTCTTGCGTTTTATTCACATCGTATGTATTTATGCGGCAGATCTCGCGCAAATTTGGCTTAAACACTCAAATTTCTATTTGCAAAGCGGCCAAATAGTGTTATACTGGTACATAGAATTGAGGTGCCATGCCTACAACCTAGCCGATGAAGTCCGATAGCGAGGGATTTTTATGTCCGAAGAAATGAAATTGAACCAAACCGTCAGTGCTCCGCAGCCCGATGTGCTTGCGCAGATCGCTCGCAAAGACGATTTTCTGCACCAGCTGCAGCAGTTTCTGAGCACCCATAAGGACGAGAACTGGTGTGTTGCCGCCGTCGATATCGAGCATTTCAAACTGTACAACGAGCTGTACGGCGCCCAGCAGGCCCAGAATCTGCTGCAAGTGCTGGCCGGCCTCTTGCTGGAGCACGCCAAGGCCACCGACACGCCGGTGGGCTACTTTGGCAACGATGATTTTATGCTGTGCCTGCCGGACGACCGCGAAAAGCAGCTGGCCGTGATCAGCAAGCTTCAGACCTGCGCGAACACCCGCAAGCAGGACGTCACGTTCTACCTGTCCATCGGTCTGTGCCCGGTGGCCGAGCAGCCGGATGCGGACGCGCAGGCCCTTTGCAACTATGCGCAGATCGCGGCAGTGGATCCCAGCCCTGCCGTGGGCGGCGTGCACCGCTTTACGCCAGCCATGATGACCCACCTCAAAGAGCAGCGCCAGCTGCTCAGCGAGCTGGAACGGGCCCTCAAAAACCACGAGTTCTGCTTCTTTTTGCAGCCCAAGTGCAACAGCATGACCCGCGCCATCGTGGGCATGGAAGCGCTGGTGCGCTGGAACCATCCCACCCGCGGCTGCGTGTCCCCGGCCGAGTTTATGCCCCTGATGGAGAGCACCGGCCTTGTGACCCAGCTGGACCAGTACATCTGGGAGTCCGTCTGCCAGACATTGCAGAAGTGGCAGGAGAGCGGCAGCAATCTTGTGCCTGTTTCCGTAAACGTTTCCGTTGTGGATATCGTCAATCTGGACGTGCCGCAGATCTTCTCAGACCTTGTGGAGAAATATCAGCTGGAGCCCAAGCTCCTGCTGGCCGAGATCACCGAAACCATGGTGGCTGAAAATGCCACGATGGTGGAAAGCGCCATTCAGGGCCTGCACCGCAAGGGCTTCTCGGTGATGATGGACGACTTTGGCAGCGGCTACTCCTCGCTGAACATGCTCAAAGACACCAATGTGGATGCCATCAAGCTGGACATGAAGCTGATCGACATGAACAAGCAGAACCGCGACAAGGGCGTGCAGATCGTGGAGTCGGTGGTGGATATGGCGCACCGGCTCAACCTGCCCATCATTGCCGAGGGTGTCGAGACGCCGGAGCAGGTGTCCATGCTGCAAGCGGCGGACTGCCTGTACACACAGGGCTACTACTTCTACAAGCCCATGCCCGTGGAAAACGCCGAGGCCCTGCTGGCCCAGCCCAACAGCGAGGATTACTGGGATATGCGCCGCGACCTGATGCGCCGTGACCGCCGCGCCCCCAGCACCGACAGCGAGCAGACCGCGCTGGCCTTGCAGGCATACCAGATCTTTGCAGACAGTGTGCTGGAGCTTTCGCTGCTGAATCTTTCCACCGGCGAATATCGGGTGATCAAGCGTGACCTGCGTCTGCCCGGCACCGGCAGCATTGAAAAAGAAGAGGATTTTTCCACTTACTGTGAGCGCCTTGTCTCGGAAAAGATCATCCATCCGGACGATGCCGAGATGTTTGCCGACCAGACCGATCTTGAGATCCTGCGCTCTTCTGTGTTCCACACCCAGCAGCCGGAGGCTTACCGCTTCCGCAAGAATATTTCCGGCCAGTTCGTGTGGATCACCATGGAGTTTCTGCCCTGCCGCAACTGCTGCGCGCAGACCCCTTGGGCCACCGTTGTGGTGCGCGAGGACGCGCAGGCCGACCAGCTCAGCGAAGAGCTGGACTTCTCCTACAGCCACGACACGCTGACCGGCCTTTTGAACCGCAGCCGCTACGAGACCGATCTGCGGGAGCTGCAATTCAGCGATTATGATTCTATGGTGTGCATCTACATCGATGTGGTGGGCCTGCACGAGGTGAACAACCATCTGGGCCACCGCAGCGGCGATGCCATGCTGTGCTTTATTGCCAACGCAGCCCGCAAGTTCTTTGCCACCAGCCGGTTGTACCGCATTGGCGGCGATGAGTTCGTGATCCTTACACCCAACCAGCCGCCCTACAGCGTGTGGGTAAGCATGGACCGAATGCGCTCCTTCCTGCGGGAAAAGGAATATGAAATTTCGGTGGGCATCCAGAGCACTTCCGACCTGCACAAACTGGACAATGCCCTGAACAAAGCCGAAGCCGCCATGCGGCAGGACAAGCAGGCCTACTACGCCCGCAACGGGCAGGAGCGCCAACTGCGCGGCCTGAACGAAAAGCTGGAGCAGACCCTTACCGAAAAGCGTGACGCAGAGCATTTCCTGCGGGTGCTGGCCCCCAAGTATAAAACCGTGCTTGTTGTGGACCTGAAAAATGACAGCGTGCGCAGCATAATCGTACCCAGCTACTTCCAGAAGATCTTGGATACTTCCGGCGGCTGCTTCAAATCCACTTTGCAGCAGTACCGTGATACGCTGGTGGAGCCCGCCTACCGCGAGAGCCTGACCGATCTGTTCGATTACGATTACATCCGCAGCAAGGTACTGGCCAGTGATATCGTGGAGCGCACCTACAAAAAAATCGATAGCACCACCTTCCGCATCAAGGTGATGCCTTACTCCAAGAGCGGCACCCATATTGACGAGACGCTGTGGATCTTCTCGGACGAGGATGCGACCCTTACCCCCCCCCAACGAAATAAGTGATTAAAGCAAAAAGAGACGCTTGATCGTACGATCGAGCGTCTCTTTTTTGTTTTATCTTAGCCCCACAAATTCTCCGGGTACTGGCCCTGTGCCGTCTTGCGGGCGATGGCCGCCACCACCAGCGGCTTATCCTCCCGGTAGGTGACGCCGTACCATTTATCCGTGCTGTGCAGAACCTGAATTTTTGCCTTACCCTCTTCGATCAGCTCTGTGACCACCAGCGGCAGATAATACTCGCACTTGAGCGGGTTGCCCGGCAGGTTTTCGGTCAGCCAGCCCGCAAAGCGGCGCTCGGCTTCGTCCAGAAAACTCTTGCCGAACCCCCACAGGTTCATGCTTACCGGTGTGTCGCCGGGCAGGTCCACCCAGCTTGCGCCGCCGTCCTCGGTGTAGTGCACGCCGCCCTCGCAGGTCTCGATGCGGGTGCGCTCGGTGACGCTGTGCAGCGTGCCGTCGGCATTGGTCCGGCAGACGCCGCGGGACACACTGCCGTTTTCCGACACGGTATTTTTGATGAGGTAGCTCACCATGCAGTAATCGTAGAACGCGCCATCCTGATGGGTGGAAAGGTAATCGTACATTACCTTGAAGGCTTCGGGGCCGTAGTAGTCGTCGGCATTGATGACGGCAAACGGGCCGTTGATCAGACGCTTTGCGGCCAGCACAGCGTGGCAGGTGCCCCATGGCTTTACGCGGCCCTCCGGCACGGCAAAGCCTGCGGGCAGCTCGTCCAGCTGCTGGAAAGCATATTTCACGTTCATGGCCTTGCCCACGCGCTCCCCAATGGCCGCTTTGAAGGCGTCCTCGATCTCATGCTTGATCACAAAGATCACGGTCTCAAAACCTGCGCGGCGGGCATCGTAGAGCGAATAATCGATGATCACCTGCCCGTTCGGCCCCACCGGGTCGATCTGCTTCATGCCGCCGTAGCGGCTGCCCATGCCGGCCGCCATGACCACCAGTACCGGTTTGTTCATAGAAGGTTCCTCCCCTGTTCCAGCCGCAGCTGCGGCAGAAGTTTCGTGGCTTCCATTATACTCCATTTGGGACAGAAAAACAATTTGAAATGGCTCCGCTGTACTCTGCCATTTTCACAAGAAAGATCGTGATGGACAACTGCAACATTCAATTTCAAATGGAGCTATCCGTTTGGACCTCTGTGTGAAAATGAGTTTGTCGCGGCCCGCAGGCTGCGACAAACTCAAAAATATAAAATTCATTCCGCTGATAATGGCAGAGCGAAGCGGCGCCATTTTTCAATGGTCTCTTCGTTCTGCAAGCCAAAATTTCCAAAATATGCAATTCATTATTGCCAAAGCCTTGTTTTTGGCATGTGGATATTGTATAATGGCCATATCAAATGCAGGTTTTGCCTGCCAAAATATGTTTTAAAGCGAAAGCCCTGCTTTCCAATCCAACCAAGAAAGAGGTATTTTATCATGAACGAAGCCGTTACCAAGCGCTTTCTGCTGTACTTCCGCCTGATGCTGCTGGTGTGGATCCTGATCGCCAATGCCATCATCCATGTGACCGGCATGGAGTACAGCTGGCTGATCTTTTTGAGCAACATCATGATGTTCACGCTGGAAGGCGATGTGAAGGACCGCTTCGTCACCGTTGAGCTGGGCGGCCTTGTGGGCCTTGTCCTCACCGTGATCGCCCTGCTTTCCATCACGGCCCTGACCCCGGTGCTGGGCGGCTTCTTTGGTTTTATCATCCCGCTGGCCGTGGTGCTGTTCATCCTCATCATCCTGCACCCCTGCGCACCCAAGGTGCTGAACAACGTGGGCTTTGCCTACCTGACCGTGGCCTGCATCGACACCACCGCTCTGGCCACCCATCTGCCCCAGTTCTTCATCACCTTCATCGTGGGTTCTGTGGTCTTCAACGGCGTGTGCGTGCTGCTGATGAAGCCCGCCAAGGCTCTGGCCGTCAAGAGCGTCCAGAAGGAAAACGCGTAACCTTTCTTTACAGAACATATAGCACAAGAACCCCCTTGGAGCGGCAACTCCGAGGGGGTTCACTTTTGTATGAGGCTGATGCAGCACTCAATCTCTATCAACTTTCTCAGCCCTTATATATGCTCTCTTGCAAAAAAATCAAGGCAGCGGTATTTTTTATTTTTTCAGTTTGCGGCATCCATACGGATGCTTCCATTCGTCGTTGCCATGCAAAAAAGCGCCGCTCTCCCCTGCCGGGAAAGCGGCGCTTTGTGTTTTACAGTGTCTGCTTACAGGCTGCGGTTGCGGATCTCGGCAGTCACCTTTGCGATGAATGCATCCAGTTCCATCGTGGTGGTCTCGCCCTTGCGGTCACGCACCGAGATGTTGCCGGCCTCGGCTTCCTTGGCACCCAGCACCAGCATATAGGGCACGCGGTCCACCTGCTGTGCAGTGCGGATCTTGTAGCCGATCTTCTGGTTGTCGTCGTCCAGCACCACGCGGACGCCAGCCTCCACCAGCTTTTCGGTCACGTCCTGTGCGTAATCCAGCGTCTTTTCGGAGACGGGCAGCACCTTGACCTGCGTGGGAGCCAGCCAGGTGGGGAACTTGCCCTTGGTCTCCTCGATCAGGTAGGCCATGAAGC
>ERZ1026898.1653-NODE-1653-length-10716-cov-4.839415_pt1 | contig 10716 bp, 6 predicted proteins | sample MGYA00380178_ERZ1026898 | MGnify/ENA primary metagenome ERZ1026898 (study PRJEB33269, sample SAMEA4719814) | human gut metagenome | biome: human-associated habitat; feature: organic feature; material: feces | place: Cameroon | collected 2013-10 ... | reverse complement strand
TGTTCTACACCGGCGAAGCCATCTGCGCCGACCCGAAGCTGGCTTCCAGCGTAGCCCTCATCACCGACGGCCGCTTCTCCGGCGCAAGCCGCGGCCCGGTCATCGGCCATGTCAGCCCGGAGGCTGCAGTGGGCGGCCCCATCGCTCTGGTGGAAGAGGGCGATCTCATCCGCATCGATGTGCCGAACCGTCAGCTTGCCATCGTGGGCGTGAACGGCGAGGAAAAGACCCCCGAAGAGATGGAAGCCATTCTGGCCCAGCGCCGTGCCAACTGGAAAGGTTTTACAAGCAAATACACCCACGGCCTGCTGAAGCTGTATAGTCAGCACGCAGTCAGTGCCATGAAGGGTGCTTACATGGAGTAAGGAGTGTAAAAACTATGGCAGAAGCAAGAAGTCTGGCCGATATCAAACTGGATAACGCTTACAAGTTCGGCGCTGGCCGTTACCTGCAGGAAGCAGGGGCCCTGAACCTGCTGGGCGGCGAGGTGGCACGTCTGGGCAAAAAGGCCCTGGTCATTGCCGGCCCCCGCGCCTGGGCAGCCACCGAAGGCAAGGCAGAAAAGAGCCTGAAGGATGCCGGTGTGGAGTTTGAACTCTCCCTGTACCCGGATCAGAACACCTACGAGCGCGCCAAGGAGCACGCCCTGCAGGCCCTGACCACTGGCTGCCAGGTCATCGTGGGCGTGGGCGGCGGCCGTATCATGGATCAGGCCAAGGCCACTGCACACTTTGCAGGCGACCTGCCCATCGTGGAGGTGCCTACCTCCATTGCCACCTGCGCGGCATTTGCCCCGCTGAGCGTCATGTACACCGCCGAGGGTGCCTCCCTGGGCAGCCTGCGCTACGACCACGAGGTCAACGCCATCGTCATGGACATGGACGTGATCTGCAAGGAGCCCCAGCGTTACGCAGCCAGCGGCATCATGGACGGCATGGCCAAGATGATCGAGATCCAGAACGGCCGCAGCGAGATCCTGCTGGACGATGTGAGCATCGGTCTGTTCACCGCTTACACCATCGCAGAGATGGCTTACCATGTTTACGAGAAGGAGGCCCATCAGGCCTGCCATGACATTGCCGAGGGCAAGCTGACCAAAGCCGTGGAGGATATCGCCTACCTGAACGTTGCCGTGGCCGGCATCGTCAGCGGCGTGAGCAAGGGCTTTGGCCAGACCGCTCTGGGCCACGAGACCTACGAGCTGGTGCGCACCCACTTCACCCAGGAGGCAAAGCCCTACCTGCACGGTGAGATCGTGGCCATCGGCGACTGCCTGCAGCTGGCCTTCAACGGCCATCCGGAGCAGGTGGCACCCTTCCGTGATTTCATGCGCAGCATGAACATGCCCCTGACCCTGGAGGACATCGGCATCGACCCGAACTCCCCCAAGATGGAGAACCTGTTCCAGGATCTGTTCCACAGCCCCTTCATGGAGCCCACCGCAGAAAATGAGGCACGCCTGCGCAAGGCCATGCACTATCTGTCTGCAGACTGATCCCCGCAGCATTCCCTGAACTGCAATGACAGCGCCCCCTGAACCGTCTCGGACGGCGCAGGGGGCGCTGTTTTGTCTTTTTTGGCACAAAGAAGCCCAAAAATCTTCTTTTTCTTTTGTGATTTTCCGCTATACTAGAGGTGCGGGAATTCCAATGGGCACGGCCCATGATAAGAAGAAAGTGAGGATGTCCGTATGAAAATGCAGGAAGGCTTTTTGTGGGGAGGTGCAACCGCTGCCAACCAGTGTGATGGCTCCGCTTCGGCGGGGTCCTTTGCGTTCTGCCCGGCGGATTTTGGACGAATCGGCTGAAAAACAGCAAAATTCGGTCAGAATGCGCTAGAATGCTGGACAGCATCCTGTGAATTGTGGTAGAATTGCAATAGAATGCGTGGAAGCGCAAAACCGATGCTGCGCGGTGAACGCAGCAAAGATGAAAGATGAAAGAGGTCGTTTGTGATGAAGATTATTCGTGCAAAGGATTACGCAGACATGTCCCGCAAGGCGGCAAACATTATTTCCGCACAGGTCATCATGAAGCCCAATTGCGTGCTGGGTCTGGCCACCGGCGGCACCCCGGTGGGGGCCTACCAGCAGCTGGTGGAGTGGTACAACAAGGGCGACATTGATTTCTCGGAGGTCACCACCGTGAACCTGGACGAGTACCGCGGCCTGCCCAAGGACCACCCGGAAAGCTACTGGAGCTTCATGCACCGCCACCTGTTCGACCACGTCAACATCAACCCCGCCCGCATCAACCTGCCGGACGGCACCAACCCCGATGCGGACGCAGCCTGCGCCCAGTACAACCAGATCATCCACAGCGTGGGCGGCATCGACCTGCAGCTGCTGGGCATCGGCCACGACGGCCACATCGGCTTCAACGAGCCGGGCGAGGCCTTTGAGCTGGAGACCCACTGTGTGGACCTGACCCAGGAGACCATCGAGGCCAACAAGCGCTTCTTTGACGGCAACGTAGACTTGGTGCCCAAGCAGGCCTACACCATGGGCATCAAGACCATTATGCAGGCCCGTAAGGTGCTGATGGTGGTCAACGGCACCGGCAAGGCCGAGATTGTGAAGAAAGCCTTCTTCGGCCCGGTCACCCCGGAGGTGCCCGCCAGCATCCTGCAGATGCACCCCGACTTCACCCTCGTGGGCGACGAAGAGGCCCTGAGCCTGATCTGATCGGTTCCCCAAAGCATGTTTCTGCCGCCGCACGGCCCTGCCACCGTGCGGCGGCTTTTTTCTGAGCAGGGGAATTGTAACGCGGCAAAAAATACAGTATACTGGAACAAAAACCACCACGAGGGAGGGGCGGCCGATGTTCAGCGAAGAGATGATCTGCAGCCTGAATGATCTGGAGCTGGAAGTTTATAAGTATGTTGTGCGGAACGCGGACAAGGTGTGCTATATGCGCATCCGGGAGTTTGCGGATGCCGCCCATGTGTCTACCTCCACCATCCTCCGGTTCTGCAAAAAGGCGGGCTGCGACGGCTACGCGGAGTTCAAGATCCGGCTGCGCCAGCATCTGGAACAGGCAAAGCAGCCGCCGGTCAAGGACGATGTGTCGGAGGTCATCGACTTTTTGAAAAAGACCTGCTCGGCGGAGTTTGAGCAGAAGCTGGACATGCTGACCAGGGTCATCTTTCAGGCCCGGCACATCTTTTTTGTAGGCAGCGGCATGTCCGGCATCGTGGCCAAGTACGGGGCACGCTATTTTTCCAGCATGGGCAAGTTCTGCCTGTACATCGACGAGCCCCACTACCCCACCGAGAGCCGATTCGTGGAAAATTCGCTGGTGATCGTGTTTTCAGTGTCCGGCGAGTCCCGCGACACCATCGGCCATGTGATGCGCTTCAAGGAGCAGAACTGCCAGATCCTCAGCGTGACCAACACGGAAAACTGCACCATCGCAAAACTCTCGGACTATAATCTGGCCTATTATGTCACCTACGAGCGGCTGGGAGTCTACGATGTGACCACGCAGCTCCCGGCCATGAGCATCGTGGAACGGCTGGGCAAAAAGCTCTACCGCTACACCTCCGAGGGCCCGGCAGCCATCTGAAAAAAGTCCAAAATAAAAAACAGGGTGTTACCTGAAAAAAACAAGTGCGAAAAAACGGCACTTGTTTTTTTATGCCCAGAAACTGCTGACAAACCACCTGCCTGCGTCTATAATGGACGCATCAGAAGTACTTCGACCGGAAATTGGATGACTTGAAAAGGTAAAGGAGAAACAATCATGGCAAAAGATTATGCTGCGATCTCCAAAAAGATCGTGGAGAACATCGGCGGTGTGGAGAACATTGCCAGCGTGACCCACTGCATGACCCGCCTTCGCTTCGTGGTGAAGGACGAGGGCAAGATCAACGACGCAGCCGTCAAGGCGACCGACGGCGTGATGGGCGTCGTGAACCAGGGCGGCCAGTACCAGATCATCATTGGCAACCATGTGGAAGAGGCCTACAACAAGGTGCTCAAGATGGGCGACTTCGGCGAGGCAAGCCAGGTGGCCCGCGGCGAGAAGAAGGAACCCCTGACCCTGAAGAAGGTGGGCAACAACATTCTGGATGCCATCGTGGGCACCATGTCCCCGCTGATCCCCGCCATCATCGGCGGCTCCATGGTCAAGCTGCTGGTCATGCTGCTGGGCATGGCAGGCGTGTTGTCGGCCGACGGTGAGACCTACAAGATCCTGAACACCATCGGTGACGCAGCCTTCTACTTCCTGCCGGTGATGGTGGCCGCTTCTGCTTCCAAGAAGTTCAACACCAATATGTTCATCGCCATTGCCATTGCAGGCCTGATGCTGCACCCGGATTTCCGCACCATGATGGAGGCGGTCACGGTCGGCGATACCGCCGCACACTTCCTGGGCATCCCGGTGGTGGGCGTCAAGTACACCTACACCGTCATCCCGGCCCTGTGCATGACCTGGATCCTGTCTTACATTGAGCGTGCCATCGACAAGATCACCCCGGCTGTCACCAAGAACTTCCTCAAGCCCATGCTGATCTTCCTCATTGCTGCTCCCATTGCGATCATCGTGGTCGGCCCGGTTGGCATCATGATCGGCGAGGGCATCTCCGCATTCGTCTACTTCGTGCAGGCTAAGCTGGGCTTCCTGGCTGTGGGCATCATGGGTGCCCTCTGGCCCCTGCTGGTCATCACCGGCATGCACCGCGTGTTCACCCCCACCATCCTGCAGACCATCTCCGAGACCGGCATGGAGGGCACCGTTATGCCCTCTGAGATCGGTGCAAACCTGTCTCTGGGCGGCGTGTCCCTGGCCGTTGCCTTCAAGACCAAGAACAGCGAGCTGCGCCAGACCGCTCTGGCCGCTGCTTCCTCTGCTCTGATCGCCGGCACCACCGAGCCCGCCCTGTACGGCGTGGCCGTGCGCCTGAAGCGCCCCCTGATCGCTTCCCTGATCACCGGCTTCGTCTGCGGCTGCCTGGCCGGCATGGCAGGCCTGGCCAGCCGTTCCATGGTGTCGCCCAGCGTGCTCACCGGCGTGCAGTTCATCGACCCGGCCAACCCCGGTGTGAGCATCGCCTGGATCGCCGGCATCTCGGTGCTGTCCATCGTGCTGTCCTTTGTGCTGACGCTGGTGATCGGCTTTGAGGATCTCCCGGAAGAGGAGTGATCCCTATGTCTGATTACAAACTGCCCGAAAACTTCCTCTGGGGTGCTGCCATTGCGGCCAATCAGGCCGAAGGCGCTTACAACGAGGGCGGCCGCGGCCTGAGCAACATCGACATGATGCCCCACGGTGTCCACCGCATGGAGGTCAAGCTGGGCGGCACGCCCCACCCAACGCTGCAGGCAGGGGAGTATTACCCCAGCCACACCGGCGTGGACTTCTACCACCATTACAAAGAGGACATCGCCCTGATGGCAGAGCTGGGGCTGAAGGTGTTCCGCACCTCCATCTCCTGGTCCCGCCTGTACCCACACGGCGATGAACGGACCCCCAACCCGGAGGGTGTGGCCTTTTACCGCAATGTGTTCCAGGAGTGCCGGAAGTACGGCATTGAGCCGCTGGTCACCCTGTGCCACTTTGACATCCCCATGGGTCTGGTGGAGCAGTACGGCTCCTGGCGCAGCCGCAAAACGCTGGAATGCTTTGCCCGCTACGCCGAGACCTGCTTCAAAGAATACTCCGGCCTTGTGCACTACTGGCTTACCTTCAACGAGATCAACATCCTGCTGCACAGCCCCTTCTCCGGGGCAGGCATCGCCTTCCAGGAGGGCGAGAACCGCAGTCAGGTGATCTATCAGGCGGCCCACCATGTGCTGCTGGCCAGCGCCACGGCCACCCGCCTGGCCCACCAGTACGACCCCGCCAATCAGGTGGGCTGCATGCTGGCCGGCGGCAGCTTCTACCCCTACTCCTGCAACCCGGAGGACGTCTGGGAGTCGGTGCAAAAGGAGCAGGAAAACCTGCTCTTCATCGACGTGCAGGTGCGGGGCCGCTACCCCGGCTACGCCCGCAAGCTGTTTGCGGAAAAGCAGGTGCAGCTGCACACCGAGCCCGGCGACGATGCCCTGCTGCGGGAGAATACCGTGGACTTCATCTCCTTCAGCTACTACGCCAGCCGCTGCGTGGCGGCCAGCCTGGAGGGCAAGGCCGTGAACGACGGCAATGTGGTGCGCTCGGTGAAGAACCCCTATCTGCAGACCAGCCAGTGGGGCTGGGCCATCGACCCGCTGGGGCTGCGCATCACCATGAACCAGCTGTACGACCGCTACCAGAAACCGCTGTTCCTGGTGGAAAACGGTCTGGGTGCCCACGACACGGTGGAGCCTGACGGCAGTGTCCACGATGATTACCGCATCGACTACCTGCGCCGTCACATCGAGGCGGTCAAGCAGGCTGTGTCCGACGGCGTGGACCTGATGGGGTACATCGCCTGGAGCGGCATCGACCTGGTGTCTGCCTCCACCGGCGAGATGAGCAAGCGGTACGGCTTCGTCTATGTGGACAAGCAGGACGACGGCACCGGTACGCTGGCCCGCAGCAAAAAAGACTCTTTCGATTGGTATCAGAAGGTCATCCGCTCCAACGGCGCAGACCTCTGAGCGTTTTCCTCCGTTTCATAAATGCAAAAAGCCGCCCCGCAGGCACCGGAAGTTCTGGCCTGCGGGGCGACTTTTGCTGTGTGCGGTGCGCTGAGAATGGAGCAGGCGGGCACAGGGTGCGTCATTGCGCCCGACAGCACCGAGGGCATGTCCACCCTGACCAAGGACAAACAGAGTCTGGAAGCCATGTACCGCAAGGGCTGGCAGGACGCCGAAAAGCTGGTACAGTGGTACCGCGCTGCCAAAGCGGAAGCATAAGCCGAACACAACACGAAAGGGCCTCCCCGGAATGGGGAGGCCCTTTCTATGCGTTTACGACTTGACGTGGATCACGTTGGAAGGGAAAAGCATCAGTGCTTTTCCTTGTACTTGAGGCTGGCGAATGCGCCTGCGATGGTCAGCAGCATGCCGCTGAATGCCATGCCCAGAGCGGTGAACCAGTTCACGCCGGTCTGCGGCAGTGCATCCTGCACAGCGGGCAGGACCGCGTCAGACGGCAGGACCGGAGTTTCCGGAGCAGCATCATCCGGGGTGGCGTCCTGCACGGGCGGCAGCTCGGGGGTCTCCGGGGTCACGACTTCGTCCGGGGTCTCTACTTCTTCCTCCTGGGGAGGCGTGGGCTCCTCCGGGTCCGCAGGAGTAGTGACGGTAAAGTTCTTCCGGGCTACGGTGGTAAAGTTGTAGGTTACCTTGGCGGTGGTGGTGTTCTTGGTCTCCTTGCTCAGGGCGGTGGTGTCCACCTTGTCCGTGGTGCGGTAGGTGTAGCTGATGTTGCCGGTATCGTAGCTGGTCTCGCCCTTGCCGGAGAACTTCTCCTTCAGCAGCTGGGTAAAGGTCTTGTACTTGCCCGTGCCGGTACCCTTGACGCCCTTGTTGCAGTTGTCGGTGTAGGTATTGGTATGGTTGTAGGAAACGTTGTAGGTGAAGGTGCCCTTCTCCTCACAGCCGCTGCCAAGGTTCTCGGTTTCGGTCTTAGGGGTGCTGGTGTGCTTGTTGTCCAGCTGCAGGCTGTTGTTCTCCAGGCTCTGGGTGGAGCGGATAGCCAGGGGAGCCCAAAGGGTCTTGATGTCGGACTGGGTCTGGCCCACCACCTTGCCCTCGCTGACCTGCACCAGGTCGCTGATCATCAGGTCGTAGCCGCCGATATAGTCCCAGTTTTTGTAGTGTTCGGGATTATCCCAGCTGTCGTACTGGCGGCCAAAGGTGCTGTTGACGCAGGTGTTGGCGTCCCGGGTCATGTAGCCGTAGGAGGTCATCTCGGCAGTCTTGGTGTAGACCTGGTAGGTGATGTCATCCCCAAAAAAGCCGGGGGAGGTGATGGGCACCACATAGGTGCCGAGGATCTCCTGCTTCTGTTTCCGGCTGAGGGTATCGTAGCTTTCACCCTTGCGCCCAACGGCCTTCAGGTAGTCGTTGACGGCATCTCTCTCGGCGTTCCAACCGGAGTACGTGGTAATGGTGCCATCTTTATTCTTGAGCGCATCATAGGCTACGGTGCCGGTGAGCTTGTAGAAGGCACTCTTCTCGGGGTTGTTGTTTTTATCATCGAGGCGGTCATACTCGTAGTGATAGCCCTTGCCGTCCTCGGTGTCCTTGGAGATGTGCTTCTCCAGGCCAACCTCCGTGTTGCCCTCGCCCTTTACCAGATTGTTGGCATCGTAGTTCCATTCCAGCTTCTGGCCCTTGGCAAGAAGCACGCAGTCGGTCTGGGTCACGTTGCCGTTTGCATCCGGCAGCTTGTTCATCTTGGCACCGGAGGCCAGGTCCAGGTGGGTGATGCCGTCTCCCTTCTCCAATTCTTTAGGCTGTCCATTCCAGTGCTTGGGGGGATCCTTGGGTTTGTGCTTGAGGTTCTCATCACCGGAGTAGTAGTTCTTCAGCTTCTCCTCATACTTGGTGCCCTTGTTCACGGTCACTTCTGTCGTTTTTGCTTCGTCGGCCTGGGCGTTCAGGGCGGCGATGAGGGCCTGCTGGGACATATTTTCGTGGGACACAGCCGTGGTAAAGTGCTTGATGATCTCCTCTTTCTGGGTCTCAATGTCCGTGATCTGCAGGTCACCGATCCAGAGCTCCTCGCCCTCCTGCAGCTTAATGGATTCTACCTTCTTCTTCAGCTCCTGGTACAGCCTTTCCTGTGCGTCCTTCAGGTCCTGGTCGCTCTTTATGGTATCTGTCACGGAGACAGCCTCGCTGACCGATGTGTCGATCTTCAGGGTCTTTTTGCTCAGGCTGCTGTAGTCGATGGTAACGGTGGTTTCGCCGACCTTGTAGGTGGCAGTCTTAGCAGTGGTATCCAAAGTGATCTGGCCATTGGATTCCGGGAACTTCGCAGCCAGCATGGCCTTGATAGTGGGTTCGTCCAGGTCCGTTTCTTCCCCAAGGGTAAAGGTGTAGGTGATGGTCTTGTCGCCATCCTTCTGGGTGGCGGTGTAGGTGCCGTCAGAGTTCTTCTTCAGGTCCTTGTAGGTTTTGCCGTCCTTGGTCGTGAGGGTGGTGCCCGTCAGGGTCCAGGTGTTGTCTACTAGAGGTTGGTTAAGGGGTTCCTTCGCCGTCTCGGTCTTGCGGGTCCTAGTCTCCACGGACCAGCTGGATTCGGTGACAGAATCAAACTTGATGTCACTGATGGTGTAGCCCTCTTTCTGCAACTCCTCGACCGTTTTGTGCTCTGCCTCGGCAAGAGCTTCCCAGGCGGCCTTTTCCTTCTCGGGAGTAGTGAGGGAGACGGCTGCTTCTCTAAAGGTGTAGATGGTCTCGGTGATGCTGCCGTCGGGATTCTCAGTGGTCACGGTGTAGATGATCGCATCGTTTGTGAAGCTCTTGACCACATTGTCGCCTGTGGGAATAGTAGGCTTAGAAGCAGCGTATTCACCAGGATGGATGATCCCGGAGGCCGTATAATTGCCCTTCTCGTCCTGCTTGGACCAGGAGATGGTGCCACTGGTGACGTAGGCGGTGCCGGTCACGGTGATCTCCTTTACGCCCTCGGCGTCCTTGCCGTCCACGGTGGTGTCGGAAGGCTTCGATTCAGTATGCGTACCGGTAATTTTGGCATCCTTATACTGGAAGGTGTAGGTGATGGTCTGGCCGTCCTTTTCCCGGGTGACGGTCAGAGTGTCGCCTGCAAGGTCAATGCCCTTCAGCTCATTCTCAGTGAGGGTGATGCCTTCCTTCTGGGCAGCAGTCCGCAGGGCGGCCTTGATGGCTTCGGTCTTGGCGGTGGTTTCGGCTTCGTCCTTTCCGCTCACCTGGTCGAAGGTCTTGTGGGTCTCCTTGATCTGGACCTGATAGCTCAGGGTGTGACGCTTGGCTTCCGTCTGCTCAAAGGACAGTTTTTCACCCTTGTAATACACGCCATTCTCGTCGCCGGTAAAGCCTTCGCCCAGACGATCAGCCAGCTCCTGGTTGGTAAGGTCCCGGGCCTCATCGGTCTTGGTGATGGTGTACTCCCGGATGGTGATGCCGTCCTCATTGGGGATGGTCTCAGTATAGGTGTAGGTGTTGTCGTCCTTTTTAATGGAGTCCTCGAGGATGCTTTCCAGCTTCCCGGAGGGGAGAAGGACTTCTTTGGTCTCCTCGTTATTGATGTCCGGCTGCTGGATCGGGGTGTCCAGTTTCTCGGAGCCCTTTTCGGTGCCCTTATCCATCCGGATCTTCAGCGTGGTCTCGGTAGTGGTCTGCACCGAGTCCCCGGTGATCTCGTACACCGTGGTACGGGTGCCGATGACCTTGCCCTCCTCGTCCAGGATGTCCTCGGTCTTTTTCAGGGTATAGGTGCCGTCGTCCTTTTTGTCCAGGTGCTCCGTCTCGTCCATCAATTTGGCGATATCCTCGGCGGAAAGGCGCTTTGGCTCCCCCCGGGGTTCGGTCTTTTTCAGGGTCAGCTCCTTGGAGTTGCCGTCCGCAGAGGGCTTGGACTCCTGGATGGTATAGCCGTTGAACTTGGCTTTTTCTTCCTGGGTCTTCCCGGCTTCGGCGTCCACGCCGTCCCAGGTCAGGTCCTTGCGAGCATTGCCCAGCTCCTGGTTCAGGTCGATCTGGCCCTTCTTCTCGTCCTTTTCCTTGTCGCCAGTCTCCTTGGTCTCGGTCTTGGTCACGGTCTCGGCCTCGCCGGTGCCCTGGTCGGTGGTGGTCTGGGT
>ERZ1026898.1648-NODE-1648-length-10736-cov-7.519989_pt1 | contig 10736 bp, 9 predicted proteins | sample MGYA00380178_ERZ1026898 | MGnify/ENA primary metagenome ERZ1026898 (study PRJEB33269, sample SAMEA4719814) | human gut metagenome | biome: human-associated habitat; feature: organic feature; material: feces | place: Cameroon | collected 2013-10 ... | reverse complement strand
TCTATCCGTTTCATATCCATTTCCTTTTAAAACGTTTAACTGAATTGTAGTGCAAAAATAAGCATTTTTTTCTAATTATAAATATTTGGAGTGTTAAAATGTTGGTTGTGGGGGATTTTTCCCAAGATTCCCTCGATTTTTCCCAAAATCACGGGTTTTTCGGGGAAGGTGTGGGAAAGGGATTGTTTTGCCTTTGTTTTCGCAGTACTTTTGCAGCGTCGAAGAAACAAGACAACGCTGAAATGGTTTGGTGCTCTTGAAAACCTCTTCGTACATTATATAATATGTATACTCAGATTATGAGAGTGGTGCAGCAGGGCGAGACTTTCGCTGTACAGAGTCAGAAGAGTGAGAACGGCCAGATGATGAAATGCAACATCATCCTCCAGGAGATGGGCGGCAAGTACGAGAACCAGTATGCTGCGGCAATGCTCGGCAACATTGCCCAGTGCAAGTTTGCTCCGGGAACATTGGTGGCGGTTACGCTCCGATTCACGACTCGTGAGTACAATGGGCAGGTTTACCAGGATATCCTCGTTACGGACATTGAAAAGGTAAAAGGGTAAAAAGTAAAACTGAGTTGAAACAGAGGAGGATTTTCCATGGTAAAGCGCGCAACAATCCGGATGTTTCTTCTCCTAAAATTCAATTCAGATTATGGTTAAGAAAGTAAACAAGGTTCAGAACAATGCTCAGAATAATGTTCAGAACCAGCAGGTGAATAATAATGACTGCCAGCATGTGCAGTTGGGTGGAATGGCTTACTATGATGCTAAGCAGTATTTCCTTTTCAGTCCTCAGGAATCGGGGGTGAATAAGGTTCCTCGATTCCGTTCGATGGGCGTGGCTCAGCAAATGCCTGACGGAACGTTTGATTTCGTGGTTCAGCACCGCCTCAGAACTCAGTCGGAACTGATTAAGAAACTGGCGCACGGTCGTGTGAGCAAGACCAAGGACGGTGCTGTTCAGCTTACCTTGAAGGTGTTTTGCCATGAGGGAATCAACATCGCCCGAACGCTGGCTGTTGAGGCAGAAGAAGGGGCTGAGGCGGTATTGGATTACCAACTGAAACATTAGAATTTTTGTATTCAACTTAAAACGATAAGTAGAAACAGATAGATGAGTTGTTATTTAATTAAGGTGGAGAACGGGCACAAGGTTGCCCGCTCCATCACCTCGGAAGAGGAGTATAAGCAGCTGCGTGGAAGCAACGAGCAGAAGGCGAATCTTCGTCTGGCTCGTACCGGAAACGATGCTGCAAAACGGAGACTTGTACAGTTTAATTATTCCGGCCACTATCCGCAAGGGGTGGTGAAGGGAATGAAACTGCCAAGCGGTGCTTTCGGGTTTGATATGGATGAGCCGGAGGCTTTCGCCAAGGCTGCCAAGCTGCTGCTGAAAGAACCGGACAAGTACGGACTGCTGATGCTGGAGCGAAGCGCACGACAAGGAGGACATGCGGTGTTTGAGCGCGAAAAGGGCAAGACGATTCTGGAGAACCAGGTACGAATTGCTACGATGCTAAAATGCGAAATGGATACTTCGGCTCACGACATTAACCGGGTTTATTTCACTACTACATCGGATGGAGAAGACCTGCTCTTCCTTTCGCCACGGCTCTTCAAGGATACTTATGATGAGGCTGCAGTTGCTGCTGAAGGGAAAGTTCTAGAAGAAAGAGAACGGTATGGGAATGAGGAACTGCCGGAAGGGGCGCACAAGGCAAACAAGCATTATGAGCCTTGGAAGGAAGAATTCAAGAAGGATTCTCAAGGGGTTTTAAAAGGTCAAGAATTTAAGAATTCGAAAATTTCTTCTTCTGCTGCTGCTTCATCTGCTTCACCTTCTTCTCCTTCATCAGCTTCGACTCCCTCCGTCTCTCAAGACAATTATCTCGGGATTCCTTATGGGGAAATCATTAAGAAATGGTGGCAGATGTATAACGATGGGCAGGAACCGATGCGCTCTAACCGCAATACGCTGACCTTCGAGCTGGCAGTGAATCTTCGCCATATCTGTGGTTTTGACCGCAATCTTCTGGCTCAGATTATTCCCTGCTACGATGGGTTTCCCGAGCAGGAAAAGATGGCTTGCATCAACTCGGCATTGAACGAGAAAATCACGCAAATGCCTAAGCGACTGAAGGATGTGCTCTCTGCTATCCGTCAGGAAAGGATGAAGCAGGGGACTGCGGGTAATGGCTCGGCGGCTGATAATGAGGCACTGGTAAATGCCCTGGACGAGGCTAACGCCAAGGATGATCTGTTCTATTATAATGCGCTGCCTAAGTTGCCGCAAGGAATTCGTGACTCCATCAGTGCAGTGGGTCCGGCATTGGCGCTGCCTGTAATCACAGCCATCTGTCCAGCTATCGGAATGCTTGCTACTGGCGTGAAAATCTCCGTTCACGGAAAGATGAACTCGCTCAACCTCATCTCCTACATTGCCGGTGATTTCGCATCAGGCAAGGGAAGCATCGACCCGGTGATTGACGCATGGACTTCGGAAGTGAAGGAAATGGACAAAATGTATCAGCAGAAGGAGGATGAATGGCGAGCCAAGAAACGTGCAGCCAAGAACAAGAAGGAGCAGCCGGAAGAACCGAAACTGCCTGTAAGATGTCTGACGCTGAACAACACCGTGGCTAATCTTGCTGAACGACTGGCTAACACCGAAGGCAAGCACGCCTTCTCGTTTACTCCGGAAGCTGACACCGTGGCACAGAAGTGGAAATCGGCAATGAGCGACTTTTCCGTCATGTTAAGACAGGCTTACGACGGAACATGCTATGAGCGTGAGGCAAGAAGTGCAGATGCGGTGAATGTTCATATTGACAGACTGTTATGGAACGTAGTGATGTGCGGAACGCCCGATGCACTCTATCGAGTGGTAAGCAATTATACGGATGGTTTCCAGAGTCGTATCATCGTGGCAAAAACGCCCGATAATACCTTCACTCCACTTTCAGACAACATGTATGTAATGAACGAACGCCAGCGCGACCGCATCATTCAGATTGCTCATCTTCTACCTTTGCTGACCGGTGAGGTGGTTCTGCCCAAGCTGGAGGATAAGGGTAGGGAATGGCTGGAACAGGTAAGACTCGAAACGATGAAAAATGACGACAAGGTGAAAGCCCGCCAGCGTTTCCGTATCTGTCCAACCACGATGAGAATGATGACCTGCATCATGCTCTGCAAGGTTCTGGAAACGCTGATTCAGAAGCACGGTTTCAATGGAGCCGAGAAACAGCTGAAGGAGTCGCCTGATTTGTGGAAGGGAATGCTCGTGAAGATGCAGACGCCAGCCATGCTGAATGTCTTTGATGTGCTGGCTGACTATCAGTTGGATAATGCGCTCTACTTCTTTCGCAGCCGTATTGAAGAGGCTTTCTCATCAAAGGATTATTGCTGCCAATCTGCTTGGGACCGTTGTCGTCGGGGTAAGAATGATTCCATCTTCGAGCGTTTGGACGTAACTTTCACCTTCGAACAGGCAGAGCAGCAGAGCGTTGCTGTTAAGGGGGCAAGTGCCACTCATGAATCAGTGAAACAGATGCTGAAAAACTGGAAACGCCAGGGTTTAATCAGCGTATTGCCAGACAGACATTATCAGAAAGTTTCACCTACCGTATAATTTCGGGGGTTATTAAGGGTCAAGGTCACTAAGTGTCATCAAGTTTTTCGATTCTGAAATCAGCCTTAATGGCCGGCCTTGACCCAATTATTCATTATCAATTATTAATTGTAAATTATCATGAACATCAATATATTCCGCCGTCGCTTCACTCCATGGAGTGTGGATGGCACAATGGTTATAGGTGGCAAGATTTTCTGCGACACCTTAGAACGTCCAAACCATCATTTGCCAGCAGGACGTTATAAGATTTCTCTCATTCCTACCAAGCAAAAGAAGGTGTCGGAGACAAAGAAGAAAAATAAGTATGAAAGAGGAAAATATGAAATTGTTATCAAGCCTGTTATTCTGTTAAGATCCAATTACGTGCCTCGTTCTGTTGGGCGCAGAGCTCGCTTCGTGCCTGGCAACGGTCCGCTACGTCTGAGAAACAAGAGTATCATTCTGGGCAAGTCTCATTATACCGGAATCGTTACGCAATCAGAAAAATGCTATAATGAATTTTGCCAGTTGTTGGATGAGGAATTCAAGAGGATGAAGAAAAAGCATCTATCGTGCAGAATCAATCTGTTTATCAGGGATTTGGGTGTTGACGAAATCCCCTTCAATTATCTGCTTATTTTTCAATAAATAATATTCAATAGCATGCGTAAGATAAAAGAAATCATCATTCATTGCAGTGCGACCAAGGAAGGCAGAAACTTCACGGTGGCGGATATTGACCGCTGGCACCGGGAGCGCGGATTGCGCTGCATAGGTTATCATTTCGTGATTTATCGTGACGGCAGCATTCATGTGGGCCGTGCGATAGAGGAGGTTGGCGCCCATTGCAAGGGCCATAATTCCATCAGCATAGGCGTCTGCTACATCGGTGGTTTATCGAAGAAGGGCAAGCCGAAGGATACAAGAACCCGAGACCAGAAGGCGGCAATGCAATCGCTCATCGAGCAGCTGAAGGAGGAATTCCCGTTAGCCACGATTCATGGTCATAATGAATTTGCCAACAAAGCTTGTCCCTGCTTTAATGTAAAGAAGGAGTGGGGGAAGGAGTAAAACAAAAATAGCGGATCTGTCACAGACCCGCTATTTCTTATCATTTTTAAATTTTTTAATATGTTAATTAAAAATGTCGTTGTCTTATACAATGCCCTGAGCCATCATAGCCTTAGCTACCTTCAGGAAGCCGGCTACGTTTGCACCCTTTACGTAATTTACGTAACCGTCTGGCTCAGTACCATATTTCACGCAGTTAGCGTGAATATCGTTCATGATGTCGTGGAGCTTAGCATCAACCTCCTCACGAGACCACTTCAGACGCTCTGAGTTCTGGCTCATCTCAAGACCTGATACAGCAACACCACCTGCGTTGGCTGCCTTACCTGGAGAGTAGAGAATCTTTGCATCCTGGAATACCTTGATAGCCTCTGGAGTAGATGGCATGTTGGCACCCTCGCTTACTGCGATTACGCCGTTGGCGATGAGAGCCTTAGCTGCCTCCTCGTTGATTTCGTTCTGAGTAGCTGATGGGAGAGCGATGTCTGCCTTCTCAAACCAAGGCTTAGCATCCGCAACATATTTTACACCATACTTCTCTGCATATTCCTTGATACGTCCACGCTCTACGTTCTTGAGCTCCATGATGTAGTCGAGCTTCTCGCGGTCGATACCGTCTGGATCGTAGATGTAACCGTCAGAGTCAGAACATGTAACAGGCTTAGCACCCAACTGGAGCAACTTCTCCATGGTGTACTGAGCTACGTTACCAGAACCTGAAACCAAGACTGTCTTGCCCTTGATGTCGATGTTCTTTGTAGCGAGCATGTTGCAGAGGAAGTAAACGTTACCGTAACCTGTAGCCTCAGGACGGATGAGAGAACCACCGAACTCCTGACCCTTACCGGTCAAGACACCCTGGAACTGGTGAGTCAACTTCTTGTACATACCGAAGAGATAACCAACCTCACGGCCACCAACACCGATGTCTCCAGCAGGAACGTCCTCGTCTGGACCCATGTGACGGTAAAGCTCAGTCATGAAAGCCTGGCAGAAACGCATCACCTCGTTGTTACTCTTGCCACGTGGAGAGAAGTCAGAACCACCCTTTGCACCACCCATTGGGAGAGTAGTCAAAGAGTTCTTGAATGTCTGCTCGAAAGCCAAGAACTTCAAGATACCCAAGTTTACAGACTTGTGGAAGCGAAGACCTCCCTTGTAAGGGCCGATCACGTTGTTGTGCTGTATGCGGTAACCCATGTTAGTCTGAACGTTGCCCTTGTCGTCTACCCATGATACGCGGAACTCAATCACGCGATCTGGAATGCAAAGGCGCTCGATGAGGTTTGCCTTCTCAAACTCAGGGTGCTTGTTGTACTCTTCCTCGATAGTACCGAGAACCTGACTAACTGCCTGAATGTACTCAGGCTCGTTTGGGAATCTTCTTTGGAGATTCGCGATTACTTCTGATGCTTTCATAATCTTTAATCTTTTATTGTGTTTAAATTCTTACTTCTTTATTTCTGCTTGCAAAGATACATGTTTTTCTCGAAAACACCAACAAAAAGAAAGAAAAAATGCAGAAAAAGTAGAAAAAAGTCATTTTTTAACATTCTTAATCACGATTTGTAGCGCTTTTGTGTACGCACACCTTATTATATAAGAGCCGTTTTTCGGGGTTAAGCCTTTATTTCTGTTTTGGGGAATCTTGCATTCTGACGACTTCTGTTTATCTATCCTGCGCCATAGGGCATAAATGAGCAGGATGATAGCGTAGAGACCGATTACCTGAGGCAGACTGATTCTTACGTTTTCGATGCTTGCTCCAGGCAGCATGCTGATCAGTTTTATGGCTGTATTCAAAAACTGGGTGATGCTGGTCAGGGCGCCTGATGTAAGGCTGATGAGTGGGGCGACAACCGGTGCTATGGGCGCCCATAACGTGAGTGGGGAGAACAGGATTAAGGCTGCTCCAAGATATAGGATGAGGGTTGCTGCGGGAATGGCGATGTAATTGGTGAGAAGTGAATAGCACGATATTCTGCCGAAGGTGTAGACGATGACCGGAAGGGTTCCTATCTGGGCTGCCAGTGAAACGCAAAGGAGTCCCCATGCCCAACGGATGAAACGGCTGCGGATGGGGAGGAGGGAGTAAAGGGGTGTGAAGAACAGCAGAATGGAGGCTACGGCAAGGAACGAAAGCTGGAAACTCAACTCGAAAAGATAGAGCGGACTGATGAAGAGCATAAATACATAAGCTGAGGCTAATGTGTTGAGCGGCAGACCGGTACGATGGAAAGCTAAACTTAAGCTGTAGGCTGAAAGCATGATGGCTGCACGGACTGCACTTGCCGGCAATCCTATGAGAAAAACGTAGGTCCAGATAGAGATGAGGGACAGAATGATGGTGTAAACTGAGTACTTTCTGCCGCCTAGCAGAAAGATGAAAAGCTGGAAGATAATGCCTATATGAAGTCCGCTTACAGCCAGGATGTGACTGGCTCCGGAAATGGAGTAACTGTTTCGGGTGTTCGAGTCGAGTGCGCTCTTGTCGCCCAGCGCCATGGCTGCGATGACTGCATAGTCTTGCTGTTTTACGTGAAGGGAAACCAGTTTGCTTTCAATATTACTTTTATAGCGTTCGGTATTGATTTTTGCCCGTGTGAGGTAAGACAGTTCCTGCCAGTTTTTCAGTTGTGTAGAGGTTTGGGAATCAGCTATTTGCTTACAGGTAAGAAAAGCCCCAAGGCTCAGGATACATAAATGAATCATCACGCATTGGGAGTAGATGAGAAACTGGTGGTTCCTGCTGAAGTAAGTTTTTTGGCTTAAGAACTCAGTAAGGAAAAAGATGATGCTGCCAAGGGCGCATGAAATGATGGAGATGATGAGCCAGAAGGGCATATTGAAATCATCATAGCCCCATTTGGCTATGATGATTCCGATCGTCAGTATGAGGCTGATGGTCATGAGCGGGGGGAGGGGGAGCTCTTTCATCATTTTCCTCTTTCCTTTTAAAAGATAATTTATTTCCTATTTCTTGAATCCGAAGATGCGCTTGATGAATGTCTTTACAGCGTTTTCTTTCTTCTGTGGATTTACGATAGGGGTGTGCTTGCGTGCAGCCGGCTTGTCGCCCTTTTTCTGGGCTACGCCTCTGCCACGGCCGTTGCTGCCTGGGCGAACATTATTCTCGGTGCCTGGGCGCTGCTGGTTGCTGTTATTGCTGTTATTGCGGCGCTTCTGGCTGTTGCTGTTCTTTGGCTGCTCGCCTGGCTGGGCTGGCTTTCTGTTCTGCTGCTTTGCGTTCTGCTGCTTGTTGCCCTGCTGAGGCTGCTGCTCGTTGTTGCGTGGCGCTTTTTCCTGACGCTCGTTTGGCTTGTTTGGCTTGCGCTTGTGAGAAGTCTGGTCGCGGTCTTTCTGTCGGCGGTTCTTGGCGCTGTTCTTTCCGGCCTCGCCGTTTCCGCCGTTACCGCGTCTGTTGTTTCTTCCGTTTGCGCCTTTCTTCTTCGGCTTGTTGAGCTTGATGTATTCAGGACCTTCGCCGCATCCTTCAGGGAGAGGCATTTTGTCTACCACCTTCTCCAGGAACTTCTCTATCTGCTGGAACCAGTACTGGTCTTCTTCGCTCACGAAGGTGATGGCTCTACCATCGCGGTTGGCACGGGCTGTACGGCCGATGCGGTGAACGTAATCTTCTGTATCGTGAGGAACATCGTAATTGATGACCATCTCAATATCATCGATGTCGATTCCGCGCGCCACAATGTCGGTAGCTACGAGAACATCATACTGTCCGCTCTTGAACTTGAACATCACATCATCGCGTTCAGCCTGTTCCAGGTCGCTGTGCATGGCTCCGCAGTTTACTCCAATCTGCTGGAGGGAAGCTGCGAGTTGCTTCACCTTGAATTTGCTGCCGCTGAAGACGATGACGCGCTTCAGGTCGCCTGCCTTGAAGATGTCCTTGATGATGGTCATCTTCTGGGTTTCGTAGCATACGTATGCTTCCTGCTTGATTTTCTCGGCTGGCTTGCTGACGGCAAGTTTGATTTCTACCGGATTCTTGAGCAGGGTCTTAGCCAGTTCTTCTATCTTCTCAGGCATGGTTGCCGAGAACATGATGGTCTGGCAGGTCTTTGGCAGTTTTGCCGCGATGGTCTTGATGTCTTCTGAGAAACCCATGTCGAGCATGCGGTCGGCTTCGTCGAGGATGAAGAAGCTTACCTTGCTGAGGTCTACATTGCCCAGAGAGATATGGGAGATGAGGCGGCCCGGGGTGGCGATGACTACATCGGCGCCCATGCGGAGGCTGCGCAACTCCTGATCGTAGCGGTTGCCGTCGTTGCCGCCGTATACGGCTACGCTGCTCACGCCCTGGAGGTAATAGCCGAAGCCTTGCATCGCCTGGTCTATCTGCTGGGCGAGCTCGCGGGTTGGTGACATGATGACGCAGTTGATGGCGTCTTTAGGATAACCGCCGTCATCGAGCTTGCTCAATACTGGGAGCAGATAGGCTGCGGTCTTGCCGGTTCCGGTCTGGGCTACGCCCAATACATCGTGACCTTCTAATATCTCTGGAATGCACTTTTCCTGTACAGGAGTGCAGGTGTCGAAGCGCATGTCGTATAATGCGTCGAGCACGTTGTCGTTTAAATCTAATTCGTCGAAATACATTCTTCTATAGTTTATAGTTTACAGTTTATAGTTTATAGGGGGCACGGCTGCTATAAACTATAAACTCTTAATTATTAATTGATAATTACCTCGGTGCCTTGCGGTAGCAGAAGTAGGCTACGATGGCGAAGAGGAAGTTTGGAAGCCACGCAGCCAGCACAGGCGGGAAATTAGCCTGGATGGCGAAGGTGGCGGAAACCGTCTGGAGCATAATGTAGCCGAAACTCAGGGCTAGACCCACGCCTAACGCTGCTCCCATGCCGCCCTTGCGCTTGCGGGCTGAGAGGGAGACACCGATGATGGTGAGGATGAACGAAGCGAAGGAAGAGGCGATGCGCTTGTGGTATTCTACCTTGTACTGCACTACGTTGCCCGAACCGCGGTTGATCTGCTTGGAGATGTAATCGCGGAGCTCAGGACTGGTGAAGGTTTCCTGCTGACCCTTGGAATAGACCAGGTCGGTAGGTTCCATCATGATGACGGTGTCCTTCTGGGCTCCGCTCGTAATATGCTCCTTCATGCCCTGGAGCTTGCGGATTTTCCAGTTGCTCAGTTTCCAGTGATACTTGCTGTCGGAAATGGTGTCGTACTGGATGTCCATCGCTGTAAGGTGGCTTACGAGTTTCTTGTCCTGGAACTTGTCGAGACAGAATCCGTAGCCGCGTTTCATGCTGTTGTCGTAATGCTGCATATAGGCAATCACTCCCTTGTCTACCTGCAGCTGTACATTCTCGGCACTGGTATTCTTCTTCTTGTTCTTGTACATCGTCTCGAAGTTCTGCCTGATAACGGTTCCGTGGGGAATGACGTAGGCTGAGAGTCCGAAGGAGAGGGCTGAGAGCAGCACGCAGGTAATCATGTATGGGCGAAGGAGTCGCTTGAAGGATACTCCCGACGCCAGGATGGCGATGATTTCGGAATTGCTTGCCAGCTTGGTGGTGAAGAGAATGACCGCCACGAACACGAACAGCGCACTGAAGAGGTTGGCAAAATAGGGCACGAAGTTGGCGTAGTAATCGAAGATGATTGCGCGCGCCGGTGCATGGTGCTCTGTGAATTTTGACAGGTTCTCGTTGAAGTCGAAGACGATGGCGATGGAGATGATCAGGGCGATGGAGAAGAAATAGTAGCCCAGAAACTTCTTGATAATGTACCAGTCGAGCTTCTTGATGTACCTGAACGGGTTGAGAAACCGGAATATGCGCAGGAACCGGAGCTTGTGAGCCAGCCAGCGCACAGCCCTGATGAGCCACCCGAACTTGCGGGAAGCCCATCGGCCGGTGCGGTAGAGCCGGCGGTGTTTTCTTATTTTCTTAAAATCTTTCATGATGCTTGCTTACTTAAATTCTTCGGCCAAGCTGGTCGATGATGGAATTCTTCCATGCCACGAAATCGCCCTGCTCGATATGATGGCGGGCATCGGTCACGAG
>ERZ1026898.1646-NODE-1646-length-10742-cov-5.387387_pt1 | contig 10742 bp, 18 predicted proteins | sample MGYA00380178_ERZ1026898 | MGnify/ENA primary metagenome ERZ1026898 (study PRJEB33269, sample SAMEA4719814) | human gut metagenome | biome: human-associated habitat; feature: organic feature; material: feces | place: Cameroon | collected 2013-10 ... | reverse complement strand
GCGTGTTCGCCGTTGCGACTTACGGAAGCCCAAGCCCGCGCCGCTTTTGCGTTGCGTTAGCCGTTGCCGAACGTGTAAAGGCTTTTCGGCTTGCGTTTGTTTGCGCGTTGCGTTTTGGTGTAATATGTTATAATAACTATAAATTATTATAACGCTTTTAGCCGTTGCAAGCCGTCCGCGCCCTTGCCGGGCGGGGGTAGGTTGCCGACTTCAAAGCCCGGAAAGAAGCCGCACACTTCGTATAGCGGCATTTTTCGATACCTTGTTCATAAAACCATTTACGCGGTCAAGAATGTAAAAATGTTTAGTAAAAATGTAAAATAAAAGAGAGAGTGGGTATAAAGGGATTGAAAGTATTAAAAACGTTGAAATTCTTAAAAGGCTGATAGAGTAAGAGTAGGTGTTGTTTAGGCGGGTTTAAGGTCGGTGAGATGTAGTAGGTAGGGGATAGGGTAAAGGGTTTGAGTAAAGAGTGTTAAGTACCTTATATAATATGACGATATTTTGACACGGTAAGTTATTGCTTTTAATGGATAGGTGTAGTAAAATGCGAGGTGTAAAGACAAGGGCTGAATAGACTTGTGCCTGCGGGAGATGGTTTATGAGGCTCTGCGGTTTCGCTGTTTTGTACATTTTCATTTCGCTATTTCGTACATTTTCAAGGGAAACTGCCATAGTTGCCTTCCCGGCTGTCTTTACAAAAATGCGAGCGTTACTTCGGCAGAGAGGGCGTAAGTGCGACGGCACTAAAACGATAGTAGGTGCGAGACCTGCCGCTTGCTAAATTAAGTTTTGGGTGTATGAGACTAAAACCCATCTAAAAGGCGTAGTTAGTTGCCGTAGCGATTTTGTGGTCGGCGTTTAGGCGAGTAATTGTGCTTGACAAAAAGAAAGGCAGAACGCGCGTATAATACCTTTCTTTTTATATAGCAGAGTAGGGCAGCGGTAGCCCGTCAGGGTCATAGCCTGAAAGTCGAAGGTTCGAGTCCTTCCTCTGCAACCAATGTCGCTTGCGCCGGTATCAATCGTTTCCGGTATCAATCGTTTGTCATATTATTTATATCGGCGCGGCGGCTAAATTTTTTGATCGTAGGGGCATAGCCAAGCGGTAAGGCAGCGGACTTTGATTCCGTGATTTCGGAAGTTCAAATCTTTCTGCCCCTGCCAAGCGGGGTAAGAAATGACCGATAAAAAACTTAAAGAGTACATCTCGAAGATAAATACCGGGTGTTGCGGGCATATCTTCGATAAGAATAAATACCATATAGGGTATAAGCGATTTAAGTGTTGTAAGGTTGCGGTGTGCCTTGACTGCGAGAGAGAGCAGTACATAGGCAGGAAAATATGGAAACCGCTTTATAAATCTTTTACACCGAGATTAAATATCGAGGCGACCGTTACTCATTACGGGAAAAACGTCTTTACGGTTAAATAAATAATTATTGCCATTCCGATAACTTCTTTAACTCTGTTAAGTTGTTATTCGTAACCCCCATAAAATAACTAACAAAAGGCTTGCTTAAACGGCGAGCCTTTTGTTATGCCCAAAATAGACCTAAATTGAACCTAAAAAACAAAAACACTATATTTAGTGGTAAAACGAGGGGTTAAAACCACAAAATATAGTGCTTTTTAAGGGTGGTGGAGATAAGGGGAAAAGACAAGAGCCTAAAAAAACGGTGTTTTTAGGCTCTTTTTTATTATTTTGTCGTATTTATTTTGGAATTTTATCTGTATTTATCCTATTTGTTATCATTTGTTATTTGTTTTGAACCCAAAAAATGAACCCAAAAAATCATTGTATACGGGCTATGATATTGCGTTTGTCTTCTTCGTATAAATGACCGTAAGTTTTGAGAACCTGCTCGACGGTATCGCCTATAAGGTCGGCTACGACGTAAACGCTTGCGCCGAGGTGAATACACATAGAAACGAAAGAATGTCGTAGGTCGTGTATTCTTATGCGTTTAACGCCTGCTTTTTCGATATAGCGGTCAAACGCGTGAGCAAGGCTGTTTTCGTGTAAAGGGTGGTCGCCGCTAAAATAAAACGGTTTCTGCGGGGTGTAATTTGCGAGAACTTTTTTAAGAGGGTCGCAAATAATTGTTTTAGCCCGGCGTTCGTTTTTAGTGGTGGTGATTTTGTAAGGGGAGTTGTCGGTTGTTTTCCGAGTATAAGTTTTGTCGAATACGATATAGTCGCGGTGTACGTCGGTATTGTGTAGGGCAAGAACTTCGCCTTTTCGCCGTCCTGTAAAATAGAGTGTGTTAAAAATGGCATAGTAGGCGGGGTTGTCCACTACGTCGATAAATTTAGCGAACTCTTCGCGCGTCCAGAACTGCATTTCGGTTTTTTGTACGCGTTGCTTCGGCTTTTTTACTTTTTTAAGATTGTTAGGGTATTGATAGCGAGATTCGACCCAAGACAAAAACGCAGCCATTGTATTGCGGATATTGCAAAGACGACTGTAAGAATAAAACTCGCCCGTGCGAGGGCTGCGCGTACTCCATAATTTGTCTTGCCATTCGTAAAGTTTAGGTGGTGTTAAATCGGCAATTTTAGTGTTTCCAAAATAAGGCAAGATAAAATTGTTTAAGACGTTGGCTCGGTCGTATATCGTGCTGTCTTTGTTTTGGTTTACCATTGAAGTGAGATAAATAGGAATAAGGCTTTCGACCGTTAATTCCTCTTTACCTTCGGTGATGGCTTTTTCTTTTTTAAGCGGTAAATTTTTAACGATTTCGCAGTTTTTCGTTATGAAGTCTATATGCGCCTGCTTTGCGAGGGCTTTCGACTTGTAACCCGATAACTTTTTGTAGGTTTCTTCGCCGGTAGGGAGTATTACCCTGAAACGAATGTCGTAGACTTTTCCGTTTAACTTCGTCTGCCGTTCTTGTATGTTCGCTTTCGTGCTGCTTATGTAGTACTTCTCGTTCATAGTAAGTAATTACTTTTTCAGCAAATCGTTATTGTTACGTCCGCGCATATATTTTAAGTATTCTTCGGCGTAATAATCGCAGCCGTCGAAAAAGTATAACGCGCACTTCATAAGGAGTAGGGCGACTGCAAAGACGGGAATACCTATTAAGAGATATATTGTATATGATCCGCCTTGACCCATACAAAAGGCTGCTATAATAATTATTACATAAGCCCCCGCTCCAATCATTAAGAGTAAATTAAAAATCTCTAAAATTTTTACAATGTTTTTGAACGGGCGATATCCGTTATTTTCTTTTCTCATTGTAATTTCTCCTTAAACGTAGATTTTAATATTTCTGCGACGTAATCGGTGTTGTAGGTTTAGGCTCGGCTTCTGATAAATCCGACACGTAAATCGCATAAATCGTAAATAAGTAATGCGACAAATAGTACGGCGAGGGAAACGGATAATATTGTCAAAAATTTAATCCATTTGTTTTTGTGTTTTATCATCCTTTCGTAAAGGTCGGTCATTTCTTTCGTTTGCGTATCCGATTGATCGTCTTGCAGAACGTCTAAAATCGGCTTTAAGGAAAGATATCCGGGGTCGCGCGTGTTTCCGTTAAATATCTTTTTTACAGTTGACAGCGGAACGCCTGATTTGTCGGCAATGTCTTGTAACGTCATATGCCGTTTATCTTTTAATTCGTTCAGGTCTTCTTTTAGCATTTCGTTTATTTTCTCCCTTATGTTTTTTATTCGACGGATTTTGTCGAAATTTGTCCTAAAACCGCGATTGGTACTCAAAAGTACCGATATGTGTCTACGAAAGTATCAATATTGAGTCTTGACTTTTCCATATAAGGTGGTACACTTAAAATAAAAAGGTGAAAGCCTTACGGAGGAAAACGATGAACAATCCAACCAAAGTACAAGACATTATCAATCAAATCGACAACGACGAATTTACCGAAGCCGAACTCGATTTCTTGATTTTTTTTATGAAAGAAATAATTTCAAATCGCTCATAGTACCATAATCCATTTTCGGTAAGGGGAACGCTTCGGCGTTCCTCTTACTTTTTTCGTTGGCTTTTTAAGAATACTATATATTCCTGTACCTTTTTGATTTCTTCCGGGGTTAAGTCGCCTAAAAGCGATTTTGCCTCGCTTTTTTTTTCTTCGTAAGCATTATCTTCTTTACCATCAATAAAGTAACTGACAGGAACATTTAAGTATTCTGCTATTTTGCTTAACTTATCAAATTTAGGATTGGATTTACCTTTTTTCCAATCGGTAAATAATACGGTTGTAAGGTTGGTGTCTTTCGCTACTCTATAAGCGGTTAGCCCTTTCTTTTCAATTAAATCTGCAAAATATTCGTATTTTACTTGCATTTTACACCTCGAAAAAATAGTTAAGAAATTTTAGTTAAACGCTTGACAATAGTTAAGAAATCCTATATAATATAGCCAAGATATAACGAAGCGAAATAAAAACAACCCGTTATATCGCGGTCGCCAAATAAAAAAGGCGGTCGCAAAGGCTCTCCCCGTTGGTAAGGAAGTTGCGTTGGATTGAGTTTTTTGTAGCATTAAAATTATAGCCTAACGGAATAACTTTGTCAACGGGAAAAGCCAAATTTAGTAATTTTTCTTCGAAAAAGTAGAGAAATTACACTTATTATAACATATTTAAGGAGGTGTCGAATGTCGATAGGCGAGAAGATACGCGAAAAACGAAGAACGGCGAAGTGTAGTCAATGCGAATTAGCGAAAAAAATTGGCGTTGCGCAACCGACCGTTTGCAATTACGAGCGCGATTTAAGGACTCCGAGGATGCAGACTATTAAGAAGATAGCAAAAGTTTTAGACACAAGCGTTGACTACCTTGTCAACGATAAGTAATCAAATATTTTATGGGAGATACGAATTATGCAAGATTCAATTAAACAGGACGAGAACGTAGTAAAAACCTACGCTCAAAGGGAACAGATTTTCGCAAAAGAATATTTGGACGTAAACGATTTTATGTGCCTTTTCGGTATCGGTTTGCCGTCGGCTTATAAACTTATGAGAGAGATTAAGCGCAAAACGGATAGGCTGAAAATATCGGGCAGAGTACATATACAAGACTACTTCGAGTATTTTGACATACCCGACACGAGTCGTTACGTTCAACCGAAAGAGGTGAAGTCTGATGATTAAGAAAAAGAATTATTGGAATCAGGGCGTAAAAAATACTCTTGACTACAATCCGAGAAATCATAAAGGGCTTATGACGAAAGATTTGCGCGGAAAAATCCGTAATCAATGCGAACTCGAAATGTGCCTTGTCTGCAATAAGAAGTGCAACGGCAATATGTGTGCCGAACTCAAAGAGCGTTGCAGGCAGGCGATAGCCCTTGAAAGCAACAAAAGAGTAAAAATGCAGGCGGTGAAAGCAAATGCGTTATAAGGTGGGAAATCAGGTGCGGGTGTTGCCCATAGTAGATATGCCCGAATTTAGCGAAGCAAAAATAGGAAAACTTGCCTTTATTGACGATATGCGGAAGTACTGCAATCGGATAGTAAGCATAACGAAAGTAAGAAAGGACGACGGCGTTTATCAGATAGCCGAAGACGGCGGAACGTTTATGTGGACTGACGATATGTTTGACTGTAAATTCAAACCCACCGCAAAACGCATAAAATCGCCACAGGAACGGTTTTTAGAAACTTCCTACGCCGAGTGTAAGGCGGATATGGAAAAATGGCGAGAAAGGGCAATTAACGCCGAAAGATTACTATCCGCGCTTGCTGCTTACGCTCCGAAAGCCGAAGAAAGGCTTAAAAAGAAAAAATTAACGAGGTAATCGATATGCAAAAAGTTTATGCAATGGGTAATTTGACGCGCGATCCCGAAACGAGCGAAACGTCAAACGGAACAGCCTACTGCCGCTTTACGATAGCGGTAAGCAGACCCGCCGATAAGAACGGCAACAAGGGTGCAGATTTCTTTAATTGTCTGGCGTGGAGAAACACCGCCACTGTCTGCGGCAGATATCTTAAAAAAGGTAGCAAACTCGCGGTATGGGGAAAGTTCCAAAGCAACAACTACGAAGACAAAGACGGTAACAAACGTCAAAGGTGGGATTTAGTCGTAGACGAAGTAGAGTTCTTATCTTACGGCGACCAGAGCGGAAACAATAATTCCGAATACCCGCAAGAGCCTGCTTATACGACAAAGGCTAAAAACGGTACGCAGGTTTCTATGTACCCGGCAGAAGAAGACGACAATTTACCGTTTTAACGAGGTGAAAATATGAAAGAGTTGACAGTAGAACAACGCAATATTAACAATCAAATCGACAATGACGAATTTACCGAAGCCGAACTCGATTTCTTGATTTTCTTTATGAAGGATTTGATTTTAAGTCGTTGAAAGGAGAACAGCAATGAGAATTTGTGTTATTTGCGGGAAAAACATAATTGGCAACGACATAAAAATTTTGGGTTATTCACAAGGTATGGCTGGCGTTGATTTAGGTGATGTTTGCAATGAATGTATTAAACATATTCAACAATGCAAATATTTTATTCCCGTCAAGGAAGAAACACCTATCAGCAAAGAAAATATAGGGGTTGAAGATAATGGCTGAACGAAGAATGTTTACACAAAAGATAACTGAAAGCGATGCCTTTCTTGAATTGCCGTTATCTTCTCAATGCCTTTATTTTCATTTATGTATGAACGCCGACGATGATGGGTTTGTAAATAATCCTAAAAGGCTTATAAAAATGCTCGGCAATACAGAAGACGATATGAGACTCTTGCTCGCAAAACGGTTTTTAATTGCTTTTGAAAGCGGGGTTATCGTAGTTAAGCATTGGCGGATGCATAATCTTTTAAGAAAAGACCGTTATAAAGAAACCGAATATAAAGACGAAAAAAAGAGACTTTTTCTTAAAGATAACAATACCTACACGTTAGATTCGGAACATGGTAAAAGCCTTATTGAAAGCGACGAAAAATCACTCAAAAATGAGGTGGCAACCGTCTGGCAACCAAATGGCAACCGTCTGGCACCACAGGATAGTATAGTTAAGTATAAAGAAGAAAGAAAGGAAGAAGGTAAAGATAATATATATATCAATCATGCGCGTGAGGAGGAAACCTACGAGAGCATTATGAACGATTTCGAGGTTGAGCAAAGCGTAAGACCTATGATATGGAACTTTATAAAGCATTGCCAACTTAACGGACGAACTCTTACTAACGACAAACTTTCTAACATTCTCTTTGAAATGGACAAGCAAAGGCTTGATGCGGACGAAAAAATAAAAGCACTTCAAACGGCAATAAACGGCGGGTATTTCGATATTAAACGAATTTGATTGAAAGGGGAGTACGAAAATGCTGACGGCAAAACAAATGCTGAATAAAGAATACGACGAAGCAACGCGCCAACGGCTCAAAAAGGCGGCGAGATTACTTAAAACGGGAACTCCGAATAAAGGAGTGCAGAAAGAAGAAATCGCCGAGATTGTGGGGCTATCGGGCGAGCGGGAAGCAAGGGCATACGTGTCTGCGCTTAAAAAGAGATTTCCTATAATCTCGCACAACGGGTATAAGGGATTTCGGATAGCGAAAACTTCGGATGACGTTCCCGACAACGAAAGAACTTTTTTCGAAGTGCTTTCGAGAGTTGAGGAGATGCTTTACGGAATACTTCCGAACCTTGATTTCGAGAAGAAAAACGGCATATCTTACGCGCCGTTAGAAAAGGCTATAACCGCTTTCTTGCAAGCGTTAGACGAGCCGAAAAACGCGCAATTATTTATCGGGTAAAAGTTTTATGGGATATATCGAATGGAAAAACAGAGAAGAATGGCTTAACGCAAGACGGAAAACGCTCGGCGCGAGCGAAGTTGCAAGCGCAATCGGAATGGGATTTAATTCGCCGATAGTTGTTTGGGAAGAGAAAACGGGCAGACGAGAACCGAAAGACCTTTCGACGAACGAGAGAGTGCAGTACGGCGTACAAGCCGAAGAGCATATTAGAGCGTTGTTTGAACTCCAAAATAAGAGCAAGTATTCGGTCGAGTATCACGCTTTCAGAATTTACCACCACGCAAAGTATTCGTTCCTGACGGCAACGCTTGACGGCGAACTGATAAGGTTCGACGATAAGGCTCACGGTATATGGGAGTGTAAAACGGCGTGGATAATGAGTAAAGCCGATTTGGAACGGTGGGATAACAACTCGATTCCGCAACACTACTTTATTCAGGTGTGCGACCAACTCGCGGTAACGAAATTTGATTTCGTGGTTTTGACGGCGCAGTTGATATTCCCGGACGGAAAATCCGAAATTCGTCATTACACGATCGAGCGAAAAGAAGTCGAAAGCGAAATCGAATACATAACGCAAAAAGCAGTTGAGTTTTGGAAGTTTGTCAAAACGAACAAGCGACCGCCGCAGACGTTGACACTTTGAGGGGATAACAATGCAGATAAGTATGTTTGACGGCGATACGCCGTTTAAGGTCGATAAACCGTTGAGATTGATAACTCTATTTTCTGGGTACGACAGTCAGGCGTTGGCTCTTAAATATCTCGGCGTGCCTTTCGAGCATTACAGAACGTGCGAATGGGCGATTCCGTCGATACAAGCGTTAAAAGACCTGCACTTCGAGAGTGATAACACCGATTATTCGGTCGGAATGAGCAAAGCCGAACTCGTCGAAAGTTTGTATAAGTCGGGCGTGAGTGCCGATTACAACAAGCCACTTACGAAAGCGCAACTGCAAAGATACGGCGAAAGTAAGTTGCGGACGATTTACAACAATATCCGCGCTTGTAACAATCTCGTTTCGATATGCAATGCAAAAGGCGAAGATTTAGGCATTAAAGACACGGACAAATATTGTTACTTACTTACGTATAGTTTTCCTTGTCAGGACTTATCCGCCGCCGGGTTAGGCAAAGGTATGGAACGCGGGAGCGGTACTCGAAGCGGTATGCTTTGGGAAGTCGAACGGCTTTTGAGAGAAACGAAAGAACTTCCGCAAGTGCTTTTAATGGAAAACGTAAAGCAGGTAATCGGGCAAAAGAACATTAAAGCGTTTGCCGAATGGGTAGCGTTTTTAGACAAACTCGGTTATCACTCGAAGTGGCAGGTAATAAACGCGACGGACTTTTCAATTCCGCAAAACCGCGAGCGTTGCTTTATGGTAAGCGTACTCGGTAATCACTACTATGAGTTTCCGAAAGCAATCGGCAACAAGTTAAAACTAAAAGACGTACTCGAAAAGAACGTCGCCGAACGGTACTACATAAGCGAAAAAATCGTTCAAAGTTATTATAAACGAAATATTCTCAACGAGGAAAAAGGAAACGGTTTTAGATTTGAACCTACCGACGGGGGAGATATTGCAAACTCGGTACTTACAAGAAACGGCAGTCGTCCTTGCGATAATTACATTATTCAGCGTTCTCACGGGTTTAATAAAGGCGGTAAGAAAACCGACTGCCCGGCAATAACGACAAGTGCGTTTGAACAAAATAACGTAATTGTAGAGGTGAACCGTGAAGAATGAAATACAAGGCTGTAAGATTGTCGGACGGCTCGGCGGGAAATTCGAGCATACTCTTGACCTTACGAGACGAGTTTACGACGTTAATGCTGTTGCGCCGACTATAACGACATGCGGGGGGGGTAATACAGAACCTAAAATTATGGAAGAAAAAGGTTATCGATTTTACAATCAAGCGTGGGAAACGATAAAAGATAACGATTGCAAATCGGGCGATATAGTAGACGCTTTTAATAAAAAATCAACGATAGTGGCATATCCCCGACGATTACTACGCGCCCGGAAGGTTTCAAAACTGCAATATTGTTAATTGACGAACCGTCAAATAAGCAAGATAGAATGGAAATCACAGAAATGAAAGAATATCAACTTTCTGACAAAATGAAAAAATACATAAATTCTTACGATGATAGGTATATAGTCAACGACAATGCTTTAACGCTTAACAAAGAGATTGCTCCTGCAATTACAACCCGCGAAGGTTGTGCGCGAGCCGACAGTTGCAGTTATATAAGCGATGAGTTACCGCAAAACTACAATATTGCAAATAAAGATATTACGCCTTATCAAATACGAAAACTTACGGAACGCGAATGTGGCAGGCTTATGGGCGTTAAAGACGACGATATAGTCAAAATCGGCAAGAATTTAAGCCGATCGGCGATGATGCACTGCTTTGGCGACAGTATCGTTACAAGTTGTTTAATGGCAATCTTTGGACAACTATTTAATGTACGGTATGAAGATAAAATAAAAAAATTAGCAGAGGAATTGACAAATGCGGAATCCATACAAGGCAACGATAGACAAGACGACGGGAAAATCACGGTTAGAACATAGAATAGTGGTCGAACAATATTTAGGTCGAAAATTAAAAAGAAACGAATATGTCCACCATATCAATGGGAATAAGTTCGATAATCGAATTGAAAATCTTATTGTTATGACACCGCAGGAGCATAATGCTTTACATAACACAATTCATTGTAAAACGAAAATTTGCAAAATATGTGGAAAAGAGTTTACGCCACCTGCAAAGCACAGAGGAAGAAATTGTATTTGTAGTCCAGAGTGTGTAAATAAAATGCATAAGGAATTTGCAAAATCACGATATGTAAAAATAAAGCAATATGATAAAAACGGCGTGTTTTTAAGAGAGTTTAATTCTATTAGAGAAGCAAGCGAAAGCGTATGCGGACTTCCAACTAATATTGTCAAATGTGCAAAAGGAAAAACAAAATCC
>ERZ1026898.1643-NODE-1643-length-10764-cov-2.551685_pt1 | contig 10764 bp, 6 predicted proteins | sample MGYA00380178_ERZ1026898 | MGnify/ENA primary metagenome ERZ1026898 (study PRJEB33269, sample SAMEA4719814) | human gut metagenome | biome: human-associated habitat; feature: organic feature; material: feces | place: Cameroon | collected 2013-10 ... | reverse complement strand
TTCTTTCATTTCTTCGTACAACTTTTTAGCAACTTCATACTGCAACATTTTCATCACCCTCACTTTCTGTAAAATAGTATAGCAAGTCAGAAGGACAGATGGTTGTCCCTCTGATTTATTTCCTAATCATAATGCTTATGTATTGTAGTCGGCGCAGGGATACGTTTTGTTTGAGCTTTATGGCATTTAGGGCATACTATGCCAAAGTTTCCGGTGCTCGGGTTATATGTATAGCGTTGACGACAATGCTCACATTTGCGTAACATGATGCGAATACTCATCTTATCCCCTCCCAACTTATACATAGAATATCCTTCTTGTAATGTAATTATGGCATGCAAGGAGGATATTCTATTAGATATTAATTTGCTTGTTCCACGCAGGAAAATCATACCACGAAATAAACAGTCCTTCTAATCTCTTTGTTTCTTCAACAGCATACTGATCATCGCCTACGATCAATAAGTATGTAGTAATCTCATCAAGATGTTCATGAATTGTTCTACCAGAGAGATGCTTGCGAGCACTATTGCTATCTCTACGATAATCACTTAATCTTTTACGAAATCCACCATTATTCAGTTCTATGGCCCTACCAACATACATTGTTTTGCCGTTTATTACATGACGGTACAAACCTACACAGTGGTTATAAGGGGATAGGTCGGCTGTTTTTAATTTGCCAATACAGATCCACTCACGATCCCACTCTGCTATTGTTTTGGATGTCCCTATCTTTTGTGAAGCAACTTCTGTAATAACCTTAGAAGCAACTTGTTTTGCGATATTCCAAAAATCCATAAATTGTTTTCTCCCTTTCAGTAACGGACAGCCGCATCAATGCGGCCATCCATTTACTAAAATATCCTTATCGGAGATCATTACCTCTATTTGATGTTCGCGATTTTTATATTCAATTCCAGGAGAATAAGCATCCGTTAAAAACAACACACGTTGGTTACTGGAGCCGACCCAATCTCTTTCGAAATCGTGTTGCTCTTGAATATATGGACCGTCCACCAAAATATCAGTATATCTTAATAAGTTATTCACGCTCGCATTGTCCAGCGCTCTCAATTCTTCAATCAAGTATCCGGTGAAAATGAGAATATTCAAGCCATTTGCATGTGCCCATTCAGCAATCTCACTCAAACCTTCAGCTTGTAATATTGGCTCACCACCAATAAAGGAGAGCCCCTCTATTTCATTCAGAATATCTGGTTGACTTATCACTCGTATAAGATCATCCGTACCAACAATTATATTCTGCTTAATGGCTTGCATTTCGGGATTACAGCATCCCGGGCATCTTCGCTCGCATCCTTGAACCCAAATTGCAATCCTTTTTCCAGGCCCCTCGGATTCTGTACATAACCTAATCGAGGCGATATTCAGATACCGCATTGTGCCCCCCTTATCTTAATTCGAAATCAAATCTACATAGCTCAGGCTTGTCCGGAACAAGTGATTTAATAATTACTTGTCTGTTTCTAAGCATATCTGACCGTTCAAAAATAAATTCCGAGAGAGGGTTGATGATGACACTTTCCATTACATTGAGAAGACCGCGACCACCGTTTTGTTTGCCTGCTTTTCTTCCAATTGCCATAAAAATCGCATCTTCATTTTCAAATACAATTTTCGCCCCATAGCGTTCTTCAACAAATTCTTCAATCGTTTTGAATTTGATTTTTGCGATCTTAGTAAAGACCTCCGGATTGTCGATGAAATTAAATGCTACGATGTTATCACCGATTCTATTCAGCAGTTCTGGTCTTCCAAGCTTTTGAATAAAGTGATCTTGAACTTTTTCGACAAACTGCTTTTTCACCTCTTTAGGCTCTAACTCAGCGTTTACTTCGGCTGCACCTATATTAGAAGTGAAGATAATGATTGTCTCTGAAAAGTATACTGTCTCACCTTTACCATCGGTCAACCGGCCGTCTTCCAGAATCTGAAGAAACTTATCAAGAATTCTTCCATGAGCTTTTTCAATTTCATCAAATAGAAGAACACAAAATGGTTTTTCCTTAACAGCATTTGTAAGCTGACCGCCAGCTTCATATCCTACATATCCAGGAGGAGCACCAACCAATCGCTGGTCACTATGCTCGTGGTTATATTCCGACATATCAAAACGTATACAAGCGTTTTCGTCTCCAAAGACAAAAGCAGCAAGAGACTTTGCAAGCTCTGTTTTGCCTACACCAGTAGGGCCAACAAAAAACAATGTGCCTTTAGGTTTTTTCTGTTTTGATGAATGTTGTAAACCAGAGAAACCTGTATACGCTCTTATTATAACATCCTTAACTTTTGAAATGGCAGAATCCTGACCTTTTACACGCTTGCTGAGTTCATCTTCGATACGTTCGATCTTGTCCTTCGAAAGTTCCTCCCAAGGACTGACCTTTTCACCATACTTAAAGAGATTGATCAATTTTTCAAAAGAAAGCTTCTCGGGCATCTGACGCGAAAGCTTCATCATTTGCGCAATGTCCTTAAGGGTAAATCCATCTAAAGCATCGATCAGATCATCTTTGGCGTTTTTATCTGACAAAATATTTTGACAAATATTTAAGCATGCCATGTTAGTCTCAATAAAGTGCTCTCTTTCCTGATGACCGGGCAGGGGAACACTTACAGAGCTTACCATGGAATTATTCAAATAAAATGCAGGAGGAATCATAGCGTTGTTCTTCGCAACAATAATTACAACGTTTCCAACCGATGCAAACTCACTGTCGAGTAAATTATACGACTGGCTTACTTCCAATGCTTTTCCTAAAGTTGCTAAGTAATCTCTCTCTTTTTCAGAAAGCGAATTTGCGTTGCCAAAAATGTAATCTGAATAGTCCAAGATAAAAGCTGTCTTATTAGAACTGTTCTTTATTACACTCAACATATAGGGGAAAAACTCATCAGGATTCTTATAGCAATTACCATTCTGGGGTGATGAGGACATATCGAAATCTTCATCAAGATCGTAATCGGAATCATTTGATTGTGTTTGAGGGCCATTAGGTGTATCAACATTCATGATTTCATCAGACACTGAATGGTCAATTCCATCAACTCTATCCCATTTTACAATCTGCTTGTAACCTTTATCGCGAACATATGCAATAAGAGTATTGATAACTTTATCGTACTTTCCGGAATTTTTAGGATTGAGTATAATATCGGAGGTATTACCAAAAACAATAACCGAGGATTTGTATCCTATATCACGACTAAAACGCTCAAGCCAAATATTCATTTCAGCCATTATTTTCCCCTCCTATCTGTTGTAGGCGTACTATTTGCATCTTTATCGAGTTTATCTGGATTACTCCACAAAACTCTTTCATCCGAAAGTTTCACGGAATAAACTTGCTGCAGATCTACATTGAACTTTTCAATGTCCTTTAAGCATGTCATTCCTTCGTAGTTGTCAAATTTATAGGCAATCTTACCGCGGAGGTCAACATTGCAAATAGCTCGTTTGCCGGAAGGCTGTCTGGCAATGATTTTTACATAGTTTTTTCCGTCTGTTTGTACAATCTGGGGTTTTTCGACCGAAAATTCTTGCGCTTTTAATTGCTTAATGATCGCTTTGACAGTCTCTCTTCTTGTTTCTTCAGAAATGAGCGTGTCATCTACTTCAGTTTCTAAAGCGGTAATTTGTCTTTCGATTGTTTGAGTGTCCAATCTACCGTCAGTAAGTCCAGAACGCAACTGATTTATTCTCTCTAAAAATTGTTGCGTTTTTTCCTTGTCTTCAATGCTTTCTTTTTTAACACGGCTCTCCGCCTCATCGATTATTTGTGCAGTATTCGCTTGACGGCTACGTTGAATCGTTTGTTTTTTCCATTCGTCAGCTTTCTGTTCAGCAGCTGCAATAATCACTTGCGCTTTTTTTGCAAGTGCATCCTTGTCCGTTAAAACTCCAGCATCAATCTCTTTCTTTAAGGACTGCAGTTCTGACACAGAATAATTAACTACAATGGGATTGGTAATGTTTCTGAGTATTTCGAAATACTCCTGAACCAATTCATTTTTTTGTTGTTCACGCTCTATCCTTAGAGTCTCAACTCTGAGTCGTTCGGCTCGGTCAAACTGTTCTCGAGCTGCGGTTGCTAAAGAAGAAAGACTTCTGATGTATGAGCCTACCGTAAAACTTAATTCGCGCGCTTCTTCAGGATCGGTTATCAACATAGCTCTGATGCGTGACAGATCCGATTCCAGCCGAGTCATTTCGGCTGGAATATAGGCTGCGAACCCATCTTTTTTCATGCGGTTATATTGCTCTATATAGCGAGAATAGAACTGCTCCGTAGTAGAACTTACTCTGTTCAGATATATCTGCCTTCTCATCGCAGCTTCAAGAGCATACGAGTATTCATAAGATCTGCTCAATGTGATTCACCTCATTTCTTCATTTTGTTGTTTTTTCCGTTGTTTTTTTTTGCTTAATTTTTCGTGCTCCTTCATAGCTCTATAAGAACTAAGGGACATACTAACAATTTTATGTGCTTCTGCGATATTGCTGAAGTTAATATCATCTGTCAAAATAATTGGATTCTTTGCGCTATAGCGTAATGCAATGGAAAGAATTTTATTATCATTTCTTTCTTTGTCAAGATCGTTTGACAGTAAATCCGGATAGCTTTGTTCGCCAGTATTGAGCCATTCGTATGCATGATAATTATTGATATTTCTTATCACATCTCTCGCACTAAAAGCAACACCTTCGTCATCGGATGATTTTAACCCATCCAGCTCTTCAAGAACTACCATCGGAACAACCAGTAGCGCATTTTCCCCATCAAACCATGAAATTAGTCCCGGTTCGTGCATAAGAGTGCATGTATCAACAATATAAATCTTATTGTACTTCATGAACGAATCATCGAAAAAGCGCGATAATGCACTACGCAAACCATCTATGTTGTTCTTCACATTTACAAACATACTTTCGCTGCTCAACATGCTTTCAGACACGCTCTCAAAATCAATGATTCTACTGCTGAATTTTTCTTCTTCGTCTTTCCACTGTCGAATTTCATCATACAGATTGCTGAGACTATCCATGTGATTGATCACAATCTCGCTATATTTTTCGTCACTGGCAGAAGAATACATATCAAACTCAGGAAGGAGCTCCTGAATTCGAATACAAATTCTTTTCATGTTAAGGACGATTTGCTCTACAGAAGTATAATCTTTAATCTCAAAAAGTTCATCATCGCTAAACCTTCCAAGTAATTCAAATATGCTGGAATTCGAATACACACCCCGGTATAGTCCTGTTTTATTGATCCAATTGATATGAGTCTTTTTGATGCTGTTAATAGAATCCCAAAGGCGCCAAATATCATTCAAGTTATTAAGTTCACCAATAGCTTCAATAACAATTTGAACAACTCTCTGGATTAAATTCTCGTCCTGTAGTAAAGAATTCACATTTGCAAATTCCTTAAGAATGGATACAGCTTCGTCAATGCTCTTACAGTGTTCACTTATGCTTCCCGCATTGATAATAAGTCGTTCCTTATCTGCGGATGAGAGTATTTTTTGGTTATAGAAAGTAATGCTCTTAGTATTAAGAGTGTCGATGACTTCGGCTTTCTTGCCAATGTTATCTTCCTTTTTTACAAGGCGTTCAACATATTTCAAGAATAAATCTTTCAATCCCATTTCGACAAGAGCGAAAAGGATACAGCTCTCTTGTTCATAATACTTATCGATGTAAGACAACAATTCTTCCGCAAGATTAAGCTGTGTTTCTTTGGGGATATAAGCAATAGCCATATCTTTCGACGTGCTTCCAGCACACACAGTAATGATACCGGCTTGTACAACTGATTTTGAGTTTCTATAGAACGCATGCGTTCCTATGCTGTCCGGAATACGGACAATCAGCTGTTTCCCTTTACTCGTTACCTCAAACGAATTTGCACCACATACAAACCCGACTCTCAGTTTTTTACGCTTACTTAATTGGTCTGCTCGTAATTCTGTATAATATTTTTCGTCAACACAAAACAGGTCATCGCTGATCTGATGGTTCATAATAAAGGCTTTGATCTCTGAAACGGGGACAAGTTGTTCGATTTCCTCATCTGGATTCACAAAACTGAGTTTGGGCAAATTTCTCATTTCTTCAGGACAAGGAAGATCTGTTCCTATTAAAGAAATCTCGTGATAAGATTCATTTTCTTCCCCCACTACGCGCCATCGCATTCCGTCGCTCAAATCAATCTTTCTCGTTATGTTTTTCCATAAGACCACCGATTCGAGCGATGTAATATCCTGAATTTTTGTTGTAGGGGAAAGCCAATTCATCCGATTTTTTCGTTTATCTTCCTGAAGGGATATGAGCCACTCACGGATCGCAGATGAAGGAAACTCAACATTTTCGATTTCGTCAGCATTTATTACTTTGATGCCGGTTGCGATTTCTTTATATGACAACGGAGCATCCATAAGTGTCCTACTAATTAAGTCATAATAAATAGTAAAAGTATCCTCTGCTGTAGCACCGGGAAGAAGTCCTTGCATCTGCATTTCCTTTCCGGTTTTGGTTAACTGGAGATTTCCCATCGGAACTGTAGATAACTCTGTTTCGTTATCGATTCCCGGAATGCTGATTGCTCCCAAGTCATGAAGATCAAGCAAACAAGGTCTGATAAGTAAATCTGCATCAGCAATCGTGAAAATTTGCTCAAAGAACACCGAAATTGGAATCCCCGCATATTGTTGCAAACTGTTGCATCTGTTGATCGCTTCAAGAATGACCCATTCAATAGCTGTCGATCTTCTCGCTGTATAATGAGAGACCTCCACTTTATGCCTTACACATGGGTAGGACATTGTAACTTCGGAAATAATCATAGTCTTCCTCCATTTTCTGTGTATTCGGCAATAACTTCAGCTTCAAGTTGCGGAGTAATGAGTTTATCACTTGTCTTAAAGCAACCTTTTCTATTCAAGCTTTCCATTATGTTTTTATACACAAGGGCTGTCTTAAAACCAGGCATATCCATATTGGGAAGTTGGACCTGCTGGTTTTCGTACATATGCTTTGCTCCTACGATAACCAAAAGTTCTTGTGCTCGGGAAAAGGCAACATTGATTCGCTCAAACGCAACCACATGCTCGCTCGCTTTTCCACGCTTATTATTTCTTACCAAGCAAGTAATAATAATGTTTTTTTCCTTACCCTGGAACCTGTCTACAGTATTGATATCGACATCAATTGCAGAAAAGTCGTAAGTTTTTTTGGCAGCTCGGAATGCTTCACGAAGCTCATTTACTTGCATTTGGTAAAAACTAATCACACCAACAGTTTTTTTGTTGGTAGCACCGTATCCCTGTTCTTTATATGTATCGGCAATCCGCTTAAGTAATTCCATTACAATGAATTTCTCCAATACGTTGTAATTAGAAGTACTATTATGAGGACGTACCTCATAAATAGGTTGTCCACTTGGTGTACATGAGGAATCAATCCAATATGCATGCCTATCCGGTACAATAAACGTGCTTCCATCCACACCCTTGATTGTCAGGCCGTGATTTTTTTCCATCCGTTCAACATCTTCGGAAAGTCCACAAGAAAGCCGCTGCTCATAGAACCTGTTGATGATATCCATAATATCTGTGTGCATACGGTATTGAACCAACAAAGAGTGTTTGATACTATCATCTGCCTGTTCGAAATACTCTTTGAACAAGGATGAGGTAACCATCTTCTGGAATCTTCGGAAGTTATCTACGGTGAGCAGATCACGTACTTCTTCAGGAGTGTCCTCTTGACTTTCTGCAAGTTCCTTGTACGATCCTTCATGCTCTTTGAACATAGGTGGGAGCTGCCGATGGTCTCCAACCAAAATGGCTTTTCGTGCTTTCATCAACGGAATCAACAATTCAGGAGGTGTAGCCTTACTCACCTCGTCGATGATAACGACGTCAAAATCTTCGTACCCATTTTTGGTGAGATTACGCATATTGTCAGTACACGAAATACCGACAACATTGCAGGCGTTGATGTAGATTTTTTGATAATATTCTTGGTCATACTTAAATGCATCTTCATCAACAAGGCGATCTTTGAACGACCTCATAGTTTTTTCCCAGTCTTCTCTGAAGCCTTTTTGCTTCTGCAATTGCTGAATGTTTTCCTCTTTGAGCTGCTTTATGTATTCGATTATTTCTTCCGCTTTTGTCGAGTCGATAGAATATTTTTCGCGCAACTTAAGCAGGGTCTGTCGCTTACTAACGATCTGCCCCTTAACATTGGCAATATTATCATTGACAGCAGACAGTTCACTTTCAGCAATCATTTTTCTCCGTGTGATGTCAGAAATATCCATCGGATGTCTGTTTGAAAGTTCGGCAGCAACCAGTTCAAGCATCTTGTGAATACCAACCACCCAATCATTGATTATACCGTTCAGTAATTCAAGAGTGGTGTCAGTACTACCAGAGGAAATAGCAGAGACCATTTCTTTGGATAGGATTGCCTCTTCTGCAGGCGCAATTTCAACGACTGAAGATGAAAACTTAAGTTCATAGATTCTTCCTTTGAGTGCTTTAATTTTCTTTATACACTCACTTTCGCCATCTTCATCATCATTGGCAATAAAGTCCGAAAGTTTTTGCAGCTCTTCTTGTAATTGGCTGGTAAGGATCAGCATTTCGCCATCGCTGGAACTATCTGAACCTGTTTTTTCCTTGATTTTCTTTACAAGACCTTCCAGTACCACAAGGTTTTTTGCTATTAAAACAATGTATGCTTGTTCTTTACCAACGCCCATCACGTCAAAGTCAAGTGCCCCAGGAGCGAGATATACTCCTTTTTGAATGTCGGCTTCGATCAGTTCGTTGAAAACATTTTCGCAAATACGAAGCATAAATTCAGAAAAATAGAATTGAACTTCTGATTTGCCACCAAAGTAATCTTCAGCAAGTCTAAACTGATGCTTATCGTTCTCCAATGACGAATTAAATTCATTGGCTTGTGTAAATTCCTCAGCCAAGGAATCTAGTGTGCGACGTATGTTTCCGAGGTTTTCATTTAATGATGCAAGCTCATTATTTAGTGCAGCTATATCATAATTAAACAACGTAGCATCACGTATATCCTTATCATATACTGCTCCGTTGTTTTCAAGAGCATCCCACTTGTCAAGCCAACTCTTAGATATCTGAATAGCAAGAGCGTTATAATAGAACTTCAGAGCTTCATCTTCAGAAAACTTTCTTGTACTAAGGTCATCAACCTTTCGTTTGCGTTTTCCTTTTTGTCCCAATCTAATGGCACGAATTTCAGGTGTGTCTGCCAAGCGCTCCAATGCGTTATCAACTGCATCATTCGATTGCGAAGCAACCAAGACTCGGTATCCTTTTCTTACGAACTGATAAATAGCTTCAGCAATAACAGTTGTTTTACCGGTACCGGGAGGGCCTTGGACTAAGCACAGATCAGGCGCAGCCAGCATTTTGCAAACGGCATTTTTTTGATTTTCATTTTTTTCAATATGAGGATTGAGCCATCGTTCAACAGAAATATCCTCTCCTTCATTTGGAGTACGAGCTCTTGCAACATTGAACAACCACATTGCAATATTCGGAGAGTAACATTCGTCCATTTCGAGTTGACGAATAGCTTGCTGAAATCTGTTGATTAGAACGAACTCACCGATAGCAGATAACGCGAGAAATCCATTTGAATAGTAGTTTCCCAATACATACTCATGAACATATTGTGAAATCCCTTCATCATCTAAGTTACGACGATTGATTTCGTCGGTATCTTTTCTGTTCAGCTCGTATGCAACTTGAACGATGTAAGGATTATCATACACATCATAAATATCTTGCTCAGAAGCTACATCTTCAGTTTCATCGTCCTCATCAAAGTAATAGTCGGTTTCATTATATGAATCACCCGAATTCAATGTTACATCATCAACGGGTTCTTCATTATTTTCGGTGTATTCCGGGTTTTCTTTCAGATAGTATTCACTGACAACACCTCTGTACCGCCCGAGTTCAATGCTATTAAATCTTTGATGTTTATTGTTAGTGTCACCTGCAAAATCGAATTGCCACTTATCTTTGGAATAGTCGTTATCGAAAACTTGTATATCCCTACCAAGATACTTTCTAAATGCAGCAAAGGCTTCTTTATCCTCAAAAACCAACCAGAAAATCAAGCGCTTCTTAACCTCATCGAAAGCAACTTTGTAATATTTACATCCATAAATTTGGCGTCGAGCCAATTCCATTTTCCACTGTAAATATTCTTTCCATTCTTTGAGTTTTTCTCCGGTATATTCAGTGAGAGATCCCGCTTTGTCTAAAATGTCATACAAGAAGTTACTACGAATCTTTTCCTGATTTTCGTATGGGGTAGCAACCACATCTACCTCAAAATCCAATTTATCTGTATTAGCAACCTCGTGTACTGAATTAACGATAAAAACCTTTCCCGCGATATTTCCCTTGAATAGTAAAGCGATATCGTTCGGGATATAATATTCCAGATAATCTCCAGGTGTTCTTTCTGGTCTAATACCAAGGACTTTTATGTCTGAACCGCTTTGAGCAGTAAAAGAAAGATTTCTTATATACATTTGTTTTGAAAAACCTTCTGGAAACAGTCCCTCAAGTATGGCCTGCATTCTGGTTCCAGATGGAATTTCTTTCAATTTAGGGAAACGCTCGCAAAGAACTTGCTCACTTCTTTTAACCCTATTGTTTCGCGCATTTTCATTGTTG
>ERZ1026898.1636-NODE-1636-length-10804-cov-7.306075_pt1 | contig 10804 bp, 10 predicted proteins | sample MGYA00380178_ERZ1026898 | MGnify/ENA primary metagenome ERZ1026898 (study PRJEB33269, sample SAMEA4719814) | human gut metagenome | biome: human-associated habitat; feature: organic feature; material: feces | place: Cameroon | collected 2013-10 ... | reverse complement strand
ACACCTCCCACAGCGGAGTCAGCACGGAGACCGTCCAGTCCCAGTTCAGCGACCTTTACGGCAACCACCTCAACGTGGAGAAGGACAGGACGAACCGATGGACTCCTTCCCACACGACCGGAGTCAAGTACCCGCGCGTCTACGACTACTACGACGCCAGGTACAACTTCTCGTCCTACAACCCGATGGACTACAGCATCATCGACGCGGTCTACCTGAAGAACAACTCCTACGTCCGCATCAAGTCCATAATCCTGACCTACTCGCTGCCGTCTGAGGCTGTCAAGAAACTGAGGATGAGAGGATTGAGTTTCAACATCTCGATGAACAACTTCTTCACGTTCACCGGCTACGACGGTATGGACCCGGAAATCCCGGGAGCGACCTATCCGACCACCAGAAGCGTGTCCGGAGGCGTCAATGTCGAATTCTAAAGAATCGGAAATGAAATACATGGGAATATTCATGAACATCTTCAAGCGCGCCGCCGCCCTCGCCCTTCTGGTCAGCGCCGCCGGCTGCCGGGGCTACCTCAACGTCCAGCCCCAGGGGGAGGTCATCCCCGAGACGGACGAGGAATTCGCCGCTATCATCCACAACCGTCTGCGGGACATCGAGGGCGGCGGTGATGAATATGTCATCGGGAATATGGACGCCATCAAGCATCTTGAGGGCTGCGCCGACAATCTCGACGCCAACATCCGCACCAGCGCCAGCCTCACGTTCTTCGCCGGCGAGGAGATCGACAGCCGCCAGCGTGCCTACGAGGAGAGCTGGAAGATCGTCAGAGACTGCAACATAGTGATTGAGAATATGTCAGGCCGGGACACGGACATCGCCCGGGGCGCGCTTTCGGCGGCATATTCAATGAAAGGAATCATCTACTACAACCTGCTGAGGGAGTTCTGCCAGCCGTGGTCGGACGCCAAGGCCGGCGAGCTTCCGGGCATCCCTGTCGTGGAGAGTTTCGGCATCAACGACAAGCCGCTGCGAGGCACCATCCGCCAGACCTACGACTACGCCAAGGCTCAGTTGGACAAGGCGCTGGCGCTCAACCCGACGGATCCGAAGTACCTGTTCACAGAATGGATCATAAAGGCCTACAAGGCGAAGCTGGAGTTCTGGTGCCAGAACTGGGACAGCGTCGTCTCTCTCTGCGAGGACATCATCGCCTGCAGCGGCGTCTCCCTCACCCCGATTTCCGAATATGCCGGGATGATCAACGCGCAATATGAAGCCAAGGGCGAGGTGCTTGTCCGCTCGCACATCAACAACTCCAGCGAGCTGGACTGGTACTTCAGTTACTCGAAAAGCTATCTGGCCTCCCGACCGGCAAGCGCAAGACTCATCAGGCTGTTCGGAGAGAATCCTGAAAAGGATGTCCGCTATGCGGCCAGCTTCAACAGCAAAAGGATGAATGTCAAGACTCCCGAGTGCAAGGTCCGCCTCTCCGAGATCGTGCTGATGCTGGCCGAGGCCTACTATCACAAAGGGGACAACGATTCCGCCCTCAGATGGCTGAACGAGCTGCGCCGCAACAGGATCGAGGATGTCTCCGACCTGACAATGGCGTCGCTTCCGGCTGTCCGCCCCGACGACAGGATCGTTGTGGATTGTCAGGGGAAGGCCGTCACTCCCCTTCTCCAGGCCATCTTCGATGAAAGACGTAAGGAACTCTACATGGAAGGCGACCGTTGGTACGAGCTCAAGCGCAACGGCTGCCCGGAGTGGTGGGTGATCAGCAACGGATTGAAATACACAACGAGAGAGTACCTCTACACCTCTCCGATCTCCAAGTCCGACGTGGATCTGAATCCGGGACTGGAGCAGAACCCCGGCTATGTTTATTAATGACAACTTACAATTTTCAAGCATTATGAACACAAAAAGAAATATAATTGCTATATTAGTCGCTGTTTTTGTCGGCGCTACCCTCTGTGAATGTTCCTACAATGAGCTTCCACCGAAGACTTCCGATGCCTCCAAAAGCTATATCAAACCGAAAGGTGAGATCCCTACCGCTGCCGAAAGGGAGGAGTTGAAGGCCATCAGGGCTGAATACGAGGCGGCGGTCAGCGCAGGCAAGGGCAAGTGAGGTTCGTGTTTTTAAGAAAAGAGTTTTGTTTTTTAATTTATAGCAGTATGTTTAAACGAATTCTAACATTTGTGGCGGCCGCGGCGGCCGCGGTGACGATCTCGTCATGCCAGAAGGATGACAATCCGACTGTCGAGTTTGAGAAAAGCCTCTACACCGCCTATGCCAAGCGCAGCGTCGATGTGAAGGTCATCCTCAGCGAGCCGGCCACCGAGAATGTCAGTGTCATGATCAACTCCTCAGGAGCGAATGCGGGGACTGATTTCGAGCTGACCGGCGTCCCGGTCACAATCAAGGCCGGAGAGACCTCCGGCACATTCAGCGTAAAGAATCTTAATCTGACCCAGGCCAGTCCTCTGAACCTCGGGATCGAGTGTCCGTCAGGCTACGACCTCGGAACCAAGTTCGTCACCATCGTGGCTCCGGATCCGGAAGAGACGCTTGTATATTCATTCGAGTTGACCAAAGCGGACGTGGTAGGCCCCTATGTCGCCAAGATCAAGGTGACCGGCGTGACCTCCGGTGACAAGCTCTCCCTGAGCGACGACGTGATCTTTCCTCTCAAGATCACCGGCGAGGCGGCTCCGTACGTGGTCTTCGACCCGGCCACCAAAGCCACGGACAAGACCTATTCAGGTCCTCACGCCGTCCTCAAGGCCGGCAAGTCGACAGCCACGTTCAAGTTCTCCATCAAGGACGGCTTCAAGGACGGGGACAAGGTTGGGGTGACTGTGGACATGGACGCAGCCGTCAGGTTCATCCCGGGTGACAATGAGAGCGCGGAGTACAGCCTCTATTCAGTAAAAGTTCCGGACGCTATTCTCGGAACATGGACGTTCAGCAAGGTGTTCGCAGTGGACGAGCTTATAGAATGGTTCGAGATGGAGGGAGACAACCCTTCTCTGCTGCCTTTGAACAATGAAGGATTCACGCTCACCTTCACAAAGGACGAGTCAGGAGTCGTGACCGTGACTCCTAATGACAAGGGAGACTTCGCCAGCTTCTTCAGGGAGGCCACAATGATTCCTACCAATCCAATAAACTACTCTTCGGAAGGGGAACCGATGGGGAAAAACGCCGTCAGAGAATGCACGATGTTCATGGCGTTTGATGGTTATGAAGTCCACACGAACGCCTACTACCTTCTCTCAGCCGCCAACAGGGCTTTCAGCAAGGACAATGAGGCTATAGGCGAGGCTGTTGTTGTCTTTACCATTGTGGACGGCGATCTGACCGTAGAGTTCCGTGACTATGACAAGCCACCGTTCGGCATAAAGTGGTGGAAAGACGAGAAATTCGACCCTGACATGTTCGGTTTCGCCTCCCTCTTCACCAAGCAGTGATCAGCGGTCACTGAGCACAACTCGGTCACCGCTGTCTTGTCATGATGTCTGTGTTTCCTTGTTCAGCGTGATCAGCGGTCACTGAGCACAACTCGGTCACTGAGCCTGTCGAAGTGACAAATAGCGATAATGATAAGCCATTCTCGGTACAGAGGATGGCTTTTTTCATGTCTTCGCGACAGTCATTCTCATAATATTCACAGGATTCCCGAAAGTCGGCCGGAGGAAGTTCCTTCAGATCGCCGGTTGCGGGACACTTCCGGGATCCCGTTGGATGCTGTTCCATGCATCCATCAAGGCCAGCAAACGTGTCCATCGGAGTGGTGTTCATTCTCTCTTTTTATCCGGCGCAATCGTGTTTCTACCGGACAAATTTTCGTACATTTGTCCAAGCATAACAAATGTTGCATTATGGAATATCTGTCCAAGGAACGTTACGACCAGATTGTCGAGGAACTTAACAACCTTATAAATGTGGAATATCCCAGGATCAAGGAAGACCTCTCCGAAGCCCGCGCCCAAGGCGACCTGAGCGAGAACTTTGAATACCGCGCCGCAAGACGTGCCCAGGCCAAGACCATCAGCCGGATCCGTTTCCTGCAGAAAGTTCTGGAATATTCAAGGGTCCTCGACACGGCGGCATTGCCAAAGGACCAGGTCTCTTTGCTCAGCAAGGTGGAGTTCACCAATCTGTCTTCCAACGTCAGAATGACATACACCATCGTAAGCCCTCACGAGATGGACATTGAGAAAGGGAAAATTTCCTGCAAGTCCCCGATAGGCGCCGCCTTGATGGGGAAGAAGATCGGCGATGTGGTGGATGTTCTCGCCCCGTCAGGAACCTTCCGGATCAAGATCGAGAATCTGTCGGTCGGCCAGTAATCAACTCGGCAAGAAAACGCTGCAGCACATCTCTTTGTCCGGCCTCACCTCACCTGAAAACAACAAAAAAGCGAGTCAGGTGCGATATAACCTAACTCGCTTTGCGGGCTCTTGGCTCCGCGGCTATCATTCTTGTAAAGTTCCGCCTGAAATCGTCGCTTACGTCTCTAAATATACTTCTTCCTTAACGTGAGTTCGATGAAGTTGGGGAATGAACGGACTTTTGCAGTTCTGTAAACCTGTTGTACGAGACAACCTGAGAGAACAGATGACATGACTACCGATTCACATCGTTGGACAGCCGCTTTTATCAGAATCAACAAGAAGATACTCATTAGCGACAACTACGCCTACAAGTGCTTCCGCTACCTTGGAATCAAAGCGGAGACCAAGCACCAGACACATTATAGTTGGAAAGAATATCAAATCAGAAATAAAGGAGCGGACTACCTATAACACGTTTATTGAATAGCATAAAGAGGGTAGCAAGTCATCTGCGGCTGCTCAATGTAGGGTTTCATTGAGTATCTTATTGCGTGAAGTTCCGGGGTTTGTTTCAAGAGATTGCTCAAGGAATTCGCTCTTACATTACCTTCAGCCTTCACCTCAATTGGCAGTAATTTTCCGTTCCTCTGAATCAGAAAGTCAATTTCAAGTCTTGTTCCGTCATCCGTCTTGTGATAGAAGATATTCTCTTCGCCGTGACTCTTCATTTCTTCGAGTATGAATTGTTCTGTCATACCGCCTTTATATTCACTGAAGATGTCGTTTTTGACAAGGACCTGACTGGCTTCTGTTCCGACCATGGCTCCCAGCAGTCCCAGATCCAATGTAAATAGCTTGAATGCAGATGGATCTTCATATACTTTTAGAGGGAGTTTTACCTCCTTGCTGAGAGGAACCTTATATACAAGTCCGGCATCCACTAGCCACTGGATTGCAATTTCAAAGTCTTTTGCCCGTGCACCATGCTTTATTGAGCCATAGATAAACTTCTTGTTTTCTTTGAATAATTGTGACGGAAGTGTCTGCCATACAAGTCTTATTCGTGCAATCTGGTCTTTAGGGGCATGCTTCGAGAAGTCTCTCTCATATCCATTGAGAATGGCCTTTTGGATATTGCGCACGGCTTGAAGTCCATCCGTTTCAATATATACCTTTACGGCTTCCGGCATCCCTCCGACATAATAATACTGTCTAAGCAAGTCGGTGTACTTCTCATGTACCAGACTTGTAGTGTGGAAGTCTTTGTCTTTTAGTAGTTTGTATGCTTCTGTCTCACCTTTTGCCAAAAGGAACTCGTCAAAGTTGAGAGGATAGACATTTATTTCATCAATTTTTCCTACCGGGTATGATATGTCCCTATGCAAGGATATCCCCAATAGAGATCCGGCTACTGCAATATGGTACTCAGGAGCTTCCTCACAAAAGTACTTTAATGATTCAATGGCCTCTGGAATGTCTTGCACTTCATCAAGAACAATGAGAGTGTCCCCCGGGGTGATATCAACTCCGGACAATGCCCTGAGGGCCCGGAGTATTCTGTCCGTATCGAAGTCCAGAGAGAACACATCCTTCAAAGTTTGGTTCTTACGACATACCAGATATGCAACCTTTTTAAAATACTGTTTTCCTAATTGTTCTAACAGCCATGTCTTGCCGACTTGTCGGGCACCGTTGAGAATCAGCGGTTTTCTGGTTGCGCCATCTTTCCATTCGACAAGTTTCTGAAATACAATTCTTTCCATATGTGTTACTACATTTTATAGCAGGAGTCTTGTTAACAAAGTTACACTTTTTAGCACATAAAACAACTATTGCACTACATTTTATTGCACTTAATTGTGCAGACGTGTACTGCGAGTGCACTGCGCGCGAGAAGTAGACTGTTGCACAGTTGTAATTATCAAACACTTTAGCGTTTTTTATTTTATGAAAATATACTATATTTGTTTCCGATAGGATGTAATTATATTTCGAACACTCTATAGGAATGTTGTAGTCTCACTTAGATTCATTTCAAATAAAGCATTAGAACAATGACCTACGCGGAATTATTGGCGGACAATCAGCGTTTGCGGAAACGAATCATAGAATTGGAACAAGAGAATGCCAGACTTAAAGGGCAGTATGAGCCATTACTGCCCGAATCGAAGTCTCCGACGCTTGAACGTCATAAGTCATTGACAGAAGAAGAGAAAGAAATTGAACTGCGACGGAGGGTAAATCTTTTTCGGTCATTGTTCCGAGGGCGAGAAGATGTATATGCCCAAAGATTTGTGACAAAAGACGGAAAAAGAGGTTATCAGCCAGTTTGTCGCAACCGCTGGTCGATTGAGTGCAAAGCACATAAATACAAATGTGAAGGATGTGCCCACAGAGAGTTGGTGCCATTGGATGATGCTATCATCAGACGCCATCTGCATAAAGGAGCAAAAGAAACTGACATTATAGGTCTGTTCCCGATAATGGAGGACAACACCTGCTTCTTTCTTTGCGCAGATTTCGATGACAAGAACTGCCAGCATGGATATAAAGATGATGTGTTGTCTTATGTCGGCGTATGTAAAGATTGGATGATTCCAGTTTATATAGAACGTTCACGTTCCGGAAATGGCGCCCACGCATGGATATTCTTCAGCGAGCCTGTTTCTGCGGCATTGGCACGAAAACTTGGATTTGCAATTCTTGGGTCGGCGATGGAGAGAAATATCCATCTGGACATGAAGTCCTATGACCGTTTCTTTCCAAATCAGGACTTTATACCAGCAGGCGGTTTTGGCAATCTTGTAGCCCTGCCGCTTCAAGGCGACGCCAAGCACAAAGGCAACAGTTTATTTACGGACGAGAATTTTGAAGTTTACAAGAGTCAATGGGCTTTCCTGTCTTCTGTCAGAAAGTTATCCGGACATGAGGTGTCGGCATTACTCGCTCAGCACAATAGCCGATTGGAACTTTCGTCCTCGTCGGACACCAAGCCATGGGAGACACCGCAACCTGATAAAATGTCGTTCGAAGATTTCAATGGCCCAATCAAACTGGTCCGGGCTAATGGAATATATGTGCCTTTGAAGTCGGTGTCAGCTAAAGTCATACGCTATCTCAAAGGGTTGGCCTCTTTTAAGAACCGCAAATATTATGAATTATTGAAGGCAAGAAAGCCATTATATAAAACACCTTCGTTAATCTCTTGTTATGAGATGATCGGCGATTATTTATGCTTGCCTCGCGGTTGTGAGGATACCGTGATTGATCTGATTCAAGGCAATTTTTCTGCATGGGATGAAGAGGATAAGACAAATCCAGGTCGCAAAATAGACGTGGAATTCGTTGGTCAATTGAGACCGGAGCAGGAAGACGCCGTTCAAAAGATGCTAGCTGAAAATAACGGCGTCCTTGCTGCGACCACTGCGTTCGGCAAAACCGTAGCCGCCATCGGCATGATTGCACGAAGGAAAGTGAACACATTGATATTGGTTCATTCCAGGGCGTTGCTGGAGCAATGGAAGAATGCATGCGAGCATTTTCTTGCCATAAATGAACCTGAGCCTGAAATAAGGGAAACACATAGACGAAATAAGTCTAATTCCTATATTGGTATTTTGGATGGAAGTCAGAATGATCTGCACGGAATCATTGACATTGCTGTCTTCAATTCTGCTCTGACAGATACTGGCGTAAAGCCGTTTGTACGAGATTACGGAATGGTCATTGCCGATGAGTGTCACCATACGGCGGCACTGGGCTATGAGCGCGTACTGAAGTTTGTCAATGCAAAGTATGTGTATGGTCTCTCAGCCTCTCCAACACGACAGGACGGAATGACTCCGATTGTGTTTATGCAATGTGGCCCAATAAGATATCAGTTCAATGCTAAGATTCAGATGGCCAGACAATCTTTCACGCGAGTGCTGATTCCAAGATTCACTGCTTATCGGGCACTGGAGGAAAAGCCCGTATTACAGCACCTTGGCGATTTGGCTAAAGATCGGGCGCGTAATGAAATGATTGTCAATGATATTGTCAATGAGTTAAAGCATGGCCGCACACCAATTGTCCTGACAAAATTGAAGGAACATATTCTTCTGTTGGCTGATATGCTAAAACCTCACTGTAAAAATATCATCGTCTTGATGGGTACAGTATCTGTCAAAGAGAGACGTCTGGCAATGGAACGATTGGAAAACATTCCAGCAGATGAGCCCATGGTCATAGTAGCGACAGGGAAATTCGTAGGAGAGGGTTTTAACTATCCTCGCCTGGACACATTGTTTATCGCCTTGCCCGTGTCTTATCCGAATATCGTACAGCAATATACAGGTAGATTGCATCGTGATTATCAGGGCAAGACGGAAGTGCGCGTGTATGATTATATAGATATTCACGTGCCTACTTTAGCGAATATGTACGGCAGAAGATTGAAGTGTTACGCTCCGATAGGATATGCTCAGCAAGTTGATTATGCTCTAACATCCAATCCGCAGGATATCATATTCGGCCCATCTGATTTCCTACAGGACTTGGTGTCGGATATAGAGAATGCGAAATCCTCGGTAGTGCTTTCATGCAACAACCTGCAGTATATGAAAGCGCCATTGGCTAAGGCGCTGCAAAGTCTTGGCTCTCGTGGCATTGACTGTATAATCACCATTCATAGAAATTCAGCACGGGACAATGATTTTATGCAATCAGGGATAAAAGTTGTACCGCACTCCTCCAGACATATCCGCGCCGCAATTATAGACAGATCGATTCTATGGTTCGGCAGCATAGAGCTTGCCGGCAATCTACACCAGAAAGAGGACAGCGTCATGCGCGCCTTTATGCCAGAAGTGGCTTCTGAAATGCTGGGATATTTGATTGATGACGAATGAATCATTCGCCCAAAATAAATCTTATTTTTTTCATCTCTCATCAAATTTATGTCCCACTCATTTCGAATCGCGGTTGTCAAAGAACGTTGCTAAATTATATAATGTGAATAAGTTACAAATACTGATGTGAAAGTTAACGCATCACCGCAGAAAGACGTCATTACCGGCCGTAACAAGAGTTATTTTTTGTCCGGTCAAGCAGCGTCTCTCCGGAGAAACCTTCGCCCAGAATAACTACATCCGACGAAACGCCATTTCGCCGGACGCTTTGATTCTTACAATTTGTCCTGCGAAACGGCTATTTCCCAGGACAAATTCTTAGCCATCTGTTTTCATGGAACAGCCTAGAGAGACTCTCACTATTTTGCGGTCAGAGGGAAAAGCGAATCGATCTCGTACTGAGACAGCCCCAGCATCCTGCGGATTTGGCCATTCGAGGAACGGAACTCGTAGCGGAGTTTCCGGGCGAGGTCAAATCTTTGAGGTTTGGTCAAGTCTTTAATAGAGGAGACATCGTAATCTGACCGAACTAGAACGCTCAGGCGGGCGAATAGTTCTGTATCCGTAAGAAACTCGCCATCATCGAGTCCGGCAGCCAATTCCGCATACGCCTCCACGTTCTTGCTGACCATCATGAAGTAGTGATGCGCGTCCCGGAACATCGCCATGCCGAGCTTAACGGCACAGTAGTTCCACGGAGCTACATAACCATTGCTGACCTCCCATCCACTAGGAAGCGCAGGAGTGCGACACCTGAACATTCTCCTCTTGTCATCTACGAATATCCGAGCTAGCGTCTTACCCCTAGGCCTGTCCAGAAAATAATACCGTCCGGTCCCCCAAGGATAACTGAACGGAGTGTGGCTAGAGTCAGCAACATAACCGTTCCTGTTCGTGTAGACGATATTGTTGCGCAATGCACCCAAGTCTCCGATAGGCTTGATAGTTATCTGAAGACCTTTCATTAACGGAAATGACCTCACCAGCCTCTTCCGCACGAAGCCCCAGAACGTCAAGACAGCCTTCTCATCAGCAGAAACCACAAAATGAAAATGGTTGTTCATCACCTCGAACGCGATAATCCGTACCTCAGGAAAAAGGGCCGCAGCTTGCGCAATCACATTCATTACAAAAATAAAATCCTCCTCCAGCGAAAATAGCAACGGTGTGTCCTTCCCCGAAGTATATGCGTGCCAATATGGTTCGCCATCCAGAAATGTCGCCTCGCAACATCTCTCCCTCTCTTTGAATATGCTCATAATCTTAATCGTATATCATTTCGTCCACCCAAAGCCAGTTTCCTCGGATGAAACTATTTATCCCTGGTTTTTGTCCGGCGAAACGCCAATCCACCGGACGTTTTGTCATTTCCGGCTCATTTGTCCGGTTAAACGCCAATCCACCGGACAAGTTGCCACTTCCGAATATCACTCTCGCCGCGCATCACCTGAAAACAACAAAAAAAAGCGAGTCAGGTACGATATAACCTAACTCGCTTTGCGGGCTCTTGGCTCCGCGGCTATCAATCTTGTAAACTTCCGCCTGAAATCGTCGCTTACATCTCAAAATACAAATAAGTTTAAGCGAACTCTACCAAGCGTAACTTAAGC
>ERZ1026898.1634-NODE-1634-length-10807-cov-10.430432_pt1 | contig 10807 bp, 10 predicted proteins | sample MGYA00380178_ERZ1026898 | MGnify/ENA primary metagenome ERZ1026898 (study PRJEB33269, sample SAMEA4719814) | human gut metagenome | biome: human-associated habitat; feature: organic feature; material: feces | place: Cameroon | collected 2013-10 ... | reverse complement strand
GATCAGGCTGGCCTCTGTCGGTCGCTTTTTGTTTTGGGCTAATCGGAGCCGGATGCGGGCTGGGAACTTACATTGTCAATGGCAGGAAGGTAAGGAAGGGATGACTCATGGCTCCTGACTTCGTCACTTTGAAAGTATACAAGGAATTGGAGCGCATGCTGAAAGTCTCAGAGATTAAAATGAGCGTAGACAAGGTGCTTGCATTGGCTAAGACAATCACAACCATACAAATTAAGCTATCTGTTGCAAAGATACAACAAAAAACTGAGAATGAGGGCAGAATGATGAAAAATCTATGAGAATGAGCGGATTAATTGATTTAGTTAGATTCTCTGTGAAGACAATGAATGCCACAAGAAAGTCAGTTGAAGCAAGAGTTGCGTTACTATCCCGTTACTCTTTTCGTTGGCGATGAGGTCTGAAAAGCCCGTGAGGAAATGGCTGTAAACTATCGGAATACAGTGTTTCAGAAGGCAAAATTAGGGTAATGGCTGATTATGCCTGCGGGGAAAGGACGAAAAAGACATGAAGCGGATGCGATTGCGCCGATGTGATGCGGTTTGCTTACAGCCTTTCAGCTCTACAGAAACTAATTTTGCAATTAAAAAACGTAGAGTATGAGCAGAAGCACTTTCAGGGTGTTGTTCTACCTCAAGCGCAACGCGCCGAAAAAGAACGGAATGATTCCCGTGATGTGCCGTATCACGGTGAACGGAAAGGTATCACAGTTCAGCAGCAAGCTGGACGTGGAGGAGAAAATGTGGAACGTGGAACTGGGCAAGCTGACAGGCCGCAGCCTCGTGGCACAGGAGGGCAACCGTATGCTGGACAAGATACGGCTTGGCATCAACAAGGCGTATCAGGAAGTGTGCGACACCGATGGGTATGTCACGGCGGAGAAGGTGCGCAACGCCTATCTGGGCATGGGACAGAACCACAAGACCCTGCTGGCCGTGTTCAAGCAGCACAACGAGGACTATGCGAAGCAGGTGGGCAAGATGAAGAGCGAGCGCAGCTACTGGAAATACTGCGTGGTATATAACCACCTGTTGGAGTTCATCAAGCAACGCTACAAGATGAGCGATATCGCCCTGAGAGAGCTGACACCCGCCTTCATCACCGACTTCGAGCTGTTCCTCCGCACAGAGAAGAACCACTGCACCAACACCGTTTGGTCGTACATGATGCCCTTCCGCAGCATCATCTTCACCGCCATCAACAACGGCTGGTTGGCGCGTGACCCTTTCTATGCCTACCACATCACGAAGGAAGAGACCAAGCGCGGCTTCCTGACCAAAGAAGAGATAACGGCACTCATCAACGGCACATTCAAGAAGAAAAGCTATGAACTCATCCGGGACCTCTTTATCTTCTGCTGCTTCACGGGACTGAGCTGGCGTGACATGTACAACCTGACGGAAGAGAACCTGCAGACCTCCTTTGACGGCCACCTGTGGATAAAGACCAACCGCCAGAAGACCGGCGTGGAGTCGAACATCCGTCTGCTCGACGTGCCACGGCACATCATTGAGAAGTACAGCGGCATGGCGGACGGCGGACGGCTGTTGCCCGTCCCCTGTTATCCCCATTGTCGATACGGCATCAAGGCAGTCGCCAAACTTTGCGGCATCAACAAGAACATCACCTGGCACCAGAGCCGTCACTCGTATGCCACCACCATCTGCCTTTCCAACGGCGTGCCGATTGAGACGCTGTCAAAAATGATGGGCCACACCAGCATCCGCAGCACGCAGATCTATGCGAAAATAACCGCCGAGAAGGTAAGCAACGACATGGAACGCCTGTCCAAGCAGATAGAGTCCATGGAGCAGTTCATTTGTCAGACCATCTAACACGGAACGCCATGAGAAGAACTATCAGAATAGACGAGCACGGCCACGTGCGCATGGAGGGCAACCCGCAGGAAGAAGTGTGGATGACCCTCGCCGAGATAGCAGACCTGTTCAACCTCCCTGCCGCCACCATAGGCAGGGAGATAAAGGCCATCCGCAAGACAGGCGTGCTTGTGGACTATGAGGCGTGCAAGTATATCCGCATGGCGGACGGCTGTTCCGTGGACATCTACCACTGGGACATCATCGTCGCCTTGGCCTATCGGATAAACACTTTCTATGCCCACGCCTTCCGCAAGTGGCTGAAAGAGACAGTGACCAAAGAAAGGGAAAGAGAAACACGCCAGGCTATCATCATTCCCCTGTGGACTTTCGGGAATAACTGAAAGGGCTGACAGACATCACAAACGAAAAAGACGGACGGACAATCCTATCATCAGGGTTGCCCGTCCGTCTTTTTCGTCCCCATACATGCTATACATCCGCCTTTCGGTAGTTAGCCTCCAGCAACCGCTGTATGTCATACTCCCGATAGAGAGCCTTACCGCCAAGCAGGATGAACGGCAGCACACGGTTGTTGCGCAAGTTCTGCAAGGTGCGGCGGCTCACCTTCAATGCTTCCGCCACCTCCTTGTCCGTCAGGTAACGGTCACCGTTCAGCGGAGGGGTATAGCCCTGCAGGAAGCGGTTTATCCTGCGATGGCAGCTTTTCAGCGAGAGGAGCATCTCCGCCACCTGCCCTTGCTCCAGCGTGAGAATCTCCTGCTTCATAGATAGCCCTCCTTACTATGAGTGACGAGGCTTTTCACGTCCTCCCTGCGGTAATAAAACTTCTTGCCAATCTGCGAGCAGGCAATCAATCCCTTGTCCCGCATTGTTTGCAAGGTTCTCGGACTGAGGCGCAGCAGCCTGCACACCTCCTCGTTGTCCATCCACTTCGCCATGCGCCTGTCGCTCTCACGACCGCACAGACGGTTCACCTTCTCCGTCAGCGACGAGACATCCGCCATCAGTGCCTCGAACGCCTTTCTTTCAATGATTACTACTTCCATGATTCTGAGTGTTGCTGTGATTATCGGTGCAAAATTACGCTGCGACCTCCTAAAACCACTCATTTCCAGCGCAGGTGGCAGCATGTGGAACCGTTGGTTGAACCATCCAAAGCCAATTGCAAGAAAATCTTCTATGAGTCATCTATGAGTCATAAGTTTGCACTTTCCATACCCTGTAATTTTGCAGCAGAAACAAGAAAAACTGTATTGATTATGAACGTAATAATGATGGAAAGTGCCGCCTTTCAGGAACTGGTCGGACACATCGAGAAGATAGCGGAGCACATCCGCAAGTATGAGGACAGACTGACCGTTCAACCACAGGAACGGTGGTTGAACAGCAAGGAGGTGACCGCCATGCTCGGCATCAGTCTGCGCACCCTGCAACGCTATCGTGACGAGGGGCGCATCCCCTTCTCGCTGATGGGGCGCACCTGCCGCTACCGCCTCACGGATGTGGAGCGCATAATGAAGGAGTGCTCCATGAGCGGCAACGCAGAGCGCATCGGTGAGCTGCACAGACAGTATATGGTAAGGACTGGCAAGAAAACATAAAAACGGAAAAGAAAATGGATACCTACAAGATAGAACGGCTGTTCCACCTCCTCATGGAGCGGCTCGACAGACACGAGAAAATGCTCGATGACCTGCTCTTCCGCAGCCAACGGCAGTCGGCGAATCAGGAGGAAGGCACGGAGTACAAGTTGTACAACGGCGAACGCCTCTACGACAACCAGGACCTCTGCCTGATGCTGCAGGTGAGCAAGCGGTCGCTGCAACGCTACCGCACGTTGGGCATCCTGCCCTACCTCATGCTCCGGCAGAAGACCTACTACAAGGAGTCGGACGTGGAGAAGTTCCTCTCGGAGCATATCGACTGTTTCCAGAAAGAAAAGATGGCGGACTACAAGGCCCGCATCCGATAACAATCAATGTTTCACAATTAAAAGTCAATCAAGATGGCAAAGAAAAAAAACGAAAAAGACGTGCTGATAGTCCGTGATGAAAAGACGGGCGAAATCAGCGTAGTGGCCGGACTACAGGCGGACGGCACTCCCAAACGCACACCGCCAAAGATGGAGAATGCACAGGATTTCCTCCAGTTCGACAAGAACGGCGACGTGCTCGACAATTTCTTCCGCAACTTCTTCCGGCAGTGCAAGGAACCCAGCCGATTCGGTTTCTACCGTATTGCGGCAGACCAGGCGGAGAACCTGCTCGGCGTGATGAAGGAACTGCTGAAAGACCCAGTGGCCAATGCCGAACTGCTCGCGCCCCACAAAGTGGACACCTCTGCCTACGAAAAACAGGTGGCGCAGGAGCAGAAGGCGCAGGAAGATAAGAAGCAGGAACAGAATCAGACAAACAATGTAGAACCCCAAAAACAAGAGAACATGGAACAAAAACAGGAAAACGTGCAGCAGAATGCACAGGAGAACAAACAGGAGAACAAGCAAAGGCAAGGTTACCAGCCCATTGACGAAAGCCGCATCGACTGGCAGGCTTTGGAAAAGAACTGGGGCGTGAAGCGTGAGGAGCTGGAGCAGTCCGGCGACCTGCAGAAGATGCTCAACTACGGCAAGTCCGACCTCGTGCGTGTCACGCCCAACTTCGGAGGAGAGTCGTTCAGCCTCGATGCCCGCCTCTCCTTCCGCAAGGACGACGACGGCAACGTGCGTCTCGTTCCCCACTTCATCCGCAAGGAGCAGAAGCTCGATGAGTACAAGGGTCACAAGTTCACCCCGGAGGAGAAGAAAGCCCTGAAGGAGACTGGCAACCTCGGCAGAATCGTGGACTTGGTGGACAAGGCCACGGGTGAGATAACCCCCTCCTTCATCAGCATCGACCGCAAGACCAACGAGATTACCGATATGCCCGCCGCCCGCATCCGCATCCCCGAACGCATCGGCAAGACGGAGATCACCCCACAGGAGCAAGAGATGCTCCGTGCCGGACTGCCCGTCAAGGACAAACTCATCGAGCGCAACGACGGCCGCAAGTTCGTCACCACCCTGCAGGTGAACGTGGAGCAGCGAGGCGTGGAGTTCGTGCCCGGCACGGGTAAGTCGCCCCGTACCGTGGAGGAGCAGAGCAACAAGGAATCCCAAAAGGTGGAACAGTCAGCACCGCAACAGGAACCCGGCAAGCAACGCCGCAACACATGGACCAACGAGGATGGCAGCATCCGCCCTATCACCAAGTGGAAGGGCGTGCCCTTCACCGAGGAGCAGAAAGCCGACTACGTGGCAGGCAAGACCGTCAAGCTGGAGAACGTGCCCGACGACAAGGGCGTACTCTCCACCATGTACCTCCGCTTCAATCCCGACAAAGGCCGTCCCTATCGCTACGACACCAATCCCGACAATGCCCAGAAGGTAGCTCCGGCAAATGAGAGCCGCACGCAGGTGGCCGTCAACAGTCAGGGCAAGACCAACGAGGCGACCAAGAATGTCAACGAGCCGCTGCAGAAGGGACAGACCACCCCGAAGGATGATGTCCAGCAGAAGCAGGAAAAACGCAAGAGCAAAGGCATGAAGGTATGAGCCGGAGTTCCACCACTAAATCCATCATTATCCCGAACATGAGAATAGAAATAATAGGTAAAAACAGAAAAAAGTAAATCAGTATGAAGACCATTATCGCAGAGAAGCCCTCCGTGGCACGTGAGATAGCCCGCATCGTGGGCGCAACCAAGAGAGAAGAAGGTTATTTTTCCGGCAACGGCTATGCCGTCACATGGGCCTATGGGCATCTGGTGCAGCTCACCATGCCCGAAGGCTACGGCATCCACGGCTTCGCCCGTGAGCACCTGCCCATACTGCCCGACACCTTTACCCTGCAACCCCGTCATACCAAGACGGAGAAAGGCTACAAGCCCGAACCCAGCGTCGTCACGCAGATACGTATCGTGGGCAAACTCTTCGAAGAGAGTGAGCAGATTGTAGTGGCCACCGATGCCGGGCGCGAGGGCGAGCTCATCTTCCGTTACCTCTACAGCTACCTGAACTGCCGCACGCCCTTCGTACGCCTCTGGATCAGCTCACTCACCGACAAGGCCATCCGCGAGGGGCTGCGCCACCTCGAAGAGGGCAACCGCTACGACCGCCTTTATCATGCCGCCAAGGCACGCAGCGAGGCCGACTGGTTAGTGGGCATCAACGCTACGCAGGCCATGACCATCGCCGCAGGCAGGGGTACCTACTCCCTCGGACGTGTGCAGACACCCACGCTGGCCATGGTGTGCGCCCGCTACTGGGAGCACAAACGCTTCACGCCCGAAGCCTTTTGGCAGGTGCATCTATCTACGGACGGCACAGGGGAACAGACGGTGAAGTTCTCTTCCGTAGAGAAATGGAAGGAGAAGTCCCCTGCGGAGCATATATATAATAAGGTAAAGGCGCAGTCCTCCCTGCTTGTTACCAAGGTGGAGTGCAAGGAGAAGGTGGAGGATACGCCGCTGCTCTACGACCTCACCACCCTGCAGAAGGAAGCCAATGCCAAGCACGGACTCACGGCGGAGAAGACACTGGAGATAGCGCAGAAGCTCTACGAAAAGAAGCTCATCACCTATCCGCGCACCGGCAGCCGCTATATCCCCGAAGATGTCTTTGCCGAAATCCCCAAGCTGCTCGCCTTCCTGGGCGGCTATCCCGAATGGATCGGCAAGGTGCCCCACAGGGACAGGCTGACCCGCCGCAGCGTGGACGGCAACAAGGTGACCGACCACCACGCCCTGCTTGTCACGGGCGAGAAGCCTCTCTTCCTCTCCAAGGAGGACAACACCGTCTATCAGATGATAGCCGGACGCATGGTGGAAGCCTTCTCCGACAAGTGCGTCAAGGAGCTCACCACCGTCACCGCCCTCAGTGGTGAGGCGGAGTTTGCCGCCAAGGGCTGCGTCATCCGTCAGGCGGGATGGCGTGCCGTGCTGGGCGAAGAGATCGAGGAGCAGGTATTGCCGCATTGGAAGAGCGGCGACACCCTTGCCGTATGCGGCGTCAGTCTCACCGAGGGCAAGACCAAGCCAAAACCCCTGCATACCGAAGCCTCCCTGCTCTCAGCGATGGAAAATCCGTGCCAACGAGAGCAGAACCAAACTTGTTTGGATATGCCGAGTGCAGCCGGATTTGGCGGAACGCAAACGGCAGGCAAGGATGTGGAGAATGAGGAGGTGCGCCAGGCCATGAAGGAATGTGGCATCGGCACTCCCGCCACCCGTGCCGCCATCATCGAGACCCTCTTTGCCCGCGGCTATGTGCAGCGTTGCAAGAAATCGCTCGTGCCTACCGAGAAGGGGCTGGCCCTCTACTCCGTGGTGAAAGGAATGCGCATCGCCGATGCCGCCCTAACGGGAGAGTGGGAACGTGAACTGGCACGCATCGAGCGTGGGGAGAAGGAAGCTTTCGCCTTCCATGAGGAGATAGAGCGATACACCACGGAAATCACCGCCGAACTGCTCTCCTGCGACAAGATCTTCGGGCACAAGCCCTCCGGCTGCACCTGTCCCAAGTGCGGCAAAGGGCAGATGCAGTTCTACGGCAAGGTGGTGCGTTGCGACAATCCAGAATGCGGTCTGCCCGTGTTCCGTCAGAAAGCCAACCGCGACCTGAAGGACGAGGAAATCAAGGAACTGCTCACCACCGGGAAGACCTCCCTGCTGAAAGGCTTCAAGAGCAAGCAAGGCAAGAGTTTCGATGCCATTATCGCCTTTGATGCCAACTTCAACACGGTATTTGTATTCCCCGAAGTGAAAAACAAGGGAAAACATTCCCCGAAGAGGAAATAAATGAGTACCTTCGCCACTGAATCAAAGTTGAATCGTTTTCGTTCTTGTTCTTCTAAGACCGGACTGATTTACTTTGGATTTAGTGGTGGCACTTCGGGAGGGATACCCGGAGTGCTTTTTTTCTTCTATCCCGACTTTAGTATTCACCACTATAATCCAAGAATAGACATGAACAAGAACGAAAAGAAGCGGAAAGAGCTGTCGTACTACCACCTCTATCTGCAAAAGCACCTTCAAGAGAACCGTTTTGAGCAGGCCGGCGATGCCTCCTTCATCGAGACCCGTGCCGACCTGGCCGCAACCGCCTACGAGCAGGCACGCCGTGAGGGCTATCCCATCGAGGGAGCGCAGGAACTGGCGATGCAGACCCTGCTGAAAGGGCTGCACCACTCCAGATACGCCATCCTGTGTGAGGTCATCACGAACGAGTTTTCCTATGAAATCCCCGAAACGCAGCAAGAAGCCCTTTCCAAGAAGTTGCTGCCTTTAGTGGACAGCGTGTTCTCCATCTACGACCTGTCTGACGACCATTTCGCCCAGTCGTTGGACTATGACCTGCTGTACAGCGAACTGACGGGAGCTGTCGTACTCTATCTGGCCGAGTATGGCGTTTAACCGCAAGCAGCGACTGAGGGACAACATCGAGGCGATACGGACGGCCTTCCTCCTTGACCGGGAAGAGCGCACCCCCACCGAGGCCGAGCGCGGCACACTGCGCAGCTACTGCGGCTTCGGAGGCTTGAAGTGTATCCTGAATCCCGCCAAGGAACTGACGGATGCCGTCCACTGGGCGAAATCCGACCTCGAACTCTTTGCCCCCACGGCGGAACTGCACCGCCTTATCCGTGAGAACAGCCGTGACGAGACGGAGTACAAGCGTTATGTCGATTCGCTGAAAGGCTCCGTGCTCACGGCCTTCTATACCCCGAAGGAAATCACTGACACCCTCGCAGGCGTGCTTGCGGGGCACGGTGTCGTGCCTGCACGCTTACTGGAGCCGTCGGCAGGCATGGGTGCTTTCGTGGACTCCATGCTGCGGTACGCACCCCAAGCCGATGTGATGGCTTTCGAGAAAGACCTGCTGACGGGCAGGATGCTCCGCCATCTTCACCCCGACCGCAAAGTACGTGTGGAGGGATTCGAGAATATAGAAAAGCCCTTCAACGGCCATTTCGACCTTGCCCTGTCCAACATCCCCTTCGGCGACATCGCCGTGTTCGATGCGGAGTACGAGAAACGTTCCATCATGCACCGGACAGCGGCGAAGAAGATACACAACTACTTCTTCCTGAAGGGACTCGATGCCGTGCGTGACGGCGGCATTGTCGCCTTCCTCACCTCGCAGGGTGTGCTGGACAGTGAGAGCAACAACGGCACCCGCTTCCTGATGATGAGAAAAGCCGACCTGCTGTCTGTGGTGCGTATGCCCAACAACCTCTTCACGGAGAATGCCAACACCGAAGTAGGCTGCGACCTGATCATCCTCCAGAAGAACAGTCGGAAGGAAGAACTGTCGGAAGATGACCAACTGTTGACGCAGACGGTGAAGGACAACCATACCCATGTGACGACCAACCGCTACCTGCTGGCGCATCCCGAATTGGTCATACATACCAGTGCCAAACTGGACACCGACCCATACGGAAAACCTGCGATGGTCTATCTGCACGAGGGCGGTGTGGCAGGAATCGCCGAGGACCTTCGTAAGCGAATAGATGCCGATTTGGCTGCACGATTGGATGTGGCACGCTATAAGGGTGTGACAGAAGAGATACCTGTCCAAGCCATTCCGCCTGCAACCAAGGAAATCAAAATAGCGAAAGAAGTACCTGCAATTACAGAGGAGGCTCTGAAAGAACAACCCTCAACAGACTTTTTCGCAGAGGGAAAGGCGGTACAGCTCACACTTTTTGATTTGTGGGAGTACACCGTTCCGCAAGAGAAGCCTGCCCCGAAGAACAAGAAGAAGTCCGCTGTTGCCAAACAGGCACAAAAGGGGAAGAATCCCACACCTGCCCGTGCGGAGAAGCCGAAGAAGCAGGACAGCGAATCATTGCAGTCTTCACAGAAAAAAGCAGACGATGCCCCCAAAGAAGAAAAGAGAACCCTGCCGGGCGACATCTATGCGGACATCAACTGGGAAGACAATCCGCCCATCAACGGATTCTATGAGGCCATGATGACGCTGACACCCGAACGGCGTGTGGCACTGCGTCAGGAAGCGGAGCGCCATCGTCAGGAGCAGTTGAAGAGATTGGGCGTGAAAGATACGCTCAGTCCCGCCTTCATTCCTCCTATGGGAGAGATAAAACCGCTGTCTGAAGCAGAGCCGAAACATGCAGAGGTTAAGCAGTCACCGCTTGACCTCACTCCGCATCCCTACTACCGTACGCTGGAACCCCATCACCGTGAAGGCTCCATTGTGCTCGATGCGGCAAGGAACGTGGGCTATCTGAAAGACCTCACGCCATACGGAGCGATGTTCCATCCCGCCGACCTCAACGGTTTCCAGAAAGAGAAACTGATGCTCTACATCTCCCTGCGCGATGCCTATGAGCGTCTGTACAGCTATGAGGCGGAGCACCACGAGGAGAACAAACCGCAGAGAGGCTACCTCAACACCTACTACGACGAGTTTGTCCTGCGCTACGGCAACCTCAACGCCAAGCAGAACGTGAAGCTGCTGCTGATGGATGCCGCAGGACGCGACATCCTCTCCTTGGAGCGTGAGGAGAACGGGCAGTTCGTCAAGGCCGACATCTTCGAGCGTCCTGTTTCCTTTGCGGTGGAGAGCCATGCCAACGTAGGCTCTCCCGAAGAAGCCCTCTCCGCATCACTCAACAAGTTCGGTACGGTCAATCTCGACTATATGCGGGAGATAACCGACAGCACGGCGGAGGAATTGCTCACTGCCTTGCAAGGGCGCATCTATTATAATCCGCTCGTGACCGGTTACGAGATCAAAGACCGCTTCATCGCCGGGAACGTGATAGAGAAGGCGGAACGCATAGAGGCATGGATGGGCGAAAACCCCGAAAATGAACGTATGCCGGAGGTGAAGCAGGCGTTGGAGGCTCTGAAAGATGCCGAACCGCCGCGTATCGCCTTCGAGGATC
>ERZ1026898.1632-NODE-1632-length-10814-cov-10.202435_pt1 | contig 10814 bp, 11 predicted proteins | sample MGYA00380178_ERZ1026898 | MGnify/ENA primary metagenome ERZ1026898 (study PRJEB33269, sample SAMEA4719814) | human gut metagenome | biome: human-associated habitat; feature: organic feature; material: feces | place: Cameroon | collected 2013-10 ... | reverse complement strand
CACGGACCGCATCGCCGACTACGGCGAGTTCAACATCTTCCCCGTCTTCAGCGGCAAGCCGCTCGCGTAACGAACGCAAAAGGAAAAGGAGAGAACGCAGCAGCGTCCTCTCCTTTTTTTACAAAAGCATGCAGAAACCAATCTGCATACAGAGCCATCTTTCAAAAAGCCTCTTATTTCTTCTCTTCCTCGCGCACAAACATCATCAAAAAGCTGACTGCGAGCAGCAGGCAGGACACCCAGATGCCCTTTTCGGCAAAGCGCGCCGTCAGGACACTGCCAAGCCCCGCGCCAACGGCAAAAATACCGATGACGCCAAAATACGTCAGTGCCTTTTTCAGCACCTCGCGGTCGTGCGTGTGGAAGTAGACGCACAGCGCCTCGGTGCCGCTGCGCATGTTGCCGATGCACATGGTGCTCGCGTAGGCGTGGCCGCGCACCTTGCGGAAGGTCTGCACCTGCATCGCGCAGACGAACGAGACGAGCGCGTTTGCAAAGATGTTGACCTCCTGCGGCAGGAAGCCGACAAAAAACAGCAGCACGATCTCGGCCAGAATGATGAGCTGGCGCCAGTGCACCTTTTCCATGCACTTATAGCGGCGGTGGACGCATTCCGCCACAAAAATGCCCGCCATAAACGAGATCACCGGCACAAAATAGCGGAAAACACCTGCCCAGTCGCCTGCAAAAAGGTGTGTGCTCATCAGCACGATGTTGCCCGTCTGCGCGTTGGCAAACACCTTGTCGCGGCAGCAATAGGTATAGGCGTCCTGCAATCCGCCGGATAAAATGATAAACGCGGACATCAGGAACGAATCGGACATCTGCCCGTACGGTCGATCAAGCTGCATGGTTACATTTTGGCTCCTGTTCGTTAAAATTCCGCCATGATTATACGGCGGTAGCCGCGCTTCGTCAAGCGGCGTTTGCGCGCAAGCCTCTTTGGTTTCACGAGGCGCAGCGTGTTCTTCCTGCTCGCAAAGTGCGTCAGCATCACGAGGAACGACACCGCCGAGCCCAGCGCCGTGGCAAGACCCGCGCCGTAAACGCCCATATCGCATGGGAAGACGAAGAACCAGTCGCCGAACACATTGAAGATGCCGCCCGACAGCACACCAAGCGTCGCAAGCGCGGGCGCACCGTCGTTGCGCAGAAATGCCGCGAGCATCTGATTGAAGAGGAACAGCGGGAATACAACTTTAACGGGGATCATGTACCGCTGCGCGAGGGCGAGCAGCGTCTCATCCGTGCCGAAAAACGTCAAAAGCGGACGCTCGAAGAGGATCAGCCCGATCCACGCGAGCGCCGCCGTGCCGTCGGGGCCCTATACTGCCCGACCATCGCCATATCGACGATGCCGTAGATGCTGGAGATCAGCGCGCTGCCGAACGCCGCCGACAAGTATTTGAAGTAAAGCGTTTTGATATTTCCACGCAAAAGGTCCATTGTCGTTTCCTCCTGTCAACAAAAAAAGCCGGATAAGGAACAGGCATTTCAGCCTGCGCCTTATCCGGCTGCCGTTTCTTTCGAACAGCGCGCCCTCTGAGCGAGCAAGCGGGACTATAGCGCAAGAAAACAGCAATGTCAAGCCGCGGCGATCTCCCTCCTTTTTCCTTTCTGAATTTTCCGTGGACAATTTCTTCCCGATGGGGTAACATCATAGAAAAAACAGGAAACGGAACACTTTTTCATGGACAAGTACAGCATCTTAAAGCAATATTACGGCCACGGCGCGTTTCGCGCGGGGCAGGAGGAACTCATCGACTCCATTCTCTCTGGGCGCGATGCGCTGTGCGTCATGCCGACGGGCGGGGGCAAGTCGCTCTGCTATCAGATCCCCGCGCTGCTCCTGCCGGGCATCACTCTCGTCGTCTCGCCGCTCATCTCGCTGATGAAGGATCAGGTCTCAGCGCTCAAGAGCGCGGGCGTTCCCGCGGCGTACATCAACAGCTCACTGACAGGCGAGCAGATCCGCACGGTCTACACCCGCACGCGCAAGGGTGCCTACAAGCTCATCTACGTCGCGCCCGAGCGGTTGGAAACGAACAGCTTTTTATCGCTGATGCGGGAGATGGATGTGTCGTTTCTCGCTGTGGACGAGGCGCACTGCATTTCGCAGTGGGGACAGGACTTCCGCCCGAGTTACCTCGGCATTGTCGATTTCATCAATGCCCTGCCGCGCAGACCCATTGTCGCGGCCTACACCGCGACGGCGACAAAGCAGGTGCAGTCTGATATCCTGCGGCTCTTGCAGCTGCAAAGCCCGTACCGCATCGTGACGGGCTTCGACCGTCCGAACCTCTATTTCGACGTGCGCCGCCCGAAAAACAAGTTTTCCACCCTCGCCGCACTCATTGACGAGCGAAGAGGCAGAAGCGGTATCGTCTACTGCGCGACGCGCGCGGCGGTCGAGCGCGTGTGCGACAGCCTGTATGACCGCGGCATCGCCGCCACGCGCTATCACGCGGGCCTCACGGACGAGGAGCGGCAGCAGAATCAGGACGATTTTCAGTTTGACCGCAAGACCGTCATGGTCGCGACGAACGCCTTCGGCATGGGCATCGACAAGTCAAACGTCAGCTTTGTCATCCATTACAACATGCCGAAGAGCCTTGAGGCCTACTATCAGGAGGCGGGCCGCGCCGGACGCGACGGCGAGAATGCCGACTGCGTCCTGCTCTTTGCGCCCGCCGATGTGGAGACCGCGCGCTTTCTCATCGAAAACGGCGGGGCCGACCAGCTCTCGGAGGAGGATGCCGCGCTCGTGCGCAAGCGCGACTATGAGCGCCTGCAGGCGATGACGGGGTACTGCAAATCCGTCGACTGTCTGCGCGGGCGGCTGCTTGACTACTTTGGCCAGATACACCCCGCAAACTGCGGGAACTGCTCCAACTGTAAAGCGACCTACCAGACCGAGGATATCACGCTCTCGGCGCAGATGATCTTATCGTGCGTCATGCGCATCCGCGAGCGGCTGGGCTACTATGTCGGCAAAACGCTCGTCATTCAGGTCCTGCGCGGGAGCCGCGACCAGCGGCTTTTGTCGCTCGGCCTTGCGAGCCTGTCGACCTATGGTCTCATGGATAAGACGTCGCCGAGCGTCATCGAGCGGTACATCGAATACCTCGAATCCGCGGGATATCTCGAGGTCGACCAGCGCTATTCGACGCTCCGGCCCACAAAAAAAGCATCCGCCGTGCTCTTTGACGGCGAATGCGTGCTGATGCAGAAGCGGGTGGAGCCGAAGACAGAGAAAAAGCGCCCGCGCGGCGCGTTTTCGGACGAATTCGAGGAAAACAGCCTTTACGAGGCGCTGCGCGCCCAGCGCGCGGAGCTTGCCAAGCGCGAGAGCGTTCCCGCCTACGTCATCTTTTCGAACGCGACGCTCGCCGACATGGCGGAGAAAGCGCCGCGCTCGCTCTCCGAGCTTCTTGAGGTCTCGGGAGTCGGTGAGCGGAAGGCCTCCCGCTACGGAGAGGTCTTCCTGCGCACCATTGAGGAGTATATACAGCAGCAGGGGTAAAGCGGGCTCACTTCAGCACCGTGCCGTCGGCCAGCGTGATGGTATAGCCGTTGAACAGGATATCGCCCTCGGCGAGGTCGCTGAGCTCGATGCTCTCGTCATTTTTTGTAATTTCCGCATTCGCGAAGTCGAGCGTCACACTCTCCTCGCCCGCGGTAAAGCTGCTGCCCATGCCGCCAGGCGTGCCGCTCGGGGCCTCACCGTCCGGCTTTTCCGGCGGCTGGCTGCCGGAATCACCGCTCTGGCTGTCGGGCTTTGCGGGCGGCTGACTGCTGTCGGACGATGCATGATCCTGACTGCTGCTGTTGCCGCTCTGCGCTTCGCCGTCCGGCTTGTCGGGCGGCGTCTGGCCGGAATCGGAACTGTCAGACACGTCATGGGACGGCATACCGCCCTCGCTCAGCTCGCCGAGCTGCATCGTCACGGCAGTGCCATCAATATCGGTGATCTCGCCGGTGATCGTCTGGCCGGAGTAGTCCGATGTTTTGCTGCCGCACGCGGCGAGCGACAGCGTCAGCGCCGCCGCACAGAAAAGAGAACGAATCTTTTTGCCTTTCATCAAAAGTGACCTTCTTCGTCATTGTGTATCCCAAATGCTTCCGCGGGGCTGTCGTTTTTCGCTTTTCCCTTGGAACGAGGTCATTATTGCCCGCCAACCTAAAAAAACTAAAGGAAAGTTTGAACATTTTGTTTTTCACGAAAACGCAAAAAGCAGTGCCGCCTGAAATCAGGCGGCACTGTTCCTATTGATATGATGTTCCCACCGGCGCGGCGCAAGCGGTTAGTTCGCTCTAACTCGCAGTCTTTTGAAAAGCCGCCGCAGGGCAGCTTTCCAATATATCCTGCTTTCCCGCTTGCCTTCGGGAAGGTGATCGACCTTGCGTATTGTAGCACAGCGATTTTCGCATTGCAAGAGCGGTTTTCAAATTTTTGCGATATTTTCTTTGCTACATACGCTTTCTCGCCCCGTCCGCTGCGACAGACTGTTCCCATTCCGTGTCCCGCGGCACTTGCATCCCGCGGCTTTCGCTGGTATACTATGTTCATAAGTTAGATGCATTTAACAGAATTGATATTTCACACAGAAAAGACGGTGAACGACATGGAAGCATTTTACGGCATTTTGATCCCATTTCTCGGCACGTCGCTCGGCGCGGCGTGCGTGTTCTTCATGAAAAAGTCGCTCAGCGACGCTGTGCAGCGCTCGCTAACGGGCTTTGCCGCGGGCGTGATGGTCGCGGCCTCGGTGTGGAGCCTGCTGATCCCCGCCATCGAGCAGTCGTCGGCGATGGGGAAACTCTCGTTTCTGCCGGCGTTTCTCGGCTTTTGGGTCGGCATTCTCTTTTTGCTGCTGCTCGACCACGTCGTCCCGCACCTGCACGCCAAGAGCGGGCAGGTCGAGGGACCGAAGAGCCAACTCCAGCGCACGACGATGATGGTGCTGGCCGTCACACTGCACAACATCCCCGAGGGCATGGCCGTCGGCGTGGTGTATGCGGGCTATCTCTCCGGCAGCGCGCAGATCACGGCGGCGGGCGCGCTGGCGCTCTCACTCGGCATCGCGATCCAGAATTTTCCCGAGGGGGCGATCATTTCGCTCCCGCTGCGCGCCGAGGGCATGGGCAAAGCAAGAGCTTTCTGGGGCGGCGTGCTCTCGGGCATCGTCGAGCCCATCGGCGCGGTGCTGACGATACTCGCCGCGTCGCTCATCGTTCCGGCGCTGCCGTATCTTCTGAGCTTTGCCGCGGGCGCGATGCTCTATGTCGTCGTCGAAGAGCTGATCCCCGAAATGTCGCAGGGCGCGCACTCCAACATCGGCACGGTGTTCTTCGCCGTGGGTTTCAGCCTGATGATGGTACTCGACGTGGCGCTGGGGTAAAATACGGCAGAAATACAAGCAGGAGGCGGTACCAAGCGGTATGCCTCCTGTTTTTATGATGACGCCAGTTTTGCGCCTACTTTTCCACCCGAATAAGATTGCTCTCATACGGCCGCTTGCCGGAGAGCACTTCGTCGTAAAAATTCTGCTTCCAGTCGATGTAGGCGACGCTGTCCTGCAATTCCCGAATGCCTGCGCGCAGCGCCTCCTGCTTCTGCGCCAGCAGAATTTTGCGCTGCGGGATGGTGCGCTCGCCTTGCAGGCAGAGGGCGAGGTAGTCCTTCATCTCCTGAATGCTCATGCCGCATTTTTTCAGGCACGTCAGGCTGCTGATCCACGCGACGTCCCGCTCGTCAAACACGCGGCGGTTGTTTTTGTCGCGCTTGACGTTGGGGACAAGCCCCTCGTTGCAGTAAAATTTTAAGGCCTGATAGGTCATGCCCGTTTCCTTGCAGACCTGCATCATGGTGTAGCGCATGGTAATCCCTCTCTGTTGCGTAAAAATTGTGTTTTTTCCTCAAAAACCTCTTGTCCGGTTGTTACAACCGGTATTTATAATCGGCAGTATCAACCGGAAGTTGCCATCGGCAATGATAGCACAACAGCGGCGAATACCGCAAGAAAAACGGTCAGAGAGGATGCGCTATGATGAATAACTTTGTTTTTGAAAACAAGACCAAGGTGTATTTCGGCAAGAACGTTGTCAAAGAGCACCTCGGTGGCCTTTTGTCAAACTACGGCGAGACCGTCATGCTGGCCTACGGCGGCGGTTCTGTCAAGCGCAACGGCTTGTATGATGAAGTCATGGGCATCCTGAACGCCGCCGGTAAGCGCGTTGTGGAATTCTCCGGTATCATGTCGAACCCCACCTATGCCAAGGTGCAGGATGGCGCAAAGCTGGCGTGGGCGTCCGCCATGGCAGAGAACAGCGTTCTGAAGATCGGAAAAGTCACGGACTTCCAGTGCCATATGCTGGAGCACCAGCTGAGCGCTTACACCAATTGCAACCATGGAGCGGGCCTGGCGGTGATCCATCCCGTTCTGTACCGCTACATCTACAAGTCTGGTGCGGCGCGGTTTGCGCGGTTTGCTCAGAATGTCTGGGGCATCGCACCCAAGGGCAGTGACGGGGAAACCGCCGCCGGTATCGACGCGCTGGCCGCGTTCATTAAGGGAATTGGTCTGCTGACTACCTTTACCGAGCTTGGCATTCCCGCTGATACCGATTTCCGTGCCATCGCGGATTCCACCAACGTCACTGCTGGCTGCTGCAAGAAGCTGACCCGTGATGAAATTTGCGAAATTTTGCAGGAATGCCTGTGAGTATCCGCGCTTTTCGCAGCAAAACAAAGCATTCTTTGCGCTGTGCTCCATTTTTGGCCTTTCTGCCTCTTGCATTTGGGCCAAAGCGTGATATCATAGGCCAGACAAATTGCGGAAAGGGGCAGTAGAATTGAAAGCTGCAGCGCAGAAAAAATCATTGGATATGCTCCACGGAACGCTCTGGGATAAGATCCCGCGCTTTGCCATTCCGGTGGCGGCCACGGCGATTTTGAGCCAGCTGTTCAACGCCGCGGACATCGCCGTCATCGGCAACTTTACCGGCGAGCTCCGCACTGTGGCGGTCGCGGCCGTCGGCACGAACAGCTCGATCATCAGCCTGATCGTCAACCTGTTCATCGGCATCGCGCTGGGCGCGAACGTGACGATCGCGCACGCCATCGGCGAAAAGAACGACACGATGGTGCACCACGCGGTGCACACCTCCATCGTCGTGGCGGTGCTGGGCGGTTTGATCGCGGCGATCATCGGTGAGCTGTTCGCCGTTCCGCTGCTGAATCAGCTGAATGTGCCGGACGATGTGTTCCCGCTGGCGCTGCTATACCTGCGCATCTATCTTGCGGGCCTGCCGGTGATCCTGCTCTACAACTTTGAGGCGGCGGTCTTCCGCAGCGTGGGCGAGACGAAAATTCCGCTGATCGCGCTGACGGCCTCCGGCGTTCTGAACGTGATCCTGAACCTCTTTTTCGTGGCCGCGCTCCACATGAGCGTGGACGGCGTCGCGATCGCAACGGTGCTGTCGAACGCGGTCAGCGCGGCGATCTTGTGGGGTTTCCTGCTTAAAACGGACAAGGTCATCCGCCTTGAGCCGAAAAAGCTGCGCATCGACGGGCTGTGCCTCAAGCAAATTCTGCGCATTGGCGTTCCCGCGGGTGTGCAGAGCGCGATGTTCTCCATCGCGAATATCGTCATTCAGGGCGCGATCAACAGCCTCGGCACGGTCGTCATGGCGGCATCGAGCGCGGCCTACAACATTGAGGTCATCACCTACGATATCCTCAACTCCTTCTCGCAGGCCTGCACGACATTCGTCGGACAGAACTTCGGCGCGGGCGAGATCAAGCGCTGCAAGAAAACGCTGCTGCTGTGTCTTCTCGAGGGCATCATCAGCCTCGGCGTCGCCATCGCTCTGATCCTCTTTTTCGGAAAGTCGCTGCTCACCATCTTCAACGGCGACCCGCAGGTGGTAGAGACGGGCTATATTCGCCTCATGCTGATCATGCCGTCGCACCTGTTCAGCCTTTGCTACGAGGTGCTTTCCGGCTACCTGCGCGGCTTTGAAATTTCACTGCCGCCCGCCGTTTTGACGATGCTGGGCGTCTGCGGCGTCCGCCTGAGCTGGCTGCGCTGGGTCTTCCCGCAGTACAAGACGTTTATGAACATCATGCTGGTCTTCCCCATCAGCCTTGCGACCACGGCGCTTCTAATGCTGGCAGCGGTGCTGTACTTCCGCCCCTCGCGCCGCTATGCGCATCTGCAAAAGAGTGATGGCGCGGCTTCGGCAAAAATCGAAGGATAAGACCATTCCCAAAATCGACAAAGCAGGGCGCTTGCCTAAAAGGCAAGCGCCCTGCTTTACTTTTTTGATGGGGCAGCCGTTTCTAAATCGCGGATGGGAAATTTTCACATCAGCTCGCGCGTGAAATCAAGCACGCACTCGCGCAGACGCAGAATTTCCTCTGGCGTGTTCTTGCTCAGGTGCATACCGATGCCGAGCTCCCGTCCCGTTTTCGGGCTGACCGGCAGCGTCTTTACGCCGTGCGTCCGCCCGCGCATCATGATCTCCGTCATCATTGTGATGCCAAGGCCCTTGCTGACCATGCGGATGACCGTTTCATCGTCCACATGGCAGGGGCGGATATTCGGCTTTACCTTTTTGGGACTCAGCGCAGCGTTCACGTCGATGTCGAAGCGCCCGTAGGGCATCAGGAATTCTTTTCCGTCGAATTCCTCGATGGGGAAGGTCTCTTCGCTGCCGGTGGGATAGTCCTCCGGCAGGATGGCGTACATCGCGTCGTAGTAGAGCGGTGTCCAGTCGCAGTTGATGTGGCTCTGCCGCGCGGCAAAGATGACGTCCGTGCGCCCCTCCTCCAGCAGCTCAAAGGGTTCGAGCTCGTGGTCCACCATGCGAAGATCCACGTCGGTCTCCGGACACACGCGGCGGAAGCGGTACAGAATTTCCGGCATCCAGTGCATGGCAAGGCTCGCATAAGCGGCGATTCGGATCGTCGCCGTCCGCTTTTGCGTGATGGTCTCGATCTGGTTTTCGAGCTTCGCCGTCGCGCTGAGGTATTCGCGGATCGCGGGCAGCAGCGCCTCCCCGTCCTCTGTCAGCGAAATACCGCTGTGGTCGCGCCGGATGAGCTTCATGCCGATCTCGCGCTCCAGACCGTTGATGAGGTGCGTCAGCCCCGACTGTGTGTAGCCCACGACCTCAGACGCTTTGGAAAAGCTGCCGAGGTTGACGGCGGTCATCAGAATTTCAAATTTTTTGCTGTCCATATCCCCACTCCTATAAAGGGTATTTTGATTTGTAATATACCTATTATAACCGAGCGTTTCTCTTTTTCAAGTGCAGGGTGTAATATTTTCAACACAAAGGAGTTGATTATCCCATGACTACTAAAAAATTGACCTTCCGGCAGAAGATTCTCGTCGCTGGAACGCTGTTTGGAATGTTCTTCGGCGCGGGCAACCTGATCTTCCCCGTACATCTCGGCCAGATGGCCGGCCGCAACGCGGTCGTCGCCATGATCGGCTTTATCATCACGGCGGTCGGCATCCCCATCTTCGGCGTCGCCGCCATCGGCATCACGCATTCCGACGGCCTGCAGACGCTCTCGAGCAAGGTCGGCAAGGGCTACGGCATTTTCTTTACCTGCCTTCTGTACCTGACCATCGGCCCGCTCTTCGCCATCCCGAGATGCGCGACCGTTTCGTTTACCACCGGCATCACGCCCTTGCTGGGCGCGGATTCGCCGGAGTGGCTATATCTGCTTGTCTTTTCGGCGGCGTTCTTCGCCTTCGTGCTGTTCTTCTCGCTGCGCCCCGGTAAGATCACCCTCTGGATCGGCAAGATCATCAATCCGCTCTTCCTGTTCTTCTTCGCAGTGCTGATCATCGCGGCGCTGCTCTCCCCCGGCGCAGCGATCTCCTCAGTCGAGCCGACGGAGGCCTATCAGAACGGTTCCTTCTTTCCCGCGCTCATTGAGGGCTACGGCACGATGGACGCCATCGCCGGTCTCGCCTTCGGCATCGTGGTCATCGACGTCATTCGCCGCATGGGTGTCGACAACGACGACATCATCGCCGAGGACGTGCTCTCCTCCGGTCTTCTTGCCGGTGCGCTGATGGCGCTGATCTACGTGCTGTCCATTCTGGTCGGCGCGCAGTCGAGAGGCATTTTCGAGCTGTCCGAAAATGGCGGCATCGCCCTCACGCAGATCGCGGGTCATTACCTTGGCGGCGTGGGCCAGTTTATCCTCGCCTTCACCATCACCTTTGCCTGCCTCAAGACCTCCATCGGCCTTGTCACGGCCTGCTCGGAGACGTTTGTCAAGATGACGAACGGCAAAATTTCCTACCGCACCTGGGCGATCCTCTTCACGGTGTTTTCGTTTGCCGTTTCCAACATTGGACTGAGCGCCATCATCGAGTATTCCGTCCCGATGCTCATGCTCATCTATCCCCCGGCCATTGCGCTTATCCTGCTGGCCTTTATCGGCAAGTTCTTCGCTCATGACCGTGCCGTGTATGTCGCAACGATGATCGGTACATGGGCAGCCGCTATTTTCGACTGCATGAAGACGCTGCCCGCGTCGGTGCAGACTTCGCTCCGCCTCGATGTGCCTATCGCCTTTGCAGAAAAATATCTGCCGTTGTTCGACAAGAACCTCGGCTGGTTGCTGCCTGCACTCGTCGGCTTTGCGATCGGCATGGTCATCCGCTCGAGCCGGAAGGGCGCGCTCGTCCCTCATGCCTGACGAACCAAATTAAAGTAAAAACGCACCGCATGGCAGAGTTATTTCTGCCGTGCGGTGTCATTTTTTCAGCGGCTCCGAAAACGGAGAA
>ERZ1026898.1631-NODE-1631-length-10815-cov-14.287361_pt1 | contig 10815 bp, 10 predicted proteins | sample MGYA00380178_ERZ1026898 | MGnify/ENA primary metagenome ERZ1026898 (study PRJEB33269, sample SAMEA4719814) | human gut metagenome | biome: human-associated habitat; feature: organic feature; material: feces | place: Cameroon | collected 2013-10 ... | reverse complement strand
CTGCCACAGTACCTTGTCTGTGACAAAAGTCTCAAGCGAACACATGACATCGGGCGTTTCTGCCGTGATGACGCTGCCATGCAGCAGTTTCCCGAATGGAAAAACGGAAAACTGCCCTTTACTCCCTTTTATCAGGTATATTAAAACAGAATAGGGGAAAGCTGTCAAGGAAAATACGGAGATCTTTTCTGTATCTTATGCGGGTCTTTCCGTGGCTGTTCACGTAAGCTGATGCAGGGCCTGTCCCCGGTGAGCTGTTATGGCTCTCCGGGGGCTTTTTGCGTCCCGGCATCTTTTCGATGGCAGCAAAACGTGGTAGAATAAAAAACAAGCGATAAGAGAAAAAGGAAAAAACAAAAATGCGGAGATCGGGAACGCTCCCATGCGCTGACAAATGATGTCCGAAGTGCCGAGGAGCATCAGCACCATCTGGAACGGCACCCCGAAGATTGCAGGTGCTGCCATATTCCGGATGCTGTCCTGAATAAATACAGAGATCGGTAAATGTGAAATCGTATCATTGCAGAGGAGGAAAAATGATGACCATTGCACAGATCATGGAAAAGATGATCGCCTTTTCGGAAGGGAACATCCATGACATCACCCATCTGAGCTGCGTGTGGACCTACGCAAAAACCATCGGGGAACTGGAAGGACTGGATGCGGACACGCAGTTCGTTCTGGAGGCGGCGGCCATTACGCACGACATTGCCTGCCCGCTGTGCCGCAAGAAATACGGCAGCACCAACGGCAAATATCAGGAGCAGGAGGGCGCCCCTCTGGTGCGGGAGTTCTTGGCAGATACCGGCATGACAGCCGAACAGATCGACCGGGTGGCCTATCTGGTGGGGCATCACCACAGCCCGGAGCAGATCGACGGCATTGACTATGAGATCTTGATCGAGGCGGATTACATCGTCAATGCATCCGAAAGCGGATACAGCCGACAGGCGATCCGGACTTTTATGGAACGCACCATGAAAACGGCGGCGGGCATCCGGCTGACCAAAACAGTGTTTGGCGTGTAAGCCATCCAAACAGGCAAGCCCAAAGCGGGCGTGGGCGAAAGTGCCCCGGGCTGGTTCCGCAGTAAAATGTTGCATGAAGATGCATTGACGGCGAACGCAAAATGCGGTATACTCTCCTTACGGTTATATAAGACTAACCTGCAAGGAGCTGGGTTTATGACAGATGCATTTTACGGGATCCTGATCCCGTTTCTGGGCACTTCGCTGGGGGCGGCCAGCGTGTTTTTTCTCAAAAAAGCGCTGGGAGATCGCATCCAGCGGGCGCTTACCGGCTTTGCGGCGGGCGTAATGGTGGCGGCTTCCATCTGGAGCCTGCTGATCCCCGCCATGGACCAGTCGGCAGCACTTGGAAAACTGGCGTTTTTCCCGGCAGCAGTCGGCTTCTGGCTGGGCATCCTGTTTTTGCTGCTGCTGGACCACATCATCCCGCACCTGCACCGGAACAGCCGGCAGGCCGAAGGCCCCCACAGCCAGCTGCAACGAACCACCATGATGGTGCTGGCCGTTACCCTGCACAACATTCCGGAAGGCATGGCTGTGGGTGTGGTCTACGCCGGATATTTATCCGGCACAGCGCAGATCACGGCGGCCGGCGCACTGGCCCTTTCGCTGGGCATCGCCATCCAGAACTTCCCGGAGGGAGCCATCATCTCAATGCCGCTGCGGGCGGAGGGCATGAGCAAAGGCCGTGCCTTCTGGGGCGGGGTGCTGTCCGGCATCGTGGAGCCCATCGGCGCGGTGCTGACCATTCTGGCGGCAGGCATCATCGTTCCGGCGCTGCCGTATCTGCTCAGCTTTGCTGCCGGTGCCATGCTGTATGTGGTGGTGGAAGAGCTCATTCCGGAAATGTCGCAGGGCGAACACTCCAATATCGGCACCGTGTTCTTTGCGGTCGGCTTCAGCCTGATGATGGTTCTGGACGTGGCCTTGAGCTGAAAAAACCTCCGGAGGTTTTGGGATCCAAAAATCTCCGGAGATTTTTATGTCTGAAAAGCTGCCTTTGACACAGCGGCCGGCGCAGGCGAAGCGGAAAGGCGTTACTTATTCCGCCGGTATCCGTTTTCATCCCGGTACTCGGGGTGTGCCTTTATGTGACCGAAAAACACATTGGTGCAGGCTCCGTGATCGGGCCGGAAGAGATCTTGTTTTGAGGTGATGGGACATTGCCGGTTCAGCGGATCGCGGTTGTACGCACCTCTTGGCATGCTTGCCGAAAGGGGATTTTTGTGCTATAGTAGTTGTATATACAACGATGCGGATACATCTTTCTGCAAGGGCAGCGGAGGTGCCTATGGACATTACGGAACGAAAGATCACAAAGATCGCGCGCGAAGCAGAAAAGCTGGTTCTGCTCAAAACGCGCGAAAATGGCGTAGGCACGGCAGAGATCGACCTCATCCATGCGCTGCGCCATCACCCCGGCTGCACGCAGGCACAGCTGGCCGAGCTTTTGCACGCGGACAAGGCCGCCATTGCGCGGCGTACCAAAAATCTGGAAGGGAAGGGCTACCTGACCCGCTGCGATGCGCCCAACGACCGGCGCAGCCAGCTGCTGTACCCCACCGAAAAGGCCGAAAACCTGAAAGCCTCCAAGGCGGAGGTGGAAGCGGCCTTTTACGAGTACATCACCGGTGTGCTGACCGCAGAAGAAGCGGCTGCTTTTGCCGCATCGCTGAACAAGCTGTACTGGGCGTCCAAGACCGAGAGCCGCGCAGGCTTCCCGCACTTCCGGGCCGCAGAAGGAGACAACGCCCATGAAGAATGAAAAAGCATTCCGGCCGGACCGGGTGCTCTCCTATTTTAAGGTGGAGTGGCTCCCGCTGGCCTTTGTGACCCTTTCGGGGCTTGTTTACAACATCGGCCTGCTGGCAGCACCGTGGTTTGAGGGCCGGCTGGCCCAGTGCCTTGCCGACATCTTAGGCGGCAGCGAGACCGCCGCCCCAATGGCCCTGCTGGTGCTGGCCTATCTTTTTGTCACGCTGGTGGTGCAGGCGGCGCGGTTCATCAAGCGTTTTTATGTGCGCCGCTTTGCCAATAACATCAACCGCCGGATGAAAGGCATCCTGTACGCAAACCTTGTGCGCCAGAGCCGCGCCGCGCTGGAACAGCAGGGCACCGGTGAGCTGATGACCAAGGCCATCTCGGACGTGGACGACTGCGTGGAGGGAATGCGCAAATTCACCACCGAGATCTTTGATACCGGCGTGGCGCTGGTGGGCTACGCGGTGATGCTGCTGGTGTACGACTGGCGGCTGGCACTGCTCAGCCTGCTGTTCACGCCGGTTTCCTATGTGTGCGCAGCATGGATGAAAAAGCCGGTGCAGCGTGCCGGTGCGGCCTATAAAAAGGCGGCGGGTGCCCTGAGCACTGCCACGCTGGATCGCGCCCGGAACGCCGTCACCTACCGCATCTGCGGCTGCGAGGATGCCCGTGTGGAAAAGTACGAAGAAGCACTGAACACCTACGAAAAAACGGCGGTGCGCAGCAATGTATGGCAGTCGGCCCTGCCGCCGCTGTATCTGGCAGCATCGGAAGCGGGCGTGCTGTTTGTTCTGTGGTTCGGCGCAAAGAACGTGCTGGGTACCGGCTGGCGCGCATGGGACATCGCAGCCTTTACCACCTTTTTGTCCTGCTTCACTAAGCTGGTGGTCAAATCCTCCAAGGTGGCAAAGCTGTTCAACGCGGTGCAGAAGGCCGAGGTCTCGTGGAAACGCATCAAGCCGCTGATGAAAACGCCGGAACCGCTGGACGCACTGGACATCCCGGCGGCACAGCCAGTCACGCTGGAAAAACTCTCCTTTGCTTACGGCGAGGAGCCCGTTTTCTCCGGCCTGAGCCTGACGGCCCGCCCGGGCGATATCATTGGCGTCACCGGTCCGGTGGCCTGCGGCAAATCCACCTTTGGCCGGTTGTTCCTGTGCGAAGCACCCTACGGCGGCTCGGCAAAATTTGGCGGCAGAGAGTTCTCGGCCCTGACGCCGCGGCAGATCTCGGCCACCGTTGGATATCTGGGCCACGACCCGGAGCTGAGCGCCGATACCGTGCGCAGCAATGTATTGTGCGGCAGTGCGCAGGATATCATGCCATGGCTGGCCGCCGCTGCGCTGGACGGCGAGGTGCAGGCCATGGAGAACGGCGCGGATACCATCATTGGCCCCGGCGGCACCCGCCTTTCCGGCGGTCAGGCCCAGCGGCTGGCGTTGGCGCGGACGCTGGCTCATCCGCGCCCGTTGCTGGTGCTGGACGACCCGTTCTCGGCGCTGGACCGCAGCACGGAGGACACCGTGTTCGCCAATTTGCAGGAATACGCAAAGGATAAGGTGGTGTTCCTGATCTCGCACCGGCTGTACCACTTCCCGCAGATGCAGAAAATTATTTTTATGGACGGCGGCAGGACCACGGTCGGCACCCACGCCCAGCTGATGGAAACCGTGCCGGTGTACCGCCAGCTGTACCAGAGCCAGACGGTGCCCGCAGCGCAGGAAGGAGGCGAGCCGCATGAAGAATAAACCGAAGAACGATGTGTGCGTCGCTATCCGCATGGCGGCTGCGGCGCACCGCCTGCTCACGGCGGGCACGCTTGTGTGCGTGGCAGCTTCGGTGCTGGCGTCACTTTTGCCGCCGCTGCTGCTGGCAGGTATCATCGACCGGCTGACGGCGGGCATGCCGCTCACCTTTGCGGCGGTGCTGCTCTATTTTGGCAGTCTGGCGCTGGAGGGCGTGCTTTCCTCCGCGCAGGAAAGCCTGCTGGTGCTCTTTGGCCAAAAAATGACCCACGCCCTGCGCAGCGAAATGTCCCAGAAACTCACCCGGCTGCCCGCAAGCACGCTGGCGGGCCAGAACCCCGGCGAAGTGGCAGCACGTTTTTCCGGCGATGTGGACACGGTGGAAGCGCTGTTCACCTCCGGCATCATCAGCATGGCGGCGGACGCCTGCCGCATCCTTTCCATTATGGCGGTGATCGCGGTCAAAAACACCGGCCTTGCGCTGATCTTGCTGCTGGTGCTGCCGCTGTTTGCGGTGTTCACACGCCATGTGCAAAGGCGGATGCTGGCCGCGCAGCTGGATAACCGCCGCGCGGTAGCCGCTGTTTCCGGGCAGGTGCCGGAGACGCTGCACAACATCCGCACCATCCGGGCCCTTGGACTGGAAACGTACATGGAAAGCCGCTACGACCGCTGCATCGGCGCAGGCTATGCCGCGATGGAGCGCACCAATTTTTACGACGCCATCTATTCGCCGGTGGTGCTGGTGCTGAATGCGGTGGTGGTGGGCATTGTGATGCTGCTTTCCGCCTCCGGCAATGCCGCGGTGCTGACGCTGTTCGGCATGTCGGTGGGCACTTCGGTGGCCGTGATCAACTATATTTCCCGCATTTTTGCCCCCATTGAGAGCCTTGGCATGGAGATCCAGACCATCCAGTCGGCCATGGCGGGCGTCAAGCGCATCGACGCCTTTCTCGGCCAGCCGGAACGGGAACGTCCTGCGGAACGAAAGGCCGCTGCCCGCGGCGACGTGGTGCTTGCCCATGTTACCTTTGGCTACGGCGAAAAGCATGTGCTGAACGATTTCTCCATGACCGTCAGGCAGGGCGAACAGGTCACGCTGGTGGGCCGCACCGGCGCAGGCAAGAGCACCGTGTTCAAGCTGCTGCTGGGGCTGTACCAGCCGCAGGCTGGTACCGTGACCATTGGCGGTGTGGACGTGGCGCACATCACAGACCGCGAGCGCCGCACCTGCATCGGCTGCGTGGAGCAGCATTTTGCCCGGGTGCCGGGCACGGTGCTGGAGCAGATCACCTTGGGCGACCCGCACATCACCCGGGAAATGGCGCAGCACGCAGCCGAGCTTGTCGGCATCGATGCCGCCATCAGGGCCCTGCCGGAGGGCTGCGACACCGTGTGCACCGACGGCATGTTCTCGCAAGGCGAGTGGCAGCTTTTGTCCATTGCCCGCGCGGCGGCCGCAGACCCCGCCGTGCTGCTGCTGGACGAGATCACCGCGAACCTTGACGCCGAAACGGAGGCCCGCGTGCTGGAAGCGCTGCGCCGCGCCTCGGCGGGCCGCACGGTACTCTCGGTCTCTCACCGCATTTACGAAAACCTTGGCGGCAGGACTGTAGAGATCAGGACGCAGACCGAGTAAAAAAGAACAATGACCAGATGCTCTCTGTGCGCATTTTTGCCCGCAGGGGGCATTTTTGCGCCGGTGGCGGGCTGGCCGCCGGTGTACCGGTGTGGGCTTGGACGGACCCGGCAGCTTTTTTGTGCGGAATACTTGACAGGTAAAATATAAAGTGATATGATTTTGATATCACAAAGAAACGCTTCCGTACCCTGCAAAGGAGGGACCTGTTATGGAAGAGAAAATTTTGCAGACCAAAAAGAACGGCATGGCCATTTTGCTGCTTACGCTGCTGGGCTATGTTGTTACTGTCCCGCTGTTTTTCTACAGCATCATCCTGCTGGAGGACGGCCTGTTTCCGGGCATTTTGCTGATGGTGCTTGCCATTGCGTACTGGGTGGCGGGCATTTTCCTGTTCTGCGGCCTGAAGGTGTTGAAGCCGCAGGAAGCGCTGGTGCTTACCCTGTTCGGCGATTACATCGGCACCCTGAAAGGACAGGGGTTCTACTGGGTGAACCCCTTCTGCACCGCCGTCAACCCGGCCGCAGGCACCCGCCTGAGCCAGAGCGGTGACGTGAACAGCGGGGAAAACGGCATGGCGGCCCTGTTCAAGGCAGGCGGCAGCGGCGGCACCCAGACCGCTGAGCTGACCAGCAAGAAGATCTCCCTCAAGATGATGACCCTGAACAATTCCCGCCAGAAGATCAACGACTGTCTGGGCAACCCGGTGGAGATCGGCATTGCGGTCATCTGGCGCGTCACCGACACCGCAAAGGCCGTGTTCAACGTGGACAACTACAAAGAATATCTTTCTCTGCAATGCGACAGCGCTTTGCGCAACGTGGTGCGTGTGTACCCTTATGACGTAGCCCCCAATGTGGACACCACCGGCGACGGCGTGGCCGACGAGGGCAGCCTGCGCGGCTCTTCCGAGGTGGTGGCCGCCCGCATCCGGGACGAGATCCAGAAAAATGTGGCCGAGGCCGGCATTGAGGTGGTGGAGGCCCGCATCACCTATCTGGCCTATGCGCCCGAGATCGCAGCCGTGATGTTGCAGCGCCAGCAGGCAAGCGCTATCATCGATGCCCGCAAGATGATCGTGGACGGCGCTGTGGGCATGGTGGAAATGGCGCTGGACCGCCTGAACGAAAACAAGGTGGTGGAGCTGGACGACGAGCGCAAGGCGGCAATGGTCTCCAACCTGCTGGTGGTGTTGTGCGGCAACCGTGACGCCCAGCCCATCGTGAACAGCGGAAGCCTGTACTGATGGCAGAACCCAAAAAGCAGGTGCCGCTGCGCCTGAACGCAAAGCTCTACGATGCCCTTGCCGCATGGGCAGAGGACGACTTCCGCTCGGTGAACGGGCAGATCGAATATCTGCTTACCGAGTGCGTGCGTCAGCGCAAAAAGAACGGCAGATATGTCTCGGACCAGATCGACGTTCCGCCGGAACTGGACATCAAATAACGCGCCTTACGGCCCCGGCAGTGTTTGTGCTGCCGGGGCTTTTCTGCACAAAGAGGGGGACGGCGGAAGGTCTTGCGTGCGTTTCACGCATACAACTGTTCCGGGAGCGGCCCGCGAAGCCGGTGTTTTTGTAAAGAAAAAGGCGAGTTTGTGGCTTTTTGTGTGAAAAAACTTGCGAAATAACGGCGGGAGTGCTAAACTAAAAAAGAGAATGTGTGTGGAGAAACTTGCGGGGGTGTATGAATGAAGATACTGGTCGTAGATGATGGACAGCTGGCGATCAACTCGCTGATCCGCATCCTGTGCCGCGTCGCACCCGATTGTGATTATATCAGCGCCATGACCACGGAGGATGCGCTGAGCTGGATGCGGCAGGGCCCGATGGATGCCGCATTCCTGAATTTGGAAATGCCCGGCATGAACGGCCTTGCACTGGCGCGCATGATCCAGAAATTGCAGCCGCGCTGCAATATCATCGTGGTAACGGAGCACCCGGAGTACGCGCTGGAGGCACTGCAAATTTTCGTCAGCGGTTTTTTGCTCAAACCGGCGGGCGAAGCCGATGTGCGCAGTGTGCTGGAAAACCTGCGTTATCCGCCGGAGGATGCGCCGGCCGGCATCAAGATCCAGTGCTTTGGCAATTTTGAGATCTTTGTGGGAGGCCGCACCCTTTCCTTCAAACGCAGCAAGAGCAAGGAGCTGCTGGCATACCTTGTGGACCGCAACGGTGCCACCTGCACCAACGGCGAAATGCTGGCCGTGCTGTGGGAGGATAAGCCGGATACGGCGTCCCTGCACAGCCATCTGCGCAACCTGATCTTCGATCTGAGCCACACGCTGGAAGATGCGGGCGTCACAGGACTTCTGATCCGCGGCCGCAGCACCCTTGCCATCGACACCAGCAAGGTGGACTGCGATTACTACAACTTCCTGCGCGGTGACCGCTCGGCTATGAACTCTTACCGCGGTGAGTATATGACCCAGTATTCATGGGCCGAAGTGACCCGCTCGGCGCTGCGCCAGCAGGCGGGTGCCCAGCGCATGGCGTCCATTCCCAGCTACTATGCGCCGCCCACCGGATTTTAAGGCATAAAAGAAAAGCACTGCAAATGCGGTGCTTTTCTTTTATGCCTTACTTTTTTAAATGCGCGTCCCAGCCGGAAGAAGTGATGATCTGCTGATCCGGCGTGCACCACATGGCTTCCACACCGTCCAGATTTTCCACGATCTTCTGCCCGTCCTCCAGCGGCTGGCAGAACAGGCCGGTGGTCAGGCAGTCGGCAAGGCCGGAGTCGCTGCACAGCACGGTCACGCCGTTGAAGTAGGTGGAAGGGAACAGGGTATCCGGGTCGATCAGGTGGTGATAGCGTTTGCTGTCCACCACGTAATAGCGCTGGTAGTCGCCGCTGGTCACAAGGGCCATGTCGCTCATATTGATGGCGTCGCCCAGCATGGAATCCGAGGTGTAAAGGTCCGAAGCGTTCCACGGATCCTCCACACCGCCGGTCCACTGACTGCCGTCCGGCTTTGTGCCGATGGCCCGCAGGTTGCCGCCCACGCTTACGAGGGCACTGGTCAGGCCCCGGGCCTCGGCGGCCTGACACACCATTTCCACGGCGTAACCCTTGCCCACGCTGCCCACATCCAGCGACATATCCGGGTCCGCCAGATAAACGGTCTTGGCGTCCTCGTCAATGATCACGTTGTTGATGTCGCAGTGCTGGGCGGCGGCTTCCAGCTCGCCCATGGTGGGCAGCTTGTTGTCGGCGTCGGTCTCGGTGGCTTCGGCAGCTTCGCGGTAGTTGTGCCAGATGTTCAGCACGCTGCCCATGGCGATGTTCAGCTTGCCGTTGGTGGTGGTGTACATCTGGTCGGCCAGCTCCAGCATGGAGAGGATGCGGTCGTCCACCTCCACAGCGGCCTTGCCGGCGTTGTCGTTGATGGTTTTTACGTTGTTCACGCCGGGATAATCGTTGTAGATATCGTACAGCTGATTGTAGGCGATCAGGTCTGTGTGCAGGGCGCTCATCTGGGCGTTGAACTCGTCCTCGCTCTCACAATAGGCGATCACCTGCGTAACGGTGTCAAACACATCGTAAAAAACGGTGGTATAGCGGGTCAGTTCCTTCTTTTTGGGGGCACAGCCAGCCAGCAGGCCAAGGCAGAGCACACCGGCCAGAAAAACGCTGATCAGGCGGTATGCGCGTGTATTCATGCGTTCTGGTTCTCCTTTGCGGCGGTAAAGGCAGTGTGTTCCTCCTGCAAATGGGCCAGCAGGTCGCCAAAGATCCAATTGCGGTTGGAAGGCGTCACCACGGCTTTGAGCGGGATGCTCACCTGTGCCTGCCGGAGCAGGTCCAGCAGGGTGTCCACGTCCTTGTCCTTAAAGTTTGCCAGCACCAGCGCCGGAGGGTATGCGCCCGGCTCCAGCACCAGCGTGCGGGGAGATTTGGTCTCCACCTCGCCCAACAGCTGCGCCACGGTCTTGCCGGCATCGGCAGGGGAGACGGGCAGCACCTTCATGCCAAAGGCGGGGGCCATGCCCTCCAGCTTGCCGCGGTCTGCGGCAGAAAGGTTCCAGCCCAGCGCCAACGGCACACCGGCGTTCTGGTTGCGTGCGATATGTGCTTTCATAATGATACCTCGTTTGAAAGGATGAATTCAAAATACACTATAGTATACCATAAATAAAAGCAAAAGAAAATGCAAACAGAACGATTTAAAATGGCTCCGCGTGCGCTGCGCCATAAATAGCGGAAGTATTTTTTATTTGATTTGTAAAACCGGAACGACTGCGGCCGTTCCGGTTTTACTTTTTCACGGAAGAAGGGGCCAGAACCAGAAGATGCGGTTTGTCCTCACGACCCTTTCCGTGAAAAGTGAATGCCAGAAAATCCGCAGATTTTCTGGCATTCTAAACTATAATAATAAAATTCCTTCATTATATCCAGAGCGAAACGGAGGATATTTTAAATCGTTATCAGTTCAGCTTCTTGCCAAAGAACTCCACCTCTTTGCCGATAAACTGCATCAGCTCGTCGAACTGATCCGGTGTCAGGCTCTGGGCACCGTCACACTTAGCCTTTGCAGGGTTGTTGTGCACCTCGATCATCAGGCCGTCGGCACCGGCGGCCACGGCGGCCTTTGCCAGCTCCGGCACCATCCATGCGTGGCCGCAGGCGTGGCTGGGGTCCAC
>ERZ1026898.1626-NODE-1626-length-10844-cov-36.439151_pt1 | contig 10844 bp, 10 predicted proteins | sample MGYA00380178_ERZ1026898 | MGnify/ENA primary metagenome ERZ1026898 (study PRJEB33269, sample SAMEA4719814) | human gut metagenome | biome: human-associated habitat; feature: organic feature; material: feces | place: Cameroon | collected 2013-10 ... | reverse complement strand
AACCCCTATGCCAAGATTGAGAATCTTGTATCCTAACCATTAGATGAATCGACCAACGGTACATTTTTTGAAGTCAGCTTGCGGAAGGTGGGGGATTCGAACCCCCGGTACGGTTACCCGCACGGCAGTTTAGCAAACTGCTGGTTTCAGCCACTCACCCAACCTTCCAGTCGGAAATCGTTACCGAATCAACAAGCATCGTTCTCAAATGCGGTTGCAAAGGTACTACTTTTTTTCGGTTCCACCAAATTTTTCAGCGATTATTTTTCAATAAAAATTCACTTTTTTTGTAACCCTCTCATTCTCAGGCCCCCATTTTTTTGCTTTTTATCTTTTAAAATGGAGTTTGGGTGTAAAATGCAGATAAAAGTATAAAATGTGGCAAGTCTGATGTAAGTTTAAAACGAGTGTGAAGAACGTGTTTTCGAGGTTTATGAGCAAAATAAATTTTTGATAATACGAAAAAAGCAGATTTCCAACTAAGGAAATCTGCCTTTTAAAAGGAAAGGGCCGCTCGATGATGTGATGAAACTCCGAATGTCAGTAACATTTGAGAGCTCTCCGCTTTTGTAATCCACCGGCTTTGCAGCTTAGTTGACATGTCAGTTTATGTGGCCCGCCATTGGCAAGAGAAGTCTTCTCGGTTTCATAAGTGTAATTTGATGAGTATCCCGATCGAACCGACACGACCCTTATATTTTTTCGACTAGACGTAGCATGTGCTATCATCTATCGATAGAAGTCTTTCGTTTTTCTATGATGCAAAGATAGTGTAATCTTTTGAAACTACCAAATCTTTGAGCCGATTTTTTCGAAAAAACTTTTTGATCTGTACGGTTGAAACGCCCTGAAAGGGCAAAAGCTCCTAGCCCAGGGCATCGCCCTGGGTAATTACGGACGCAAACCTGTCGCCCTGTAAGGGCAAAAGCTTTAAAACTCCAGACAAAACATAAAGCTTTTGCCCTTACTGGGCGCCTTGCTGATTGCCATCATACCCAGGGCGATGCCCTGGGCTAGGAGCTTTTGGGCCTTCAGCCCGTACTTGAACCACATGCGAAACTTCAGTCTATTATGGTTTCATGTTCTCTATCTCGTCGTATATCTTTTCGAATTCCTTTCTGAGCATGCTTTTGTGTTCGATGATGTTTCTCAGTTCCTTCAGTGCTTTCTCGTTGGGGGAGTTCGGAATCCATAGTTTGATGTATCCGTTTCTGGAATACTTCTCTTCCATGTGTTCTGAGAATCTTTCCCACTGTTCTTCCTTGTTTTTCTCTGGATAGTTCTCTTTTCCGTATTCAATGGCGCGTAGGAAAATCTCGTGTACCTCGATGTCTCTGTCTGCTTCGGCAACGATTTTCCCATAGATACTTCGTGGCTGTCTGCTGGATGAAGCACGGTGATCCTCCACAGCTTCCTTCATGATCTTGATCTGTTCGGGAGTAAACCAGCGTTTCAGTCTGGCATCAGCCTGGAGAATTTTTCCGCTCGTGATGTGATGGATGGCGCGCGGACCGCTCATTCCTAAGTCATGGTAGGCGGCAACGATATAAACCATGTCGATGTCGGCACCTGTTACAGGTACGAGTTTCAGGGCGTTTCTGATCACACGGGTCACGTGGCGCAATCCGTGGCTCTCACCAAACTCCGTATATTTGGGCAGAATCTGTGTTTCCACAAACTGCATGATTTCGAGATTTACTTGTTGCTTCATACTTTTTCTTCTTTATATATATAATAATGTACGCGTGTACATTATTTAATTACATCATTCCAATGATGATGAAGGTAGAGATGATACCGAAGGTGAAGATGTTGAGCGCAGTATAACCCAGCACCTTGTTCAGCATTCTGCCTTCTCCAATCTTCCTCATCTTGGCGTAGGTCCGGTTGTGCTGCACAAGGCATACAGCAGCAAAAGGCAAGAACTTCGAATCTGCATCGTAGGCAAGGGCACCGTAGATGTTGATTCCTATCATGATGAGGATGCCGATGTTGCCCAGTGCGCAGTAGAGTCGTTCACCGTTTTTCTTCCCGATGTGAACAATCAGCGTCTTCTTGCCCGCCTTCAGGTCGTTGTCGTGGTCACGATAGTTGTTCAGGATGAGCAGTGTATCTACTACCAGTCCGCAGGCGATGGAAGTCAGTATGGTTTCTGCAGATACTCCCTGCATTCCTTCCGGCATCACCAGGTAGTAGGTGCAGCAGACCGGTACGATGCCGAAGAAGATCAGTACCAGCAGGTCGCCCAATCCCAGATAACTCAATTTGGTGGTATAGAGGAAGCAGAATAGCACACAGCAGATGCCCACGATGATCATCTCCTTTCCTCCGTAAAAGGCGAGGGGCAGTCCGATGGCGCAACCCAGGAGGGTGGTGAGGATGATGCCCCATTTCATGGCTTTCATCGTAATCCAGCCTTCGGCACAGGCGCGTTTCGGACCGAGTCTTGTCTCGTCGTCGTTGCCATGCTTGAAGTCGAAGAAGTCGTTCACCAGGTTGGAATCTATCTGCATCACCCAGGCAAAGAGTAGGCAGAGCAGGGCTGGAATCCATTGACAATGGGTATTGGAATCCTTGTATGCCAGAGCTACACCCAGCATCACGGGAACAGCAGCTGCCGTCAGAGTAACAGGGCGGGCTGCCAGGAACCATGCTTTGAGAGAATTAGTTTTAACCATAGATTAGGGGATTTATATGTAAGGAGTGAGCGATAAGACTCACTCCTTACAATTTTTTAAATATACTAGTTGAAGAAGTTCCAGCTTACACCGATTCTCATCACGCTTGCGTTCATAGGATAATGAGGGGTGAAGAAATAGTTCTTGTCGCCCTTGCCAGCATTGATGTGGCTCATCATGATGAAGAAACGGGTATGCTTCAGATGTGCATTGGCATATACGTTGATGATAGGGTAGTTGCCTACCTTTACGTTGTTCTCGCCATTACCCTGTACGGTATACATGCCTACGTATGGAGAATAGTCTGGGGCTTCGTAACTTGTAAAGTAGCGTACGTCGGTACCCATGTCTATTTTCAGTACCTTGGCTATGTTTACCTTGATATACAGGTTGCTGTATACATTGAGTGCAGGCACCGGAAGTGCACTCTTGTTGCTGGAGTTCTGATAGGTAATCTGGTTTTCCCAATGGAAGATGCCGAACTTGAAGTTCTGTTCCAGCTGGGCTGTCAGCAGATTGATGCCTGAACTTTCCTGCATTGGTGTCACCACAACGCCTGTGCGAAGGAAATCTTCTGTCACGTTGTATGACTGTGAGAAATAAGTATAGTTCTTGATCTCATCTACAGCCACACGCAGGGTCGTGTTGGTCTTGTTATATCTCAATGTACCCATGATGCGGGTATGGATAGTCTTCTCTAGGTCATCATCCCACCATGCATGACGTGCATGATATTTACGGTAGTAGAAGGATGGGGTCTCGCGGTGGAAGAAGGCATCGCCTCTTACCTGAACGGTATCTCCGAGGAATGGGATATTGATATCCAGGTTACCGTCGATGGCGAGGGTACCGGCGTCAACACCTGTCAAACCAATCTCTGCGGTGGCATTATAGTGCAGCGTCTTGCCCTGTTGCTTACTCAACTGTCCACCCACGCTCAGTGCATGTTCGTTGAATTTCTCAAATCCGCCTTCCTTGTCAGGCAGTGTATAGTGGCGCAGGTCATAGCTGGCAAATGCCTTGATGCCTGCCTTTGCCCATTTGCTGAATCCTTCCAGTGTAGCCAGTGCCAGGGTATTCTTCATGTGCCAGTGCTTGGTCTGGTCGTAGATAGAGTCACCCTGCAGTCTGCCTGCTGTATAGTATTCGTTGAGATAATAATCAGCAGGAGTCTTGTAAGCCTCGTAGATACGCTTGTAGTTGTCGAACTTTACGGTATGTATGATACTTGTAACCGGTACATACTCATTCTTGTACCACAGCGAGTCTTCCTGCTTTTTCTTTTCGATGGCCATTAGACTGTCGGCAGCCGCCTTTCCGTTCACGGCGATACGGTTGCTGTCGTCCTTGCCATTCTCATCTTTAGCAGGTTCGTCTCCGGCAATCTTGGCATTGTCCGGTCTTCCCGAGAACTGAGCTTTCTGTTTCTTGTCGAAAGCCTTCTCGTCGAATTTCTTTCCGCTTTTCTTAGCCTGTTTCCTGGCTTCCTCCTTGGCATCTTCCGCAGCGTTTTCCTTGGCCGATTCCATGGCGAATTTCTTGGCCTTGATTTCTTCCTCGGTCATTTTTACCTTGCGGTTGAAGCCGAAGCTGTATCTATGGCTCAGGAAGATATGCTGGTTGTCATTTCTGTTCCAGTTCTCCTCCAGTACGGTAGGGATTTCATTGCTGGCGAAATCATCGGTATACTGTTCCGGATGCTTGATATAGTCATCATTGGTGATACCTCCGTTCTCGGTCACCTTCTGGTGATTGGTACTGAAGAGGAAGTGTGCCTGATATCTGTCGCCCAGATAGGAGGTCCACATGGTGTACTTGAAGTGGGAAGTACTCTGTGCATTGTAGTATCCTCTGCCGTATTTGTAGTCGAAACGGAATCCACCACCCAGCTGCTTGTTGGCATTCACTGCAAAGATAGCCTTGAAGTCGTCTTCTCCGTTGGTACGGTCACCGCAACTGTTCAGCGTCACGTTGGTGATAGGAGAGTAGGTGTTGGTGAAATGGAAGTCGCTCACGGGCGTTACGATGTTGTCGTATGGTTCCGTGAACATGAAGTTACCCTGCGTACGTCGGTCGATGAAGATACGGTTGATTCTTGCAGTCCCCATGTTGCCCAGTGTATTATACTGTCCGTATATGCCCTCGTTGAAGGTTGTGTTCATATACAGATGCTGCAGTGTGTCGACGGTAGCTTCCGTTCTGTCTCCGAATCTTTCGTCTATGGTCCACACCTTGATACCCTTTGGTATTTCCTTGTCCGAACCGAGTGAGTCTGTGTTCACCCGGTTGCTGGTCTGTGGTCTGAACTGTGAATCTTCGTTATTGTTAAAATCGTTTTGTGCCGCAACTGTGAGAGTTGCAGCACAAAATAGTATCATCGTTAATATTGATTTCTTCATTATCTTTCTGAATGTTCGGAACTGGCTGTAATCTTTCAGGATGTTTGGAAACCAGCTGTTATTTTTTGAATAGTCGGATGCAAACTTCTGCAATCTTGAGTGCCACACCAAGAATCAGCACGATTGCTGCCAATGTGTGATAGTCGTCCAGTTGGGTCCAGATAACAACGCCGATGATAGCCAGGAGCATGAATGCGATGTTGAGGTAGTTGCGTATCTGCAACATATTGTTCTGGTCGCTGTAGGCCAGTCGGCGGTGATGTCTGTGATCCGGACGCACGGCATAGCTGGTCTTTGGCTGTTCCTGCTGCTTGCTGTTTTCTGCCTGTCCTGTCTGTATGCTGTTATTTTCTTCTGCCATGATTTGAATTGATGTTAATTTTTAACCAATGCTGTTATCTCACTGAAAATCTGGTCTTTTCTGTCGATAGTCTTTTTGCGGAACTTACCGAATATCTTTGCCAGGTCATTCTTCTTCTTGGTCAGTGCCACCTTGTCGGTAATCACCTGTTCAGCAGGAGCCTTGAATCCTGTCGGTCTGTCTTCTTCATAGGCGTATGAGATGCGGAGGAGTCTGAGATTCAGATGATTGTCTGCGATTTTGGCAACTAGCTGATACTTGAACTCTGAGCGGTCGAGTGAGATGAAGGAACTGCTGAACACGAGCCATTCGTCCATGCTGTTGGCGATGATGTATTCGTTAGGGTTCACCAATGCCACTCTGCTGGCGATATTTTCATCCGACTGTGTCAGGTCGCTCATATATTCGTATACGATGTCGTAGATCTGTTTGGCTGTCTTGCCGTTGGCATCCGTATCGAGGGTGAATTCCACCTTGCCCTCCTGGTTCAGCTTGACAGCTCCTTCCAGATACTTAGGATCTTCCTTGAGCTCCACGCCGTTTGCCATCAGCACAGGCTTGGCTTCTTCCTTCTTCTTGGCTACCGTGGTAGGAATTGCCCATCCACCCTTGGTGACAGCTTCTTCCTTCGGGAGGTTGGGAGCAGGCTCTGCTTCAGCTTTCTGGGCTTCAGCCTGCTTGATTTCTGCTTTCTTGGCTTCCATCTGCTTGGCTTCTGCTTCCGCCTTGGCAGCTTCCTGGTTCAGACTGTCGGTCTGCGCCTTCAGACGAGCAGCTTCAGCCTTCATCTTAGCTATCTGCAGTGCCTTCTTGGCAGCTTCCAATTGCTTCTGGGCTTCTTCCAACTGCTGTTGCTCTGTAAGCACAGTCTGTGCCTGCAGAGTAAGAGGAAGAAGCATCATTATAGGGATGATAAATTTTTTCATGTTGGTTTTACTTATTATCTAAAAAAACGAATGTTGCGGAAGATGAGGGATTCAAACCCCCGATACCCGAAAGAGGGTATACCGGATTTCGAGTCCAGCGCATTCGGTCACTCTGCCAATCTTCCTTCGTCATTATCAAATGCAAAAGTACGATTATTTTTGCACCTGACAAAATATAGACGATTTTTTTTAATTAAATTATACTTTCACCTGCGCCAATACCCTACAATGTTTGAAGGTATCTGTCTGCTTCGATGGCAGCTTTGGCTCCTGAACCTGCTGCAACGATTCCCTGACGGTAAACTGGATCTGCAACGTCACCGGCTGCAAAGATGCCTGGCAGCTTAGTGCTTGCCGTACCCGGGATGACCTTGATGAACCCCTGCTCGTCCAATTCAAGATAATCCTTGAAAAGGTCGGTATTTGGCTTATGGCCGATAGCCAGGAAGAAACCGTCGATAGCGATGTCAAACTCCTCCTCGTTGGCTTCTCCCTTATGACGAACGAGATGAGCACCCTCTACACCGTTCTCTCCGAAGAGACCTAAGGTATTGGTTTCGAAGAGAATTTCGATATTCTCCTTTTCCTTCACGCGCTGCTGCATGATTTCTGCTGCACGCAGATAAGGCTTGCGGACAATCATGTAAACCTTCTTGGCAAGACTGGAGAGATAGAGAGCTTCCTCGCAGGCTGTATCACCACCACCTACTACGGCAACTGTACGCTTGCGGTAGAAGAAGCCGTCGCAGGTAGCACATGCCGAAACGCCCTGTCCACGGTATTTCTCTTCGTCCGGCAGACCCAGATATTTGGCAGAAGCACCTGTTGCGATGATTACGGTATCAGCCTCAATCTCATTGCCGCGCTCATCTATCAGGTGATAAGGGCGTGAACTGAAGTCTACCTTCTCGATGCTTCCGTCTCTCAGGTCAGCACCGAATCTTGCAGCCTGCTCCTTCATGTCCATCATCATCTGGGTTCCGTCTACACCGTTAGGGTAGCCAGGGAAGTTTTCTACTACGGTGGTGATGGTAAGCTGTCCACCAGGTTGCATACCTGAATAGAGAACAGGTTTGAGGTCGGCTCTACCTGCATAGATGGCTGCAGTATATCCTGCAGGTCCACTGCCTATGATTAATGTCTTTACTTTTTCCATTTATTTCCTTTAGTTTAATAATTCTTATCCATAGATTATGCAAAGTTACAATATTTCGGTTAGATTACAAAATAAAGAACCGTTTTTTTTTCTATCTTTAAGATTTTATTGCTATCTTTGCACCCAGAATAGAAAAAAAACAAGATGGTTGCATCTAATCAGACGAATAAAAACAAATAAAGAGATATGAATACAATTAAGAAAATTGTACTTACGGGTGGTCCGTGTGCGGGAAAGACCACAGCATTGGTCAAGGTGATAGAGCATTTTACGAGCCTTGGCTATAAGGTATTTACCATTCCGGAAGTACCAACCATGTTTACCCAGTCGGGTATGAATTATCTTACCAAAAACGAGAAGTTCTTTTTCGAGGGCGAGAAGGCTACCTTCCTGACTCAGATAGGGTTAGAGGATAGTTTTTTCCGTATGGCAGAGACTTTGGACCAGCCGGTCATCATCGTTTGCGATCGTGGTACGATGGATATTTCTACTTATCTTTCTGAAGATTTCTGGAACCGCATCATCTCTGAGCAGGGATACAGCAACACCCAGTTGCGTGAGCGTTATGATGCAGTGCTTCATCTCGTGAGTGCTGCCGATGGAGCAGAGCAGTTCTATACCACCGCCAATAATGCGCAGCGGTTGGAGAAGGCTGATGAGGCGGGGCTTCAGATAGCCCGTGAACTGGATAAGAAGATCGTTTCTGCCTGGAAGGGTCATCCTCATCTCCGTGTCATCAACAACCATGAGGATTTCGAGAACAAACTCAATCGTGTGTTGAAGGAGATAAGTAATGTCCTGGGTATTCCTCAGCCGATAGAGGAGGAGCGCAAGTATATCGTGAAACTGGTGGGCGAGGTGCCTAATGCCATTGACAGCGATATTGTCCAGACCTATCTTTCGGGTGAGCCGGGTAGTGAAATCCGTCTCCGTCGCCGTAGTTTCGAGGGTGGAAAATATGTGTATGTCCATACCTCCAAGAAGCGTATTTCGGATAAGGAACAGATTGAGACAGAGCGTCAGATCAATGCCAATCTCTATGAGTCGATGCTGCAGCAGGCAGACCCTTACCGTGCCACCATCCGAAAGCACCGCAAGAGCTTTATCTGGAAGGGACAGTACTTCGAACTGGATTCCTTCGAGCAGCCAGTTCACGACCTGATGATACTGGAAACCAAGGGAATTGCTCAGCATGAGAATGTAAACTTCCCTCCATTCATCCAGGTGGTAGAGGATATTACGGGCAATACCCAGTATGACAATTATAATATCGCATTGAAGAGATAGTATGTGGTAGAATCGGTAACCGGCTGATAAAACAAAAAAAAGCATAACAATGGAACCAACTATATACAATTTTTCACTTTGTACCGCACTGCCGTTAATGTTGTTCTTCGGCTTTTATTTTTTATTTGCAAAGACTCCTGAAAAGAAAATTTTCAAGAATTATCTCCGCTCCCGACAGATGATGGGTATAGCTATGTTGCTGCTTTCGGCAAATTATTCGGTACATTTCTTCTTTGGTATCCGATTCAAAAATGCGGATTCTGCCATATTGATGAACATGTCCACATACTTTCTGTGCTATTCTCTGTTCAGTTCGGCATTGATAATGTTGCTTGATCGTTTTTACATTACCAAACGGCGTGTGTGGACACATATCATTTTATGGATTATATTTTCAACTCTTTCCGGAGTTGTGTTGTTCCTGTTGCCAAGCGGAATCATGCAAAAAATCTCTTTATTTGCTTTAGCTGTCTGGTTAATCGCTTTTGGAGTCGTTTTAGCTCGAAGAGTCATAGTTGCATATCGTAGAGCCATTCGGATTTTCAATGAAACTCAAGCGGATGATATAGGCGCATATATCGAATGGCTTTCTATATTCACTTATTGGGCTGTTATCTTCGGTGTCGGATGCGGATTGCTGACATTTCTGCCAGACGAATATGTTTTTATCTGGATTTTGTCGTCAATACCGTTCTACAGCTATCTTTTCTACAGCTATCAGAACTACCTGCTGTTCTATGAACAGGTAGAAAATGCGTTTGAGCAGGACATACAATCTGAAGAAGAACTTCTGACAAATTCGGGAATTGAACCCGAAATGGTTTCAGAAGAAGTTCCTGGGTCCTATACAGAATTTATAGAGAAGGTTGACAACTGGATAAAGACAGACGGCTATGTCCAGCAGGGACTTACCATAAAAGAACTGTCCGAAATACTTTATACGAACCGTACCTATCTTTCCGCTTATATCAAGACTACGTATAAAATGACATTCCGCGAATGGATAACCAGTCTCCGGTTGGAGTATGCGAAAAACATACTGAAGGAGCATCCAGAAATCAATATACAGAAGCTGGCTGAGTCTTCTGGTTTTCTTTCCCAAAGTAACTTTATCAAATTATTTTCCGAGAAAGAAGGATGTACGCCTGCCAAATGGAAAAAATCAAATCGGGAATAATTTGTGTAGTAAAAAACATCGGAAAAGGTCACAGAAACCCATTTTCAAAAAGTGTTCAAACGACAAAAAAGTGCTAATTCGCCAATTCAAAAAGTGCTAATTCGACAAAAAAGTTGCTCGACGACAATTTTTATAAGATTTAATAGAAAAAGTTTTTCTAATTTTTGGGGCATAGAATGGCATTTATTATCTTTGCAGTAGACAAAGATAATAAATGCATGTATATATGAGTAGAAAAATCACTATCCTAACCCTGTTTCTATGGCTGATGACGGTAACTGTTCCTGTCATTGCGCAGCAGAAAGCTGCTCAACAAAATCACCTTACCGACATGCCATTGGGAACCAAAACCCCAACCGGCTATCATTTTTCCCTGCGTTCCAACCTGCTGCGTTGGGCTACCCTGACACCAGATCTTGGCGTGGAATGGCGCATCTGCCCGTCGTGGGGCATTGCCGTAAACAGCTCGTGGACTTCTTGGAGTTGGAATGACAAAGACCGCCGCTATGCACTCTGGGAAGTGGCTCCAGAAGTGCGTTACTATATGGGTGAGAAGAAAGCCTGGTATCTGGGCGCGATGTTCAAGACCGGACAGTTCAACTACAAGCTCTCCGAAACTGGCAAGCAGGGCGACCTGATGGGTGGCGGCATCACCGCTGGCTATCAGATGTGGCTGAATAAGGCACTGGCTCTTGATTTCAACCTCGGTTTGGGCTACCTGAATGCCGACTATGAGAAATATGAGGTCATCGACGGTGTACGTGTACGCCGCGGCAACGAAACAAAAGATTGGTGGGGCCCCACTAATGCCGGTGTGACATTGGTATGGAAGTTATTCTAACACGGAGGAATAGAATATG
>ERZ1026898.1625-NODE-1625-length-10846-cov-12.616903_pt1 | contig 10846 bp, 15 predicted proteins | sample MGYA00380178_ERZ1026898 | MGnify/ENA primary metagenome ERZ1026898 (study PRJEB33269, sample SAMEA4719814) | human gut metagenome | biome: human-associated habitat; feature: organic feature; material: feces | place: Cameroon | collected 2013-10 ... | reverse complement strand
AATTAAATGAAAAAATATTATTTTGGTAACTTTTTAGTAAGGAAAAGCAATAATAATTATACCTATGCGGTTGGGTGTATTGTTGATAAAAAACTTAAAGTTTACGGGTGTCACTCTAATTATCAACTTGCGGTTAAGCGTTTTAATGAAACGAAAGCCGATTTAGAAAGGGTTTATAAAAGTTGGGAAAATGTTTCCGAAGAAGATAAAGAATTCTTTACAGCGGAAGAATGCGACCGCAACGCCAAAAAATATAAATATATATTTGATAATTTAATAATTATTAAATTAGAGGTAAGATAATGCGGCAAACGTGTTTAGATTGCGGACTTGTGAATGTTTGTTCGGGGTGGCGACGCAACACCCCGAAGCGTTGCCGAAACTACTTTCGCGAAATCGTTTACAGCGACCTTATTTTACTTGTCGGGCGTGCTAACGCCCGACGCTCGAAACTCTCAAAAAGCGAAGAAATTCGCGCCGAAATAATCGGTAAATTGATTTACGAAAAAGACTTGCAAAAAGATTTTTATTTCGTCACGCAAGGCAACGCGATTTATTACCGCCCGAAAACTTTTTCGGGTGACTTTCAAAAATTCAAAATTTTATTTATAGAGGAAAACAAAAATGGCAACGCTTGAAAAGAAAATCATATATAAAGACGAAACTATGCGCTTAATGGGGTGGACGCCCGAACGATACGATAAAGAGTACGATAAATATCGTTTACGTGTCCGCCAATTCGAACGCGAAACGAATAAAAAAGAAAAGATTCACGTCGGTGCAAGCCTTTATTATACCCTTAAACGGCAAAAACAGGGTAAGGAACTTACGCCGCAAAAGCAAGCGATATTAAACACGCCCGCTTATAGTCAATCAAAAAAGAACGTTGCAAAACGTGCAAGGCGAAAAAAGAAGACGCTTTCGCCCGAAGAAGCACGGGCGCGTGATTATTTATTTAGACGCCTTTCGGGGTTAATGGCTTATAACCCAAAATTACGAGCATATATTCTTAACGAAAATATCGAATGGATTACGAAAAAAACAAAGATATTTGAATATCTTAATAAAATGAACGCAACACAGCGTGAAAAACTCGAAGCAGGACGAAAAGAAGTCGAAGCGGCAGAAAAAGAGGGGCGCCCCGCCGACCTTGAAAAAGTTTATAAAAAATACGGCGACGCAAATAATTACGAAGCCGATTTCGATTTCGAATAAAAATTAAAGTGAGGTAAGAAAATGTTAAAAAATATAACACGCGTTAGAAACGTCGCGCATAACGTTATTGAAAACGTTTTGCACGAAATAAAATTTGACGGTGAAATAAAATTCAAAATTTATCTTGACGGCGTTAAATTTATTATTATTCGTTCGTTGTTGCCGTTGCCCGAAATATCCGAAGCGTATGAAACCTTTATTTCACACCATGATTTAACCCGTTATGAAGCGTTTTATAATCGTTGCTATCGCTTGTTAAAAAATGATATTATTCAATGACTTTGAGCCGTTTGCAAAAGTCGTTTGGGGCGCGTCAGACACGGAAACGTTTACTTATATCGACGGCGTCAAAGTCAGCGAAAACGAGTTAAAAGAATTAGGCAAAATCAAGCCGCAAGCCTTTTTTCGACAGCACGCGACCGTGCGCGTTTGGGCGTGGCAATTCAGCGACGGCAAGCATTTTTTCGTAACGAACGATTTTGACGAATATATCGATTTTTTATGTGAGCATAAAGTCAACGCCGTTTGGTTTTATAATGCAAAATTCGATTTTGCGCAAATCGATTATCAACTTTTAACGCATAACCCCGTATATACACCCACAATGGACGACACGAAAAAATCAACGCCGTGGACTTATTCAAGCCTACACAGCGATAAAGGCGGGCGTTATTCACTCAAAATTTGGACACCGTATAAAGCACACGGCAAAGGCAGTCGCAAGGCGAACAGAACGACACACACGCACGCGACGACGTTTTATGACTTTTGTAACATTTTCGGCGGTGGTCTAGAAAGACTTTTCGAAGAATTCGACGTCGAAGACGAAGACGGAAACGCTATTCGAAAATCGACTATGGACTATCAAGGCGTTGACGAATACGCGTTGACGCAAGCCGATTTTGATTATTTGCGCAACGACACTATTGGGCTTTATCACCTTATACGGAAAGCATCGGCAACTCTCGAAGAGTTGACGGGCTACACGCTCACGAAATCGAAACCCGACGTAATGACTGCGGGCGGGCTTGCAAAGAAAATGCTTTTGCGCTTTTTATATCCCGATTTACCCGAACGAAGCCGAAAAAAATTCTTTCAACACGAACACCCGTTGACCGTTGAACAAGATAAATTCTTACGCGACAACCGTCTTTACAACGGCGGCGAATGTTTAATAAACCCCGCGTTTACGGGTAGAATTATAACAGGCGACGAAATGCGCAAGCGTTTCGGAACGTGTATGCGGCGTTACGACGTCAATAGCGAATATCCGTTCGTTATGTCGGAAATGCGTGATATTTACGGCAAAGGCGAAGTAATGAAGTTTTCCGCGTGGAAAAAAGCGCCGAAAGAATATCGTGAAAATCATATTGCTATTTACGTTTTTGACGGGTTGCAAATGAGTTTGCGCGCGGGGTTTATACCTTGCTTTCGTAACGGCTACAACACCGATTATGAAGCCGAAGTAGACATAGACGAACGATATTTACTTTTTGAAGAAGAAGTAAACGAACTTTCCGAATGGTACAAAATCGACAATACAGTTGAAAAAGTTATTGTATATAAAACGCGAAAGATAGCAGGCTATCGAAATTTTGTCGAAACGTTTTACGAACTCAAAAAGACAAGCAAGAAGAATGGTGACAAAGCGAAATCCGCTTTCGCAAAACTTTTGCTTAATTCGAGTTACGGAAAATTAGCCGAACGCGTCATACGTGATAAGACCGTGCGCGAAATAAACCCCGAAACGGGCGCTATTCATTTAGTCAATCGCGGTGAACAAGAAATCGACGAAACGTCAATGTTAAGCGTCGTGCAAGGCGCTTACGTAACCGCAAGAGCACGTATTTGGATACTTTCGCATATCCGTGAAATATGTAACGGCAAAGTCGCCGAAAGGCTCGTATATTGCGACACGGACAGCGTACACGCGTTTGCCGTTTATGATAAAGCGGACGCTTATTCGCTCGGTGGGTTTAAGGACGAAAGCCCCGAAAACGGGTTTAATGCAATAAAATATATTGCCCCAAAATGTTATTTTGACGCCGTTATTGACGAAGAAACGGGCAAAACGAAAGATATTGAGATACACAGCAAAGGGCTTAACATAAAGGTTATCGAAAGCGAGTTTACCGACGGCGTAGACCGTTCGGGTAAAAAGCCTAAACCGATTTGGAAGCCGATAGCGGCAATAAATAAGCGTTTCAATTACGGTGAAAAATTTCAACCCCTTTCGGGAATGAATATTCGTGGCGGAAAAGCCCTTATACCGATTGAAAAGTATCTTGCAAAGCCCGTTGCGGGTTTCGTCGATACAAACAACGGCTTATGCGAATTATAAAAAGGTGTCACTATTTTTGACAAAATTAAAAACGTGTGTTATAATGCGTTTGAAGTTTGGGTGCGGTCAGCCTCCACCGTGTGGGTAACAGCGACGAAAATCGAAGGCGTGGAAACGCGAAAGCGTAAAGCGGGGCGAATAAAATAAAGTGAGGTAAATTTATGGCAACCAAAAAGACAAACAAAGAAAAGGCTTTCAACATTTACGGCTTACGCAGAACGAAAAACGAAAAATACTTTTCGTTGGCCTTATGTCGCGGCGAAGGCAAGCCCGAAGAATGGGTAAATTCACCCGTAAAAGCCGACAACGTAAAAGTGAAAGACGACTACGCCTATATAAAGGTTAAGTTACTCACGCCGAAAGCGGCAGAGCCGAAAGACGATTTACCGTTTTGAACTCGTAACTATGCACGCGTTGACCACTAAATTGAGCGGGCGGGTATTACGGAACTAAAAACCGCCGCCCGCGTACACGCTAATAACGTGCGTTTATGTTGCGCGTATGCTATGTTATCTTGCGCCCGAAACCTTTATTATCAAGGTTTCGGGCAAACCTATAAAATAAAGTGAGGTAAATAAATGGAATTCACCGACGAAATCAAAGCCGCAATCGCGGAAGAAGCAAAGAAGCAAGCCGAAGAAAAGGCGAAAGAAATAATAGAACAAATCACACGCGAAAATGAAGAAAAAATCGCGAAATTGAACGAAGCGCACACAGCTGAAATCAAAACGTATAAAGACAGCATCACTGCGATTATTTCGGGTAAAGGCGAAGACCCCGAAAAATCGGAAATGGAAAAAAGAATAGACGAAATCAATAAAAGGCGCAAGCCTCATTGAAATAAAAATTAAAAGGAAACAAAAATTATGGAAAAAGGTAAAACCGCTTTCACCGCAGAAATGAACACGTATATGAACGAGGTCGCGAAATTTTGTTCGCAGTACCTCTACGCGTTGGAAAGCACGAACCCGCTTGACGAATATTTCCCCGTTGAAGAAGTAAGCAACGGCGAAGAAGCCGAAATTTCCGTTATCGCGAAAGCGGCGGCGCAGGCTTTCGACAGTACGGGCGTCAACATTTGGAAAGACCACAAGCCCACAATCGCCACGGAATGGAACCCCGACGCGTGGGACGACAAACAGTTTATCGTAACTATACGCTACGACGAAATACGTAAAGCGTTACTTACGAACAAAAGCCCCGAAGAAGCGGCGGCAAAGATACTTGACAGTATCACGCAGGGGTGCAACAACTATCGTTATAAGCAGTTGCGCGAACTTATGACGGTGGCGAATTACTACAAGGACTACGCAACTATCGGCAAATACACTCCTAAAACTATGTCGGGCGTGCTTGCGATATGTAAGGACGCGTACCACCATTTAAGAGCGTCGAACACCGATTGCTGCGCAAATACCGCAATCGAAATGGAAGTGCCCGCAGAGGACATATATACGCTTATCCCGTCAAAGGTTATGGACTTACTTGACACAACCGAACTTGCGAACCTTTACAACCTCGAAAAAGCGAACCTTATTGGTAAAATCATAGTCGTGAACGTAGACGACCTTGACCCCGTGAATTGGTATAAAGTAAAAGTTATCGACCGTAAAGCCGTAAGACGTTATCGCCGTAATTACGACTACACGGAAGACCGCAACAACACGGGTAGATTTACGCAAGAAATCTTATTCAATTCGGAACTTAACTTTATGTGCGGGCTTTTCAAGGCGGTTGAAGTCAATTGCACGGCGGCTTGCGAAGCGAAGTTGACCGAAATCGCGACGAAATCGGAAGCGTAATTTATGAAAAAACAGTTTGACGGAACGGGCGAATATTTTTCGCCCGTAGACGAATTTACAGCCGAATACGAAGCCGAATTTATTGACCTCATAATGAACGCCGTCAAGATTGAGGGGTTACCGTTTGCCGACGAATATTTTGTTAAAAAACAAATTTTCGGGCGCGGTTACGTTGGGTATTCTCAAACAGCGGATAAATTTTTCGCGACTTTGCCCGAAGAAAAAACACCGCAAGACGGGCGGTTGTGGTATAAAGGACAATTCAAAAACGAGCGCAATATCTCAATCGGCATACACGTTTACGAGTACGATAAAGACGCAAGCGGCGACGTGTGGCGGTTATGGCTCGCGAACCCGTCTAAAACGTCTTTATTTGAGGTTGCGCGGCATTACGCGCGACTTATTGCTGACTGCGACATAGGCGCAAAACAGAATATTTGTGCCACGCGTACACCTGCTTTTTGGGTAAGCGACGACCCCGATTTTAATCTTTCGCTTAATCAGGCAATACAAAAACAGCAGTTAGGTGAAGCCGTTGTAATCGTTGACAAGTCGCTTTCCGCTACGCTTTCGCAAATGAAAAACGAAACGCCTTTCCTCGCGGATAAATTCAACGAAATGAAAAAGGAATATCGAAACGAATTCCTTTCGCGTTTGGGGATAATGACTGCGAACACAATGAAGCGTGAGCGCGTGCAGACTGCCGAAGTCAATGCGGGAATGGGCGAAGCCGTAGACCTTATTTACACAGTTATTGACTTTTGGAATAAGCAAGCGGAAAGTTACGGGCTTGAAAAGTACAAAATGACTTACAACGGCGTAAGCGAGGAATATTACGAGCCCGAAGACGTACCGAACGACATAGACAAAGGCAAGCCCGAAGACGAAGACAAGGACGGTGAAGAATAATGATAAATTGGCAGAGCATTTTATCAAGTTTTGACGACAAGCCCACGCTTTTGGAATGGCTTAAAAAGGTGCAAAAAGCCTTAAACGAAAGCGTGTTAAAGACGGTGACGGTAAGTCAAGAAAAAGCGGGCAAAGTAAACACGATAACGCTTTCTTTCAACTTTGAAGACGGTACGAAGATAACCGCGCCCGCTTTTACCGTCAACGACGGCGCGGACGGCGTCGGAATAACCGATATAATAAACACAGCACTATCGGCGGGGAAAATATCCGTTACTTACGACACAACCGAAGGCATTACTGTTTTCGCAGATATGCAACAGGAATACACAGGCGGGCAACACGTTAGCAAAGTTGTTTACACCGTGCCGCTTATGCCCGGTAACGGTATAGTTATCGATAAAAGAGCGAACGCCGAAGAAGTAGTAGTTAAAATCGATACGTCACTTGTTGCGTTGAAAAGCGAGTTAGCGCCGAAGATTTATAAACATTTATTAATTTGCTCCGATTACGAGAATAAAAATCAATATACTATATCGGTATATTCGTCTAAAAGCGACGCTATAACTACCGAATATGTCTTAGCAAATGACACGTGTTTAACCGGGGCTATAAGTTCCGTATTAGATAACAGTAGCGGCGTCGTTACTCTTGACAGGTTAATTGTTTCAACAAATCAAGGACCCCCGGGATATTTTGGAATTACGGCAAGCGGTGTAGTTCCGCCCGCGGCATTTCTTAAAATAGAATCCGATTTATTTGAACCGCTATAATTTGCGCTAAACTATATAAAGGAATATAAAAAATGATAACTTTACTTTTAAGCAATTTTATTAAACTTACCGACACGCAAGCGGTTATCGCATATATAACGCTCGCAATCGACGCCATAACGGCTATCGTGCTTTTTATCAAAGCGGTCAAGTCGAAAACGATAAAACTTTCCGACATAACGAAATACTTACAAAGCGTTAAAGGACGGAAAGCGCTATCCGACGAAATCGGTAAATTTATACAGAAACTTGAAAAAGAGCAAGCCGAACGCGAAGCAAAAAGCGAAAACCCGACCGAAAGCGAAGAAAAGGAACGCGAAGAATGAATAATATATTAACCGACAAAAACGCGAAATACACCGAATTTTTTTCGCAATGGGTTACCGACAACGGGGGCGCCGAAAAGGCGTTTCCCGCGTTGTTTTATAAAGTACCCGACGTTATAACGGACGGAATAACCGTAAAATTTTACGAAGCATTTTTGCTTGAATTTTGCACGCGTGAAATCGGCTTTGAAACGGAAGCGCTATTCGCGCTAAAATTCGAGGGGCGCGCGCAAAGGGTTTTGCCCGCGTATATAAAGGCATTAACCGACCTTGCATCGGTTAAAGCCGAAGACACAGCGGGCGCGATAACGAGCGAATTTGAATACCCCGAAACGGGAAGCGATAGCGTTGTAGCGTCGCCGTCGGCTCTACGTCATCAAACGACGAACGTCACCGAAGAAAGCGCCATAGAGCAAAGCGACACTTTCGAAAATCTTGCACGTCGTCAGCGCGATATATGGCAAGATATATTCAGAGAGTTTGAAAGCATTTTTATGCAAATTTATTAAAAGAATGTATAAAATAATTTTAGGCGTCCAAAACACGGACGCGGAAAATAAAAAAATCTACTCGAAAAAAATAACGCTTGACGCAACGTATATACGAGTTACGGCAGATAAATGCTTTTTCGGCGAAAAAGGTACTATCACTATCCCCGCAGAGGACTTTATAACGAAGCGTCAGGCGTTCGCGTGCAATTACGCTATTATCACCGAATACGACGGCACGGAAGCGATTTTCACAAAACGTTATTTTGTGACGCGCCCGCGCCTTGCGTCGCGTACAGCGGTAACGTACGATATTGAAATTGATAATTTTTCTACGTATTTTAACCCGTTTCGCGATGTTGACTACCCGTTTACGCCGAAGCCGTATATAATCGGAAATCTCAATCAAACGAGTTACGGAACGCCCGACGAAGCGTTCGGAAGCGATAAAAACGGTGATATAACCGCATATGAAACGTTTAAGAACGTGTATGACTACGGCGAAAAAATCGCGATAAAATTTCATGCCGTTGTACAGTTTTCAACGCCCGACGGGTTTTTTTATTTAGTTGACGAACACGAATACAACACCCCGATTGAAGCGTATAACAGGCTTTCGGGAATGAGGACAGCAACAACGGCAACGGGCGCGATAAACGCGAACGTTACGCCGATAACGGGCTACGTGTTGCCAACACCGTTTTTAAGTTTCGGAACGAGTAAAATAACACTTAAAAAAGGCGATACGATTTTAACCGCAGGCTATCAAATAAACGGTGGCACGGAATACCCCTTATTTGAAGACGGAAGCGGAACGCGCATTGAACAAACGTTGCTTAATAACCGAAAAACGGGAAAACGCTACACAATCGGCACGCGTAATATTTACAAAAAATTAGCGTCAGTAACGAAACTACCATATATATCTTTTCAAATCGTTGCGAATAACATAACGAATTTTTTACAATTTATTATGCGCGTCGGCGACGAAGTAATAGATATATTATCCGATTTTGAATTTACGTTCGCGGTAAATACGAACGAATTACAATTCGCGCAAAGTCAAGCATATAGAAATTATAAATTATCGTCACACGGGCTTTTTTCACTTTTACCGAATGCCGTCGCGGGCTTTGCAACGGGTATATCGGGTGGCATATTAAAAGATATTCGTTACTATTTAGACGAAATGCACGCGGGCGAATTTGAAAAGCAAATCGGACAGCCGTATATAAAGTCGTCAAGCAACGCGAATGGCGATTATAATTTAACATATCTTTCGAAGTGGCTGGGCATCGGTATTTTTGAAATCACGCCGCAAGACGATACGGCATACGTCAGACTTTCGGAAAAATACGGCGGCAACGTTTATTTAACACCCGTTGACGACACAACGGACTTTATAGCACGCGGCGGGCGTTATTTTTACCGATTTAATAACGTGCAGATATGCGGAAATATCCCGAACAATGCACGCGCGGAAATCGAAAACACGTTTAGAGCGGGCGTCCGCTTAATAATTGACAATGCGACGTAAAAGATTTTATAACAACACGCCTATATGGTCGTACAATGCAATTTGGAATTTTATTTTGACATTGCGTTCGCGCGGCAAAACGTTTTCGTTTTTGTCGCGCGCGTTGCGGCGCGCTCAAAAATACGGCGAAAAAACAATAATTGTTCGGCGTTACCGCACGGAAGCACAAGAAGCAAAAGGTAAACTTTATTGCAATGACTGGCTAAAAGTTTGGAATTTAGACGATAAATCGATTAAATTTAACGGCTACAAAGCGTTTTGCAAAAAAGGTGATAAGTGGATTAATTTTTGCGAAATAACGTGGTTAGCGCAGGTTAAAGCGTGGCGCGGAAGCCGCGAAAGCAATATTTTTACCGTCATATTTGACGAATTTACCACTACACCCGAAAAATATAAATATTATCGCGGTAACGAAGTCGAAGACTTTTTAGACATAGTTACAAGCGTTCGCGGCAATCACGACATACGCGTATTCTTTTTAGGCAATAAAGAAAGCGTTACAAATCCGTATTTTAGTTATTTTAGCATACCCATACCGGAAGACAATTTCGAGGGCTTGCGTCGCATTGCACCCGAAATCGTTGTAGAGTGCTATAACACGCTCGCAGACGGGCAGAAGACGACCGCAACAGAACGATTTAACAACTCGCTAAAAGGCACGCGTTACGGTAAATATCTTACGTCGGGTACTTATAAACGTGGAATAACCGAAATCGTGAATTTACCGAAAAACTCACGTTTATTATTTCAATTCAATTTTGATTTACCGTGTAGCGTATACACGCTAAATGCTACTTATTTCATTAAAAGCGGCATAAACGAAGATTTGCCCGTCTTTTGTAATTACGCCCGAAATTACCGTCGCCCCGTAATTCTACGGGCAAGCGACAAGGGAATTTTCGAAACGTTCGCGAACGCGTATAAATTCGGGCGCGTGAAATACGTTGATAAAAAAGCGGGCGAAGCGTTCGAACCCGTCAAAAGATTTTTGCAATTCAAATAAAAAGGCTTTCGGAATTTCCGAAAGCCTTTTTATTTATGCTTGTCTATAAATATTCACAATTACGTGTTGATTGCCTTTACGGTCGTGCAAAATTCTTTTGGCGATAATTATTACACCGTCGCTGTAATATTCACTAAACGTGTTTACGTGTAGCGGGAAAACGTATCCGGTAGGCGAAAAAGTGTGCCCGTTCAATTCGTCGTCAAAATTTGAAAAAATTTCCGTAACGAACACGCGTTCAAGTCGTTTAATTTCGTTATCGTCTAATTTTTTGAATTCGTTCATATTCATATTCATTTAATTACCTCGCACGTTTTAAGCCCGTCGGCTATTGAGCGATTATATTATAGCAGACGCAAGCGGGCTTGTCAACTGTTAAATGTGAAATGTAAATGAAAATTCGGTGATTGTTTAATGTAACACGCAGAGCCCCACGCAAGTGGGGAAATGTG
>ERZ1026898.1623-NODE-1623-length-10850-cov-4.967022_pt1 | contig 10850 bp, 10 predicted proteins | sample MGYA00380178_ERZ1026898 | MGnify/ENA primary metagenome ERZ1026898 (study PRJEB33269, sample SAMEA4719814) | human gut metagenome | biome: human-associated habitat; feature: organic feature; material: feces | place: Cameroon | collected 2013-10 ... | reverse complement strand
GCGCCAGATTGTGGTTCTGGTTGTCGTGGGTTCGAGCCCCACCGTTCACCCTCCAAAAAGCAGACTTCTTTCCGAGGTCTGTTTTTTTGTGTTCGCCTTCGTTAAATTGCATGAATTTTGAAGCGGAGATGCTAATCTGATCGGAGGAATTATTATGAAGAAATTGAATATCGCGCTTGTGGCGCATGACGGCAGGAAGGAAGAACTTATTTCATGGGTAAAGTTCAATGCGTCAATGCTTTCGAAGCACAATCTGTATGCTACCGGAACCACCGGACGTCTCATTGAAGAGATATCAGTCGAAATCGACGGCGTGGAAGAGTTTCCGTTCAGAGGCAAGGTTACCAGGCTGCTGTCAGGCCCTCTAGGCGGAGACCAGCAAATCGGTGCAATGATTGCCGAACGCAGGATTGACATGCTGATTTTCTTCTGCGACAACCTCATTGTCCAGGGACATCAGAATGATGTATCCGCATTGTCACGGCTCGCTTCGCTGTATAACATTGCGTTCGCTACTAACCGTACTACTGCCGACATGCTGCTGACATCGTCGCTGCTTGACGACTCCAATTACGAGATTCAGATTCCGGATTGCATTGCAAATTATGCGAACCGTAAATTGTAAAATGTGCTGAATCAGGATTTTACCATCCCCAGACATTGCGGAAAATCCACCAGAGAATCGTAAGCACGAGTATTGCCACGATGACGGCCGGGTGGCAGAGGGTGTTGTAAAGCCTGGGCGCGCGGTTCTTGAAGAAGGTCGCGAACGCCAGTGCCGAGACATACGGAATCATCAGCACCAGGAAAGCATTGTACCTGAACGCGGCAGCGATGTCACCGTTCAGAAGGGAGTGGACAACGCGCTGCGAGCCGCAACCTGGACAACGAAAGCCTGTGAGTTGCAGGAAAATGCATTTGGGAAACAGGCGGCTTGATTCCGGATTGGTTGTGGCGTAGATATATAGAAACAGTCCTGACAGCAGTATTGCAGCTGCTGTCAGGATGATTGTTTTAGAACAAGAACGTCGCATCATTGCTTGCCTGCACAGCGCTGTCGTCCAGCTTCATTGTCTTGTGTTTGTTTTGTTTGTTATTTCAAAGTGTTACCGTCGCCGTCGCGATACGTGTTCCCGGCAATCATGACTATGTCAATGATGGTCCAGACTCCGCATCCTCCCATTGTCAGGAGCATCAAGACTCCGGTGACGACATTTCCGGTGTAGAAACGATGCACGCCAAGGCTGCCGACAAGAATGCTCAGCAGCAATGTGACTAGCCATCTGTCTTCATTGTTGATGTTCGAAGGTTGAGCGTAATTTCTCCTCTGATCCGGCTGGAGCGGGGCTCCACATTCAGGACAGAACTTGGTTCCGTCTTCCACAGGTTTTCCGCAGTTAGAGCAATATTTCATTTTCGTAATAATTTTCAGCAAGATAGTGTTTAAGTGTCTAATTATCAAGTTTTCGGAGAAAATATTTCAGGGGTGACCGTCCCGTAAGCGTCTCCAGGGTTACCCAAGACCGATGGATCCGTGTCCCTAGATTGCCCTGGCGGGATGCGGCCACGCCTTGCTTCGAAACAGTGTTGATTATCAATCATTTATAAAACGGGGCGTGGAAACGTGGCCAAAAAATGTCTGCGTTTCCACGCTCGCCTCTGAATTGTACTTGATTATCAATGAGTTGCAAAATAGTGCGTGGCCGCGTCCCGCCACGTTACAGCGGAGGTGCGCCAGCCGGTCGCGGGGAGTCCCGGGAAAACTTGTTGACAGCTCGAAACCTCGTGGAGGCGATCGCAGGAAAGATTGCAATGGCCCTAACGGGGTGGTCTCCACGGCGCTTGCTGGCCAGTCACGAAGGGTGGTCACTGAAAAATCAACCCTGATAAACAGATGAAAGCAAGGAATATTGACGTTTTATTCTTAAATTTGTGAGATTTAAGTAAATATATACATCATGGCATTTGACAGACGAGGACGTAAAGGCGGTAATCGCGGGCACGAAGATTCAAGAAGGAAAAGCACCGGACGTGGGGCCGGGCGAAATGGCGGCAGCTTCTTTAAAAAAGGCCGCAAGGAAGATGATGACAAGAAGAAGGAATATCCTGTGTACACTGGCACTGTCCAGATGACGCGGGACGGATTCGTCTTCGTCAAGGTCGAGGACATGGAAGATGATGTCTATGTAAGGCAGGGCAAGACCAAGGGAGCCCTGAACGGCGACATTGTCAAAGTCTCGATAACGAAAGAAAAGACAGAAACCAGAAGACAGGAAGGCATTGTCACAGAGATAGTTGAAAGATCTCGCAAGCCTTTCGTCGGCATACTCCACGTGGTCGGGAACCAGGCATGGGTGCTCATGCAGAGCAGAGTCATGCCATACGACATCAGCATTGACATAACTGACGAAAACGGAACGCCGGTCCATCGCAGGAAGAGCGCCGTGCCGGAAACCGGATACTTGAAGAAACTCGGCGACGGGGAATTTTCCGTGGCCGGAGTCATTGAAACAGTCGACGGCGTCGGGCAGGAATTGAAAGTGCGCAGCGGTCTGAAAGTGGCGGCGCTGGTCGACAGCTGGGACAGGGGAGAACCTAATCCGAAGGGACATCTGGTCGACGTGCTTGGCGAGCCGGGCGAAAACGACACCGAGATGCACTCCATCCTGGCGGAATACGGCCTGCCTTACAGGTTCGAGCCTGAAGTGGAAAACGCCGCTGACAACATATCGGAAAAGATTACAGCTGAGGACCTTAAAGGACGTAAGGACTTCAGGGACACATTGACATTCACGATTGACCCTGAAGACGCCAAGGACTTCGATGACGCGCTTTCGTTCAGGAAACTCAGCAACGGAAACTATGAAGTCGGCGTGCATATCGCGGACGTATCTTATTATGTTACACCTGGTTCCGTAGTCGACAAGGAAGCACAGTCCCGCGGCACATCCGTCTATCTGGTAGACCGCACGGTGCCGATGCTCCCGGAAAAGCTTTCCAACAAGCTCTGCTCGCTTCGTCCGAACGAGGAAAAACTCACATTCTCGGCCGTTTTCGAACTCTCTCCGCTCGCCGGAATCCAGAGTACATGGTTCGGCAGGACGGTGATAAAATCCGACTACAGATTCGCGTATGAGACTGCACAGCAGATAATTGACAATGGCGAAAAGGCTCTGGACATGGAGCTCAGGGGCGGTACCGACGGCATCCATTCGGCGGTGAAGGGCCCGATTCTCGAAGCTTCGCCGGAAGCGGCTGAACGCCGTGCGAAAGATAATAACGAGGCAATGATGGGCGAGGGCGTTTACGAGGGATGCGTCATTCCGCGTGAACTCAAGGAAGCCGTATTGACACTGCACAAGCTGGCATCAGTTCTCCGTAAACGTAGATTCGCTGCGGGCGCCATCAGTTTCGACAGACCGGAAATGAAGGTGGAAGTCGATGAGAAAGGTCGTCCGGTACGCGTATATCAGAAGATTTCCAAGGAAGCCAACTGGCTTATCGAGGAGTTCATGCTTCTCGCAAACCGCTCAGTAGCAGAGTTTATCGCTACCGGCGGAAAGATGAACGGCGTGGCGAAGAAGACCGCCAAGACATTCGTCTATCGTATTCACGACGTGCCTAATCTGGAAAAAGTCGACGGACTCCGCAAGTTTGCCGGCAATTTCGGATATAAGATGGAAGAAGCCGAAGACGGGAGGAAACTCGCGAAGGCATTGAACGGACTCCTCGCGGAAGCGAAGGACAAACCGGAATTCAGCGCTATCGAGATCCTGGCGCTGCGCTCAATGGCGAAGGCATGTTACAGCACTGACAATATCGGCCATTATGGTCTGGGATTCAAGTTCTACACGCATTTCACATCGCCTATCCGCCGTTATCCGGATACCATGGTGCACAGGCTTCTGCAGATGTATCTCGACGGTGCGGACTCGCAGAGCAAGGCTTATTACGAGGACCAGTGTAAACATGCTTCTGAAAGAGAAGTGATTGCTGCTGAGGCAGAAAGGTCCAGCACGAAATACAAGCTCGTGGAATTTATGCAGGACAAGGTCGGCGGCGAGTACGATGGCCATATCTCCGGTCTTACCGAATGGGGAATGTACGTGGAAATCGAGCCTACCAAGATTGAAGGAATGGTCGCACTCCGCGATATCCAGTCTGATTTCTTCGAGTTCGATCAGGAACATTACCGCATCGTGGGCAAGCGTACAGGCGTCATCTATAACCTCGGCGATCCTGTTAAAATCCGTGTAAAAGCTACTAATATGGAGCAGAAACTCCTTGATTATGAACTGGTTGAGACTGGCAATGAAGACAGGCTGAGCCATTATGAGGATATTCCTGGACAATACGAGGAGCGTCGCCCGGCGGCGAAGGTGTTCGACAAGACCACCCGCAAGAAGGACGGCGACAGACGCGGCGGCCGTTTCGGCGACAAGCGTAATTCCGAGTTCGGGGACAATCGCAATTCCGAGTACGGCGACAAGCGTTCGGCAGGTCCGCGCAAAAGCTACCGGGACGCATCCGAAGAGGATTCTCCCAGGCGCAGGAAGTTTCATGACAATGAAAGCGAGCGTCCCGCGAGAAGATTCGGTGACAGCGAGCGCCCGAGGACAAGGCGCGAAGGCAGTGACTCGCCGAGAACCGGAAGGGGCTCACGTTCAGGATATTCCAGACGTCCGTCCGGGGACAATGCTTGGGAGGCTAAGCCGTTTTCTGAAGAAGCTGGGCCGGTAGAGTCCAATGCCGGTCCGGCCGTCGAAATGCCTGTCAATGAGAAGCCTGTCAGCGAGAAACCTGTCAAGGTCAGGGCTCCGAAACCAGCTGCCGGAGAGGGAGACAAGGCTGCCCGCAAAGCAAAGGTGCAGCAGGCGATAAAGCTCTCCAAATCCAAATCCGGAAAGTCGGCCAAGTCGTCCAAGACTGCCAAGCCGTCGAAAACCGCAACCAAAAAGAAACAATAAGCGATGGAAAATATAAAGTGTCTTATAATAGGTTCAGGTCCAGCCGGTTATACGGCAGCGACCTATACGGGAAGAGCCGGAATCCAGACTGTCCTTTATGAAGGAATGGAGCCGGGCGGACAGCTGACCACCACTACGATGGTGGAAAACTATCCGGGTTTCGAAAACGGCGTGGATGCCAATATGCTGATGGCTTCGATGAAAGCACAGGCAGCAAGGTTCGGAGCAGAAATCCGTTCCGGCCGCATTGCGTCAGCAGATCTCTCCTCCAGACCTTTCAGGCTGGTCGACGACAATGGCAGGGAACTGGTCGCGGAGACATTGATAATAGCTACCGGCGCGACAGCGAAGTATCTGGGCTTGCCGTCGGAGCAGAAATTCAAGGGGCTCGGAGTGTCGGCGTGCGCGACTTGCGACGGATTCTTCTATAGGAAGAAGGTTGTTGCCGTGGTCGGCGGCGGCGATACGGCATGCGAGGAGGCGACATATCTTGCCGGGCTCTGCAGCAAGGTCTATATGATTGTGCGCCGTGATGTTTTCCGTGCGTCTAAGGCCATGCAGGAGCGTGTTTTGAATACCCCTAATATAGAGGTATTGTGGAATTGCAATACGCAGGAAATTCTAGGGGACGAGTCGGGAGTTACCGGAGCGCGTCTTATGAGAAAAGATGGTAAGGTTTTTGATATTGCAATCGACGGATTTTTCCTCGGCATCGGGCATCACCCGAATTCCGACCTTTTCAAGGAGTGGGTTTCCATCGATGAAAACGGTTACATCATCACGCAGGGCAAGACCTCCGAGACGAACGTCGAGGGTGTTTTCGCTGCCGGTGATGTTCAGGATCCGCTTTACAGACAGGCAGTTACGGCTGCCGGATCAGGCTGTCGGGCGGCACTTGACGTGGAGAAGTTCCTTAACGCGCATAAATAATTGAAAGAAATGAATTCATTCAGAAAAGTAGTCTGGGGCGCAGTCGCTCTGCTGGCGGCGGTCTCCTGCAAATCGCAGTATGACACGCTGCTGTCCAGCAACGATGTGGATGCCAAATATAAGGCGGCGTTCCAGTATTTCGACAAGGGAAAATACCAGAAGGCGGCGTCGCTGTTCGAGTCAATGTCGGTGCTCACGGATGGTACGGAGAAGGATGATACCGTTCAATACTATTGGGGATTGAGCAATTATAAGTTCAAGGATTATATCACGGCAGAGGCGAATTTCTCGCGTTTCGTGTCGAATTTCCCGCGCAGCCCGTTCGCTGAAGAGGCCCGTTTCCTCAGACTCGACTGTCTGTACAAGTCGACATTGAGATACGAGCTCGACCAGACTCCTACGAAATTGGCTATCAATGCAATTGCCGAATATAGAAAGGATTACGGCAATGATTCCCACAAGGAGGAGTGCGATGCAATGCTGAAGGACCTGAACCAGAGGCTGGACCGCAAGGCCTATGAGGCGGCGAAACTCTATTACAATATGGAGGATTACAAGGCTGCCAGAGTCGCGTTCAGGAATACGTTGAAGGACAATTCCGACAATATTTATCGTGAGGATATCCTCTATTATATTGCCAAGTCTTCATATAAGTATGCGCAGTTGAGTGTCGCTTCGAAGCAGAAGGAGCGCTATATGACCTTCATTGATGATTACCTTAACTTCATCGGAGAGATTCAGGAGTCGCCTTATACGAAGGAACTCAAGACATTGTATGCCAGGGCACAGCGTGCATTGGGCAAGTATGTGGGGACGGATGAGCAGGTGACGGAGAAGGCTTTCGAGAAGGAGAGAAAGTCGGCTGAGAAGGTTTCGAAAAAACAGATTGAAAAATAATGAAACTTTGCCGCGACCGGTAAAGTATATATAATCAGAGGCCTTGGAATGGCCATGCGGGCAGATGCCCAGGATTATAATATTGAATAAAATGGATAAGAAGAACGTACCTCAGAACACTATTACCAGGGATGTGAAATATCTTGCAGCCCCTACCGGTAACATTTATGAGACCGTAGTGATTCTGTACAAGAGGGCAAATCAGATTGCGCTCGCTGAGAAGAAGGAATTGAACAAGAAACTTGAGGATTTCAAGAATGACCGTGATTCTATGGACGAGGTTTTCGAGAATCGTGAGCAGATTGAGATTTCGAAATATTATGAGAGACAGCCTAAACCTGTTCTCGTAGCAGTTGCAGAGTTCCAGAACGATGAACTCACATACAGGATGGCAAAGCACGATCAGGAGCAGCCTGCTGCTGAGGAGGCTCGTCCTGGCAAAAAACCGGCTGCCGAGTAAAATCTGGCCATGCTGAAGGAACTGCACATAAAGAACTATGTACTGATAGACTCGCTGGATATTGAATTTCCTGCGGGTCTAGTCATTATTACTGGTCAGACAGGCGCCGGAAAATCCATTATTCTCGGTGCGTTGTCTCTTGTGCTCGGTTCCAAGGCGGATGCTTCGGCTATCGGTGCGTCGGGTGACACATGCGTGGTCGAGGCCGTGTTCGATCTCAAGGATGAGGACGGCAGCATACGTGCCCTTCTGGACGAAAATGAGATCGACTACGATTCTGATGAGCTGATAATCAGGCGCGTGATCAATGCTTCCGGGCGTTCTCGTTCGTTTGTCAATGATTCCCCGGCGCCGCTCAAAGTACTTTCCGCATTGTCCTCAAGACTGATCGACATCCACTCCCAGCATGAAACGATGTTGCTCAGGGACAAGGCTTTCCAGATGTCAATGCTGGACCATTTTGCCGATGATGCCGCTCTCCTTTCCTCATGCCGTGAGGCTTGGACGGAACTGACCGGTCTGAAATCCGAACTGGCTTCCGTTACGGAGACATTGGCCAAGATGGATGCGGAGCAAGATTATAATCAGGCCCAATATTCACAGCTTGAAGCCGCCAAACTTAAAGAGGGCGAGCTGGAGGAGCTTGAAACTGAACAGAAACAGTTGGCGAATGCCGAGGAAATCAAGTCAAGTCTTTATCAGATAGAGAATTACTTTAATCCGTCTGCTGATGACGGACAGGATGAGAGGCCTTCGCTTGACTTTATCCTGAAGGAATCATCGAAGCTTCTGGACAAGATTTCCGCTTACGTTCCGGCTGCATCGGCATTGTCCGGACGCATGGAGTCTTCCCGTCTGGAACTGGACGATATCCTTTCCGAGGTGTCTGAACTGGAGTCCCGGACGGATGTTTCCAATGACAGGCTTCAGGAGGTGGATGACAGATTGTCAATGCTTTATGACCTTATGAAGAAGCATTCGTGCTCCGGCATTGACGAACTTATAGCATTGAGGGATAAACTTTCGGAGGCATTGGCCGATACTTCTGTGCTGGAGGCGCGGAAGTCGGAACTGCAGAAACGGATTGCCGTGGCTGAGGCGAATCTGGCCGGTGCGTGCGAGCGTCTTGATGATGCCCGTGCGAAAGCTGCTCCGGAGTTTGCGGATGCCATTTGCCGTTCAATCCGTTCGCTGGAACTGGACCGGGCTGTTTTCGACGTGGTCCTCGAACCTTCGCAGCAGGGACCGTCCGGCTCGGATTCGATTCTTTTCCGTTTTTCGTCTACCGGCAAGAATCCTGTAGATGTCGCCAAGTGCGCGTCTGGCGGTGAAATGTCCCGTATCATGCTGTGTCTCAAAGCGATGATGGCTCGCTATACGAATATGCCGTCAATGATTTTCGATGAAATCGATACCGGTGTTTCCGGCAGCGTGGCTGACAAGATGGGTGAAATGATATGCAGCATGGGCGATTACATGCAGGTGTTCGCGATAACTCATCTGCCTCAGGTGGCCGCCAAAGGCGATGCGCATTACATTGTCACCAAGACATTTGAGCCTGACGACCGCGCCGTCACGTCCATCCGCCGTATCTCCGGCGAAGAGCGCCTCATGGAGGTCGCCCGCATCCTGAGCGGCTCCAAAGTTACCCCAGAGGCCATCGCAAATGCCAAGTCTTTGCTTGGTAAATAACACTTACGTTTCCGGGATTGTAGATATTATGTTTTCGTGCGTAATGCGTAAAACCGCCTCGTGCGCGCTAAAACGTTTTTCGCGCACAACAAGCCCGAAATTGACCATGATGTGCGCAAATCGGGCGTTTTTACGCACGCCAGAAGTTGAGCTGCATGGTGAACACAGGTTTTCCCCCACCCCTGATCTGAAATCTACTGGAGACAAAGTTCAGTATTGCATAACATCTATATAAGCAACACAGCCACTCGTTTGAGTGGCTGCTATACTTTGGGGCTCGAAACTGCCGAAACAGAAAGGGTTGTCATCCCTTACGCGAATTCCCCTCGACCTTGCGAATCTAAATATAATTTCCGGATTATCAAAATCTGTGCTGTTTTTCAGATTTCAAACATTCTGCTGCGGGTAAATAATCCCTACCGCGTTCTCCATACGCGTCGTTTCAGCCATAGAGCCAGTATCGGATCTGAAATTTGAAGTTTCTTGGGAGCTGTCAATGCTATCAGATCTTTTTCCATCAATGCTTTTTTTAGTCTTGATATGTTCGCGGCTGTTCCAAGTTGGTAGTTGTTAAGTACTTCGCTTCTTGTGAAACCGGTGGTTACACCATCTGTCAATGCCCGAAGAAAATTCATTTGATATGACGATAGGCTTTCAGTCTGCTGTATGAATAATGGCTCGCATGCGTCCAGCATGTGGTCAATGCCGTATTCAACGTCTTCTTTTGTGGCGCGGAAAGTAGTCCGTAGCCATATCAGCCAGGATAGTTGTTGAACATACGATGAATACCGGTCGGTCACGCTGCATATTTCAGTCGCCAGTTCCGGAGAGATTTCCTTTCCTGTTACTTTAAATCTGTTGCATATAAATTCTACCCAGTCTGATTCGGCGATTTTATTAAGATAGAATATATCTCCGAATCTGTAGAATGGATGGCTTTGGCTCTGGAACATTGTTTCCATCATGTGCTTTTTGCTCCCGTATAAGCAATATGATACATTTCTCTGGAGTTGCCAGATGCTGCGGAGTTTTTTCTGAAATGTGAGAGAGTCCGGGAAGTCAGCAATCTGCTGGAATTCATCGATACAGATTACGATTTTGATACCTTTCTGTTTTGCTATTGTCTCCGGCAATTGGAGGATATCTTCAGTTACGGTATTGGATTTGTTATATTCCAATGCGATTGAAAAATCTGAAATAGGATCCTGCCCGATGCTTATTTTAGGGATGAATCTGCTGAGAAATGTTTTGGTGTTTTCTATCCATTCTTCCCATTTGGTGGATGTAGCGCGCACGACGGCAGTTGCAAAGGCGTTTATGAAGTCGTTTTCCGACCTGCAGCCAAATGCGTCAATTTTAGCAATTTTCAATGACTCGCATTCCACCATTGAGCTTACTTTTTCTACCAACGATGTCTTGCCCATCCTTCTCGGTGAGATTAATATGGTGTTCACTCCATATAAGAAATTCATTTTTAGACGATTAGTCTCTTCTTTCCTATCTGTAAAAGTGTCCCCTTCGACTCGCACGCCGAATACGAAAGGTGCCTCATTTTCGTTAGCCATAGCTTCTATGTTTTTTGCAAAGATATCAAATTTCTCCAAAATTTAACAACTTTGTTTAAAACAGGTTTGTTAAATTTTCAGATTTCAAACATTCGGCTGCGGGCCAGCATGCATGCGCCGATGATTCCGGCTCTGTCTTTTAACTTGGCTGTCTGGGCTTTAGCTTTTTGGTGTGGAACGTAAATGATTGTCATATAATAAGTTAGTCATTTTCAGTGTTGCTGTTTCGTCAACTCTGAAAATGGCTAATACGTTATGAAACAGAGGCGTATGCTCCACGACGAATGTGTCGTCCTGAAAAAAGTTTACCAAAAAAAGTAAACTTTTATGGAAGCTAAA
>ERZ1026898.1621-NODE-1621-length-10859-cov-8.118012_pt1 | contig 10859 bp, 8 predicted proteins | sample MGYA00380178_ERZ1026898 | MGnify/ENA primary metagenome ERZ1026898 (study PRJEB33269, sample SAMEA4719814) | human gut metagenome | biome: human-associated habitat; feature: organic feature; material: feces | place: Cameroon | collected 2013-10 ... | reverse complement strand
ATATTCCATCTTGATCACTATAGGATGGCACACTCCGATGATAAGGAACGTGGCCGCCCCGACGATTATTCCGCTGAAGTTCATGTCCCGAAAAATTTTAGAGGACAAACTTACATAAAAATCTGCGATTTTTACGCCCGTCCAATAAGAAAGGAACAGTTTTTTAGAGGAAATGTAAGAAAATTATCTTGATTCACGCAGATATTCTTTGGTACATCCTGCACCGTTTCCAGCCTTTGACCCTGGAGATAATCGCAGCCGTGGAAGGAGGCGCTGATGGAGGCCAAGGATAGAGGGGAACTTTAACCCTGGACATAATCGCAGCCGGAGACAGTGTGGGGAGACTCCGGGCGGCGGAGCCTGCGCAAATCTGTTTATGGTTTTTCCTCCGACCCTTCTGAAAAACGAATTGCTCTCGGAATCCATGCGTAGAACCCTAAGGGCGGGATTCGCCCTGAAAGCCGCCCGTGGAGGAGCGTTTGAGACTCTGCGGGCGAGTTTTCCTTTGATTCACGCCCGGAGAGTGGCACTTAACATTGCAAGTTAGCTTCCTTTTCTCCTCTTTGTTCAGCCCGAATCCCGCTCGACTTTGCCAGCGATCCGCGCAGGGCAATTATCCAGCCTTTAACCCTGGACATAATCGCAGCCGGAGACAGCGTGGGGAGGTTCCGGGCGGCGGAGCCTGCGCAAATCTGTTTTCGGTCTTTGTTCCTTGACAAAATCCAATGAATAAATCCCGCCAGCGGCGGGGCTGGCGGGAAGGGAGTCATATTGATTCTATTGCGTCATGCCCGCGGGGGCAGGACAAATTTATGGGCGGACGGGCCGCACCGAGAACCCGTAGTAACAGGGGATTGACGTTCCTGTCGTGTCTGCCCGAACCGAAGTCGAGGTAGCGGGCGTTGTAGCTGTAGGCCGTGCTGAGCGAACTCGACCAGTAGTAACCCCTGCCGACATCGCGGAGCCCGGATTCTCCGCGGCAGCTGGTGGCAGGCAGGTTGGCGATGGCCGTGCTGATGGCGGAGAGCCGGGAGCCGTAGTCAGGAAGGGCATTGACGGCCGCCTCCAGGAGGTCCAGCTTGTCCACCAGTGACAGAGTCTGCGCCTTGAGCGCCGCCTCGAGGGCGACGAGCCTGGTCTCGAGGGCGGTGTTGACCGAGCCGAGGACATCACGGATGGCCTGCAGCTTGGCCTGCTGGTCGGAGATCATCCTGTCGATGGCATCCGCGAGTTTCGCGACGGCCTCCTCGTTCTTGAGGGCGCCCCTGTCGATGGCCTCCACAACCTTGGTGAAGTAGTTGATCACTGACACGCTCATCGTGTAGTTGATCTCCGGCGCGTCCTCCTGGCATGAGGTCAGGAACGCGGGCACAGCCAGCAGCATGGTGATGGCGAGCGGAATGTATTTTTTCCGTTTCATGAGTCTTTGGCCCCTCCTTGAACCTCCGCGCGCGGAGGGAACGCTGCCGGGGCGTGGGCGTTCGTGTTATCACTGTGTTACTTATTACTCTTTTTAAGGATTACTTGGCAGACTGTTGAACTGCGGAATTCATGCGAAAAACGTTTAACTTCTTGTCGGAAATACAACTTTTTGTTATTTTAGCGGACAGTAATGACATCACATACATACACATGAAGAACCATGAGAATATTCTTAAAACCTCTTTACAACCTTGCAATGAACCAATTGACATTCGCAGGGGGGGGGTGGCAGCATAAATTATTGATTAAAAGCATATTAGCGACATATTTCCCTATTTGTTTCCTGTTCGTTTCATGCGGTGGAGGGTCTGCATCCTTCAGTGGCGATGAGCGCAGGGAGGCGGAAAGCATCGTACGCGCCGTACGCGGGTCGGACTCGCTTGCGGTGCTGCAAAAGCGGTTGGAGGGTGAGGGAAACAGGCTCGGCAGCGTCGTCGCGCTTAGGGAATTGGGCAGGAGACTGCGCAACGAGAGCCGCTTCGAGGAGGCGCTTGGCTCCCACAGCAAGGGGCTGCGGCAGGCTGAAGCTCTCGGCGACACGCTGGAATGGGTGCAGGCCCTGAACAACATCGGCACCGACTACCGGCGGATGGGAGTGCTGGACGTCGCTCAGGAATATCACTACCGCGCCTTGAAACTCAGCGAGGAGTGCGCCGACACCTCGTCTGCCGCACGAAAGAACCGCGTGGTGTCGCTCAACGGACTGGGCAACATCTACATGACACTCGGCAACTACGAGCGTGCCGACAGCGCGCTGCGGATGGCACTGGAGGGCGAGAGACAGCTGCATAGCGCTCTGGGACAGGCCATCAACTACGCCAACCTCGGCTCCATCTACGAGCATCGGGGGCAGACGGACTCGGCATGGGCATATTACCGCCGCTCGATGCAGCTGAACACGGAGGCGGGCAGCACGCTCGGCATATCGCTCTGCCACACCTATTTCGGCTCACTCTACGAGAAGGCCAAGGAATATGGCAAGGCCACGGCGGAGTACGAGGAAGCCTACAGGATGATGAAGACCTCCAAGGATGATTGGCACGCGCTGAACTCGCTCATCGCCCTGGCCGGCATCCACAATGAGACGGGCAACGACGCCAAGGCGATGGAATATCTCGGCAAGGCAAGGGTGATGGCCGAGCGCATCAGGTCGAACGAGCATCTTGCGGAGATCCACACCTTATACTATAAGCGCTACAAGCGGCTCGGCGACTACCGCGCGGCACTTTCCGCCTACGAGCAGGCCATCGACAAGAAGAACAATATTCTTGACATGGAGAAGGTGAACCGCATCCAGAACACGAGCCTGAACATCGAGCGCAAGCAGCAGGAAAGGAATATGAACGAGGCGCGGATGAGGCTGGAGCAGGAGCGGTCGGTGCGTCACACCGGCTATGCCATCTTCGCCCTTGTGCTGTTCGTGCTGACAGGTGTGCTGGCGACTTTCTTCTACATCCAGCGCATGCAGCGGCGCAACCATCTGGCCTTGAAGCGCCTCACGGCCATGCGCGAGAATTTCTTCACCAACATCACACATGAGTTCCGCACGCCGCTCACCGTAATCCTCGGACTGAGCCACGACCTGCAGGCATCCGACTCCGAGGACGTGAGAAGCAAGGCGCGGACCATCGAGCGGCAGGGAAATGGGCTGCTCACGCTCATCAACCAGCTTCTGGACATCTCGAAGATCAAGTCGGAGGTGGGCGATGCCGACTGGTGCCAGGGCGAGATCACGACGCAGCTCACTATGATCGTCGAGACCTACCGAGACTATGCCTGCAGCAGGAACATCGACCTTCAGTTCTTCGCCAAGGATAAGGTGGTGATGGACTTCGTGCCGGACTACGTGAACAAGGTCGTCAACAACCTCCTCTCCAACGCCCTTAAGTTCACGCCGGAGCACGGCTGGGTGAGATTGTCGTCATGGCGCGATGGTGACCGGCTGCACATCGATGTGGCTGACACGGGCTGCGGCATGGACAAGGAGACGCTTGCCCGTGTGTTCGAGCCGTTCTACCAAGGCAAGGGTGAGACGCAGCACGTGGGCACCGGCGTGGGACTGGCGCTTGTGAAGCAGATTGTGGATGCCGTCGAGGGAACCATAACCGTAGAAAGCGAAGTGGGGAAAGGCACGAGGTTCCGGATCAGTGTACCGATCCACAACGACAGCCGGCGGCGGATTGCCGAGGAATCCGCGGCGGCAGGTGCGGCCAATACGCCACTCCTGCCTGAAACGGAGAATCCACCTACAGACAATGAGGGAGCTGACGACCAGTGCCGCGTGCTGGTCATCGAGGACAACAGCGACATCGCCGCCTACATCGGATCGCACCTCATGGACCGCTACGCCGTGAGCTATGCCGACAACGGTGTCGAAGGAATGAAAAAGGCTTATGACATCGTTCCGGATCTCATCATCACCGACCTGATGATGCCCGGCATGGACGGTCTTGAGGTGTGCCGGGAGTTGCGTGGCAACGAGGTCACCGACCATATTCCTATAATAGTGGTCACGGCGAGGATCACGGAAGAAGAGCGCATACGTGGTCTGGAAGCCGGAGCGGACGCTTATCTCGCCAAACCGTTCAACACCGACGAGCTGCGCACAAGGGTGGAGAAACTCCTGGAGCGCAACCACCGTCTGCGTGACAAGTTCGGCGGCGGCAGCGACGGCGGCACAGACAAAGGGTCGAGCCTCACAGATGCCGAGCGTCGCTTCCTGGCAAAGACGGTGGATCTCATCTATCTGCTTATGGACAAACGCTGTCTGGACGTGAACTCCCTGGCAGAGAAGCTCTGCATGAGTCCTCGCCAGCTCCATAGGAAGCTTGTGGCCATCACGGGAGACTCTCCCGCCACCTACATGCTGAGAGTCAAGATGCAGCGGGCACGACACCTTCTGGAGACCAAACCAGGACTGACAATCGAGGAGATCGCCGAGCGCTGCGGCTTCGATCATGCGCCGAATTTCTACAGCGCCTTCAAGAAGCTGTACGGCATCACCCCGATGGACTACCGCCGAGGACCCACCGCCTGATCTACACCCGCTTCGTTACCGCTTCGTTACCGCTTCGTAACCGGTTCGTTACTCCGACAAGTTCAGCAACAAGCCCCGAAAGCCGCTCGTGGAGGAGCGTTTGAGACCCCAAGGGCCGGATTCAACTCGCTGACAAGTCTGCGACCAGACGCTCGGACATAGACGGCGAGCGGGGTGATACCCACTAATCACGACATGCGCACTATGATTCGCAAGAAGTTGGTATTGTGCGGAATGGGTCAGAGCGGTAACTTTGCGGGTGGATAGTGATTATCGTCACAAACAAGAATCTTTTAAGCCAAATGAAATGTGTGGAAGCCCGCGGTCGAGAGACACCGGGCTTTTTTGTCTTATCATGCCGCTTCGGCAGGGTCGCCTCGGCAGGGTCGCTTCGGCAGGGCCGCTTCGGCAGGGTCGCCTCAACTTTTTCAAAATATTATGAGTTTCCTGTAACAATCAACGGAAATATTCGTTTATATTGTGAAACGACAAGAAAAAGATGACAAGAGAAGAGTCCATAAAGTTCTACAAGGCGCACGCCAAACGGCTGTACAACATCAGCCTGATGATTGTCCGCGACAGCGGGGAGGCCGAGGAGATCATGCAGGACACCATCCTCAAATTCATCACTTCTGATGTCGTTCCCGGCGATCCGGCGCAAGTGGCGGCATGGCTGCGAAGGACCTGCATCAGAAAATCCATCGACGCTGTAAGAAAACAACGTAGGGAAAAGCTTTTCCTTGATGAATATGCCGGAGAGGTTTCCGAATATGAAAGCGAGGCCTCGGAGGATGTTCCGGAGGCGAGCATCAGTGACGTGCGGAAGGCGATTGACGGACTTCCTGGGTCATGCAGGTTGATCCTGAACCTCGTGTTGGTGGAAGGACTTGACTATGAGGAGATAGCTAGTCTGACTGGAGAACGGGAGGGCACATTGAGGACACAGTTCTCAAGGGCGAAAGCCAAACTGGTTGAAAAGTTAAGGAGGATAAGAATATGATTGATCTTAAGGAATATATCAGCAGGAATCCTGATGTGTTTGACGATCAGGAACTACCTTTCGGACATGAGGCAAGGTTTGAGGGAAAGCTGGATGCCCTGCTTGAGTCTGACCGCAAAGTCGAGGTTGGCGGGACTGCAGGAAAGCGATGGAGGTACGCAAGGATATTCAGTGCTATCACTGCCGTAGCGGCCGCTGTTGTCGCCGCTGTCATATTCACAAATCGTCCTTCGAGAGAAGTTGATTGGTTCGCCGGCGTGGCCGATGATCCCGTGCAGGTGTATCTGACATATTCAGAGAAAGTTACCGCTCTTTACGAAGAGATACTCTCCAGGGATCTGGACGGGAGGTGGGAGACTACGGTCGGGAGCATTGCCGGCGAGAAGGTCGCAATGATTGACCAGCTGCCGGACGAGCTTGATGACGCTGCAAAGGCGGCCATCATGAAGGAATATTATGGAGAACTTCTTAGTGGATTGGATAAAATTAATAAAATCAAAGAGTTATGAAAAAGTTTATGATTATTGGAGCCGCCGCGCTCATGTTGGTTTCCGGGGTTGCCGCGATTGCCGCACAGCCCGTTTCAGAGTCGCCGGCCCGCACAACCGAGGCTTCGGCCAAGACGGACTACGTCGACTGCAAGTTCAACTGCCGGGACTTCACCGGACTGGATGTGAGCGGGATCGTGAAGGTAAAGCTTGCCAAGTCCGACTTCTACAAGGTCAAGGTGACGCTGCCGGAGGAACTTGCTGAGTATCTTGATGTCCATGTCAGCGAGGGTGTCCTGAGAATCGGTTGGAGCAAGAACATTCCGTCAAGTATTCAGAGGAAACTTGGCGACCGGACCTGCACGGCTGAGGTCACCATGCCGGAGCTTCGCAAGTTGGAGATGTCCGGGGCGACAAGCCTTTCGTGCGAGGACACATTCGAACTCGGCCACAGGGACTTCTCGCTGGAGATGAGCGGGGCGAGCAGCATCAGTTCGCTGAAAGTCAATGCGGAAGAGCTGGAGGCTGAGATCAGCGGAGGTTGCTCATGCTCGATTTCGGGCAACTTCAGGGAAGCGGATCTGGATCTCGCCGGAGCGTCCAACGGGCGGTTCGAGATCAATGCCGACAAGCTTGAGATTGATGCCAGCGGGGCCACGAAGACCAAGGTCAACGGCGAGTTCGGAAAGGTCGGCGTGGATGCTTCCGGAGCCTGCGACGTGACGCTCACGGGAAGAGCCGGCTGGTTTGAGGTGGACGCTTCCGGGGCGTGCAAGGTCAACGCGCTGAACTTCAATGCCCAGAATGCCGTACTGGAGACTTCCGGGGCAAGCATCTGCAACGTGAACGTTGAGCGTTCGATCACGATCGAGGATGCCTCCGGCGCCTCATCAATCAACTATAAGGCTCCGAAAGACCTTGGCGTGAACATCAAGTCACTCGGCAGGTCGGCCTCGCTTAAGAGGGTCAACTAAAAGGGCGGCCAACAGGGAGCAACCAAGGGATAACCCAAGGGAGCAACCAGGGGATAACCCCAAGGGAGCAACCAAGGGTGGTTTTCAGACAGCTTGCAGGGAGGCGTGGCAAAGGGTCGCGTCTCCCGCTTTTGCCATAAAGAGGTACTCCTCGTCACTGGCCTTGCGGATTCCGAACGTAACGTCATCGCCACGATGAACCTCACGACGGAAATTGATGTCAATTCTGGTGAAAAGCCCGCTTGACAGCACGCTCTCAGGCAGAAGGTTGTAGAACATCTCAATGTAATGGGTGTTGTTAAGATGCCCGTTGAAGTCACACTCACTGTAACCGATCTCCTTGTGCTTGATGAAGTCAGGCAGGAAATCGGTGATGCGTCTTGGACTCTTGCACGGAATGGGAATATCCACATCCGTCAGCCCGAGCTCAGGGAAAATCGGCTTTCTGGTGCCAATGTCGATGACACACCACTCGGTCGTGCCACGGCCGATCTCCTCACCCTCCGAATCCGTGAGTTTGACGCATCTATTATATGTCAATCCCTTGCCTTTAACCGGCCAGACCTTCACGTTGTAGTTGTCGTAAAGGGTCGGACGCTCATCTATCTCGAAAGCGGAGCGAAGCAGAACCCACGAACGCCCGGCGTTTCTCATCACGTCAATCCCGCATCCTTCCCTGCGGATGTTCTGTCCGATGGCGTTGATGATGCTGCCGCAGATTGACGGCACGGTGGCGTGGCCCTGGTAGTCTATGCTCTCCGGGGCAACGGAATATTCAAAAGTGTTCACGATCTTGTTCATATCTTTTTTCATTTTTAGCGCTTCCTATGGTTGCACATTTAAGGTGACTCGCTTGACCGATTCGCCTAAGATCGCGTGCTTGACCAAACGGTGCCTGCCGGAATATCTTCCGGACACTTGAGCGATTTCCGTTGGACGCAATGCAAAAGTACGCAATAGGCATCTTGTGATGAAGAAAGTGTTTTCATAGGTGCGAAAAATGTCATAAAAACATTGATTGGCGGAAAAATTGCAGTAATTTAGGGACGTAAATCCAGACTTTCGAATTTCGTCCCAGTATAGTCGGGGACTGTTTTGAAGAGTATGGGACAAATTTTCAGGCCATGAACACACCATTGAGAGTCTCTAAAGGCTATGCCAGTCAAGTGAAGTATGCGGTTCTGATGCCGCTGTTCTTCTTCGTGTTTTGCTTTGTCTATAACCCGTTCTCACTGTCGGAGTTTTACGACGTCGGAGGAAAATCGTGGACATTCCATCTGCTGATGCTGTCGTGCATCATGATTGGAGTTCTGGCTCTGACGCGGCTTGTGTTCACCTTCCTTTACAAGTATATTCCTTTCAAATGGTGGCATTATGTGCTCTGGTGCTTCGGAGAAGTACTGGTCACGGCGTTCTTTTTCGCACTCTACACCTCGCTATTCTATAAAAAGGGCGGAGGTATGCCATATTTCACGGCACTTCCCTACTGCTTTGAGGTTGTCTGCCTGACTCTGATATATCCTTATCTGTTCAGCATCCTGTTAAGGATAATATCGAACAAGAACTACGACCTGACCAATGCCGGACAAACTCCCGAGGAATCGTTGATAAAGTTTTATGACGAGCATAAGAGGTTGAAGCTGACGATTGATCCTTCGGCGGTGCTTTACGTGAGTGCTGATGCGAACTACATCAACATTCATTATCTTGAGAATGACAGGGTGCGGACCTTTCAGTTGAGGAATTCGATGAAAAGCCTTGAGTCAGACGCGGCGAGGCACGGGTTTGTGCGCTGCCACAGGTCATACTATGTCAACCCTCGGCACATCAAGGTTCTGAGTCGGGACAAGGACGGGGTGATCTACACGGAGTTCATCCGGGATGGGATCGGGCATATTCCGGTCAGCAAGCAGTACTACGACAGTCTGGCGAAGTTACTTTAGACGCTTCGACAGGCTCAGCGTCCGGTCGGGAAGGTCACTGCACTTCGGTCAGCGGTCAGCGCTCTTCGGTCACTGCACTTCGGTCACTGAACCCATCGAAGTGACCTTTGGTAGGATATTGCCCCGTGATTTTTTTCCAAGACCTGTCTGAGGCCGTCAGTGAGCCTGTCGAAGTGACCGATGACAGGATAGCTTACCCAAAATATTGACATTCGGATCTCTGGACAGCCGGCCAGGATTGGAGCCTGGCTCTCCTTCCGGAACTGTCAAGCCACGTGTAGCATAGAATTTCGTCCAGAATTCGGTCACCTTACCCGTGCTGTCATGAAACGACATCGGGATCGTGCAGAACACTAATTGTTTAGAACCGATTCCTGAAGTGCTTACTTTAGCGTCATCTCCAGGCTTGACTTCATCCTTAACTTCATCCTCGACCTCATCCTTAACCTCATCCTTAACCTCATCCTTGACCTCATCCTTAACCTCATCCTTAACCTCATCCTTAACCTCATCCATAGCACACTTATCAGCCCTGCCAGACCGAGTTCCGACAACTTTATCTTTCATATTCAGGCCACATTTCCCTTTGAAAACAAAAGACTTCTGCACAAGCTCTGAACAGTATATCGCACTGTCACTCGGCATGAATATGTCATCGTAGGGTTTGCCGAGAAACTTTCTCGCATTCGTCACACTTGTCTCAACATCCAATCCTTCGACCCTGCCAACAAGCACGAACTCCCCGTCACTTAACTTGACCAAAAAACTATCCAACGGATTTTCCACAACACCATATTTCGGAATAGCCTCAATGACGTTTCCTTGCGAGAAAACCGCCACATGATCTATTCCCAAGCCATCCACACCGTCCGTCACACTAGTGATGTTGCTTCCGTTTCCATTGACGACAAAAAGCAGATCCCCATCCCTCAAGTTCCTGATTGTAAAGCCTCCAGAACATCCGACGAAGCCAAGGGAAAACGCCAAAAGAAGCGCTTTTGTCAATATCTTATGAATATAATTAATCATCACTACATTCTAGCAATCTAAGAAGCTGTTTTGAATTGTTTGTTTGAAGGTTTGAGAGTGAAAAACTTCAGTTTCGACCGCTTCTTCCAAGGAAGATAGCGGTGCTATCTGACTGAAGAAGCGGGAAGAAAATGAAGATTTTTCACCTCAAAGAACATTTCAAACAATTCAAAACAGCTTCTAAGTCTCTACATAGTTTCTTTTGCAATTGTCAGGAACATTCATGTCTGCCTGATGACCTTGCAGCCAGCATGTCCGTTCCTCATGTCGGTTTTCCACATTGCGTTGGGAACGTCGAACCGCATTGCAGGTGTCTGCAAGGTAAAGGACTGTTCCCGCTAATTGCAGCGTCAGAAATAGCCCCTCAATGAATTTCATGGCTCTCAACCACATGAATGTGATCGACAAAGCCATATTCCCTTGTCTTGACCTTCATATTGAAACGACAATCTGTTGTTTATCAGAGAAATGAATCTCCAGGTGCGCGCCGATTTCACACATAGGAGGGAGCGACGCCCGAAGAACGCTTTGTAATGACTGTTCCGGCTTCCTGGTGTGCCAAAACCTTCACAAACCTAAAGGTGGAATATTAATGAGCGAGGTCTCGAAAATTTTGCGTACCTTTGTAGTTTGGTAACATGAAAAAAAATAAGTTGCCTCAGATTAAGAGAATATTTTCGAGGATAGATCTATTTTCGAAGAAGGAGTGTGCCGGTGGCACATGACTGATGAGAAAAGAGATCTAGACCGAAAAGATTCCTTAAGATGATGCAGGTTATTTTTTGAAGGTTACTTAGTGGCGTGAAATGTGCAGTTGCACGCCGGAGATTTTGAAAATAATAAAAACGTACGTGATAATTATGTTGTTCCAAGTTTTGCAGGCCGTGGGCCTGGATTCTGCGGCGG
>ERZ1026898.1620-NODE-1620-length-10861-cov-8.869517_pt1 | contig 10861 bp, 6 predicted proteins | sample MGYA00380178_ERZ1026898 | MGnify/ENA primary metagenome ERZ1026898 (study PRJEB33269, sample SAMEA4719814) | human gut metagenome | biome: human-associated habitat; feature: organic feature; material: feces | place: Cameroon | collected 2013-10 ... | reverse complement strand
CGCGGAGATTGAAGAAGAAACGCACCGCGTCTATCGGTATCTCTTCGAGCAGGTCGACAAGGGTTATCGCCTTGCCGGTACGCTTGGACATACGCACAACTTCACCGTTTCTTGTCAGGCGCACAAGCTGCATGAGGATTATGTCGAGCTTGTCGCCGTCAAGACCTATCGCGTCGAGCGCGCCCTTCATTCTGGCGACATGACCGTGGTGGTCTGCACCCCAGACATCTATCGCCCTGTCAAACTTTCTGACGGCGAGCTTGTTGCGGTGATATGCGATATCCGCCGCGAAATAGGTCGGGTTGCCGTTCTGGCGGATGAGCACATCGTCCTTGAGACCGAGCTTGTCGATCTCATCCTGCGTCTTGCCCTGGGCGAGCAGACGCTTTGTCTGAACCTCGATGTTCTTGTACCACAGCGCACCGTCAAGCTCGTAGGTGAGTCCCTTTTCTTTGAGCAGCTCTATTGTGTCGCGAAGCTCCGTGCCGTTGTGCAGGGTGCTCTCCTTGAACCATGTGTCGTATTCTATTCTGTATTTTGAAAGTATCTCGTGCATCGAGTCGATATTCTTCGGCAGCGCGAAATCGACGAGCGCCTTGCGGCGGACCTCCTCGCTCTCGGAGATATATTTGTCGCCGTAGACATCGGCAAATTCCCTGGCGCGCACGGCTATATCCTCGCCGTGGTAGCTGTCCTCGGGCAGCTCTGGCGCATCGGCGCCTTTGTATATCTGCTGATAGCGGATATCGAGCGAGAGGGCGAATTTATCGATCTGATTGCCGGCGTCGTTGATATAGAATTCGCGGCTGACATTGTAGCCCGCAAAGTCCATGACCGCCGCGAGGCAGTCGCCAAGAGCGCCGCCGCGGGCGTTGCCCATGTGCATCGGACCTGTCGGATTGGCGGAGACGAATTCGATATTTACCTTTTCGCCATTGCCGAAGTCGGAGCGGCCGTAGTCGCTGCCCTTTTTGCGGATATCCATGAGAATCTCCGAATAGAAGCGGTCGGCGAGACGGAAGTTTATGAATCCGGGACCCGCCGCCTCGCAGGATGAGAATGTGGTGCCCTCGAGGTCAATGTTCTTTGTTATAGCCGCGGCTATCATAGCGGGTGCGCGTCTGAAAGCTCTCGCCCAAGCCATGGCGGCGTTTGTGGAGTAGTCGCCGTTTTTTCTGTCCGCCGGGATTTCGACCTTGAAATCCGTGAGCTCGGCCTCGGGCAGCTCACCTGCCGCCATCGCCTTTTTCGCGGCGTCCCTGACAAGCTCACAGAGCTTATCTTCGACCTGTTTTACAAGCACTGACATAAAATTTATCCATCCTTTCGTGTAACCGCAGTTTCTGCGGGCAAACCGTCATTTTTACTGTCCGCTGACCGTTATCTTCAGCTCGTTCGACGCGGCGAGATCCGCGTTGACATCGATAGTGTAGTTGAGCAGCAGCTCTCCGCCCTCCTCTGTCACGGACGACTCGACTTTCTTTGCGAATATGCCGAGGAGCATATCGCCGAACGGGGTCGCGTAGTGGCAGACATGGCGCCTGCCGCGCTCCATGACCATCTGTGTAGTATATGCACCGTTTCTCGTCATTGTGACGAGTCCGCCGTCCTCTATGAGCAGGGTGGTCACGCAGCCCTCCATCTCGGCGGCAGGCTCTTCGTATGAGAGCTCGTAGCCGTTTTCGAGCAGGCGCAGAACGCCCTGCGTGCTCGTCTGCGACGAGTAGCTGTCGTCATGCCCGGAGTGGCTGCCCTCAATGTTTATAAACACCTTTTTTTCCATCGGAAAAGTCCTTTTCTTTCTTGCACTGAGGCTATGAAAAACCTCGTTCTTTTGATTTTTTATAATACCACAGTTATACGCCTTTCGTCAACCCGTTTTATTTGAAAACGGGCGCAGTATTTTTCTGTCAGAGCATTGCAAACGCGCCGATATTATGATATATTATATTAGTATATATAATATATACTCTGTGCAGAGTATATAACAGCTTGTCGATAAACCTGTTTTTCGGTTTCTCGGGAATCAAAGCCTCCCTTGTGCAAAGGGAGGTGGCGCGGGAGCGCCGGAGGGAGTGTTTTGAACTTTCATTACAACAACCCCTCAGTCACGGCTTCGCCGTGACAGCTCCCCTTACACAGGTGAGCCCTGAGACTCCGTGCAACGGCAGACTTTTTCGGCGGACTGATATATACTCTGTGCAGAGTATTTTTTAAGGAGAACAGTTATGATCGATATCCGTATAGCGATGAACGACATCTACAAGAACCTCGAGCCGACCCTCACGAAGTGCGGCTTCAGAATCACCACTCCCGCAGATATCTCCGACGGTATCCCCGTCGCCGTCACGAGCGGACGCGCCGTTATGGATTTTTCCGGCGACAACAAGGCTCTGCGCATCGAGCACTACGACAACAAGATAGCCCTGCTCTGGGCGCAGAAAGAAGGCGCGAACGAGACCGACTTCGCGAAGATCGCTCACTCTCTGCTCGACGTTGAGACCGCAGACGACAAGGACATCAAGTTTATCTCGGACGAGTATGCCGAGCTTATCGAAGAGAGCTTCGGCAAGAACGGTGCAGTTGATAAGAAAAAAGTGAAGCTCCCCACCCCCGTGTCTAAAGCTGCGGCAAAGAGCGGAGAGGCGTGCTATGACGCGAACACCTTTGCAAACCGCCTGAGCGTAATCTATCCCGAGCTGCGCGACGAATACAAAAAGAACATCGAGACCTACGGCGAGTTCCTGCCTGAGGATTTCTTCAAGAATCACGCTGCTCCCGTGGTTATCAGAGTCATAAAAGAGAACGACCCGCAGAAGATGAGAAAGCTCTTCAATCTCCTCAACGAGATTTATGACGACGGCACGAACGAGATACAGAGCATAATTGCCGTGACCATACTCGGCGAGCTCAACAACGATCAGGATCTGCTCGCAAACTGCGTGGACTATATGAGCGCCGATATGATCTCCCCCGTCGTTCAGGTCAACAAGTATCTCGCGAAGTCCAAGAGCGCGAGAATGAGACTCGAAAATCCGCCGAAGTACAAGCCCAAGAAAGCGAAGAAGAAAAAGAACATGTTCTCCACCCTGACGAATCAGTAAATTCGTTTTTATAGCTTTGGAGAAGGAGGATGAAAGCTTTGGATAACAATGAGAACAACGAGATCCTTGAAGAGAACGCCGAGAATCAGGACGAGCTCGTGCTCGACGAAGACATTGAGCTCGACAAGGATATGAACACCAAGGTCACCGAGGAATACGACGCGAGCCAGATTCAGGTTCTTGAGGGACTTGAGGCGGTCCGCAAGCGCCCCGGTATGTACATCGGCTCGACGGGTCCGCGCGGTCTGCACCACCTTGTGTATGAGATAGTCGACAACTCCATAGACGAAGCTCTCGCCGGCTTCTGCACGAATATCGATGTTGAGATACTCCCGGGCGATGTTATCAGCGTCAAGGATAACGGACGCGGTATCCCCGTGGGCATGAACGAAAAGATGGGCATCTCCACCGTGACGGTCGTCCTGACCGTCCTGCACGCCGGCGGTAAGTTCGGCGGCAACGGCTACAAAGTCTCCGGCGGTCTGCACGGCGTCGGTTCGTCCGTCGTCAACGCCCTGTCCGAGTGGCTCGAAGTTGAAGTTGCGCAGAACGGCCATGTCTATCAGCAGCGCTTCTCGAACGGCGGTCATCCCGACTATGACCTCAAGGAGATAGGCACCTCGTCGGCGACCGGCACGACCATACGCTTTAAGCCCGATCCAGAGATATTCCGCGAGACCACGGTCTATGATTTCGAGACCCTTGAAAGACACCTGCGCGAGTCCGCATTCCTCAATGCGGGACTGTGCATAACCCTTGCGGACAGGCGCGACCCCGAGAATATAATCGAGCGCACCTACTGCTACGAGGGCGGACTTTCGAGCTTCGTCGATTATCTGACCACAAGCCGCGGTCAGACTCCCCTGCATGAAAAGCCGATCCATTTCTCCGCCATGCACGGCGACAGAAGCGCGGAGATTGCCATGCAGTATACAGACAGCTACAACGAGACAATGCTCTCGTTTGCAAACAACGTCCACACCGTTGACGGCGGTACTCACGAGACCGGCTTCAAGACCGCTCTGACCCGCGTTTTCAACGACTACGGACGCAAATATTCCATTCTCAAAGACGGCGACAAGAAGCTTTCGGGCGACGATGTCCGCGAGGGACTGACTGCCGTCATCAGCGTCAAACTCACCGAGGCGCAGTTCGAGGGACAGACTAAGGGCAAGCTCGGCAACACCGACATAACCCAGCTCGTCTCGACAACGGTCTATGAGAAGCTGATGACCTATTTTGAAGAGAATCCCGCAGTCGCAAAGGCGATATTCTCGAAGGCTCTCGACGCTTCGCGCGCGAGAGAAGCTGCGAGAAAGGCGCGCGAGCTGGCTCGCCGCAAATCCGTGCTCGATTCAAACTCCCTGCCCGGCAAGCTTGCCGACTGCACCGAGCGCGACGCCGAGCGCACAGAGCTCTACATCGTCGAGGGAGATTCCGCAGGCGGCTCCGCAAAAGAGGGACGCGACAGACGCTTCCAGGCGATTCTTCCCCTCTGGGGCAAGATGCTCAACGTCGAAAAGGCGAGACTCGACAGAGTTATCGGCAACGAGAAGCTCATGCCTATTGTCATCGCCCTCGGCACCGGAATCGGCGACGAGTTTGATATAACAAAGCTTCGCTACAACAAGATAGTTATCATGGCGGATGCCGATGTCGACGGCGCACATATCAGAACGCTGCTGCTGACCTTCTTCTTCCGCTATATGCGCCCGCTTATCGAGCAAGGTCATGTCTATCTCGCTCAGCCCCCGCTGTTCAAGGTCAGCAAGGGCAAGAAGATAAGATACGCTTTCTCCGATGAGGAGCGCGACCAGTTCATGGCGGAGTTCGGCGGCTCGGGCAGCTGCGATATCCAGAGATACAAAGGTCTCGGCGAGATGGATGCCGAGCAGCTCTGGGAGACGACAATGGATCCCGACTTCCGCACGATGCTGCGCGTCAATATCGAGGACGCGATGCTCGCGGACGAGACCTTCTCCATTCTTATGGGCGACAAGGTCGAGCCGCGCCGCGAGTTCATCGAAACCAATGCAAAATACGTCCAGAACCTGGATATATAACGGAAAGGAGTAGATCTCTGTGAGCTTTGACGAAGCATATAACGAACAAAAAATAATCAATGTCGAGATCAATAGAGAAGTGCGTAAATCCTTTCTGGATTACTCCATGTCGGTCATCACCTCGCGTGCTCTGCCCGATGTGCGCGACGGCTTGAAGCCCGTCCACAGACGCATACTTTACACCATGTACGAAAACGGCCTCTATCCCGACAAGCCGTACCGCAAATGCGCGGACACGGTCGGTTCGGTGCTCGGCCGTTACCATCCTCACGGCGACGCCTCCGTCTATGACGCCATGGTGCGTTTGGCGCAGGACTTCTCCATGAGATATACGCTCGTTGACGGCCACGGCAACTTCGGTTCCGTCGACGGCGACCCGCCCGCCGCCTACCGTTACACCGAGTCAAAGCTCAAAAAGCTCTCTCTCGAAATGCTGACGGATATCGACAAGGACACGGTCGATTTTATCCCGAACTACGACGACCGACTCAAGGAGCCCACGGTGCTCCCGTCGAGATATCCGAACCTGCTCGTCAACGGCTCTGTAGGCATAGCGGTCGGTATGGCGACAAATATCCCTCCGCACAATCTGCGCGAGGTCGTAGCCGCCATGAACTGCCTGATAGATAACCCCGACGCGACTCTCGAGGAGCTTATGACTCATCTGCCAGGCCCCGATTTCCCGACCCGCGGAATAATCATGGGCAGAGCGGGCATACGCGCCGCCTACGGCACAGGCCGCGGCAAAATTATAGTCCGCGCCCGCGCCGAGATAGTCGAGACAAAGGGCGACCGCCACAAGATAGTTGTCACCGAGATACCCTACGGCGTCAACAAGGCGAAGCTCATCGAGAGCATAGCCGACCTCGTCAAGGACAAGCGCATCGAGGGCATATCCGATATCCACGACTATTCCTCGCGCTCCGGTATGCACATCGACATCACCTTGAAGCGCGACGCGAATCCGCAGGTAGTTTTGAATCAGCTCTATACCTACACTCAGCTCCAGTCTACCTTCGGCGTGATTATGCTCGCCCTCGTAAACGGCGAGCCGAAGATACTCACCCTTAAGCAGATTCTTCAGCAGTATATCGACTACCAGTGCGAGATAGTCACACGCCGCACAAGGTACGATCTGAAAAAAGCTCAGGAGCGCGCCCATATCCTCGAGGGCTTGCTCACGGCGCTCGATTTCATCGACGAGGTCATAGCCATTCTGCGCGCGTCAAAGAGCATCCCCGAGGGACGCGAGGCGCTCATGAACCGCTTCGGTCTCGATGAGATTCAGGCGCAGGCGATAGTCCAGATGAGACTCGGACAGCTGACCGGACTCGAGCGCATAAAGGTCGAGGACGAGATGGCTCAGCTCAAGGCGAAGATTGCCGACTTCATCGACATTCTCGAACACGAGTCGAGAATACTTACTATAGTCCGCGAGGAGACCGGCGCCATTGCCGAGAAGTTCGGCGACGACCGCCGCACGGTCATTGAAAATGTCAGCGGCGAGGTCGATATCGAGGATCTTATCCCCGAGGAGACCTGCGTGTTCACCATGACGAACCTCGGCTATATCAAGCGTATACCCACCGACGCATATTCAATTCAGCACCGCGGCGGCAGAGGCGTCAAGGGCATGACAAGGCGCGAGGAGGATGTGGCAAAGACCATGTTCACCTGCTCGACCCACGATTATGTCATGTTCTTCACCACCCGCGGCAGGACTTACCGTCTCAAGGGTTACGAAGTGCCCGAGGGCTCGAAGAACAGCAAGGGTATGAATATAGTCAACCTTCTGCCCCTCGAAGCGGGCGAGAAGGTGTCGGCGATGATAAGAGTACCCGAATATGACCCCGATGCGTTCCTGTGCATGGTCACGCGCAAGGGTATCATCAAGCGCACGAGCCTCGACGCTTACCGCAACGTCCGCAAGAACGGCGTTATCGCGATAAATCTCGACGATGACGACGAGCTCGCATGGGTGCGCCTGACCTCCGGCAACGATGACCTGCTCATAGCCACGCGCAAGGGCATGGGTATCCGCTTCAATGAAAACGACGCGAGACCGCTCGGCAGAACGGCGCGCGGCGTCAAGGCGATCGAACTGCGCGAGGGCGACGAAGTCGTCGGCATGGAAGTGCTCGACGATGCAAAGGCTGTCCTCACCGTCAGCACCACCGGCTACGGCAGACGCAGCGAACCTTCGGACTACAGACTCCAGTCGAGAGGCGGCAAGGGTACGATAAACTACCGCACCGAGACCTACGGCGACGTTGCCGCGATAGCGGTCGTTGACGAGAGCGAGGATGTTATCTTCATCTCGTCCGACGGCATTATAATCCGCATTCCCGTCTCGCAGATAAGCACGTTTGCAAGACCATCCAAGGGTGTCAGAGTCATGCGTGTATCCGAGGGCGAGCAGTTGGTTACCGTCGCCTGCACTCCGAGCGAGGAAGAGGGGGAGAAGCCGGAAGAGACCGCGGCTGAGGAAGTGTCACCTGCCGAAGACAGCGAAAATTCCGAAACTGAGGAATAATCGGTCGGATTTTTATTAAAATTTTGTAAGAAGTTACAAATAACTCTTGTCATAACCCGGTTTCTCTGATATGATATTAACATGACCAGCGAAGTCAACAACTCGGAAAAGGGGGATACACAATGAATATCGCTCTCATGGCTCACGACTCAAAAAAAGAACTTATGACCCAGTTCTGTATAGCTTATTGCGGTATCCTGAGCCGCCACTCCCTGTGCGCGACCGGCACTACGGGCAAGCTCGTAGCCGAAGCAACGGGACTTGAGATTCAGCGCTTCCTCAGCGGAAGTCAGGGCGGCGACCAGCAGATAGCTTCCAGAATAGCCTGCAACGAGATCGATCTTCTGCTCATGTTCAGAGATCCGCTCACACCCAAGCCGCACGAGCCCAACGAAGCAAATCTTCTTAGACTCTGCGATGTGCACAACATCCCCGTTGCCACCAATATAGCCACCGCCGAGGCTCTTATTCACAGCCTTGCGCGCGGCGACCTTGATTGGCGCGATATAGTCAACCCGAAATAAGCTTTGACCCGCCCCGGCGGTATTTCCCGCCGGGCGGCTTTTTCCGGAGCTTTTTCGCTCATCCCGCCAACGGCGGGATTTAATGTTTTTATGGAAGGAACAGAAACATGGCTCTTTTTACGAAAGCTGTCAAGGGCACTCAGGATGTGCTGCCCGCGGCGAGCTATAAAAACCGCTTTCTTGAAAATACCCTGCTCGATATAGCCTCGCGTTTCGGCTTCAAGGAGATTCGTACGCCCGTGTTCGAGCATACGGAGCTGTTTGCCCGCGGCGTCGGCGACACCACCGATGTCGTGCAGAAGGAGATGTACACTTTCCTCGACAAGGGCGGACGTTCTATAACGCTTCGACCCGAGGGCACTGCGGGCGCTGCGCGCGCATTTTTAGAGCACGGACTTTTCAACGAGCCCCTGCCGCAGAAGACCTGCTATATAACCTCGTGCTATCGCTACGAGAAGCCGCAGTCCGGCAGATACAGGGAGTTCCACCAGTTCGGCGTTGAGGTTTTCGGCACCCCGGCTCCCGCCGCCGATGCCGAGATAATCTCCCTCGCCGCCGAGATATTCGCTTTCCTAGGAATCGAAGATCTGACGCTCGAGATAAACTCGATCGGCTGCCCGACCTGCCGCGCCGAGTATCACAAGGCGCTCAAGGCATATTTTGAGCAGTACAAAGACGAGCTGTGCGGCACCTGCCTCGACAGGCTTGAGCGCAACCCCATGCGCATTCTCGACTGCAAGAGCCCCGTCTGCTCGAAGATAGCCGAGGGCGCGCCCGTTATGCTCGATTATCTCTGCGACGAGTGCCGCGAGCATTTTGAGAAGGTCAAGAGCTATCTTGACGCGCTGATGATAGACTATGTCGTCAACCCGCACATCGTGCGCGGACTTGATTACTATACAAAGACCGTTTTCGAATTCGTCTCGCACAATGAAAAGACCGACGGACTTGTCTGCGGCGGCGGCGGACGCTATGACGGACTCATTGAAGAGCTCGGCGGCCAGCACACCCCGTCGCTCGGCTTTGCGATGGGACTCGAGCGCCTGCTCAGCGTTATCGAAGCGCAGGGCATTGAGCTGCCCGGCGACCAGAAGTGCGATATCTATATCGGCTCTATCGGCGACGCCGCTTCGCTTGTCGCGGCGAAGCTCTGCACGGATCTCCGCTCGGACGGAGTCAGCGCGCAGTTTGACGTTGCGGGGCGCTCGGTCAAGGCTCAGATGAAATACGCCGACAAACTGGGCGCGCGCTTCACCTGCGTTATCGGCGACGACGATATAGCCAAGGGCGAAGTCCTCGTCAAGAACATGGAAAACGGCGAAAAGACCGCTTTCTCAATCGAAAACTTCAGCGATGAATTCTCGTCGGCGCTCGTTCAGGCTGCGGCAAACGCCTTTGCGGACAGCATCAACGACGGAGATCTCAGAGCTGCCGATATATCAAATCTCTTTGGAGGGCTCAGATAATGGAGAGAACTTACATTGCGGACATCAAAAATAATCTCGGCAAACCCGTGCTCGTTCAGGGCTTCGTCGAGAACCTGCGCGACAGCAAGTATATGGCTTTCATCGTGCTCAAGGATATCACAGGAAAAATCCAGATAACCGTCGAGAAAGAGAAGCTGCCGGAGCTCTGCCCCGTGATAGCGACCCTGACTCAGGATTCCGTTATCTCGGTCGTCGGCACCGCCGTCGAGAACGATTTCGTCAAGATGGGCGGAATTGAGATTATCCCCGAGTCGATAACCGCGGAGTCGATAGCGGACGCACTGCCGATAGTGCGCAAGGAGATCCCCGCGACCAAGAAGCGCCCGGGCGTCGAGCGTTCGAGCATTGACCAGCGCATTGACTACCGCTGGATCGACCTTCGCACCGACGAAAATCAGCTCATGTTCAAGGTTCAGACCGTCATGGTCAACGCCATGCGTCAGTTCCTGATAGACCACAATTTCATCGAGATTCACACCCCGAAGCTCATCGGCGCGGCGAGCGAGAGCGGAGCCGAGGTCTTTGAGGTCAAGTATTTTGACCGCCTCGCCTATCTTGCGCAGAGCCCCCAGTTCTATAAGCAGATGGCAATGGCGAGCGGCTTCGAGCGCATATTTGAAGTCGGCCCCGTTTTCAGAGCCGAGAAGTCCTACACAAATAAGCACACCACCGAGTTCTCCGGCTTCGACCTCGAGTTCAGCTACATCACCTCTTTCAAAGATGTAATGAAGATGGAGGAGGAGCTGCTGACCTATATGCTCAAGGCGGTCAAGGAGAAGTACGGCGAGGAGATAAAGGAGCTGTTCGGCAAGGAGGTTATCGTCCCGACGACCCCGTTCCCGGTCATAAAGCTTGCCGATCTCTATGACGAGCTCGAAAAGGAGTTCGGCTATACCGTGCCCGACAGCGAAAAGGGCGACCTCACGACCGACGCCGAGCGTCTGAGCTACGACTGGGTCATGAAGAAATACGGTCACGAGTTCCTGTTCATCACCGACTACAGCGCCGAGAAGCGCGCGTTCTACCATATGCGCGACGAGAACGGCGTGCCGCAGGGCTACGACCTCATCTGGCGCGGCGTCGAGATAACCACCGGCGCGCAGCGCGAGCACAGATACGATGTGCTCAAGAGCCAGGCGCAGGAGAAGGG
>ERZ1026898.1619-NODE-1619-length-10869-cov-4.115868_pt1 | contig 10869 bp, 6 predicted proteins | sample MGYA00380178_ERZ1026898 | MGnify/ENA primary metagenome ERZ1026898 (study PRJEB33269, sample SAMEA4719814) | human gut metagenome | biome: human-associated habitat; feature: organic feature; material: feces | place: Cameroon | collected 2013-10 ... | reverse complement strand
GTCGTCGGCAGCGTCAGATGTGTATAAGAGACAGGCCTATGACACCGTAAGTGGATGCTTGCGCAGCCACCTGCTTCACTTGGACATTTTGGGAAAGGGCAAGCCCTTTCACCTCCCCCGCTATCTGTTCCCCCAACAATTCACCCAGCCACATGGCAGAAACCGGGCGCATGATCCGGGCTGCCAATTCCCTGGGAAGTCCCGCTTCGGGACCCAAAATCCAAATGCGGGCAGCCGACTTAGGCGTAAACGCATCCAATGGCAAACTACGCAAAGAGCCATCCAAAGCCCCGCAATGAGCCTTGCAGACGATATTTTGTTTCGGAATGTACCATAACCTGTCGGAACTGTCCACTTGGTCGGCATCCCACAATGATGTGCGGATTCGCTGTTCGACCTCTTGCAAAGCCGCATAGCTGTTGTCCCGCATCGGAAAACGGAACGTATAGCGGGTCACGGGATAACGGGCAGCACCCACTTGCAACTCCTTCTTCCAAGGATGCACACCCACGATTTCTTTTGCCTGTTTCGGGGCATTGCCGACAACCGTGAAGTCAAAGTCCTGTTCCCCCGGCTTAAAAGGAGTTCGTTCCGCATCCAAAAAGCCAGCCACGACCGCTTCGTGAGTCGCATCGATGATTGCCTTGCAACGGATGGCTTCCCGTCCGGAACGGTTGGCAATGACAACCCCGGCAGCTTCACCCGCATCGTCCACCAACACATTGGTCACATAACTGCTGTAAAGGAATTTCACACCATTATCAATCAAGGCATCTTCCAACACCTTCTTGACGGTCATCGGAGCAGGCAGCGGTGCCGCCTGGAATATCCGTTTCGCCAAAACCGTCCGCAACTCCTCCCCTTCTTCCCGCTCATAAAGGTGAGCAGCGCATATCTCTTCCCCCAAATAGGGCAAATCACACACCAAAAAGACCTGACATCCATTCTTCGAAGCCGCCACAGCAGCCGCCACAGCCCTGGCGCTTCCTCCAACCACCACAATATCCGTTTCATCCACCAGCGGGATCTTACGCCCGCCCTCGTATGCAAACGCCTCATCAGGCAAGGCAGTCCTAACCGCCGCCTTCGCCTGCTGCATGCTGCCGATGGAAGCAAAAGCCCCACCGACAGCCGTTACTTTCAAAAAATCGCGCCGTGTCAACATAGCATATAACGTGTTTAATCGTTTCATTCCTTTGAAACCAAAAGTATGGCATCAGCAAAGATAACTCCTTTCGAGTTTTTTCCCTGCACTGTCACTTCCGAATTTCTAAAACCTTTTTCAAAATGATAAAATCAGAAACCTTCATTTTGGCTCAAATTCAGGTTCACCAAGATGTCATTAGCCGGAATCGGCCATAGATAGTTCTTCTTCGCATCAAACGACATCTTGTAGAAGGTCGTGATATATCCGGCAGCTTCCATCGGTGACAGATCCGGCAAACCGTTCTCGTCGATAGCAGGAACACCACCAATAGGATAATTACCTTCATCCCAGTTCTTCAACAAAACCATGAAGTCTGGAGACAACTCCACATTGGATTCCGCACCGGTCAAGCCGTTCCAAGAAGCCGATCCGGACCAAGCACGTGGCAAATAGTACATGGACTTGTCGTATGCTTTCTCTGCAATGCGCCAGCGCAACAAGTCGCGGTAACGAAGACCTTCGAATGCAAACTCAGAACGACGTTCCATGCGGATGATTTTACGCAAAGCGGCTTGGGAAGTAGCTTCTACTTTCGGATAAACAATATCTGTTCCTTCGTATGCACGGGCACGGACTAAGTTGATACTCTTGTCCAAGTCTTCCTGTGTGCACTGTCCTAATTCATTCTTTGCCTCGGCATACGTCAACAGGATTTCAGCATAACGCAAGTATGGATAACAGTTATCAGAAGTTCCCCCATAGCTATTATAATCCTTCCAATTGTCCTTGACGTATTTACGAATCATCAACCCATTATAAGCAGAATGCTGGTTGGATGCCTTCGCATCGTTGTTCAAGACCATCTGCCCGGATGCCACCTCATACACCTTGTTTGCATACGGGCTTGGGTTGTATTCATATCCCAACGTGATATAATCCGGATATTTCTCAGGGAAAGTACCATCCACCTTGGACTGCTCATATTCGGCATAGTCAGCTGAATATTTTGTCTTGAACGGCTGGATTGTCGCAGCCAAACGAGGGTCTCTGTTGGCAAACGGATCCTTCGGATTGTAAAGTGGAGACTGGTCGATAGGTTTACCATCCGTGCATGTATATGAGCAAAACAGTTCCAAAGACGGACCTTGGTTGGCAAAACCACCTAACTTACGGATGACATAGTTCTTAATGCCTGCAAACAAACCGAATCCCCTCTTCAGAGCCAAATCCCCTTTGAAATAAAACATCAACTCGGGAGAGGCGTCTGCCTTAAACAAATCAGCATAATTAGGATGCAAGCTATATACATTCGAGTCCATCACTTTCTTAGCAGCATCAGCAGCGACCTGCCAATCGTTATTACAAAGGGCAAAACGGGCTTTCATGCCCAAAGCCGCACCCGCCGTAGGACGTTGTTGCCCGGTGTAAGAAAGCGGCAACAAAGAAGCCGCCTTGTCCAAGCATTCATAGGCATAAGCCATCACCTCGCTTTTCGGTGAACGGGTTGCCACGTATGCCTCTTCCAAAGTCATGCCTTTGTTCAACACACAGTCTCCCCAATAAGTTGCCAATTCACCATAAGCAAAACCAATCATGAAACAAGCTTCACCTTTATACTGGTTTACCTTCTCTTCGCTCACTCCGGTTGCTGTTCCTTTCTCCAAAGATTCCAGCACTTTTGTAGCACGTGCTATAGCTTTGTAAAGGGCAGTCCAACGTCCGGAAACCGTACCAGACTGTGCCGTCATTATTCCTAAAGTAAACTCATTGGAGCCGTTCCGGTTCAACAAGTCATCATCCCATTCCAAACCATCTATCGGGAAGAAGTCAGGTCTCCACAAGTCGTTAAGCGACATCTCTATTTCTGTCGCATCGTGATACCAGTTTTCACTTGATCCCTCAGACAGCGGGTTCAAGTCCAAGTCAGCGCAAGCCGTAAAACCCATCATCATCAAGCCGACGCATAAACATTTCGTTATTTTATTCATACCATTAATCTCCTACTTAAAATGACACATTCAAACCAAAAATATATGACGACATGAGCAAGTCGCTAAAACGATTCCATTCGGGATCGTATCCCTTCGGATATTTAGAGAAAGCCGGCAGGTCATTCGCACTGAAATAGAAACGCAATCTATCTACATGGAACTTCTTCGTGATATCACTTGGAATCGTATAACCCAACGTGATATTCTTGACACGCATATAAGCACCGTTGAACAACCAAAAGTCACTGGCGGCATAAATGTTCGCATCGTTGGTTGTCAACTTCGGATATTTCGCTTTTGCGTTCTCCGCATCTGAAGCCAACGGACTCCAATGACTTTCAATCAAGTTGGCAGGACAAGAATATGCCTGGAAAAGGAACGGACTCACAGGCCAGTTCCAGTAAGACAATTGATGGCCGATACCTTGGAAAGACAAATTGAAGTCAAAATTCTTCCATTCCGCCCACAGAGAACCACCGTACTGCATTTCTGGCAAAGAGTTGCCCAAGCGCACACGGTCATTGGAAGCGGTAATCTTACCATCTCCATCGATATCCACGTAACGGATATTACCCGCCTTATCGTTATTGGTCAATACCGGAATCTTCTGCCCGTTCTCCATCATGGCATCTTCGTTCAAAATAACACCCATGCTCTTGTAGCCATACCATTCATTATAGTAAGAACCCTCTTCGGTAATCTTACGCGAACTGATGTTCTGGCGATCAGCCATATATCCCATTCGAGAACGATAATCGGACAAGTTAAAGCTAACACCATAACGGAAATCATCAATCTGATCGCTCCAGGAGATTTCCAAATCCCAGCCCTTTGTGTTCATGTCGGCAGCATTGTTCTGTGGAGCATTGTAACCAAAGTAAGAAGGGAAACCCACCTGCATCAGCATATCACTGGTCTTCTTATAGTACCAATCCAAAGATCCTCTCAGCCGATTGTTTAACAAAGCGATGTCAGCACCTACACCATACGTAGTAGTTGTTTCCCAAGTCAATGTGCGGAAAGCATAATCAGATTGGTAGGCCGTTTGGACAACATCTGCCCCCCCTGAAGCGGCATTAGGAATAAAGCCACTACCGAATGAAAGTCTTGCTTGGTAAGGAAATTCAGATCCAATACGTTCATTACCCAACTGTCCAATAGATCCACGAAGTTTCAAATAATTGATAGTCTTCTTATTGAACCAAGACTCCTCTGAAATAACCCAACCTGCACTGACGGAAGGGAAAGTCCCCCAACGATGCCCTGATGCAAAACGAGAAGATCCATCGGAGCGGACATTAGCCTGAAACATATAACGATCAGCCCATGAATACATGACACGGCCAAATACAGAACGATAAGCGTTATGACCGGCTGAACCGCTATTGTATTGGAAATCCTCTGGACCTAAGTTTAAATAGGGGAAATTATTCAAATTGTAATTCAAACGGGAAGCACCTTCATTTTCCCATTCGTATGAGTAATCCTCATAACCAGCCATCACACCCACAGAATGCCTGTATATTTTGAAATTATAGTTCGCATAAAACTGCATAGTCAAACTACGAGTATCGTTACGTTGTTCTTCCACGCTGGTATTTGCATATCCCGTACCCGGAATCACATCACCCGAAATACGATACACGTCATAACGAGTCTTATGATCTTTCCCCTTTGTAAAGGTATAAGTCGGAGCGGCAATCGCAGTCAAAACCAAGTTTTTGACAGGAGTGATGTCCAATTGGAACTTACCTCCTACCTTGAAATTTTCAACCTTATTCTGGCCTCCCAGCTGATTCAGAGCAATAGGATTATCTCCATCCTTTCCATCGGCATAACGGCCATCAGACCAGTAAACATTATAGATAGGAGAGCGGTACATCAAGTCGCCCATGCTCGACCCTTCCAATGAGTGAGGAGCGAGAGACTTAGCATACATCAAGTTAACATCCACATTCGCATGGATCCAGCTATTGATTTGGTAGTCATTGTTAGAACGGACATTGATTCGTTCGTATGACTTATTCCTGTACAAGGCATCCGCATCGTAGTAGTTCAAACTGAAGTTGGTCTTCAATTTATCCGTACCTCCTGTCAAAGAGAGAGAATGACGCTGATGATTCGTATGATTCTTCAATCCCAAACTCATGAAATCCGTATCCGGATAACGGTCCGGGTCAGTCAAACGGTTCTGCATATAGCTGTTAAGAAAGTCTTCAGAATAAGAAGAGTATGGAGAGGAAGCACCATCGTTATATGTCAATTCATTATAACCCTGCATCCATTGGACAGCATTGGCAAACTTAGGCACTGTTGTCGCTTTATCAATACCATATTCCATATTATAAGATAAATGGAACTCCTTGTCCTTGGCACGGTTAGTCGTCACCAAGATGACTCCGGCTGCCGCACGGCTACCGTATATGGCTGCTGAGGCAGCATCCTTCAACACTTGGATATCTTTCACATCTTCCGGTGCGATATCCATAAGGCTTCCCGGTACACCATCGACAATTACCAACGGATCATTCGTGGAAAGAGTGGTCACACCACGCACACGGATAGAAGAGCCAGCACTGGGATCACCAGAAGTACGAGTTATCTGCACACCTGCCATCTGTCCTTGCATCTGGGTAGACAATTGAGGAGAGCTTTTCACACGTAATTTTTCACCACCCAAAGAAGATGTTGAACCGGTCAAATCAATTTTACGTGCAGTACCATAACCGATAACAACCACTTCATCCAAGGCTTGAGAATCTTCAGCCAAAGAAATAGCCAGAGCTGTTTGGCTACCTACTGGTATCTCTTTGTCGCTATATCCGATATAAGAGACATGCAAGATGGCACCAGCTGGAACATCCAGCACGAAATTGCCATCCATATCGGTAATAGTTCCATTAGTTGTACCTTTAACTACAATGTTCGCACCAATTACAGGTTCGCCGTTTGCGTCTTTCACGACACCTGTGATTCGTTTATTATTTTGCTGTTGTACAAGACCAGCAGTTGCCTTGCGTAGGATAATAGTCTTACCTTCAATAGTATAAGCGAGTCCTTGCCCGGCTACGATTTGGCTGATAACATGACCCAGCGGCTGGTTATCCGATTCAACGGTAATATTTTTATGTGTATCGACATCCTGAGACGAGAACACAAAAGAGTAACCGCTTTTACTCTTTAATTCATCCATGGCTTGCTTAACCGTCACATTGCTCATCCGCAATGTAATATTCTGCGCATTGGCCATTGGATTTAGGCATAGCAGTGCCAGAGCCACATTCATGGCTTTCCCTCTAAAATCCATAAATAAACTGATTTTAAACGATTTGACTTGTGTTAATATGATATTTAGATACTGTATCCTTACCGGTCACCCTTTAGAATATCTCTCTAAAAGTTCCTGCTTGATTGTTTACTGTTTTCCTTTTATTCATTAGCAATATGTGTTTTAAATGGTTAAACTATTTCTTCTTTCCTGTATTCTTATAAAGCAAAATTTCATCACCCTCCTCTGTATAATAGATTTGGTGCGTAGCTGTAAGGATTCCCAACACTTTGCTGATAGATTGTTCTTTTCGGTTAAAGGTAGCGTAGAAGGGAACATGCTTAAGTGATTCATCGGCAATGCGAATCCTTACATCATAACTACGGTTCAATTCTCTTACTATATCTTCCAAAGGTAATTCATCAAAGAATAAATTGTCATGCGTCCATTCGATAGCATCGCGGACACGGCTACGGGAAACTTCCAAACGCCCCGTTTGTTTGTTCAACACGGCTTTCTCCAATGGTTTCAGGTAAGTCAATGTTTGTTTGGCATCCATCAAATTATCCAAAGCGACCTTGCCCTCCATTAAATTAACGCTGGCAGCCATGTCCTCTTCATAATTACGAAAATTAAATTTAGTACCCAATACTTGCACGCCCAACTCTTTTGTCCGTACGTCAAAAGGCATATCTACACGTTTATGGACTTCAAAATAAGCTTCGCCTTCCAAACTCAAACTACGTTCTTTAATACCAAAGCTTTGGGAATAGACCAACCGCGAACCCGCATTCAACCAAACACGAGTACTGTCGGGCAAACAAAGCTCTGTCTTTGCACCATATGGAGCTTCCACGACAATGTCCCCCATTCTCCGGATTATCATATCTGAACCTACACAATAAGCGATATAAGAAGCAATCAAAAGAGCCACGACCGCAGCTGCACTGGCTATCGGGAAATAAAGACGCTTCAGCAAAGGAACGTGCTGTGGTTCAGTAGGCACAGAAAGACGTGTCCGGTTCAGAAAAAGGCGATAAGCTCTTTCTGAATCAAAATGATGGCTTTTATCTGCCACCATAGAAGAATACCAAAGCTCTTGTTCTTCAGCATCCCATTCTGGATCCACGTTGTTTTGTTTTTTATTTATCTGTTTCATCTTATCTCCTGAAGTATGTTGATATCATGATATGTTTATATAGATGACAGATAAAATAAATAAGCGGGTAGTCAAAAATGAAGATTTTTTTCAATCAATTGCAAAAGAAGAGGCATGGGGAGAATCAAGTAACGTCCCAAGTCTTGCCTTAGAATTGCCAATGCCCGTTTGATATGATATTTGACAGTATTGACGGAGATGCCTAATTCGGCAGCTATCTCGTCGTTCTTCTTATGCTCAAAACGGCTTTTCAAAAAAACACGGCGGCACGATTCATCTAAACGGTTGATGGAAGAGATGATTTCTTTTTCCAGTTCTTTCTCCAACAAACGCCCTAACGGATTCTCTTCCGCTGCATAATTGTTTCCAATTTCTTCCAATTCCTTTTTCTGAGAAAAGGCAATTTCTCGGTTTTCGCTCTCCAAAGCTATGTAATTGTAACAACGGTTTCGCACGGCACGCATCAAATAGGCTCGTAACAAAGAACGGATTTCGAGCGACTGACGGATTTCCCAAAGATGGGCAATGGTATCATTCACCAAACTTTCAGCCAAAAAAGCATCACCAACGATTTGCAGGGCTACATGGCATAACACTTCATAATGATGGACAAACAGCTCATGATACGCATGTTCATCTCCATTACGCAGTCCTTCTATTAATCGTAGTTCTTGCTCTTCCATTATATTGAGGATTCTTTCTTCTGCAAAGATAGAATTATTTTTTAAAAACTACCATTTTTAACGCACGTTGCATGAATTTAAAAACACGATAGGCCATAATCGGAGAAAGGATTTGTTTTTTTAGAGGAAAGGCGGTGCGTCAGAATTAGCGCGAAATACCGAATGCAGAGGTCGGATTCCAAAGCATCGCGGCAGTTAGCAATTATGACGCACCGCCTATTCAATATGTCCCAATTATCCTTATAGCAAATCCTTCAATCTGCCTTCTTCTTGCATACGGATGATTAGTTCGCCGAACAGGGTGTTTGCCCATGCCATCCATGGACGGGTATAATCATTGGCATCGTCTTTATGGAACGACTCGTGGATGAATCCTGTCCCTGCATCCGTGTCACGGATTGTTTCGATGCAATAACGGATTTCCTTTTCATCTTTGGAAGTGTGTGCCAACATGACCAGACTCATCGGCCAAACGTAGTCGGGACCGATGTGAGGACCGCCGATTCCTTCCGCAGCTTTGCCTTTGAAGAAATAAGGATTCCAATCACTCCAAGTAAAACGGCGGGTGTTTTGGTAAATCGGATCATCTATGTCTACGCAGCCCAAGAAAGGAAGGCCTAACAAGCTCGGCACATTGGAATCGTCCATCAAGTTGCGCCCGCCGTAACCATCCACTTCGTAGGCGTAGATTTTACCAAATTCGGGATGCTCTATGATGCCATGTTTCTGTATCGCATCTTCCACTTCTTTTGCCAATGCTTCACATTTATCCGCCAATGCCGCATTGTTACGGATTGCACGCAACATCTCCGCCATTTGGCGCAAAGAGGTAACGGCAAAGAGGTTGGACGGAATCAGGAAGCCAAAAATGCTGGCATCGTCGGATGGACGGAATGAAGAGACAATCAATCCGCATGGACGGACCGGATTACCATATTTGTTCAGCAATGTATCGCTCTGCTTGGAAGTGGTACGCCCGAAAGTGTAAGGACCATTGCCGTTCTTACGCTGTTGCACGATGAAGGTGTCATAAATCGTCTCCTGCGCCTTTTCCCACTTGTCGTCGAACACGGCAGAGTCGCCTGTCTCTTTCCAGTAATGGTATGCCAAGCGGACTGTATAACAAAGCGAGTCTATCTCCCATTTGCGTTCGTGGAGCTCTTTCTTCATTTCCGTATGGTCCGACTCCCACTCGCTACCGGTTGGACCTTCGTTGAACCCGTTCGCATACGGGTCAATCAAGATGCAATCGGTCTGGCGGTTAATCACCCCTTGCAACATGGTTTTCAACTTTTCATCTTCATTTGCCAGCACGACATAAGGATATACTTGTGCAGAGGAGTCACGCAGCCACATGGCATGGATATCTCCAGTGATGACAAAGGTGTCGGGTTTGCCATTTTTCATCTTGAACTCGCAAGTCGTGTCCAAAGTATTGGGATAGCAGTTCTCGAACATCCATGCCAGCTTCGGGTCTTTGATATGAGCCTTTACTTCAACCAATTTTTTCTCGACCGCTTCGGAAGTAAACTTACGCGCAGCCTCAGCCGGCCTTTTTGTGGAATAATCGCCCCATACTTTTTTGGCATGTTCAGTGAAGGAGGCGTCTTGTTGTACAGAAGGCATCGCTTTCGGAGCAGCCATCAACTTTTCGCCCACAACCAATCCCGCTAAAGAAAGGGAACCTGTTTTTAGAAAATTTCGTCTTGTTGTCATTGTTTTCACATCGTTTTTACAGCAGACAAATATACAAAAAAGAAAGCATAAGTTGCCACAAGGCGCATCAGAATTAATAATATGCGAGCAAGGAGGACGAATTCCGAAAGCAACGAAGCAGTTTGCAATTATGACGCACCGGTACAAAAAAAGGGCTGCACCAAAACACCATTTTGATACAGCCCGGTTCGTAATGTTGTTATCATAAGCGGGATTGCTCCCGTCTCATTTATAAATCAACCTAAATACGACTTCAGAAGCTTGCTACGCGCTCCTTGTCTTAATCTTCTTATTGCTTTTTCCTTGATCTGGCGGACACGCTCACGAGTGAGCCCGAATTTGTCGCCAATCTCTTCTAATGTCATTTCCTGACCACCTATACCGAAAAACATCTTGACTATTTCACATTCTCTTTCGGTCAATGTAGCAAGCGCTCTGTCAATTTCCTTCGATAATGATTCGTTCATTAATGTACGATCAGCGACGGGAGCATCATCGTTCACCAGGACATCCAACAAGCTGTTATCTTCGCCTTCCACGAACGGAGCATCCACCGAGATATGTCTTCCTGACACTTTCAATGTGTCCGAAATCTTATCCACCGGTATGTCCAATTCGTCTGCAAGTTCTTCGGGAGAAGGGCGGCGTTCGTTTTCCTGTTCAAACTTCGAGAAGGCTTTGCTGATTTTATTCAACGAGCCTACCTGGTTCAACGGAAGACGCACTATTCGCGACTGCTCTGCCAACGCTTGCAATATGGACTGACGAATCCACCAAACTGCGTAAGAAATGAACTTAAATCCTCGTGTTTCATCAAACTTCTCAGCTGCTTTTATCAAGCCCAAGTTTCCTTCATTAATCAAATCCGGCAAACTCAACCCTTGATTCTGATACTGTTTTGCTAC
>ERZ1026898.1617-NODE-1617-length-10871-cov-17.136006_pt1 | contig 10871 bp, 12 predicted proteins | sample MGYA00380178_ERZ1026898 | MGnify/ENA primary metagenome ERZ1026898 (study PRJEB33269, sample SAMEA4719814) | human gut metagenome | biome: human-associated habitat; feature: organic feature; material: feces | place: Cameroon | collected 2013-10 ... | reverse complement strand
CAAAAAAACGCGCAAATTTTGTTGACAAAAATTTTTTAATGTGGTATTATGGTTTTACTATGTGGGGCACATTTCAGATAATTCCAGAATACACGAGGAACGGCGAACGAATAACGCCGGAGAAAATAAAAGAGGAATCAGACGCGGCAGCGGCGAAAAGCGTACGCGCGGCGCGTTCTGTGTTTTTGCGTCATAAAAGCGACATAGAAGCGCGCCCCGGCGTAGTGCGTATTTATACCGCAGAGGACGGCGCGCGCGAATTTGGTTGCGTGTATGCGGCTTTAAAGTATATCCACGCGCAAAAAATCAAATATTTATTCAGTCAGGACGGCGCAAACGATTTTTCGTATTTTGATTTTATCCTATTGACAGACCGGCGCAGGTGGCAACGGGCAGAGGATAAGAAAGAGATTGCGGAGAATAACGGCGGTCATTATAAAAAAATAACCGGGTGGAAATTTGACGAATTAAGCGGAGAACAGGGGCAAAGATACGTTTTGAAAATATGGGACGCGTACCCAGACGCGCGCCGCCGTGTTGTTACGCGTGGTTTTGCGCTGTTTGATTTTTCGAATTTTTTTCGCGGTAGTGTGGACGCGTTGGCGCGCGATTTTGGGATAGAACGCAGCGCGGAGCCGTTAAAAATGTTATATGAGTGCATAGAAAAATTTTCCGAAACGCTGGAACGCGTAACCGGTGAAAAATTTCTGACGCCCGGCGCGCCTGTCGCTATGACGATCGGCGGCGTAGCGAAACGCGCTTTAATTCGTGAATTGTATCCGGGCTGTGAGGACTACCGCGCGGGACTGAAAAAATTCAAAAGCGAACACCCCATAAACCGCGCAACGGACAAATATTTTTCCGATACGTATTTAATGCGCGGCGGAACGTGCTATATAAATCCGGAATTTAAACGAATCCCTATACCCGCGCCAGTATTTAAAATAGACCGCAACAGCAGTTACACGAGAGAGGCGGCAGACATGCCGGATTTGTCCGGGGAAATCCACGAAACAACGTTGCAGGAATATTTCAACCCGTTGCCGGGTTATGAATATTTATGCACAGTAGAGGGGTTGAAAATGCACTGCAAAAAAGGCATGCCGGCGTTTTTTTATGACCCTATAACGCGGCAAAACCGCCGTTTTATATCCGTCAGCGAAAAAATATCGTTTTTTAAACAGGAATTAGATAAAATATCGGAACTATATGACATTGAATATATAAGAATAACCGCGGCGTTTTGTATCGCAAAAAGAAAAAACGCCGGGTTTAAACGCTACGCCGAAAAAATGTACAAAGGAAAAAACGACGCGAAAGAAAAGGGCGAGCCGGCACTTTATGCAGTTTTTAAGGCTTTGAACGTGAATGCGTGGGGGAAGCTGGCGCAGCGCGCAAATTTTCCGACAGTAGAACACAGAATAGACAAAAGGACGGGGGCAATAGTAACAATAACGCGCCCGTGCAAAGAAGAGGACGAAAATCCGGCAATGTCTATATTTTTGGGCGCATACATAACAATGCGCGCCCGGCTGGCGTTATGGGAAACAATGTTAAAATGCGGAGGGGCGGAGCCTTTAAAAGCGCTTTTATATGGCGATTCTGATAGCGTGCACGCATTGCAGCCCCCCCCGGATTCCGTCGCTATTGGGTCTGGGTGTGGTGAATGGAAAAACGAAAGCGGAGCGGCTGGGGCGCTATATTCTTTTTATGCGGATAAAAAAGCGTATTTCAATGTGTTGAGCGTAGCCCCGTTTGAAGCCGTTGAGCATGTCCGCGGGATTCCGTCGGCGTCTATAAAAGAATTACGCGAACGAATCGCAAAAGAAAAAGGATATACGCAGGAAGAAGCGGAAACATATTTATTTAAAGCAAACGCGGCGTTTTTAGTCCCCATTTCGACGACGTTAAAAGGCGGGCGGGCGACGCTGTATATCCCGCAAAGATTAAGCACCGCCGGAAAAATCAGAACTGCAGAGGACAGAAGATTGATATACACCGGCAAAGGATTTTTCGAAATTTAAAAAAAGATATAAAAAAATAGTATAAAACGCTTGACATTATTTTTTTTATGTGCTATTATATAAGCACAAACAGCGGCGGAGCCGCGCAGAGGAGCAAAAAAATGTACGAAGTGGTTATAATATTTGAAAATGTCGTTAGTAGTTACACCCCGCAAGGGTGGAGCAGGTCAAAAAAAGAATTTTGTTACAGGGAATACAGAAAAAAATTTGATACTTTCGTAGGCTGTATGGGCTATCTGTCGGCGATTTCCTATCGAAATGATATAGTTAAAGCGGAATATATAAACCACAAAACGGGAGAGAAAAAAACGTGGAATATATAGTATATTTTTTCTACCACCGCGGCGGCGGATTGCCGCCCGGCGCGTTAAAACAATTCAATGCAAAACACCGGCGAAAAAACTACGTATATAAATACGACAAGAAAACGAGTCAATTAACCCCGGTGAACGCTTGCCGCGGTACGCATTGCCTTTTTAATGATTGTTATTTGTGTTATACGTTAAAATGCACGGAATATAGCACGGCGGAAAAACGCGTAATTGTAGACGGGCACGGGCTGCAAGAATTAAAAAACGACCCGCGCGCAGACATAAAAAAAATAATAAAAAAAGAGGATTAACAGCATGACAGAACAAGAAAAAAAACAACGTATTGCAATCGCAGCGGCATTTTTGCGGAATAGGAACAAGACAAAAAAAGAAACAGACGCAATAATTGAAAAATTTTTAAAAGAATCTATTGACTACTGTTATACGATTCACGAGAAATTCAACAGGCTGCGCGGCGCTTTCGATATTGTCGAAAGCATGTATAATTGCAGCATTATAAACCGCGATTTGTGCATATCTTTGGAAAAGCGTATAAACGATATATTTACGCGTGAAATGTTGGAATTAAAAGAAGAGGGAAACGAAAAAAAATGAAATACACATTGATTTGGTCGGATTCCGGCGCCGTTCTGGATTCCGCAATAGTATGCGAAAGCATACAAGAAGCAACCGAAGCAAAAAAACGTTTTCAAAAGTCTGTACGTTTGAACACCAGCCCGGCGGCATGCGTTACGGCGTGGGCGGTTGAATGGGACATAAAACCGGAACAGGACGGCGCAAATGGTCTTATTTATGGCGGCTATCGTCATTTCGTAACGGCAGGGCTTACAAAGACGGAAGCGCTTCGGCGCCGTTTACAGTTGGACGCGGCACGCGCCGCAAATGTAAAAATGTACGAATACGTACAAAGGATAATTGACTAATGGCAAGAAACATAACGAACATAATAAAAGACTATAAGACCGGCGAAGTTTTCAGCGAAAGCGGGTTTAAATCGTATATAATGCGCCTTACAGGCTGGACGGCGCGGGAATATAAAAGCGAGCGGCAAAAGGCGCAAAACCGTTTGCGAAATTATGAAACACTAACGGGGCAAAAAATGCCGTTAAATGCGTCTGAATACCTGATACAAAAATACAAAGGGCGAAAGAGATACGGGGAAGAAAGCAGGCTTATAAAAGAAATCGACAGCATAAGCAGCGCGAGCGTTAGCGACTTTAAAAAAACGCGGCAAAGGGCAAAACAAAAAGAAATTGATTTGATACAAAAGCAAAGGGGAGCGGAACAACAGAAGCGCAGAAGCGAACAGCCGGGGAACGTTACCGAAAAAGCATACGCGGCGAAATTAAAAGAGCGCTGGGCGGGGGTAATGGGAAAGAAACCCGAAAGCCCCGTGGCTGGGTTCTTTGAAAACTACGATACGTATAAAATGACGCTGGCGCAGCTGGTCGAAGAGTTAGAGAAGTACGGGCAAAGCCTGAACACACGCCACGCGAACGCCCCGAAAGGGGTCGGCGGAACAAAACGCGCAATATCATACGAATAACGGGAACGCGCCCCGAAATTCAAATATATATATTTTTAAGGAGAAAAAACATGAATAAAATTATTTTAATAGGCAATCTTACAAGAGACATTGAAACGGCGCAAACACAATCCGGGAAAGAATACTGCATTTTTTCGATTGCGGTAGATAGACACGAGAAGAACGCAGACGGCAACAATATTACGGACTTTTTCGACGTAATCGCCGGCGGAAACATTGTGCCCGCACTGGCGCAGTACGGCAAAAAGGGTAAAAAAATCGGCGTTACGGGCGTTATGACGCAAAAGAACGTAAAAGACAAAGACGGAAAAGCCCGGATATATTATACTGTACGCGGCGAAACGTTCGATTTTTTGACACCGCGCGAAGCGTTGGAAAGCAAGAAGCCGGGCGTAAAAGAAATGGACTACGACGATTCCGACATACCATTTTAAAAAAACGCTTGACAAGACAGTGTAAACGAGATATAAATAGTATTGTGCAGAGTTGCGGGGCGCGACAGTGAGAACTGCCCGCAATTCAAAGCAAATGCACCGTACCAGCGGGGCGCGCCTTTAAGGCGTTGCCCGCGCAGTGCGTTAAACGGGGTTTTATATGGGAGAGTTTACGGCAACGAAAATCAATGCAATTTCGGCGGCGGTATGTACCGCCAGCGCAGCAGAAACCGGGAACAAGATTTTAACGCTTGTTACGGTGTGCATAAGCGCGGCAACGCTGGTAGCGAATTTTTTGTTAGATTGCTATCGAAAGTACCGCGACAGGGATAACGATATTAAAGACAAAAAACAAGACAAGGAGAACAAGGAAAAATGAGCGAAGCAGCAAAAACGGAAGAACCGGCAAAAGAAACGGTAAAAACGCCCACTGTCGCGGAGACGATGGAAGCGTTTAAAAAACAGTATACGGAAGAAATCGCGAAGTTAAAAAACGAAATCGCGGAGAAAGACAAGAAACACGCGCAGGAAATCGCGGAAATCCTTACAGGCGCGGAAAAGCGCAAACAGGAAGAAGAAGCCGAACGGAAGAAACGCGGGGACGCTTTGAAAGAGAGCGTAAACCGCGTCCGGGCGTCTTTGGGTTTGGAAATCGAAAAATAAATTAAAAGGAGATATAACAAATATGCCAAATTTTACCCCTGACTACGGCGTTACCGCCGCAACGTATACGCCGGATACGTTCTATTCCGGTGTAGGTAAATTCGCTGAACAGTTGGTTCGCAGCGAAAGAATTGAAAGCCGTTTTGCTTCTTTATTCAAAGAGCCTATGAAAACGGGGAAAGACCTTGAGGTCGTTTTGTACAAAAAGGCGACGGGCGTCGACTATTCCGCAACTAACGCACCCGCGGCGCCTTTCCCCGCAAGCGAGGTTCTGTGCTTTAAGGGACAGGAACGCCGAACCTACCCCGTAAAAATCGACCGAAAAGACATTGACGAAACGGCGCTGGACGAAGCGGGCGCAAACGCTGCTGCAGAAAAAATCGTCGGCACCCTGTATTCGGGAGCGTTCGAAGAGGAAAACGATTTTGCAATCGCCGTATTTAAAGACGCAAAAGCGGCAAATAATCAGATTGTCGATTATACGTACCAGTATAACGACACGGACAGCGAGAAAGGCGCGAAAGAGCTTTTGAAACAGGTTAAAATCGTTGCAAAGCTGATTCGTAAAGGCGAAACGAGTGTGCACCCGCACGGGCTGAAAGTCCCCGCGGCGTCCGTAAAAATGCTTGTGCCGCTGTCCGACGAAGTTGGAATGGACGTATACGCAAGAATGAGCGCTGCGAACGAAAGTTTTGCGGCATACGGCGTTGACGAAATTATCACATACACCCCCGACGACGGCGAAGAGGGCGAAATCTACATTTTCGACAACGAGTACGCGCAATTCAGAAAAACCCACGCGGACGCGTACAGACAGCAGGAAATTGCGGGGTGCGACAACGTGGACGCGTTTTTGCATAGATATGTGCAGTATGCCGGCTGCCCTCTGTTCTCTTGCGTACGTATTAAACGCAAAGCGAACCCGACGGACAACACGGCGCAAAGCGTAAAGGTTATTAACGACGATAAAAGCCCAGTAAAGGTTTTGCCCTATGTTGCTGACGCAAACTACGGCGACGACAAGCACCTTTATGTTTTTGCAGCTGATAGGGACAGCGACACGACGGGGCCCATTTTGTTAGGACGGTACAAGGGAACGAACGCCGTCCCGGTAAATGTAAGTAACCAAGACCCTGTTAACGTGTTAATGTACGCGGAAAACCAGACAGGGACGCCGCCTTTTATGACCGGCGTTGTCGCGTGCAAAAACGGCGAATTGTTTGTTAACGTTAAAAATTCGGCGTCGTCGCCCGTGAACACGAAAGAAGTATCGGGCTAATAGCAAAAGGAGACGCGGACAATGACAAGAGAGGGGCGAGAAAATCGCGACAATGCCCGCGCGGTGGTTAAAGTGGCGGCGGCTTATAGAAATATAGCCGCCGCTATTTTTCAATCGTCCGTTATTATTGACGGACTGACGGAGAAAGACCCCGCGCAGGATTTTATCACGGATAAATTATACAACAACGGCACAATTTGCCGGCATAAGCCTACAGGGCTGTGGTTGAGCTACGACGGGAACGGGCAACAGAACGTATACGGCGATTATGAGTTATACACGCTTTACGGCGCGAACGGTACGCAATACACGGCAAAACGCGACGAAATAGAGATATATAACGCGAACCCGCAAAAATCGCCGCTTGAAACGTTCGTGCGGATTAAGGCGGCGACGATTGCGAGCGCAGAGGGCGCAAAGCGTCAGAATTTGGACGCAGTAAAGGCGGTTACGGTGATTTATACGGACGACCCCGGAACGGCGAACAAATTACGCGCAGCGGACGCAAAGCGCAGGGACGGCGCAAGCGTTGTTATTTTAGACCGTTCACAAAAGGACTACGGCGGAACGCTTGACACGTTGCAGACGGGCGCAGAGTTTATTTGCGACAAATTGCAGGATTTTCAGAAAAGAGAGTGGGAAACGCTTTTGCACTATGTCGGCGTATACACCGGAATAGAGAAAAGCGCGGAAGTAAAGCAAAGCGAAATAATCGCGCAGAACGCAGAAACAAACGCATTTATGAACGTACTTTTAAAAACGTTTAATAAATGCGCGGAGAAAGAGGGCGCGCCGTATCGTATGCGCTTAGACGTACAAAATAGCGGCTACAACAGCGAAGATGACGACGGCGGGGAAATGCCCGGCGACGGCAAAGAAACGCAGCAGAACGGCGAAAAGGGGGCGTAAAAATGGCATTTCCAATTGACGATTATTATAAGACGGGCACGGACAGCGGAGAACCGCCCGCGGACGTTGTAACGAGTTTGCAAGAATCTATCCGGGCGGCTGTGAATATATATCCGCAACTTATCGGCGTTACAATAAACGAGCAGGGAATAGGCGACAATTTGGCGTTTATTATCATGCACGAGCGCCCGGATTGTTATTTCGACGTAAAAACGGCAGAAGGGAAACAGGCGTTAAAAAAACGCCTGTCGCCTGTCGTTATGCGGTTCCCGAACCTTGCGGCGGCTATTTCTCAATTTATGGCAGTTGACAAAGGAAGCGCCACCGTTGAAACAGATTCGACGGAGAGCACAGCAACGGCGGAAACATCCACGGAAGCGAACACGAAAGAAAAATACAACCCTATCGACACGCAATATGCGAAGCTATCGGGAGAAACGAACAACACGACAAACGGGACGGCAACGAACGGCGGAAAGGTTACGACAAAACGGGCGAAAAACGGCATAGAATCTTTCGAGGCACTGGAACGAATGGGAAACCCGTTGCGACCGCTGGCGCGGGCGATAATGTCCGCGTGCGTGTACACAGCGGAAGAGCTGGCAGAAGTATACTATTTGAACAACGCGGGGGAATGTTAAAAAAATGGATTATAGTTTTTTTCAATTATACAAAAAATCGCCTTTTCAATTTAATAACACGCCTTTTATTTTGGGCGCGCCAGATTCCGCAACGTATGCGGGGAAACTGTCGGACTATGTAAAAAGCGCGATAGGCAATTTGGAAACGTTCTATACAGGTTGGTACATGGGGGAGAACCCGCTAACCCCCGCGCCGCAATCAGTGAACGGCGAAGAAACCGCGTTTTTTCTGTCGACTAATTTCGACTACTGGAAAGAGTTGTTAAAAGATTCGGAATACAAAGACGCGGGCACGGGTATTAAAAAAATTTTGTCCGAACTTAAAAAGTGCAATTTAATGTCGTACACCTACGAGCCGCACTCTCTGGAAATGGACGCAAACGGGGCGGCAATCGCGTCCGCGTCGGCGTCGCCCGCGTTGTCTTATTTTTTCGACGTTTTGCAGGTGGATTTGGTTCCACCGTCCGCGGAAGATTTGGAAGCGCGAAGCACCGACCCGAAACCGTTTGCCGGGAATACCGTGAAAGGATTCGCGGACGTCGTTACGTTCCGGGTGAGAGTGCGTCGCAATAAAATGCTGGAAGCGTATCTGAACGGGGATTTTGACGAGGCAGACGCGCCGAAACTGTGCGGGGGCGCGATTGTGGAAGCGTCGAGGGGTTTTATAGCCGGAAAAATTCCCGTCGCGAGATTTTCCGCATACAAAGAGATACAACCGGCAGAGGGCAACGGAGAGGGGTACAAAAGCGGATTTTTTGAAAGATTGTCCACCGAATACAAGGGCAAATTTTATTGTGTGATTGTCGGTACTACAAATTTCTCCGATGGTTTGGGAGAAGAAACGGCAGTTTTCGTTACGGCAGCATACGACGCAAGTAATAAAGCGTCGGCGGATTGGTCGGGCGCGTATAATATCGACATAACGGCGGCACAGTTGGGAGCCGCGAAAGACAGAAAACGTTCGAGCAGCGAAACGCAAAATACCTTTTCTTTTACGCCCTACGCGGTTTACATTATCCCGCGAGGCTGCTTTATGGGCGACCCGGAAATCAATCAGAGCAAATTAGCCGGCGGGGAATGGGTAAAAGACGAAATAATCACCGAAAGCGGGAAAACCGTCCCCGTTGTGCAACTTCGACAGCAAAAATATAAAACGCTTACAATCGGGCGCCCGGTTGCTTCTTTTGAAACTCTTACAGTCGGAACAACCCGGACGCGCGTAAAATTAAAAAATTTGTTAGTTACGGAAGCGCGTAACGACGCGGCGACGGACAAAATAAAGACGGACGAATTATCGTACAACGCCGAATTAAATAACGCATCGGTTGAAACGAGAATAACAGACGGAAGCCGAAACGGGATAAAAATTATTTTACACGTAGGCAACGCGGAATACGATATAACGAACGATTTTTCCGGGGCGTTATCCGTTACGAATATAAGCAAAGCACAGCTGCAAGCAGAAGCGACCGCACGCGCGACGAGTTTTGTGCAGCAGGGAGCGGGCGTCGTTTTGGGCGGGGCGGCTGTCGTCGGCGGAATTGTTACGGGAAATATTCCCGCCGTTGTCGCTGGCGTTAGTGGCGTCGCTGGGAGCGTGTCCGGAATAATTCAGAACACGCAAAGGGAAACACCGAAACAAACGGCAACACAGACGGGAGCGCCCGACGGGTTGGAAAATATAACCACGTTTGACGGCGTTTATTTTGAAACGTTTACGGCGTGGAACGCGGAAGAAATAAAACGCGTAAAAAAATATAAAACGACAGTAGAAAACGCGAAAAATATAACAATTATCGGGCGTAAAAGCGTAGGCGAGGACGACCGCGAAGAACTGACAACGGCGGCGGGGATAATATCAGCAGGGAGCGCCCCCGAAGAGGTAAAAACACAAATAACGGACAAATTGAACGCCGGCGCGGTAATTTGTTACAGCGTCGAACAATTAAAGAAAGAAACGGGGGCGGAATAATATGGCGTTTATAGACCTGTCGCCAGTGTGGGCGCAAAATAAGCTGATGAATATGGTATTGTCTGACCGGTCGGACGGAAAGACAACGCAAATAAAATCGCTTATTATAGACGATTTTCAGGCGACAGGCAAAGCCCCTATTTTTTTGCGTAGGTGGATGACGGAATATACAAACGAAGTTATTGAAAATTTTTTCACCGATAAAGAATTTCAAAAAACGCCGTTTTATAAAAAAATATCCGGCTGGGAATTTGAGCCGAAACCGCTGAAAGACATGAAAGGGAGAACGATAGGTTATCAGATATTCGGAGCCCCAAAAGGAGCGAAAAAGAACGTTGTTTTGCTAATGTCGTCGTTGTCTACGGTGGCGCGGTTAAAATCCGCGCTGTCGTATGAGCGATACCGGGATATTTATATTGACGAATATATCCCGCTGGATAATAGATACACGACAAACGAGGCGGTTACAATCCTTGAAACGTATCAGACAATAGACAGAAAACATTTTGAAAACAAAATTTTAATTTGTGGGAATAAAATAACGCGATTCAATCCGATTTTTAAATATTGGAATATAAAGAGCTGGGGGCGCGGCATAACAAAAATAAACCCTCAATTTAATTTGTTGGTATGGTCGTCAAAGGAGAACAAACGGCGCGCAGCGTCTGACCCGTACGCCATATTGACTGCTGGCACAGAGTATCAAAAATACAACGAGGGCGAATTCCTGACAGATTTTAGCGAATTGATTTGCCGGGAGCACTACCGCGGCGCACTTCTGAATCTGATACACAACGGGAAAATATATGCCGCTTTTTGGGGCGTAAATTGCATTGTATTTGACGAAACCCCGCGCCCGATAGATAACGCGCCCCGCGTGTGTGTCGCGCCGTGTAGCCCTGTTTTTGGGCGCGTAATATGGTTAGACAGCGCGCCGGAATTGCGCGACGCGTTGGAATGGTACAAATATCAAAACAAAATGTTTTTCGCCGACGAAATAACGCTGGATATACTGCGAGATTTTTATAACAAAATATAATCATGTACGCGTTGCAATGTGCAGCGCGTATT
>ERZ1026898.1613-NODE-1613-length-10906-cov-4.374988_pt1 | contig 10906 bp, 2 predicted proteins | sample MGYA00380178_ERZ1026898 | MGnify/ENA primary metagenome ERZ1026898 (study PRJEB33269, sample SAMEA4719814) | human gut metagenome | biome: human-associated habitat; feature: organic feature; material: feces | place: Cameroon | collected 2013-10 ... | reverse complement strand
GCTACGCCAAGCAGATCGCCCGCGACATGCAGACCCCCGAAAAGCACCTGTAACGCGCAGGAACCGGCGCCCCCGCCGTCCTGCCTCGTAGGGGACGGCGTCCTCGACGTCCCTCCCTGCACCCCAAAAACAAAACCCTATCACACACAAAGGCGGCGCCCTGTGGGGCGCCGCCTTTTGCATTTGCGTATGTTCATCAGCCATTCCTCGCCAGCAAATACAGCCGCTGATAGTCCAGAATGTCCACCTGCCCGTCCTCGTTGGCATCGGCCAGCTGCAGGAAATACCGTACCAGCAGCTCATTCCGCGCCGCATCAGCGCTGTCGCAGAACGAACCGGGCACCTGCCGCAGCGCAAGATAGTCGTACAGCGTCTGCAGATCCAGCGTGCATTGCAGCGCGTCCTCCGCGCCGGTGCCGTCGCCGTTGACATCGCCAATGCGCAGCAGCAAACAGGCGACATTGGCGCTGCCGCTGTCATCGGACAGGGCAACGGGCATTTCCCACGCCACGCAGCCGCCGCCGTCCACCCGCAGCGTATACGTCCCCGCGCCGATCCGCAGCCCGGACAGCAGGAAACCGCCGTCCGCCCGCACGTCACCCCGTGCCGCCACGACGCCATCCTTCAGCAGCGTGACCATGGCATTGTCCGTGGCACCGGCAACAGACCCGGAAACGGTGAATCCCAGCGCCGGAACAACCTCCTGTTCCACCAGCACCGCACTACACACCGAGCAGTGCTTCCCTTCGGTCATCCCCGTCTTAGTACACGTCGGTGCCACAGCCGCGTCAATGACTTCCGTATGTCCGGTTGCCTTGATCTCCGTCAGCCCGGAGAGAACCTCGCCGCAGACGCTGCACTTTGTCCCTGCCGCACGGCCGGGCTGGGTACAGGTCGGCTCCACTTTCGCCACCGCCACAGCGGTGTGCCCCGTGGCGCTGACCGTCTCCGTCTTGGTCGCGTCGCACTCAGTACAAGTATAGGTTTTCACGCCGGTTTTGGTGCAGGTCGGCGCGGCGGTGATCTTGCCGCTGTCCCAGCTGTGCCCCTTGGCGGGCACGATCGTCTGCTTCACCAACACCGCATTACAAACCGAGCAGTGCTTTCCTTCCGTCAAGCCCGTCTCAGTGCAAGTCGGCTCCACAGCCTTGTCGATAACCTCGGTATGCCCCTTGGCCGGAACGACCTCCTGCTCCACCAGCACTTCGCCACAAACTGAGCAATGCTTCCCTTCGGTCAGCCCCGTCTTAGTACACGTCGGTGCCACAGCCTTGTCCACGACCTCGGTGTGGGGGATGGCTGTGTACCGCGCGGTGAACTCCGCGTCGGCGGTGATGCTGGAATAGTCGCCACCCCACCCGGCCAGTTCATAGTGATGCGCCTCGTCCGGCGCTTTTACCGCGTCCGGCGGCACAGCCGCAGCACGATAGCGAACCGACTGCCGCGAGAGAACGGTGCCGTCCTCATCCCGGAACGTCACCTCGAAGAAGGGATCCTTCACCTCGCAGGACGCGGCGCACATATCCAGCGCGATGGGCCGACGGTCAGCGCCGACAGCCGATGTAGTAACGGTGGGCGTCAGGGTGACAGCTCCCTCCTTCTTCGGTTGGAACGTCATGGTCACCAGCTCCGCCCCATCCGCAAAACCCTTCTCACAGATAAAAGTAAATTTCACTTGACCACCGTCAAAGTTGGGATTCGTCACGATACACACGCCGTCCACACTTTCCATACCCGCGCTCACCTTCACACCGGTGCATGTCAGCAGCGCCGTGTCGTAGGAAATGCAGAAATCAGCGGCTGCCAGACCGCTGCCGCTGTCCAGGGTCACCGCAGCGGTGATCGCTTCGTCGGTACGGGCAGCGGCAGGCATGGTCACCCGCAGGGCAGGCGTCTCCGGCGTTACCTCTGTCTTGCGCAGGGTCAGCGTCTGAGTGAAGCCGACGCCGTTCATGGCGGCCAGCGCCGTGTCGTACAGCTCGGAGGCTGCGAAGGTCACGGAGGTGTCCGCGTCCACGTCGGCCACCGCCTCCAGCGTCAGCCGCAGCAGCTCGCCGCCGGGTATCTCCTCCTCAGACGCAAAGGCGGCGGACACATACCCCGCCCGGCTGGTGTCCAGCGACTTCATCGCCCCGGACAGTGCGGACAGCGGCTCCGCCGCCACGCAGGTGAACAGCACGGCGTCATAGCGGAATTCCAGCTTACCGGCAGCCAGCCCCTGGCTGCCATAGGTGCGGGCGGTGATGCTCACCTGCTCGCCCTTGTGCAGCGCGGACACGCTGCTGCCGCTGTAAAAATACAGCGTCTTGGTGGTGGTCTGCGGCTCCGTCACCGTGAACACGCCGGACGCGCCGCTCAACGACACGGTGACCAGCTCGGTGTTGTAGGCGTTTTCGATCAGGATACCCAGCAGATATTCCCCGGCTGCGGCGTCCGGCCGCACGCGGAAGTCCAGCCGCAGGATATTCTGGGAGCCGGATATGCCGTCCAGACAGGCGCCGTTGAAGGACACCTGTCCGGCCGTCTCTGTGTTCACCGTCCCCAGGGCGGAAAAAGCTCCCACCATCGCCGCGCCGGTCAGCTCCAGCGCCGTGTTATCGTAGGATACGATACCCTCCACGCCTGCCAGCGCCTCCAGATTAGAGCCGCTGACATACACGGAGCGCGTCTCGCCGGGCGCGGCGGAGGCGCTGCCCACCCGCAGGAAGGCGCTGGCCGCCCACGCGGTGGAGGTCAGATTCACCAGCAGCGCAGCGGCACACAAAAGTGCCGCTGCGCGCTGGGATGCGCGTTTTGCTTTCATGGAACAGCCCCCTTACAGCGTCAAGGAGCCGATAATGCCGTTGGCATACTGCAGGATGGTCAGAACCTCCACGGCCTCCAGCGTCTCATTGCCGTTCAGGTCGGCGCGAGCGAACTGCTCCGCGTCCAGATTCAGCCGGTCGTTGATGGCCTGCAGCACCATCAGTGCATCCAGCACGTTGATCTGGCCGTCACCGTTGACGTCGCCCAGCGCGCTGCGATCCACGGCCTCGCTGACCGTGATGGCATAGGGCTGCTCCGCCGTCCCCTTATAGGCGTAGTTCACGCCATCGAAAGCACGGATGTAGTACTCCAGTCCGGCGGTGGTCACTTCAGAGGACGGGATCACGGCGGAATACCGGTCATTGACGGCGGTCATGGTCACCGCTCTCCAGCTCTCCGTGCCGGTGACGCGGTAGAACAGCTCCACCTTGTCGATCTGCAGATTGTCGTTGGCGGTGGCGCTGATGATCAGCTTGCTGCCGGTAAAGGCGCTGTACACGCCGTCGTGATAGATGTTGGGTGCCATGGTGTCCTTGGCGCGGACAGAGATCTTGCCGGAGGTGTCGGACTCGCTCAGATCCGTCTTGACCACGGTGAAGTTGTAGTAATACATCTGGCCGGGGGTCACGTTGGTGTCGCTGAACGTCTTGACATCCGCCGGGATGACGGAGGTATTCAGCTTGGCGTACTGGCCGTCCTCCCTGTCGCAGCGGTAGATGTTGTAGCCCGCCAGCGTGTCGAAGTCGTCCTGCGCCCAAGTGAGGATCACGCCGTCATCGGCGGCCTCGGCCTGCATGGTCATAGCCAGCGCGGAGGAGGTGTCGATGTGGAAGCTGAAGCGTCCCCAGTCCTTGTAGAGCTTCAGGTGTCCCTCGGCGGAGCGACCGTTGGCGATGGACCAGTACTGGATGCCGTTGGCGATCAGGGATGTCATGGTGGTGGAGCCCTCCCATGTCCGGCTGTCCAGCCACTGCCCGGCTACCTCGAAGTCGGCATAGGGATAGCTGCTGCCGAAGCGCACCTGCAGCGGCATTTCGGTGTCCATATCCCGGTTGAAGGTCACGGTGAACGTGGTCTTACCCGCGCCCACGGTGGTGATCTCCTCGCCGTTGGCGTCCCGCAGGGACACGGAGCGCACCACCGGCCACACCGTCTCGGGGATCGTCTCCAGAATGGTGCCCTCGTTCAGGTCGGCCATGGACTGATAGTCATCGAAGTCCAGTATCTGCTTGTTGATGGCCTCCTTTTTGGTTTTATCACTGAGTCCCTCGGTGCCCCAGTAGTTGCCGCCGATGCCGTAGCGGACGTAGCTGCTGGCGCTGGGCGCGGTGATGCGAAGCCACTTCTCCACGTTGTTTTCCGTGAAGCGGTTGAGGATGGCGTTGCCGTAGAACAAAGTATCGTAACCCTTGTTGCAGAAGGCTTTCCAGCCTGCGGTCAGGCGCTCGGACGTCCACGCGCGGGCGGCTGCGGCCTCGTTGTCGGAGACGGCGCCGCTTGCCAGAACGGTCTTGCCGTCACCGGCGTCAGCGGCCAGGGTATCCAGATAAATAAAGGTAAAAGTGATCTCCTCGTTGGGCGCGCCGAAGTAGGTGGAAACGGAATTTGCGGGGATCGTTACGGTGTAGGAAGTACCGGGAATGAGGGGGTCGGAGGGGGTGATGAGCAGCTGATTGCCGGAGGTGACAGCGCTCGCCGAACCGCCGGAAATGGCTATATTACTGAGGTTTTCGCCCTGGCAGAGGGTCTTGTCGGCGGTCAGGATCAGGGTCTGGGAGCCGACTAAAACCGTGTCGGAGGTGCGGGAGAGCAGATTGGTATATTTGACAGAAATTGGCAAATCCTCTGTTAGCTCACCGTCGCGGTAGAGGGCGCTGGCTGTCTTGACCCAGAGGGCGCCGCCGTCCCAGTGGAAGTCTACAGCGTCGGCAAAAAGCTGCTGGGTCGTGCCGTCAGCATGCAGGGAAAAAAGTGCGCCGTTGCTGAACAAAACGGTGCTTTCCGCGCCATTTTGCACGGATTTTGTTGCGGTCACAGAATTGTCCCCGCTGATGTAGAGCAGGGCAGTGGCCGCAAGATCGGTGCCGTCGAGGGCGGCGGTGACGGTGGTGCAGCCGGTGGAAAGGGCGATTAAATTGCCATTTTCTACCATTGCGACCGCGTTATCCGCCACTGTCCAGGTGATACTTGCATCGGGGTTAGAAACGCACTTGAATTCAAGTTTAAAAGCCTCTTTAATTTCACCTAAATCCACTTTTGTACCACTTTCCGGGGAAAGGACGCCGGTGAGGACGGTCTTACCGAGGGTGAGACTGTCCTCCTCCACCGGGGCGGGGGTCTGGTAGGTGAAGGTGAACTCCACTGCCTCGCTGGCGGCACCGAACTTGGTCTGGAGGGCACCGGCGGGGAGAGTCAGGGTATAGGACATGCCGTCGGTGAAGCCGGAGACGGGGGTGAGGGTCAGCTTATCCAGATGGAGGGTGCGGCGGAGGGAAATCATCTCGCCGCTGCCGTCCTTGAGGGTAACGGTGCCGAAGTTACCGCCCTTGAGGAGCGACTCGCTGTAATCCAGCACAAGGGCGCTATCCGTGAGAATGTCGTTGGTGATGTTGGTCTGCTCAAGGCGGAAGGGTTCCTCGTTGGCCTGCAGGCCGAAGAAGATGCGCACGGGCACAGTGCTGTTTTCCGTGGTCAGGTTGGCCAGCGCACGGTTTTCGTTGCAGCCGGTGCCGTAGAAGCCGTCATCGGTCTGGATGAAGGTGGTATCCCTGAAATTCCACACCTGCCGGGCTCCGGTGATCTTTAGCATCTGGACATAGTCCTCGTGGTACTCCGTATCGCCTACACCCAACTGGCCGTAGTTGTTACCGTAGTCGCTGGTCGTTGTGCCAAACACGCTGCCGTCCTGAATGTAGAAATCGTTCCAGTAACTGACCGCTTGGCTGCTGCCCTGTACGGGTACGGTGCGCTGCACGCTGCTTCGGTCATAGTAACACAGGGTCTGTCCCTTTAGTGTAGTAAAGTAACTGCTTTCGGTATAATCTCTCGTGATGGCGCTGACACCGTCGGTGATCAGCACCGGCGTGGCACCGAAGGTTTGCCCCGCGCCATACAGCTTGCCGCTCTCGGTCAGGAATACGGTGTAATCAAATCGAACGATCACGTCCACGACCGGCTCGGAGATGTCCGTCTGCACCGCCTGACTGCGATCAGTGGTGGTGCCGTCACCCAGCTGTCCATACACGTTATCGTCCCACGCCCAGACGGAGCCGTCCTGCTTCAGGGCATAGTAACTGCACTGAGAGGGATGCGCGTCACTACGCGCGCCGAGCTTCTTCACGCCGGTCATGGGCTTGCCGTAGTTAAAGTTGTTGGCCGTCACGGTGCCGTCCATATTGTAGTATTGCAGCGTACCGTTGGAGAGGATGTAGATGCCATATTCGACATAGCTGTCTACCGCAAAGTCGTCCACATCGGAGAAGTTCAGCTTCTGGGGGGTCATGTAACTGTCGCCCCAGCGCCAGAGGGTCCCGTCGCTGAGCCGGGCGTAATACGTACTTTTATTGTTATAATCTACGAGATACTGTATGTCCTCCACCTGGGCGGACGGCGCCGCATCGGAGATGCAGACCACCAGCTCGGCGGACAGATCGGCGCCCACAAGGGTGGCGCGGAGGGTGGCGGCGCCGTTCTTATGCTTGATGAGCTGGCCGTCGGCACCCATCTCGCAAACGTCTGGGTTGGAGGACTCCCATGTGACATCCCGCTCGGTGGCGGTGGCCGGGGTGACGGTCAGCTTCAGATCATCGTCCGTCTGCTCCATGGTGGTGACGTAGAAGCTCTCCGCAAAGGCAATGCTCTCCGCCGGCTGCACCACAGTGACGGTGACGGACGCGGCGAAGCCCTCACCCATGGCGGGGCGAGCGGTGATGACGGCGGTACCCACGCTGACGGCGTGTACAGTGCCGTCGATGTCCACGGTGGCCACGTTCTCATTGGCGCTCTCGTAGACCACGCCGGTGCGGGTGGTGTCCGCGGGGGCGAGTACGGGGGTCAGCTTTTCGGAGGTGCCCACGGGCAGGCGGAGGGCGTCCTCGTTGAGGGTCAGGCTCTCCAGCGGCACGCAGTCAGTCACGTGGACGGCCACGTCCCTGTACACGGAGCCGTCGGCGTTGCTGACGCGCACCAGGGTGCCGCCGGCGGCCACGGGGGTGATGAGGCCGGTGTCGCTGACGGTGACAACGCTCTCATCCAGAGAGGTGTATTTCAGGTCGGCCACCAGCGCCGTTTTCGCAGGGAACACCTCCGGCAGCAGCTGCTTTGTCATGCCGGTGTCGAGAGTGATCTCGGATTCGGGCAGGGTGATGTCGGTGACAGTGGTGTCGGCAATTTCAACGGCAAAGCCATGGAAATCCTGACTATAAGGATGGCTATACTCTGCCACCTTGCCGCCGAAGTACGAAGCGATCTGCTCTTTTTTGCTATCGGGACAATTATAATCCCAGAAGAACAGGTATGTAGAGCCGGTGTCCGGGTCTTTGTAGACATCATACGGTTTGACATTAAGTGTGGACGAATGGGTATAGCTGCTGACATAGCCGCTGTTCTCCCCCAGATAGTTGCTGTTGCCGTAGAATACACAGTCGGTGTATTCATAATTATCTTTCAGCTTGAGCGAGCTGTCCACAAAGATGCAGCCATCGCAGGGAGAATTGACTCTAAACATGTAATAGCTTTGATCTCCACCCAGCTTATAGAAGGCGCAGTCCTTGGCAAGGTCGGCCATCAAACAGCCGCCCGAGTAGACAGTGCTTACCCGCCCGCTGCTGAGATTACGGCCATAGATCTCCTTTGCCCGGTAGTTCTGGCTGAATTCGCAGTTTTCTGCGTAGGTGATGCCATAGCTGACTCTACCGCCGTCATACAGATACGGATTTACCACATCGGTGTAATAAAGTTTGACAGTACCCCTATAGCTGCGATACACCTGTACGCGGTACTGGGACATCAGCTCGCTGGGGAACATGCGGATGTGCTCGTCCTCGGTGCCCTGGCACAACAGGGTGCCGTCCACCTTGAGATAGGTGATGGCGGTGTCGGCATAGGCGTCGTGGGGATCGTCCGTCCAGAACTGGAGCTGGGTTCCCGGCTCCACGGTGACGGTGACGCCCTCCTGAATGAGGGTGGCGTTGGGCAGGATGTAGTAGTGATCCTTGGTGAGGGTCATGTCCTCAGTGATGATGCTGGGCAGAATGGTGCCCCGGCGGACGTTGATGGTGGTCTTGGCTTCGCTGGAATAGACCTTCGTATCGTCCGCGTCCAGATCGTTTTTCGCGGTGACGGTGATGTTCAGGGCGATGATGTAGTCGTTGGGGCAGTCGTCGGCGATCTTCACCAGCAGGGACTTATCGGCATCCACGCCGGTGACGAACGTGCCCTCCTTCGTCTTGCCGTAGTCGATGCTGGCGTAGGTGCCCACATTGCCGTAGTTGACGTTATTGGTCAGGAACTCAATGTATGGGCAGTCGATGTCCGCCTGACTTTTGGCGTCCAGCGAGAGGGTGACGTCCTTGGCGGCACCCCAGCGGTTGCGGAGGGTGAAGGCCAGCGCCACCGTTTCGCCGGCGTCGATGACACCGTCGCCGTTGTTCTGGTCGCTGAGGGACTTGTCGTCAAAGACAAGGAAGTCGGCGGCGCTGACCTCCGGCTTAGGCAGCTGGGTCAGGGCGTTGTAGATATCCACGATCTTGGGCAGGTTGTGAGTGCCGTGCTCCTTCGGGTCGCAGCAGACGGCATTGCGGCCGCCGGTGGCGGCGATCTGCCCGTAGATGAACTTGGTGGGATAGGTGTTGGTGTCCGGGTAGGCGCTGCGCAGGAGGGCGGCCATGGCGGACACGTAGGGGGCGGCCATGGAGGTGCCGCTCCAGGTGGCGTAGCGGTTGCCGGGGATAGTGCTGAGGATCTGGCTGCCCGGGGCGTAGACCTCGTACTCCACGGAGTTATATTTCTTCACGTCGTAGTTGGTGAAGCTGCTCTCCACGCCCCACATGTCCACGCTCATGACACCCATGACGTAGGACAGGGCGGCGGGATAGGCGGGACGGGCAAGGAAGCCCTCGTTGGGCGCGCCGTCGTTGCCGGCGGCGGCCACCAGCACGCAGCGGGTGTAGGCCGTCTCCAGCGCGTCCTGCACGGCGATGGTGGAGGCGCTGCCGCCGAAGGACATGTTGATGACATCCGCGCCGTTGTTGTAGGCGTAGAGGATGCCCTTGGCGATCTGGGACTGGTTGAAGAAGCCGCTGGCCATGCCCGCCTTGATGGGCATGAGCTTCACGTTGTAGGCCAGACCCACCACGCCGATGTGGTTGTTGGAGGCGGCGATGATGCCGGCCACGTGGGTGCCGTGGCCGTTGTCGTCCATGCCGCTGTCGCGTCCCGTCTCCAGATCGACGCCGTAGACGTCGTCGATGTAGCCGTTGCCGTCGTCGTCGATGCCGTTGCCGGGGATCTCTTTGGTGTTGACCCAGATGTTGTCCTTGAGATCCTCGTGGGTGTAGTCCACGCCGGTGTCGATGACGGCCACCACCACGCTGCTGTCGCCGCCGGCGGCGATGCCGCGGGTGCGCAGGAGATCCCAGCTCTTTTGCAGGTTGCCGCTGCGCAGGTACCACTGATCCTGACAGCTGGCGTTGCCCTGCACGGCCTCGGCCACGGTGTCGCTGTCGATGAGGGTGGTGTCGGCGGCGGCGTACATGTAGTCATACTCCGCCAGCACCACGTTGTCCAGCGCGCGGACGTTGGCCATGACCTGCTGCACGTCGCCGGTGACGGAGGCGATGTACCAGACGCCGGTGGAGGTGTCCATGAGCTTTTCAAGGCCGGTGATGCCGGCGCGGACAAGGGTGGTGTTCAGCTTGCCGCGGAAGCCGCAGGCGAACTTGACCATGATCTGGTCGCCGGCGTAGAGACAGTCGGCGCTGGCGAATTCCTCCGGGAAGGCCAGATCGTAAGGGATGGTCAGGGCGTTGTTCTCATCCAGCGTGGCTGTGCCGCCGGAGGAGGGCTGCGCCGTGTCCGGTTCGATGTCGCCGGAGACGGACAGCTCCGAGCCGGACAGGCGGATGGCCGCCGTGTCCTTGTCGGTGATGCGCTGACCTCCGGAGGCGGTGTCGGTGTCGGAGGCGGGCGCCGTATCGGTGACGGCGGGCGCTTCCGTGCCGGCGAGGATGTTCGTCCCCGTCAGCAGGCTGGTGAGCTCCACTGTCGAGGCCAGCATGACCACTGACAGCAGCATAGCGAGTATCCGTTTTTTCATGACGTTTCCTCCTGTGAGATAATTGCCCGGAAAGGGCATATTACCCCTTATTTTGCAACTGTATAGCATAAACCTCTGGCCGGGGAAAACAATTACCTGCTTGCATAGTATCGGTAATTTTGTGATTTGTCACAAGGAGTGGGGCGGAAAGTTGTGGAAAACGACAGATGGTGGGATATTTGTCCGGTATAGAGCGTTGCGCCGGAGGGGATGGCGTGATATAATGAGGGATAAGTCGAATTTTGCGCGGAGAAGGTGAGACGGCGTGATCGTATTGGATCTGGAATGGAACCAGCCCTTTGGCGGGCGGCGGATGGAGGAGATCATCCAGATCGGCGCGGTGCGGCTGGCAGAGCCGGGCGGCGCGGTGCAGGACTGGTTCAATATGCACATCCGGCCGTCCATCTATCCCAAGCTGTCGCCGGTGGCGAGAAAGCTGCCGGAGTCGGCGCAGGCGCTGACGGCGGAGCTGGACTTCCCGGCGGCGTATCAGGCGTTTCTGGATTGGTGCGGAGACGACTCCCTGTGGGCGGAATGGGGCGCGCAGGATCACGGCGTGCTGGCGGCCAACGCCGCCTATTGGCGGATGCCGGAGCCGCCGGTGACGGCCTGCGTGGATCTGCAGGCGGCCTTCGGCCGGACGCTGGGCATCGGCATCGGACGGCGGGTGGCGCTGGAGCAGGCGGCGGAATACTGCGGCATCCCGCTGATCTACGAGTTCCACAACGCGCTGTATGACGCGCTGTACGCGGCGCTGGTCAGCGCATGGCTGACGAAGGACGCACT